>Ga0335070_10002204_pt1 | contig 22730 bp, 18 predicted proteins | sample Lox_Sample_13_FD_206722 | JGI IMG/M metagenome (GOLD analysis project Ga0335070, IMG submission 206722) | Soil microbial communities from Loxahatchee National Wildlife Refuge, Florida, United States - Lox_Sample_1.3 | ecosystem: Environmental > Terrestrial > Soil > Wetlands | place: USA...
AAGCAGCAGGTCGATCAATTGTTCTTTGGTCAGCACTTCCAGTTCGTCGCGGTTCATGTGCTGACTATCTTACCAAATCTTGCCGAGTCTTCGCAACTCGGTGAGTAAGTACGGTGTAATCATAAAACATCTGTGCTATAATACGAGGTTGACTGATCCTTGGCAATCAAGGGGTGATTTATGACCCAAAATGTAATTCGCGTCGTCGGCGCGCGCGAACATAACCTGAAAAATATTACCGTCGAAATTCCTCGCGACAAGCTGGTGGTGATCACCGGGCTGTCCGGTTCGGGGAAATCGTCTCTGGCGTTTGATACGATTTTTGCGGAAGGGCAGCGCCGCTACGTCGAGAGCCTCTCGGCGTACGCGCGGCAGTTCCTCGGCCAGATGGACAAGCCCGACGTCGATTATATCGACGGCCTCTCGCCGGCTGTCTCGATCGACCAGAAGGCCACCTCGCACAACCCGCGCTCGACCGTGGGTACGGTGACCGAGGTGTACGACTACCTGCGCCTGCTGTTTGCCCGCGTGGGCATCCCCCACTGCCCGATCTGCGGGCGCGAGGTGGCCCGCCAGTCGGCTCAGGAGATCGTCGACGCGGTGCTCGATCTACCCGCCGGCAGCCGTCTGTTGATCCTGGCCCCGGTAGTGCGGGCGCGCAAAGGCACGTACCAAGCCGTTTTCGAAGAGGTGCGCAAGGCCGGGTTCGTCCGCGTCCGCGTGGATGGGCAGGTGTACAGCCTGGATGACGATATCGCCCTCGACCGTTATAAGATCCACACCATCGAGGCGGTGGTCGACCGTCTCGTCGTCGGGAGCGGGCAGGATGACGAGGAAGCCCGCGCCGCGACCAGCCGCCTGACCGATTCGGTCGAGACCGCTTTGAAGGTCGGCGAAGGATATCTGACTGTCCAGAACCTTTCTACCGAACCGCCGACCGACCTGTTCTTTTCCGAGCACCTGGCCTGCCCGGTCCACGGGTCGACCCTGCCCGAGATCGAGCCGCGAACCTTTTCCTTCAATACTCCCCACGGAGCCTGCCCGGAATGCCAGGGTCTGGGCAGCCGTTTGGAGATCGACCCGGATTTGTTAATCCCTGACACAGACCGCTCCCTGCGCGAAGGGGCGATCATCGCCCTGGAGTGGAACGGCCCGCGCGACCAGGCGACCTATTACTGGCAAATGGTCGAGGCGGTGGCGCAGAAATACCACATCGACCTCAACGCCCCGGTGCGCGATATCCCCAAAGAGAAGCTAGATAAAATCCTCTACGGGACCGGAGGCGAGGAGATCCTGGTCCACATCAACGGGCGCAACGACCGCCAGTCCAGCTTCCGCACCACCTTCGAAGGGGTGGTGCCGAACCTGGAGCGGCGCTACCGCGAGACCAACTCGGAATACATTCGCAGCAAAATCACCGAATACATGTGCGACCGGCCCTGCCAGGTGTGCAAGGGCACCCGTCTGCGCCCGGAAGCGCTGGCGGTCACGGTGGAAAACGCCAATATCGTCGACGTGACCACCTGGCCTGTTCAGCATACACTGAATTGGGCGCTCACCCTTGCCGGGCCGGACAGCCCGTTCACCCCCCGGCAGCGGGCGATCAGCGAACGGATTTTGAAGGAAATCTCTTCCCGCCTCGGGTTCCTCGTCGACGTCGGCCTGGATTATCTGACCCTTAACCGCTCGGCCGGCTCACTGTCTGGCGGGGAGGCGCAGCGCATTCGCCTGGCGACCCAGGTCGGGACGCGACTGATGGGCGTATTGTATGTTTTGGACGAGCCATCTATCGGTCTGCACCCACGGGATAACAACCGCCTCCTGGCGACTTTGAAACACCTCCGCGATCTGGGCAACACTGTCCTGGTGGTCGAACATGACGATGAAACGATCCGCACAGCGGATTGGATCGTGGATCTCGGGCCGGCGGCAGGCGTCCACGGTGGAGAGGTGGTCGCCGAGGGCACTCCCGAGCAGATCCTGGCCAACGAGAAATCATTGACCGGGGCTTATCTTTCCGGGCGGATGCACGTGCCGATGCCGGACCGGAGGCGGACCGGGAATGGAAAACATCTGACCATCGTCAACGCCCGCGCCAACAACCTGAAGAACCTGACCGTCGACGTACCCCTGGGAAAGCTGGTCTGTATCACCGGCGTTTCCGGCTCGGGGAAATCCACGCTGATGGTGGACGTGCTTTACCGCGCGCTGGCCCACGACCTGATGGGCGCCCACACCCAGCCGGGGGATTACGATCGCATCGAGGGAATCCAGCACCTGGACAAGGTCATCAACATCGATCAGTCTCCCATTGGCCGCACGCCGCGCTCGAACCCCGGCACGTACACGGGTCTATTCGACGAGGTGCGCATGCTCTTTGCCGAGTTGCCTGAAAGCAAGATCCGCGGTTACAAGGCCGGGCGTTTCTCGTTTAACGTCCACGGCGGGCGATGTGAGGCCTGCCAGGGGCAGGGCCAGTTGCGGATCGAGATGCAGTTCCTCCCCGACGTCTATGTTCCCTGCGACGTGTGCCATGGCGCGCGTTTCAACCGTGAGACTCTGCAGGTCCAGTTCAAGGGTATGTCGATCGCCGACGTTCTGGATATGACGGTTGACGCTGGCATAGAGATGTTCGCCTCGTTCCCTTCCATAGCCAACAAGCTGATCACCCTGCGCGACGTCGGCCTGGGATATATCAAGATCGGCCAGCCGGCGACCACGCTCTCCGGCGGCGAAGCTCAGCGGGTGAAGCTGGCTCGCGAGTTGTCACGCCGGGCGACGGGACGGACGCTGTACGTGCTCGATGAGCCTTCGGTCGGCCTGCATGCTGCTGACGTCCACCTGCTCATCGAGGTCCTTCAGCGCCTGGTGGAAGCGGGGAACTCGGTCCTGATCATCGAGCACAACCTCGACATCATCAAAGTTGCTGATCACCTGATCGATCTGGGTCCGGATGGCGGCGAAAAAGGGGGGATGCTGGTCGCCGAAGGCACCCCAGAGGAAGTCTGCCAGAACACGGGTTCGTACACGGGACTGTTTTTGAAGGCTTACCTCGATCAGGCTCGCACGTCTACGTCTCGACTGGAGAGCAACGAAAACCATCATTAGGAACTTTTTTCCAGCATGGACGTCTAAAGGGAAGATCGTACTCTGCCTGCGCCCGCATACGGCGGGGATCATACCAGACTTGCGCAATCACCAATCTTCAGGTAGTATATTGCTAATCCCCTGCCGAGCATTGTAGATGATCTACCGGTGGCGATCTGGCCGGTTTTCGAGTGCTTGAAACTGGATCCTATACCGCAAAACAAGAACAGGAAACCCCTATGAGTCAGAAAAACTCAGCTCAAAACATCATCCAATCCTATCGAAAGCGCCAGCAGATGGGACCATTTCTCATCGGCGGACTGGCGGTGGTCTTGGTGATCGTGGGTATTCTCATCCTTGCCGTCTGGTTGACGGGAAACAACCGTCCAGGGATCGGATTTTTGGCTTCCCCAACACCGACCGAAACAATCACCAACACCCCGACCAGCGTCCCCCCGACAGCAACGGTAACCTTAACCGCAACTTCCACACATACCCCCACCGTGACAGTAACGCTCACACCCGCTGGGCCGACGCAATACACTGTCAAAGAAGGGGATACCTGTTGGGGGATCGCAAACACCGCCAAAGTGAGCCTGGAAGTCCTGCTGGCGATCAACAACTTCCCCCCCGGACAGTGTCCGATCAAGGTTGGGGAAAAAATTTGGGTCCCGACCGCGAACCAGCAACTGCCTTCCCGAACCCCAATTCCCACCGACTTCCGAGGTGAGATTGTCTACACCGTGGAGACCGGCGATACACTGCAATCGATTGCAACTGAGTTCAATACCACCATCGACGATATCAAGCAGCGCAATCCAACGATCAAGGACCTGAACAAGATCCAGGTAGGCGTTCAGTTGAAGATCCGACCAAACATCGTTACCGCGACCGCGACCCGCCGAGCGACCAGCACGACCGCCCCGGTTGCCCTGGGGACCAGAGCTCCCACTGCCACGGCGACAAAGTAACCGAATATCCCTGGCCTGCCTGCCAAAGACCAGACCCTGAAGGTTTCGGAACCTTCAGGGTCTTTTTCCGGTTCATTTCGCGGGCATCAAAGCCAAACGAATTTCCTTGCGCGCGCCTTCGTCCGGCTCGCTTCGCAGCGCCTTTTCCAACGCCTGCCGCGCTCTGCGATCCTGGAACCTGCCCAGCGCCCAGGCAGCGTGAGCGCGGACGAGCCCCTCGGCCTCATCTTCCAGCGCCTCGATCAGAGTTGGGATGTGGGCCGGGTTCTGCGTATTGCCCAGGGCGACTGCAATGTTGCGCAGATAACCGCGCCGTTTTGCGCGGAGCACCGGGCTGCCCTGGAACTTTGTTTTAAACCCCCCCGGGCTCAGGCTTAGCTCCCCGCTCAGCAGCGGGTCCGGGATCCCCGGGCGAGTAGCCAGCCCAGGGCCGGGCTGCTGCCCTTTGGCAAAGCGCACGTTCCAGGGGCAGACTTCCTGGCAGATGTCGCAGCCAAACACCCAATTGCCCATCTGGGGTCTCAGCTCTGCGGGGATTTCTCCCTTGTTTTCGATGGTCAGATAGGAGATGCAGCGCCCGGCATCGATCGTCCGGTCTTCCTCGATACAGCCGGTTGGGCAGGCGTCGATACAGCGGGTGCAGGTCCCGCAGCGATCGCTGCGGAAGGGCGGGTCCGGCTCCAGTTCGGCGTCTACCAGGATTTCGGAGAGCAAGAAGTAGGATCCATGGTGGGGATGGATCAGGCAGGTGTTTTTCCCGATCCAGCCCAGTCCGGCTCGCTGTGCCAGGTCGCGTTCCAGGATCGCACCGGTATCCGTGTAAGCGCGGTGAACCACCCGGGTATCGGATTCTTTTTCGACCGTCTCGATAAGCTGCTCCAGACGAGGGAGGAGAACGTCGTGGTAATCGTCACCCCAGGCGTAGGCTGCCACCCTACCGAAATCCGTGCCGCTCTTGATCGTTGGATTGGTTTCGCGGGGAGCAGCATAGGGGATTGCCAGGGAAAGGATAGACTTCGCTTCTGGGAGCAATCGGGTCGGATCGGCGCGACGCTCCAGGGAGCGAGGGGTGGACAGGTATGCCATGCCGGCGCGGCGGCCCTGTTCCAGCCAGCGTCCGAAGTCAGGGAAATGCTCCGGTGGTCCGGCATGCGTCACCCCGGCGAGTGAAAAGCCGAGGCGGGCTGCCTCGGCCTGGATGGTTTGCTTCAATCGGGCGGGGCTGATCACGCGCAGTAGAGATCCTGGCTCATGGGGTCGGCGTTACTGTTGGAGCGGTGGTCGCCGTAGGACCGGTCGTTGCTGTGGGAGCTGCCGTCGCCGGGACGGAGGTTTTGGTCGCCGTCGGTGGGTTGCCGATGATGATATCCAGGGTGACCGGGAAGAAATTGGCCCCATCCGCATTGGTCAGCACCCAGACGCTGTGATAGTTGCCCGGGTCGCTGGGAGCCTTCATGTTCACGCTCAATTCCACCGTATCCCCGGGCGTGACTTCCTTGGGGAAGGCTACCGCATTCTTAGCACCCAGGGTGTTTCCGGCAAAGAAACGGAGCTGGTATTTGGTGGACCAGGTTGTGGTGCCCACATTCTTCATCTTCCAGGTCATGGTGAAAGATTTGCCTGGATCCATCTTGGAATTGTCGGCGACGGTCTGACCCAGGTATAGCCCTTTATCGGCCACCGCGGGACGGGTCGCCGTCAGGATGATGACCGCCGCGGGGGTGTCGGTCACCGCGGGAAGAGTGGGAACTGCCGCGGTGGGCGGAACCTCCGTGTTGGTGGGCTCCTGCGTGAAGGTGGCCGAAGGGGTCAGGGCTACCCTCTGGGTCAGCTCTGCCTGGACGGTAGAGGCGATCGCGGTGAGCTGCGTGCCTGGATCCAGGGTCGGGGAGGGCGCTGCAGTAGGTGTAGAGCAGGCGCCGAGGAACAATGCCCCAGCCAGGAGGCCTGGCCTGGCGATTTTTGCGAAAGGAATCATGATGGTACATCCTCCATGAGAAACACTTGAACTTGGCCTGCTTTCGCAGGCCAGGTCACTATTTTCAAACCGGGCTGAGGAATTGTCAAGGGTAATTAGCTGGAAATTCTGGGCTGCTCCCACAATCCCTGGTCCTGATTGGAAGGCCCATTGGACTGGACGATGAGGATGAACTGGACCGATTTTCCGGCCAGCGAGCTGAGATCGACGTTGAGCTTGTTGAAGGTGTTGATGTCGGCAGACCATTCTCCCAGATTTTGTTCGGATCCGCCATCCGCTTTGTAATTCACTTTGAATTTCACGTTGCAGTTGGTTGCCCCGGCCTGGCAGCCGATGATGGCTTTGAAGCGGTTGCCTTGGGAAACATTGACCGCCGGGTAGGTCCCCCGGATTTCACTGTTATCCGCCGCAGGTGGGTTCATCCAAAGAGTGGGCTCGTCTTCATTGCGTGTGCCAAATTTTGGATTGTCCAGCTTGATCACAAAGCCGTTGGTGTCCGCAGAATTTCCGTTGCAGGCCAGGGTGCTGCTGGTGGTATTGCTTGTCCAGGTAGCGCTGCAATAATTGTTGACGAAGTTGTACGAAGAAGCAACCACTTTGATCTCCACCCAGAAAGCCGCGTCGGTCGGGCCGGTCCCAAAGACCACGCTAGCGCCGTTGCGCAGCTTCCAATAACCGCGGTAAGTCCCGGGGGTGGTCGGGGCTTTCAGGTCCACTGAGACCTGGACCTTCTGGTTGGGGGCGACGGTGCCGCTGGTCAGTTGCTTGGATGCCGGTCCGCTCATCGCGTTCCCCTGGTTCGCGAAGACCAGGGAGTAGCTGGAATTCCAGGTGCAGGATCCCACATTCTGGATTTCCCAGGTCTTGGTAAAATTCGCGCCGGGGGCGATGGTGGTCCCATCGGGAACGTTGACATCGACGACTTTCCCGGCCCGGTCACAGGGGATCTCGACCGTGGGGGTGAGGGTGGTGGTGGGGGTTGGCCTGGGGACGGTCGCAGTTGCGGTGGGCGGATTGGGCGCCTGAGTGGGAAGGGCTTCCGTGGCTGGGGCGGATTGCGTTGGCGTGCTTGCCGCCAATTGGGTGCCTAATGCCTCGAGGGTCTGGGCGGCGTAGGTTTGCACCAGACCTGAACCGCCGGGGGTTTCAGTAGGCTGATCCTGGCGCGGCAGGTTGCACGAACCGAGAAGCACGGCGATGCTCAACAAGAACAGAATGAAGGGCTTGCGCATAGATATCCTCCTCATATGCAGTTGTACAAAAATGCATAAATACCAGCACTACCCTTTGACGAATGCAGGCTTGAGAAAGTTCCAATTTCCTAAGCGAATACGCTTAATCACGACAAAGCCAAGCGCAGAACTGGCAAGATCAACCCCCAGGTCGAACAGGCTGGGCAGAATTCCGGGCTCCGTGGAGTGGGTCAGGTGCTGGAGCCCTTCCTGAAGGGTTGCAACCACCAGAACCAGAGCCAGCAGACGCAGCGCGGAAAGGCCCACGCGCTTGTTTGCGTTGCGATCCGATAAAGCAAATTCGCTCAATACTGACAGGCCAACGAAAAGGAGAAAGTGGGCGACAATATGGGTCCAATCCAGCTCGAAAACAAGTTGAAAAACCTGGTTCTCTGGAGCAAAGGTCTTATAGAACCAGGCTAACGGAAAAATGATCGCGAATACCCAGACGTAAAGAAATACTTTGGATTTCATCAAACCTGATTATACAACTGATGGAAATCCCAATGAAGCAATTTTATGCTCTTCCCGCCAATGCCTGGAGGAACACTTTTAGTTTGAATTCCTGTCCGGAGAGCAGGTGCTGCGCACGGAACATCCCCGAGACGGCGCGCAAGATGATCACTGCGGTGAGGGCCAGAATGACTGCCGCGAGGACCGGTTGCCAGGTGGGGATCGAGCCAGCCGCAAGGCGGGTCATCATGGTCACCGGAGAGGTCAGCGGGAAGAGGCTTAGCACGAAAGCCAGCGTGCTGTTCGGATCGTTGATGAGAGAACTGATCAAGATCAGCGGAATAATCAGGGGGATGACCATGATCGTCGTCGCCTGGGAGGCCTCGCGCAGGTTGGGTACCAGCGCGCCCACTCCAGCCATCAGGCTGGCGTAGACCGCGTAGCCAAGCAGGAAAAACAATGCCCCCCAGGCCAGGATGGAGGCCGGCAGTTGAAAGGCCCCTGGCAGTTGCAGCGCTTCCCCGGTGAAACGCAGGAATAAAAAGCCCGCGCCAGACCAGACCATGGTTTGCAGCAAGCCCACCAGGCCGAGGGCGATGATCTTCCCTGTCAGCATCTGTGTGGGGGTCATCGAAATCATCAGGATTTCCATCACCCGGCTTTGTTTTTCGGTGGTCAGGCTGTTGAGCATCAGGCCGGAGGCGGTCAGGATGACGACATAAAAGATCATCGTCACCGCGTACGGGAGAAAGAAGGTGAGCATGTTGTCCTGCTCGCGCTGCGGTTCGGGCGACAGGCTGATTTTTTGAACGTCGATCGGGTTGCTCACCAGCCGGGTTAGCTGTGGGTCCTCGCGGAGGAGATTATATTGGATTAACGAGGAGAACGCATCCGCCTGATCGAATCCAGACAGCGGGTTGAAATCTGGCCGGATAGAATAGATTTTTCCATCCTGGAGATAGCTCTGCGGAACCACATACAGGGCTTCTATCTTTCCCTGTTGAAGCGCCTGGCGCCCCTCTTCCTGGTTCGGGTAGGCAACAAAACGGCCGGGTTGAATCTTATCCGGGAAAGCGTGGATGATCCTGCTCTCGTCAACGTAGCCCTCGACCACGTTTTTGGGCGGGGCGCCGAAAACCCGCGATACGACCTGCCCTGTGCTGTTTCCCAGCATAGAGATCACAATACTCACCACCAACCCTACGACCGGCACCAGAAACAGGGTGATTAAGAATGATCGGCGGGTGACTGTGGTAATAAATTCATTTTTCAGAACAAGGATTATTTTATCCATGAGCTCCGGTCCTGTTCATATCCCGCGCGCGAATACCTGGCGCCAGGTCAGGCGTTTTCCATAGCTCAACATTCCCAGGCGGAAAGTGCGCGCGGCCAGCCAGACCGCTCCCGCCGCACAGAGAAATAGCAGGCCGATGTTCAGGCCCATCTGCAGGATGGGAATCTGTGTAAAAGCGGCCCGCAAGGTCAGCGTAACCGGGGCGGTGAGTGGAAAGTAGCTCAGGCCCAACGCGAGCGGCCCATTTGGGTTGGTCATGATTGGGTACGTGAACCAGTAGGGGATCACAATCGGCAGCGTGAACAGGCCCGAAAGCTGCTGGGCTTCGCGCGTTTCAGTGACCATGGCGCCGATGGTGGCCATCAACCCGGCGACCATCACGAAAGCCGGCAGCAGAGCGAGGACCATCAGCAGAATAAAATCGCCGCCGATGGAAATGCGCTCCATCCAGGGAAAGATGCTCCGTCCAATCACATAAGCCAGACTAAGGAAGATCACCCAGATGGCCATCTGGGTCAGCCCCACGCTCAGGTTGCCCAGGATTTTGGCCGCCATGAGCTGGTCTGGCGAGACCGAGGTGATGATAATCTCCATCGTCCGGTTCTCTTTTTCCTCCACCACCGCTCCCATCAGATATCCGCCGCTGGTGAAAATGACCGTCAGGAATAAAATCCCGGCAAATATGGGGATGAGGATATTGAACCAATCTTCGCTGGACATCTGGCGCGAGCCATCCGCCGATTGGATCACCAGGTTATTGCCCGCGCTGATCCGGTTCACCACGCTGGCGGGCTGCCCGGCGAGGAGATTGGCCCTCAAGAATTCGGTGAACTGGCGCTGGGTCCCGTTATCTGGCTCCTTGTACGATACCAGCCGTCCGTTTCCGGTCTGGAGATAATTTTGGGGCAGCACATAATAGGCCTGGATCTGTTTGGCATTTAGGGCCGCGCGGGCAGAATCTTCGTCCGGATAAGCGCGGATCTCCACCGGGCGGGAAAAAAAATCATCGCTGGAACGGGGCGTAACTGGCCTGGCCAGCATCCCGGATTGATCCACGTAGCCAATGGGACTGGTGTTCGTTTGGGCAATCGCCGCGATGATGCTGACCGCCAGGATCACGGCGACAAAGAATGGCACGGATAAAATCGCAAATATGAACCGCTTGCGCAGCACGTGGCGCTTGTATTCGTAGGTGAGGACTTTCCAGAACTTATCCATTATCAGACCCCTGTTTCCCCTGAACGACCTGGATAAAGATCTCGTCAAGGGTAGGCACTGCGATCTCAAACTGCTCGACGGCGACATTCAGGTTGACCAGGGATCGCAAGATATCCTGCGGGCTGGTGCCGGCGGCAAGGGTCAGCCGTTGCGACCCATTGTGCGGTTGAACGCGCGCGATCCCCGCCAGGGTCTGGAGATCTCGGTCAGCCTTGACCAAAATATCCTTGCCCGAATACTGGCGTTGAATATCCTCCAGCCTTCCATAAAGAACGGTTTTGCCCTGGTTGATCAGCACCAACCGGTCGCAGAGCTCCTCCACCTGGTGCATCTGGTGAGTGCACATGACGATTGTGACCCCCCGGCTGCGTTGTTCGCGGAGGAGGTCTTTGACCATCTGGGTATTAACCGGGTCCAGTGCGCTGAACGGTTCGTCAATGATGACCAGGTCCGGCTCGTGAACCAGGGTGACGATCAGTTGCGCCTTCTGCTGCATGCCTTTGCTCAGCTCCTTGAGCTTTTTATTCCGCGAGGAGGCCAGGTCGAACTGCTCCAGGTAAGCGTTGATTCGCCTGTGCGCTTCGGCTGGAGCAAGGCCTTTCAGAGAAGCCAGGTAGGTCAGGCAGCGGTCGAGAGTGATATCCTGGTACAGCCCGCGTTCTTCGGGCAGGTACCCGATGTAGTCCTTTTTTGCCTCGGTCATCGGCCCGCCCAGAATGGCTACCCGCCCCGAATCTGGCTTAAAAATGTCGAGCAGGATCCGGATCGTGGTAGTTTTCCCGGCTCCATTTGGCCCCAGGAGTCCAAAAATCTCCCCTTTTTCGACCTCGAAGGATACGCCATCCACGGCGCGTTGGGTTCCAAAAGATTTGGTGATATTTTCAATTTCTACAGTAGCCATGCGGTTTCCTATCTGGATGGCAAAACAAGATTTGTCCGGACAAGCACCAAATGTCCTTATTATACTAAGATACTCGAACCACTCAAAATTTCTACCCGGATCATCTGGGTTGTAATGACCCACACGATACGGCAGGTCCAGGTGCAGAAGGCCCTAAGGGTTTCCGAAACCCTTAGGGCCTGGCGCTTAACAGAGGGCTGGCTCACGAAGGAAAAAAGAGCTGCTTTTACTGTTTCTCGTACGGCTGGTTCTCGGCTGCTGGCGGGGTGGAGCGACCGACAACGCCGGTCAGGACGATGATCGTCAAAATATATGGCAGCATTTGCGGGATCTGGGAAGGGATATCCGGGCGGAAAATACTCACCGTCGCGGTGATGCTGTTCCCCAGGCCAAAGATCAGCGCGCCAGCCAACGCTCCAAATGGGTTCCAATTGCCAAAGATCATCGCTGCCAGGCCGATAAAGCCCAGGCCGTTGGTCATCTGTGGGTTGAAGACATCCACCTGTTCGAGGGTGAACCAACACCCGCCCAGGCCGGCAAAAATCGAGCCGAAAACCACGGCGTTGTAGCGGGTCTTGAAGACATTAATGCCCAGCGTGTCCGCGGCGCGGGGATGCTCGCCCACCGAACGCAGGCGCAGCCCCCAAGGCGTAAAGAAAATCATATAATTCAACAAAACCACACAGATAAGCATGACATACGTCAGCGGCTTCTGGGCGAAGAGGATTGGGCCAATGATAGGGATATTCGAAAGGCTGGGGAAGAGGATAGGGAACGTTCCCGGGCCAGCAGGGATGTTTTCGGCGAGGAATTGGCGGTAGAAATAGCCGGTGATCCCCAGCGATAGCATGTTGATCACCGTCCCGCCGATGACCTGGTCGACCTTATAGCGGATGGATACGACTGCCAGGAGGTAACCCAGGAGCATAGAGGAGATCACGCCCGCGATGATCGCCAGGAAGCGGCTAAGGTTGCCGGCCGCTTCGGGGCTCATCATGTGCTGGAACGACTGGAAGGAGAACACGTTCACCGCGTAGGCGACCATTGCAGCCATCAACATCTGCCCTTCGATGCCGATGTTGACGATCCCCGATCGTTCGCAAACTACGCCGGTCAGCGCGGCGAAAGCGATGGGAGTGGCCCCCCGCAGCGCCTGGCCCAGGGTCCCTGGGACGCAGAACTTCAGGTCGCATTGGCCGCCGATCACCAGGTTAACCAGCCAGAATACCGCAGCGAGTCCAAAAATAATGAGTAGCGGCGTAACCCACCAGGCGCCTTTTAGCGAGGAACGGCGTTCTTCGATTGTTTGAGTTGTAGCGGTCATGGTTTAACCTCCCAACCGGGTGGATTGAACGGCTTCTCCCTCGGTTCCCTTGCTGGCCGGGATACGCCAGATCGTGCGCAAGAGTTCCGGAGCAGAAACGAACAGCAAGGCCAAAGCCTGGATGAGAGAGATGATGTACTTGGACACACCCGAATTTAGTTCCATCAGGTCTGCGCCGTTACGGATCGCGCCCCACAGGAAGGCGGCGGCCAGGATGCCGAATGGATCGTTCTTCGCCATCAGGGCGATGGCGATCGATTCAAAGCCATATCCGCTGGAGAAAAACATCGGCAGGCAGTGGCAGGCGGAAACCCCCAGGACCTCGATTGCTCCCGCGATCCCTGCCAGCGCGCCGGAGATGGCCATCGAGGTGATGATGCTCCGGGTAATATTGATCCCGGCGTAACGGGCAGCGTTGGTGTTGGCTCCCACAGTACGCAGCTCGAAGCCCAATGAGGTCTTCCACAACAGCCACCAGACCACCACCGCAGCCACGATAGCCAGGATCAATCCGATGTGCAGCCGGTCATATTTATCCTGGAACGGCCACCATGCGCTGGTGAGCAGGGGCAGAACGAAAAAGCTGATCAGGCCGATCACACCGCCAAAGATCAGGCTGGCCAGGTTCTGCTGTCGCGCCCCCACGAAGCGCTGTTTCAACGTGGTTGAGCTGATCAACCACCGGCCTATCATGTAGAAGATAAAAGCAACGAATAGCGCGACCCCCAGAGCGTTCAGTGGATCCTTCAGCCGCTCCGGGATGCTATACAGGGTCCACACCCAGGCGCTCGGCTGCGAGGGCGCGGTCTGGACGGCGGTACTGTGCTTATCCTTAAGAGGCCCGCTGACCAGCAATTCGACCAGGCGGAAAGAGATATAGTTCATCATGATCGTGGTGATCACCTCGTGCGCGCCTGTTTTGGCTTTCAGGAAGCCCGGGATCCCGGCCCAGATTGCGCCGCCTGCCGCCCCGGCGAGGATCGCCAGGGGCAGATGGATGAGCGCTGGCAGACCGGTAATCGCCTGCCCGACAAAGGCTGCGGCGACCGAGCCGATATAAAATTGCCCTTCCACGCCGATGTTGAAGAGGCCGGTCTTGAAGCCGACAGCGACTCCGAGGCTGAGAAAGATATAGGGGACCGTGGCGACCAGCGATTCGGAAAGCCCGCGCTCCTTGATCAGCGCTCCGCGGATCATACCGTTGTATGCCTTGAAGACGGTCTCGAGGCTGCCGCTGGTGATCCAGATCACGATGCCGATGATGAGGAACGAAGTCAGAACCGCCAGGGTGGGCATCCATAGAACGTCGACAATTTGCTGGAGCCTATTCTTCTTCTTGGGGGCAGCAACAGGGCCTGGTAGGGCGGTGGTTGTGTCAGACATTGGCGCTCTCCTTTACGACCCCGGCCATCAGCAGACCAAGTTCTTCGCGGGTCGCGGTTTTGGCATCCAGGATGTCCAGAATCTGGCCTTTGTACATCACCGCGATGCGGTCAGACAGACTCATGATCTCATCCAGCTCGGCGCTAATCAACAGCACCGCTGCGCCGCGGTCACGGGCTTCGATAATCCGGCGATGGATGAACTCGATCGAGCCCACGTCCAGACCGCGGGTGGGCTGGCTGGCGATCAGAAGCTTAACCGGCCGCGAAAGCTCACGCGCGACGATCACCTTTTGCTGGTTCCCGCCCGAGAGGGAGCCAGCTTTGGTTTCAATGCTGGGGGTGCGCACATCGAAGGTGTGGACCAGCTCGTTGGCCTCGTGCTCGATCGTGGCGAAATCCAGCTCAGGGCCTTCAGAAAAGGGCGCGTGGTAGTAGGTGTTCAAAACCAGGTTATCCCGAACAGGGAAGGACAGTACGAGACCGTGCTTGTGGCGGTCCTCAGGAATATGCGAGCAGCCCTCCTCGGTAATTTGGCGGGGATTATCGTGGGAGGTCTCCTGGCCCAAAATGTAGATCTTTCCGGAAACGGTTTTTCGCAAACCGGTCAGCGCTTCGGTCAGCTCGGTTTGTCCGTTGCCTTGCACGCCGGCGATGCCCAGGATTTCTCCGCTGCACACTTCCAGGTCGACTCCATCCACAACCATGTGATCGCGGTCATCCTGCACCCGCAGATCTTCCACCTTGAGCACTTCCTGGCCGGGATGAGCTTCTTCTTTGTCTACCTGCAGGATGACTTTCCGTCCAACCATCATCTCGGCCAGCATCTCCTGGGTTGCTTCCGCGGGTTTGACCGTTCCGACCATCTGCCCGCTGCGCATCACGCTGATCCGGTCGGCCACTGCAAAAACCTCGCGCAGCTTATGGGTGATGAAAATGATCGATTTTCCCTGCTTGACCAGCGAGCGCATGGTGATGAACAGATCGTCGGCTTCCTGCGGAGTGAGGACCGCGGTCGGTTCGTCGAGGATGAGGATATCCGCGTTGCGGTAGAGCGCCTTGACGATCTCGACCCGCTGCTGCGCGCCGACGGTCAGGTCCGCGACGACTGCCTCTGGATCGATCTCCAGACCGTATTCCCGGCTCAACTGGCGGATGCGGCCCGCAACCTTGTCCCGGTCGAGAACGGCGATCTCGCCGAGGAATCGGGTCGATTCCACCGTCGTTTCCTGGCCCAGCATGATATTTTCCGTGACTGTCAACGGAGGGATTAGCATGAAGTGCTGGTGGACCATCCCGATGCCCTGAGAGATGGCATCGTGCGGTGAAACGATCTTCGTTAGGGCGCCGTTGATCGCGATCTCGCCTTCGTCAGGTTGGTATAGCCCATAGAGGATATTCATCAGGGTGGACTTGCCAGCGCCGTTTTCACCCAACAGCGCGTGGATTTCCCCCTTCTCCAGGGTAAAATTGACGTGATCGTTGGCTAAAACCCCTGGGAAGCGCTTGGTGATACCCGTGGCTTGTAACGCAGGTGCCATGCTTCACTCCCTTTTTTTTAGATGATATCCGTTTGGTATCCTTCAAATCATTGCCGATAATGTTCTAATTATATCCAAGATATACTAAGGGTGTGACCAAAAGGTCACACCCTCTTACAAATCAAGCGAACATGAGCCGGAGAATTACGGCTTGTAACCGGTCTGGAGCGAACCGCTCTTCAGGCCTTCTGTAGCTTCCTTGATCTTGTCCTTCACCTCCTGGGGAACCTTGCTGTCCCAATCGTGGAAGGGAGCCAGGCCAACGCCGCCGTTCTGCAGGTTGGCGGTGACGATGCCGGCTTTATCGGATTTATTGGAAACCGACTTGAGGAATTCGTAGACCGCGACGTCCACGTTCTTCATAGCGCTGGACACCAGCGCGTCTTTGACCTCAGGATAGGTGTTGTACTGGTCGACATCCACGCCGATCGCGGCCAGGCCCTTTTCCTTGGCAGCCAGAAGACCGCCGTTGCCGGTGTTGCCGCCGACGCCGAAGACCACATCACAGCCCTGGGCAATCATGCTCTGGCCGGTTTCCTTACCCTTGGCGGGATCCACAAAGGAGGGGATGTAGACGTTGAGGGCCTTGGTGTTGGGCTTGTACCACTTGGCGCCGTTCTGGTAGCCGACGACGTAGCGCACGACCGGAGGAATTTCCATCCCGGACACAGTGCAGATCGTCCCGGTCTTGGAGATGCCCGCGGCCAGGACGCCGGCCAGGTAACCGACCTGGTCTTCCTGGAACATCAGGCTGGTGACATTCTTTAGCCCGCCGTCAGTGTAACAGTCTTTCACCGTATCGGGGCAGGCCGCCGAGTCTTTGGTGGGGAAGTAGGCGTTGTCGATGATGGCGAATTTGATGTTGGGATACTGCTTCGCTTTGGCAGCGGTGGCATCGCCCATCAGGAAACCGACAGTGACGATCACGTCATAATTCTCGGTCGCGAACTGGTCGATGTTCTTTTCGTAGTCGGTGGGCTGCTTGGATTCGATGAATTTCGCGTCCAGGCCGAATTCCTTGGCGGCTTTCTGAACGCCTTCCCAGGCAGATTGGTTGAAGGACTTGTCGTTGACGCCGCCGGTATCGGTTACCAGGCCAACCTTGATTGCGGCTGCGGCTGGCGCTTGGGTGGGTGCGGGTGCTTCAGTCGGCGCTGGAGCGGTTGTCGGTGCCGCGGCCGGCGGCTCGGTTGGGGCTGGAGCCGTGGTGGGGGCGGGAGCGGGGGGCTCCGTCGGGGCCGGGGTGGCTGCTGGCGCGCAGGCCGCAAGGACCAACGACGCGAGCAGAATGACAGCCATGATGAGCGTATACTTTCTGGTCATGTGTTTTCTCCTCCTGAGAGAGAATATAGAGATTTTGGATACAGACCAAGATAAGCAATTCAGCGGAATTGCTGAAATAAGTATACTTCTGAAATCTTCGTTGGACAAGAAGTAAAAAATCACCCATCCTTCTGATTTTTTTCTGCCTGTTCGAGGAACTTCCGGTCGCTTTCACTGAGGTCGGCGTTGGCCAGCAGATCCGGCCGGCGCTGCAAGGTGCGCAGGAGAGACTGCTCTCGCCGCCAGCGATTGATCTGGGCATGGTTCCCGGATAGCAATACTTCGGGAACTTCCCAGTCGCGGAACTCTGTCGGGCGGGTGTAGTGTGGATACTCCAGCAGGCCCGAAGCGTGAGAATCGTCCATCGCGCCATCCGGGTCGCCCAACACTCCTGGGATCAGCCTTGAGATGGCGTCGATGAGGATCAGCGCAGGCAATTCGCCGCCGGTGAGGACGTAATCGCCGATCGAAATCTCGTCGCTCACCAGGTGCTGGCGGATGCGCTCGTCAACGCCCTCGTACCGCCCACAGAGCAGGGCCAGGCGTGGTTCCGTGGCCAGCTCGGCGACGATTTTCTGGTTCAAGGTCCGTCCCTGCGGAGTAAGCAGGATCACCGGGCTGGCCTGTGGGGATCCCAGAACGGTTTCCACAGCGGTAAACACCGGCTCCGGTTTCATCACCATGCCCCCCCCGCCTCCATACGGTATGTCGTCAGTCACGTGATGGCGGTCAGTGGTCCAGGCGCGGATATCGTGGAGGTGCACCTCGATCAGACCGCGCTGCCTGGCCCGCTGGAGGATGCTGGTTTCCAGGTAGGGCGTGAACACGTCGGGAAACAGGCTGAAGACGTCGAAACGCATGGAGTCATTCTAGCGTGAATAGGAAGGGTTGGCAAGCCTGAATGACCAAGGACAACTGATCACTGATCACTTTTCTTGTGGTAAGATCAAATTATGTATTTACGTGGTAGCAAATGGAGTATGAATAAGCGGCGAAAACGCTCGAACCCGCTGACGATTCTAATTCTGGCAGCCCTGGTCGGAGCCGGTTTCTACGTCAACTGGGTCGTCGTTCCCGCCACCGGCCCATTGTTTATTCCCACCCTCACGCCTACCCGCAATCCGGAAACTTACATCAATGAGGCGCAAAACTATTATGCTGCCGGAAAGATCAACCAGGCGATGGAGGCTTACCAGCAGGCGATCCGCGCCAACCCGAGCAACGCCGCGAACTATATTGCCCTCGCCCGCCTGCAGGTCTTTTCAGGAAATTATCAAGGCGCGCTGGAAAACGCCGGGAATGCCCTGGTGATCAACCAGAACAACGCGCTGGCTCTCGCCGTCCGCGGCTGGGCGTTTGGCCTGATGCAGCCTCCGGACTTTCTCCAGGCCGAGGCCAGCCTGACCCAGGCGATCGAGCTAGATAAGAACAACGCCCTCGCCCACGCCTATTACGCCGAGATTTTGGGGCTCAAGGACCAGGCCGGGCAGGGCGGTCCGGATACGATGGACAAGGCCGTCGCCGAATCGACGATTGCCCTTAACCTGGATCCAAACCTGATGGAGGCCCACCGCGCGCGCGGGTATATCCAGCAATGGACTGGCCACGCTGACGCAGCCGTGCGCGAATTTCAGGCTGCGGTAGCCATCAATAAGAATATCGCCGACCTGCACCTGGCTCTCGGACAGAGTTATTTTCTCCTCGACGATACGACCAACGCGGTGAACGAATTCATCCAGGCTACCACGCTCAATCCGAAAGACCCGACTGCAACGTATATGATCTCGCGCACCTATCTGAAAGCCGGCGATTACGCCAAGGCGGCCCAGTACGCCGACGATGCGCTCAAGCTGGCGCCGGAAAGCCCGGTGATGAACGGTAACCGCGGCTCGATCTATTACAAGGCCAGACAGTACGACAAGGCCATCCAATATTTAAGCCTGGCTGTACGCGGCGGGACGACGGCGGAAGGCGTGGTGGTCAAGGGGATTCCGCTGGATTATAACCAGCGTACGCTGGAGTTCTACAACCGCTACGGCCTGGCCCTTGCCTTTGCTGGCCAATGCGGGGAATCCCTGCAGGTTTCCAAGGTCATCCAGGAAGGAGTCCCACAGGATGATGTTTCGGTAGATAATGCCAAAACGATGATCCAGATTTGTGAGGGAACTCTATCCACTCAGACCCCCGAGGCGAAAGCCACGCAAAAAGCTACACCGAAGAAATAGCCCTTCGCTGGATGGTCCCGAACACATTTTGAAAAACCTTTCCTGATGCAGCTAACCGGACGCAAGCCAACATTCCGAAAGATCAAGCCGCGAACCAATTTTTACCGGGCCCTGGCCATGGTCTGCCTGATTGTAGCAGGCATCATGCTGGTCCAAGGTGTGCACGCCGGCACGGTGAAGCCGTTGTTCTCCCCCACTGCCACTCCAACCCGTACCTTCAATTCACTCGAACAGGAAGGCGACACCTATTTCAAATTGGGGAAGCTGGATTGCCAGGAGGGCAGGCGCGATTGCGCCATTGGCGTGTATCAGGTCGCCACCGAGCTGGATCCTCAGAATGCCGAGCTGTGGGCCAGATTAGCGCGCATCCAGACCTATTCTTCGAACCTGCTTACCACAAACGAGGACAAATACAGGCGCCGCCTGGAAGCCCAGAAATCGGCCCAGAAAGCGCTCGGGCTGGCCGCGGACAATAGCTACGTCAACGCGATCAATGCCTTTGTCCTCGACTGGCTGGCGTCAATCGATTTGGAAGAGATTACCCCCGAGATGAAGGTCGCCTGGCTGAACCAGGCCGAGAAATATGCTCTCCAGGCCACCACGCTGGACCCCAATAATGCCTCGGCGCTGGCCTTTTACGCCGAAATCCTGATCGATCAGCAGAAGTGGGGCAGGGCCCAGCAGTTTATTCAACTGGCGATGGCCCGCGAAAATCCCGTTGACCCGCAGATGGACGTCCACCGCGTTTATGGCTACGTACTGGAGAACAACGGTGATTACGCCGCCTCGATCACCGAATATAAGCGCGCCGCCGAGCTGAACCCAAACCTGACCTTTCTCTATCTCGATATTGGCAACAAGTACCGGTACCTCAAAAATTACGACCTGGCCCTCTCCTGGTTTGAGAAGGCTACCGTCATCAATACCAACCTGGGGATCAAGGACCCGCTTCCCTACCTGGCGATCGCCAACACCTATGCCCAGCACGGGGATTTTTTCGCGGCGGTGTTGAACGTGCGCAAGGCGCTCGATCTGAATCCGACCACGCCTCAAGTTTACGCCCAGTTGGGGGAAGTGTATTACAAATCCCGCAACTACGAAGGTTCCATTCCTGCCCTGCAGTGCGCTCTGGAAGGATGTTCTGCGCAGCAAAGCTGCCAGGTGCGCCAGTGCAACGAGCAGACCGATCCACAGATCGAGATAACCGGGATGGCGCTGAACAATTCAACCGTCCGTTTTTACGTCTATTACGGATCGGTGCTGGCCGGCCTATATAAGCCCAGCCGTCCGCAATACTGCACGAAAGCCGAAGAGATCTTTACCCGACTCCACAAGCAGTACGGGGATGATCCCACGGTCATGAGCATCGTCAAATCGGGCGAGGAGATCTGCGCCAATGCGGTTGGGGGTGGGACTGCCGCTCCCGAAGCCAGCCCTACGCTTAAGCCAGACGGGACCCAGAAGCCCCCATCCCTCTCCACGCCAACGCTCGAGCCTACCCTTCCGCCGTACCACCCCTGACCCGGCGTATATCTGAATCTTGTAAGAATCTTGACCTCCCTCTTGACTTCCACAGGAAAGATGTGTATCATACTACCGGATTAGCACTCTGGTATGTGGAGTGCTAAGTTTCTGAATATTCTGGATCAAATTATGATTTTAGGAGGCACAATATGGCGATTACTTACAAACCTCTGGGTGGCCGGGTAGTTGTGGAGCCGATCGAGCAGGAAGATGTCACTGCTGGCGGCATCGTTCTTCCCGAAACCGCGAAGGAAAAACCTCAGAAAGGCACTGTTTTGTCCGTCGGTCCTGGCGACCGCGATGATGAAGGCAAGCGTATCCCGATGGATGTCAAAGTTGGGGATGTAGTCCTGTTTGCCAAGTATGCCGGAACCGAGATCAAAGTTGACGGCAAGAAGCTTTTAATATTGCGCGAGAGCGATTTGCTCGCAATTGTCGAGAATAAATAAATTTCTATTTGATTTAGGAGACAAAATATGGCAGCCAAACAACTGGTTTTTTCTGAAGAGGCTCGTCGCAAATTAAAGAATGGGGTCGATACGCTCAACTCCGCAGTTGCGACTACACTTGGGCCGAAAGGCCGCAACGTTGCCTTAGACCGCAAATTCGGTTCCCCGACCGTCACGCACGATGGCGTGACCGTTGCCAAAGAGATCGAGCTCGAAGATCCCTTCGAGAACATGGGCGCCCAGCTCCTCAAGGAAGCCGCGACCAAGACCAATGACATCGCCGGCGATGGCACCACCACTTCCACCGTTTTGGCCCACGCAATCGTGAACGAAGGTCTGAAGAACCTGTCCGCTGGCGCCAACCCCATGCTGCTCAAGCGCGGGATCGAATCCGCCGCCAAAGTGGTTGCGAAACAAATCAGCGAACAGTCGATTGAGGTCACTACCAAGGAAGAAATTGCCAACGTGGCCACGATTTCTGCCCAGGACCGCACCATCGGCTCGCTGATCGCTGAGGTGATGGACAAGGTTGGGAAAGACGGCGTCATCACCGTCGAAGAGTCCAAGGGCCTCGAGTTCGAGACCGAGTACGTCGAGGGGATGCAGTTCGACCGCGGGTACATTTCCGCGTACTTCATCTCCGACTCCGAGCATATGGAAGCTTCCATCTCAGAACCGTACGTTCTGATCTACGACAAGAAAATCTCTGCTGCAGCGGATATCGTTCCCCTGCTGGAGAAAATGGTTCAAATCGGCAAGCGCGAGCTGCTGATCATCGCAGAGGATGTCGACGGTGAAGCCCTGGCGACCCTCGTCCTGAACAAGCTGCGCGGCATGCTCAACGTGCTGGCCGTCAAAGCCCCGGGCTTCGGCGACCGCCGCACTGCCATGCTGGGTGATATCGCCACGCTGACCGGCGCTCAGGTAATTTCCGAGCAGACCGGCCGCAAGCTGGAGACCACCACGCTCAGCGATCTCGGACGTGCTGAGAAAGTCGTCTCCACCAAGGACGACACCACGATTATTGGCGGCAAGGGCGATACCGCCGCGATCAAGGGCCGCATCGAACAGATCCGTGTCGAGATTGACAAGACCACCAGCGATTACGACCGTGAGAAGCTCCAGGAACGTCTGGCCAAGCTGTCCGGCGGCGTCGCGATCATCCGCGTTGGCGCTGCGACCGAGACTGAGCTCAAGGAAAAGAAGCACCGCGTCGAAGACGCTCTCTCCGCGACCCGCGCGGCCGTGGAAGAAGGCATCGTCCCTGGCGGCGGCGTGGCCCTGATCAACACGCTGCCCGCTCTGGATACCCTCAAGGCTGGGAACGAAGACGAGCAGATCGGCATCAACATCGTTCGCAAGGCTCTGGAAGTTCCCATGCGCAAGATCGCCGAGAACGCCGGTGAGGATGGCTCGGTTGTGGTGCAGAACGTCCGCTCCGAGCAGAAGAAAGCCAACAATCTGCACGTGGGCTATGATGTCCTCAGCGAAGAGTACGTCGATATGGTCAAGGACGGCGTGATCGATCCTGCCAAAGTGACCCGCGGCGCCCTGGAAAATGCCGCTTCGATCGCGGCTATGATCCTGACTACCGAAGCCCTGGTCACCGATGTTCCCGAGAAAGAAAAACCCGCACCCATGCCTCAACCCGAGTATTAAACCCCGGTATTGATCCAGAACAAACCCCTTCTCAACCCTTGAGGAGGGGTTTGTTTAGTGCGCCCAGCATGGGCGTTGACTGGTGAGTGAAAGACTCATATGGAGGTTGGTCGCACCAACCATTAGCCAAAGGCAAGGGCGTTACCGCGAGGTGGGGTCTGGAGGAAGC
>Ga0335070_10002205_pt1 | contig 22722 bp, 17 predicted proteins | sample Lox_Sample_13_FD_206722 | JGI IMG/M metagenome (GOLD analysis project Ga0335070, IMG submission 206722) | Soil microbial communities from Loxahatchee National Wildlife Refuge, Florida, United States - Lox_Sample_1.3 | ecosystem: Environmental > Terrestrial > Soil > Wetlands | place: USA...
GCCGCCGCCGCCGGCACCGAGTCGGATCGCGGCTGGTGGCGATGGCGCTGGTGGTGGCCACAGTGGTAACGTGCTCAGCATCGCCGTAGAAAGACGGAGAAGGGAAACATCGACCGCTCGCCCTGAGGAGGCCGCGTTTCCTCAGCGGCCGTCAGAGAGGCGTCAACTGACCGGATTGGGTTAGGTAGACAATGAGAGCACACAGAAGACTCCCCATGTACAACAAGCTCGCTGGTGCCGCCCTGGCGCTTGCGGCCCTTGCGGTAGCATGTGGCGGCAAGCCCGAGCTTGCTTCCCTGCCCCCACCCGAGGTGGCTGTGAGCCAGCCGGTGGAGCAGACGGCCATCGAGTACTTCACCACCACCGGCCGGACCGCTGCAATCGAGGAGGTGGACATCCGCGCGCGGGTCGGCGGGTACCTGGTCAAAGTCAACTTCCAGGACGGCAGAGATGTCAAAGCCGGTGACGTGCTGTTCGAAATCGATCCGCGTCCATACGAAGCCGAGGTGATGCGCGCCGAAGGGGACGTGGCGAAATGGCAGGCGCAGTTGCGCAAGGCGCAGGCTGACGTGGCACGCAACACCCGCCTGCTGCCCAAGGGCGCTGCGAGCGAACGCGAACTCGAGACTTCGATTGCAGCCAAAGAGTCGGCGGAGGCGGAAATCAAGGCCACCCAGGCCCGCCTGGCGGACGCCAAGCTCAACCTCGAGTTCGCGACCATCGTCGCACCCATCGATGGACGCGTCAGCCGCACCACAGTCACCAAGGGCAACCTGATTCAGCCCGCAGGTCAGATGACGTCGGCCCCGCTCACGACCCTCGTGAAAATGGACCCGATCTACGCCTACTTCGATGTCGACGAAAGGACGCTCCTGCGCGTCCGGGAGCGCGGCACAGTTGCCAACGGGGGCGACATCCGAGCCCTCAACGTCCCGGTGGAGATTGGGCTCGTCGGCGAGCCGGGCTTCCCGCGCCGTGGGGTCATCGACTTCGTCGACAACCGCGTCGATCCGTCGACCGGTACCATGCAGGCCCGCGGGCTGTTCGACAACAAGGACGGGGTGTTGACCCCGGGCATGTTCGTGCGCGTGCGGGTGCCGCTCGGTCAGCGCGACAAAGCGCTGTTCATCCCCGAGCGCGCCATCGGCACCGACCAGGGTAATAAGTACTTGCTGGCGCTGAATGACAAGAACGTCGTCGAGTACCGACTCGTGACCCTCGGTGTGGAACGCGACGGCCTGCGGGAAATCCTGACCGGCCTGCAACCCGGGGTGTCGGTCATCGTCGACGGTATTCAGCGCGTCCGCCCGGGCATCACCGTCAACCCCCGCCCCGTGGGCGCCGCGGAGCCGCCGGGAAAACCGGCCGCGCCGCCGGCAGCGGCGAAGGGCGAACACTGAGGTCGTACCATGTCACGCTTCTTCGTCGAACGCCCCATTCTTGCGACGGTCATCTCGATCGCGATTCTCGTCATCGGCCTCGTCGCTTTGTTGGCGCTGCCGATTGCGCAATATCCGGAAGTCACGCCGCCCACGGTGCAGGTGTCTGCCCTCTATCCGGGTGCCAGCGCCAGCGTGGTCGCCGATACCGTCGCTGCACCGATCGAGCAGGAAGTGAACGGGGTCGAGAACATGCTCTACATGCTCTCGAAGAGCACCAACGACGGGCAGCTGTATCTGGACGTTACGTTCAAGCTCGGCACCAATATCGATGACGCGCAGGTGCTCACTCAGAATCGCGTGGCGATTGCCCAAGCCAAGCTGCCGGAGGAGGTTCAACGGCAGGGGGTCACTACGAAGAAGAAATCGCCGGCGATTCTCTTGTGCGTAAACCTGATCTCGCCCGACAAGAGCCGCGACAGTCTTTACCTCAGCAACTACGCGACGATCCAGGTGAAGGATGCTCTGGCGCGATTGTCCGGCGTCGGCGACGTCAGCACGCTCGGCGCGCGCGACTACAGCATGCGTGTCTGGCTCGACCCGGAGCGGCTGGCGTCGCTCAACATGACTGCTTCCGATGTCGTGAAAGCCCTGAAGGAGCAAAACGTGCAGGTGGCTGCGGGCCGGATCGGACAGCCGCCGGTGCCGCAAGGCATCGATTTCCAGTATCCGCTCAACACGCTCGGCCGTCTCCTCGAGCCTGAGGAATTCGGCGCCATCATCGTGAAGACGGGCTCACGCGGCGAAGTGGTGCGCGTCCGCGACGTCGGCCGCGTCGAATTGGGCGCGAAGAACTCAGACGTGAACAGCTACCTTGACGGATCGCCGTCGATCACCCTCGCCGTGTTCCAGCTCCCGGGTTCGAACGCGCTGGCCACCGCCCAAGGGGTGCGTGCGGAAATGGAGCGGCAGAAGCAGCGCTTCCCGGCCGGCGTCGACTACAAGATCGTCTACGACACGACGGTGTTCGTCAACGAATCGGTGCACGAGGTGTACAAGACGTTGTTCGAAGCCTTTGTGCTCGTCTTCATCGTCGTGCTGATTTTCCTGCAGGATTGGCGCGCCACGCTGATGCCGATGATCGACGTTCCGGTGTCCCTGATCGGCACCTTCGCGGTGATGGCGGCGTTGGGCTTTTCGCTCAACAACTGCTCGCTGCTCGGGCTCGTCGTGGCCATCGGTATCGTCGTCGACGATGCCATCGTCGTCGTCGAGAACGTCGAACGCTGGATGGCGATGGGCCTCTCGCCCAAAGAGGCCACGGTGAAGGCGGTGGACGAAATCACCGGCCCGGTGATCGCCATCACCTTGGTGCTCAGCTCGGTGTTTCTGCCCGCCGCCTTCATCCCGGGCATCAGCGGCCAGTTCTACCGCCAGTTTGCGCTCACGATCGCCGCGTCGATGATGATCTCCGCCATTAACGCACTGACGATGGCCCCGGCGCGCGCGCCGCAACTGCTGCGCCCGCACACTCCGGGACACAGCAAGGGCGAGGCGCTGCCGCCGCAGGCGATCGTCCTCATCGTCGGCTTCATCGCCTATCTCTGGGCGACGCCGTACGTTGCGCACGTCTTCGGCATCGTGCTCCCGGGGGGGCATGGCGAAGAGACCGCGCATCCGTCGAGCGCGGCGGTGGTGTGGGGCCTCCGTCTGGTCGTTTTTGCAGTCGGCGGCGGACTGGGGTGGTTCGTGGCGCCGTCCGTCAACCGCGTACTCGGTAGCTTCTTCCAAGCCTTCAATCGCGTCTTCGATCGGTTCACAAACGCTTACGGAGTGCTGGTCAAGAGCCTGTTGCGCATCAGCGCCGTCATCATGTTCGTGTATCTCGGCCTGTTGGTGCTGACATACCTGGGGTTCACGACGGTACCGACCGGATTCATTCCGGAACAGGACAAGGGCTATCTGGTGATCAATGGGCAACTCCCGGACGGCGCGAGCCTCGAACGCACCGAGGCGGTGATGAAGCAGGTGGACGACATCGCTCACAGCACCCCCGGCGTGCGGCATACGATCAGCCTACCCGGGTACTCGATCCTGACCGCCAACAATATCTCGAATGTTGGCGGCATGTACGTCATCCTCGATCCGTTCGAAGAGCGCATCGCGCACCATCAGACCGCGGCGACCGTTCTGGCCGAACTACGCCAGCGCTTCCGCTCCATCCTGGAGGCGCAGGTGGTGGCCTTTGGCGCTCCACCCGTGGAAGGCCTGGGGTCGACTGGCGGTTTCAAGATGCAGATCCAAGATCGCACCGACGCGGGCCTCGTGGCGCTGCAAGGGGCGATCGCCAACGTCGTCGAGAAGGGCAACGCCCAGCCCGGGCTTGTCGGATTGTTCAGCAGTTTCCGCGCCAAGCAACCGCAGCTGTACGTGGACGTCGACCGCGTCAAAGCGAAGTCCCTGGGCGTCAGCCTCGATGACGTGTTCAACACCATGCAGGTCTATCTGGGCTCGGCGTATGTCAACGACTTCACCCGCTTCGGCCGCAACTGGCAGGTGAACGCCCAGGCCGACGCGAGCTTTCGCATACGGCCCGAGGATGTCGGCAAGCTGCAAGTGCGCAACGCCAACGGTGCCATGGTGCCGCTGGCGACGCTCGTGCACGTGCGGGACACCACCGGGCCCGTGCTGGTCAACCGCTACAACATGTTCCGCTCGGCGGAGGTGAACGGCAACACCGCTCCAGGAACCAGCTCGGGGCAGGCGATCAGCATGATGGAAGAGATCGCCAAGGAAGAGCTCCCGCCCGGGATGGGGTACGAATGGACGGAGCTGACGTTGCAGCAGATCCTCGCCGGTAACACCGCACCGCTGGTGTTCGGGTTGGGGACGCTGCTCGTCTTCCTTGTCCTCTGCGGGCAGTACGAGAGTTGGAGCTTACCCATGGCGATCATCTTGATCGTCCCCTTGTGCCTGTTGGCTGCGATCATCGGCATTTTCATCGCCAAGATGGACGCCAACATCTTCGCGCAGATCGGCTTCGTTGTCTTGATCGGTCTGGCGGCCAAGAACGCCATTCTCGTCGTCGAATTCGCCAAGGCGAAGGAGGACGAAGGTATGGATCGGTTCGCGGCCGCGATCGAGGGGAGCAAAGTCCGCCTACGGCCCATTCTGATGACGTCCTTTGCGTTCGCGCTCGGCGTGCTGCCGCTGGTGACCGGCGCGGGTGCGGGTTCGGAGATGCGCAAGTCCCTCGGCGTCGCGGTGTTCAGCGGCATGCTGGGCGTCACGACCTTCGGCCTGCTGCTGACGCCGGTCTTCTACGTCGTCATCCGTGGGCTAGGGGAGCGCCGCGCCGCCGCCAAAAAACCGACCGTTGAGGGTGCACATGCTGCGCCACCGACGCCCTCCACCGAGGCCGCCCATGCGGCACCTTCGGCGCACTAACGCTCCCCCAACGCCAGTCAGCGCGGAGCCTCGTCCCCAGCAGGCCCTTGGAATCTGGTTATTGGGCGAACGCGCTATCGCGCGCGCTGCTGAAGAGGACAAACATTCCCGCCGCCGCGGCGAGTGCGGAGCCTACGAGGATTCCCACTTTGGCTGCTCCGAGGGCAGGCCCCTCAAGAGCCAAGCTGGCGATGAACAATGCCATCGTGAACCCGATGCCACACAAGATGCCGCCGCCAGCGATGCCCATCCAGGACACGCCATCGGGCAAGCGTGCGGCGCCCGACCCCACGGCCAACCAGCTCATCACCATGATGCCGAGTGGCTTTCCGACAAGAAGACTGGCCGCAACCGCCAGCGTGACCCGGTCCCCAAGATCGGCGGCGTTGACATGCACCGCCGCATTGGCGAGCGCGAAGATCGGCATGATCGCAAAGCTCACCCAGGGGTGTAGACGGTGTTCGAGATATTCGAGCGGCGACACCGCCTGGCGGCTGGCGCGCCCGAGCGCGCGTGCGTGTGCGGCCAGTTCCCCCTCCGACCAACCGCTCCCGTGCAACAGCACACGCGCGCGTTCGAGGAACGTAGCGAAAGCGCCCCCGCTGAGATATGGTCGCGCCGGCGTGAGCAGGCCGAGCATCACCCCGGCGATGGTGGCGTGTACCCCTGACTTCACAAATGCCAACCATATCGCCGCGCCCAGCAATGTATAGATGCCGAACGATCGGATGCCGAGGCGTTCGAAGAACACCACGACTCCAAGTCCGAGCAAGCCCAGCACGAGCGGCAGCCACACGATTCCCGAGCTGTAACCGAGCGCGACGACCAGTATGGCGCCGATATCATCCGCAATCGCCAATGACAGCACCATGACCCGCAGCCCATGCGGTACATGCCGGCCGAGCACGGCCATGCACCCGACGACGAACGCGATGTCGGTCGCCATCGGGATGCCCCACCCGCGCGCCGCGGGTGAGTTGCCAATCAGTGCCAGGTAGATGCCTGCAGGTCCCACCATCCCGCCAATCGCCCCGGCAATCGGCAGAACGGCCGCGCGCGGGTCGCGGAGCTCCCCCCCAACCAGCTCGCGCTTCACCTCCAGACCGACAACGAAGAAGAACAGCGTCATCAGCCCATCGTTGATCCAGTGCTCGACTGATTTGCGCAGCTGGAGAGCACCGAACTCCACGCCAACCGGCGTGTGCCACCACTGGTGATAGGCGTCACCGAGCGGCGAGTTCGCAATGACGAGCGCGACAACCGTGCAGATGAGCAATACGATTCCGCCTGCCGCCTCGACATGCAGGAAGCGCTCGAACGGCGCGATCAGCCGATCGATCGGCTCTGTGCCGAGGGTTAACGGCAGGTCTTCTGATCGCTCCATGCATCCAGTCGGCGCCGGTGCTGACCGAGGGAGTACTCCAGGGCTGCTCCCATGAACGCGCGCGCTCCGCTCTTCGGCTTCGTTGGGGTACCAAATTTGTACGCCTTGAACAATCGGTCGCCCGCGTCCGCGGTGTGCACCGCATGGCTTGCATCCTCCATCCGGTCAGGCAGTATTGGGCAGCCTTGTATCGAGCGCGCGGCGGCATGTTCCTTCCGACTCACCAGACGACGATCGCTGGAGCTGTCGTCGTCAGGCGCGCGCGCTGATCCGGATGATGCGACTCCTGCGTGGATTCTGGTCGACCGATCGTAGCCTGAGCCTGCTGGTCTTGTCGCTGGCGCTCGTGATCTTCGTCGTGCCGCCGCTGCAGCAACTCGGCCTTGCGGGGCGGCTCCTGGTCACACTGTTCTTCTCATTCCTCCTGCTCTCGGGCGTTGCTGCGGTTGCCAAGACTGCGCGGACAACCGTGGTGGTCGGCGGCCTGGTGCTCGCGACCCTTGTCGTGCGTTTGGTGCGGTTGTGGCTCGGTGGTGGATCTCTGGTGATGTCAGACGCGCTCTTCTCGGCGCTGTTCTGCATCATCATGGCAGTGGTCGTGCTGGCGCAGGTGCTGCGCGAAGGACCGATCACGGTCTACCGGATAGAAGGCGCCGTCGCGTTCTATCTGTTGCTGGGCCTCGCATGGGCCTTCGCGTACGAGCTCGTCGAACTGCACTGGTCGAACGCATTCGTCCTGCCGTCGTGGGCAACAACCAACCCGAACGACGACCCCACGGGGCGCTTCGTGTACTTCAGCTTCGTCACGCTGACGACCGTCGGCTACGGGGATATCACCGCGGTGCATCCGTTGGCGCGCTCTCTTGTGACACTGGAAGCGCTCGTCGGGCAGCTCTTTCCTGCCATCCTGCTCGCCAGACTGGTGTCGATGGAGCTGTACCATCGACAGGCGCAGGACCGGGAGGCCCGATGAATGGAATGTCAAGGGCAACAGGATTGTGGGGAAGCCCCCGGGCGTTCGCCGACGAGCAGGAACTCGACGCGGTGGTTGGCGGTCGGGTTGCGCGGCGACGGGCCGGCCACAAGCATCGCAATGTGGCCGGGTTGCTGTTGCTCGTGAAGCCAACGCCCTGCGAAGTCGCGCCAGTCGTTGGGCTCATCGGTCGTGTGGATGGGGTGCACGCCATACGAGAACACCAGTCCCTGACAGACAACCGGGTCGGCGCACGGCGCGGCAATCCAGACTGACGGCTTGAAGCGTGCAATCATCCGCGCTGTGCTGCCGCCCCGCGTGGGTACGAACACGGCAGCACACGACACCGTGTCGAGCGCGTGCTCCACGATCGACGCAATGGCTTCGGCCGCGGCCGCCGGCGGCTGCTGGCGGGTGAGCTTCCGCAACTCTTTCAAGCGGGCGCGCGGCCGGTGTGCTTCCGTGGCGGTAGCGATCTTCGCGAGCATGGCCACGGCTTCCTCGGGGTATCTCCCCACCGCCGACTCCCCCGAGAGCATCACGCAATCGGTGCCGTCGAGGATGGCGTTGGCGACGTCGGTCGCTTCGGCGCGCGTCGGCAGCCGGCTGGAGATCATCGACTCGAGCATCTGCGTGGCGGTGATGACCGGCTTGCCCGCGAGGTTGGCTCTGGCGATTAGTTGCTTCTGGGTGAGCGCGATCTCTTCGATCGGCACTTCCACCCCGAGATCCCCGCGTGCGACCATGATTCCGTCGGCCGCCGCCAGGATCTCGTCGAAGTGCTGCAGGGCGTCCGCGCGCTCGATCTTGGCGATGATGAACGGCTGCGCGCCGACGGCGTGCGCCGCCGCGCGCACGGCCTCGACGTCGGCCGCCGTTTCGACGAACGACTGGCTCAGCGCGTCGACGCCGTGCTGCAGAGCGAATTCGAGGCAGGCTTGGTCGTGACCGGTGAACGCGCCGATGCCGAGTTTGATGCCGGGGAGGTTGAGACCTTTGCGGGAGCGCAGCTCGCCGCCGACGACGACCGTGCAATGCACGTCTGGCCCGGCGACGCGCTCGACTTGCAACTGCACCAGCCCGTCATTCAGAAACAGCCGGTCGTCCGGCTTGATCACCTGCGGCAAGCGCTCGAAGCTCATCGACACGCGCAGCGCGTCGCCGACAATGTCCTCACTCGTGAGCGTAAAGCTGTCGCCGACGCGCAGGTGAATCGGCTCCGGCTCGATTCGACCGAGACGCATCTTGGGGCCGGGCAGATCAGCCATGATGGCGATGCGCCGGCCCGCCGCGCGCGCGGCGTCACGGATGCGCGCGATCACACCGCCGTGGGCGCTGAAGTCGCCGTGCGAGAAGTTCAGCCGCGCGATGTCCAGTCCGGCGCGGATGAGGCGCTCGAGCATCTCAGGTGAATCCGATGCCGGGCCGATGGTAGCGACGATCTTCGTCTTGTGATTGCGCAGGGCCGTGACGCCAGTCCTTGGGCGCAGGTGCTCAGCGCCAGCGGGCCACCTGGCGGGCGCGGCGGATGACCGCGAAGCGGGCGATCACGCTGTCGCGCTGGTCGGTGAGCCCCAGACTGACGAGGTCGGTCAGCCCGCCGTAGCGCACGTCGCCGCCGGCGAGGGCGCGCAGCTGACCGCTCTTCAAGACCTGGTAGCCGTCGAAGTGCGTCCACTGCTGCTGCTGGCCCCAACTGCGATCTCGGCCGAAACGCATGTAGAGATCCTGGGGAATGCACACCAGGCGGAACTCCTTCGGGTCGAGCTGCAGGCGCTCCTGGAGAATGGTTGCTCCGTGCTCCAGGAGTGCGTCATCGATTTCCAGACGTGCCAGGCCACGACGGCGCTGCAGGCCGAGCGCTGACAGCAGCTCGCCGGTTGCAGGGGCCTCCTGGTCCTCCGGGAAGTCTTCGATCAACGCGGCCTCAGCGATGAACTGCGGCTGGTAGCGTGCGCCTCCGGAGTTGACGAACGGGTTGCGCAGAAACTGCCCGACGAGCACCTTCACATGTTGCGACACGTCCGGCGGAAAGCCGACCTCGTCCACCACCGCCTCGGCACGCATCGCCCCTTCCTTTTCCGTCTCGGTCTCTGCCAGGTTGGGCTGCCAGATGCGGGCGGCCACATAGTCGAGGAGTGGGGCGTTCTGCGGCAACGGCTCGGTCCGCACCGCCGCGAAGCCCAGCGGCTTGGCGCGCTGCACGACGTCGTCCGAGAACGGTACCGCGAGGTCCACCGGGCACTGCTGCGTCGAGCGCGCCACCGCGGCCGGTTGCGTCTCGGATTTCGGTCCGGCGGCCGCCGCGTCCTTTTCCTTCGCCTGGCGCGCCGCCAACTCCTGCGCGTAGCGCCGCAGCAGGCTCATGTCGCCCTTCTGCGCTGCCTGAACGGCAAGCTGTTCAATCTCTGCGCTGCTCTGTACGGCTGCCGTCGCTTGCGCGGCGCGCTTCGATGCCAGCGCCAGGCCGGCAAAGAACGCCCGGCGCGACGCGTAGAACGCGGCGAGCGGCGCGTCGGCGCCGGCGAGCTTCTTCAAGGCGTCGACGAGAGCGTCGCGGCGTTCCCCAAGGTCCTGGTCGAACCCCGGCAGGAAATCGAATCCGGGCGAAAATGGATCGATGCTCACGCCGTAGGCGTCATAGACCTTGGCACCGAGGGCACTGAGCGCCGCCTTCTCCTGCGCGCTGCGCCGCAACTCGTCGACACGCCCGGCCAGCGCCTCCACGCGCTTCCAGTCCTGGGACATTGTGGCGACCTTACTCTCCTTGACCGCCTCATCGATGTCCTTCTGCGTATTCTTCAAGGCGTTGTATTGCGCTTGCGTCAACACGCTGCCGAGCAGCTCGCGGGCGCGGCGCATGTACAGGTCCGCGTACACCGTATCGGAGCTGCTGGCATCGAGGAGCAACTGCACTGCTTTCGGAGCCGCGGCGCTCTCTTGCGTGGCTGTCTTCTTCGCCATCACGAAAACCTCCCTATGCGAATCGCCGCCACGATCGGACGAGCGACGGTTGGCGCGCTTTGCACCAACGGAGTCAGTCTGCCACTCCTTGTGTACGAAACAAGGGCTGCGCTGTGCAGTGACGGCGGAGGCAGCACCCGCACGCGGCTGGCGTTACTTGCCCTTGAAGCTGGCACGGCTCTTCTCGAAGATCTCGCTGATCTGCTTCGACATCATCGAGCGGCCGATGGACTGTTTGGCCGATGCGCCGAAGCCGCCGAGTTGATCGGTGGTGGTGCGGTTGAGGTACGTGACCACCGTGCCGTTCTCCACCGGCAGCAGCGCGGCGACGGCCTGGGTGTCGTTGTACTCGTGGCCTACGTAGAACTCGCGGTCGGCGAGGACGTACGCATCCTCGACGGGCATGGCGAGGCGATGCCGCAGGGTGAAGTTCGGCCGCCCGCTCATGGCGTAGCGGATACAGAAGAAGCGTTCGCTGAACCCTGCGGGCTTGGCCTGCGGATAGTTGAGCATGACATCGTAGAAGGCCGGCGCGTATTTCTTGACGCCCTTGGCGGCCTCGGTGTAGCGGCGCAGGTCGTCCGCCGGCTGCGCTTGCTTGTCCTTGCCGCGCGCGTACGGTGCGATGCCGGCGAGACCCTGGGTGCGGTAGGCCTGATAGCGCGCCAGCAGCATGCGCCGCAGTTCCTCCTCGACTTGCGGCTTTCCCGCTGCGCCTTTGCTCTTCAGCGCCTGGAAGGCGGCAATCTCGGCCGTGGAGAGATTCAAGGTGTCGCCGGGCTCGGCGTCGAGATAGCGCTGCGCCTCCTTGTCGCCGCCGGGTTGCAGCACGACGCCCTTGAAATCGTCGAGCGTTCCCTCGCCCTTGATTTCGATGGCCGACTGCACCTGCGGATCATTCTTGAAGCCCTTGCCGACCTCGAAAGAGGACAACAGTTCTTTCGGCGGCGCCTTGACGAGAAACACCATCACTGCGGCGAGCTCCCGCTCTGTGGTTTCCTTGGTCGTCGTCTTCACCAACTCGCCGTTGCGGACGCGTTGCACGTCGTCTGTGCTGAAGCTGAAGTCGGCCATCACCTCCTCGAGCGTCGGCACGGCCTGCACTCGGTTTCCTGCGCCGCACAAAACGACACAGGCCACCAACGCACGCACTGCAACGCGGGTCGTGATCGTCCACCGTAACGAATGCTGCATGTTCTCCTCCTCTGTGAGATTATCCACGGTAGCGTGAGGTCTCGTTGGGTCGGGCCGCCGGGAGGCCCGCGCCGGCGCCGAGTTCGGCGTCACATTCGCGCTTGATCACCTCGATCAACGCGGGAAAGTCATCCTGCGTCACGACGGTGCTGCCCGGCTTCGGGAAGCGCAAGCCGTTGGTGATGAGTTTTTCATCGGGACGAATCTCGAGCGTCGCCATTTGCCGGAACGGCACGTTACCGAGGCGGTCGGGAACGTTCAAACCCAGGGGGGTCCAGTCACCGCCGCAGACCTGCTGATACTGCTTGCTCGTAGCGAGCAGCGCGTTGGACTGCTGCGCATCCACCAGTTTCCACGGGTAGAGCTGCGGCCCGATGTTGAAGTTGCGATGGCGCACCAGCTGGTTGTCGGGCACCCGCTTGGTGGAGTCCCACCAGATCCCGTCGACGTACTCGAACGCGAACCGGCTGGCATCTTTGGGGAGCGGGCCGAGCTTCGTCAACGCATCCTTGAGGAGGGCGGTGACGTTGCGATCGTACTCGTCCTCGCTGGCGGCTCCCTGACGGCGGATGATCACGCCGGCGATCTTGAGCCCGAGCAGGTTGGAGTAGAGGTCTTCCGGCGAGAACGCGGAGGGTTGCTCGGAGAACGCCGTCGACGACCAGCGGTACCAGGTGGCGATCTCGTGCCAGATGGAGGCCTGGAAGTCGAGCCATTCTGCCAGGCCGGTGACCACGTCGCGTATGCCGTAGGCGCGCACGAGGCCGGCATCGAGGGGGCGCACGACGACACGCCGCTCGGCGCCCTCGCTGACGAGGGGAATCGTTCCCCCGGTGGCCGGGAGACGTCCGATTTGCGCCGCCAGGTAGAACGTGCGGTCGGCGTTGTCGCGCACGTGGGCGATGTCGATGAAACCGCCACGGCAGGTGTAGAGGATACCCGATGCCTCGTCGGTCACGAGGCGCCGCCCCTCGCCGGGGCGTTGCAGGGACAGCGTGCCGTTGTTGTAGTTGTGCGTTCCCAGGTCGTTGATGTCGAGCACGTTGCGCACCTCATAGCCCGGTACCGGGATGGAGCCGACACTGACGCCGGCATCGTTGGCAAAGATGCAGCAGGGGCGCAGGCGCGTCGGCTCAGCGACGTTGGGAATCTCCGCGCTGTTGAGCCCCGCGAAGAAGGCCGACTCCAGCTCCTCGTCACGCACCGGGCGTTGCGTTGTGTCCCATTTCTCCTTGCAGCCGACGGAGAGCAGAGCGAGCAACAGGAGCGTCCGCGCCGCGGCGGTGGCCAGAGGGTGCATCTTCATCATCCGTCTTGAAGGCTACTGGATGTTGGCGTCAGGATTTCCCGTGCCTTGCGGCCGGCGTCGCCTGCGGCTTTGGCAGCTGACGGAGCGTTGCAGCGATGTCGTGACTGAGATCGCCCAAAGTCGCGCTGAGGGCGGCCACTGCTGTGGCCGTGTCGGTGCCGGCCGGCCGGCTGAAGTTGGCCTCGCGCGCCGCCACTGCCTGCCGCCCACCGCCGGGCAGGATGCCGTAGCGTGCCGTCAACTGCGCGTCGCCGCTCTTCGTGGCCTCAAAGCTCAGCAACTCGACGCGGATCTGGTACTCGACCTCCATTGCGTTCGACCAGGGATACATCACGATCCGGTCCGTCCCCAGCAGCTCCGAGAGATTCTGCAACAGCACGCGGCTCACGTTGACGTTCAACGGCTCCGCCCAGCGGTCGACGGCTGAGTACGTGACCTGGGTAGGGCTGAGCCGCAGCGCGATCTCGTTGCGGTCCAAGTACGGCGGCAGCTTGATGGGCCCGAGTCCGAGCATCATGTTCGGGTGCACCACCGACTCACTTCCGTTCTGCTGTGCGTCGCCCATCTGCAGCGGCGCCAGCACAAAGAAGTGGGACGTGTCGGGCTGCGGAGCCAGGACGGAGCACCCGGCCAGGAACAGAGTGCAGACAGGGAGCGCGGACGCCGCAAGGCGAGCCATCGTCTTCATGGGTTTTTCACGTCCTTCCCGCGCACCACGGCGCTGGGGTTGCGTTCGAGATAGTCGGCGAGCAGCCGTACGGAGCGTGCCGCACCGGTCAGCTCCTGCAAGGCGGAGCTGATCTGGTTAGCCAGCGGCGATCCCGGATCGATCAACACCTGCACGCTCTGCAGCGTGGTGCGCATTTGGTCGAGCGCTTCGTTCGTCCGATCCGAGGTGGTCTTGAGGCTGGCGAGAAATGGTCCTGCCTGGGTATCCAAGCGGGTGGTGAGGTCGCGCACCGACCCGATCGCCTTGTTCATGTTGGCGACGGTCTCGGGGAGCGACTCGATCGTTGCCTTCAGCGCCGGCGCATTCACCATGCGGTTCACACCATCGATCGTTTCCGTGAGGGAGCGGACGATGCTTTCAACATCCAGCTTGTCCAAGCGCCGCATGACATCCTCCGCTGCCGAGCGCAGCTGCTCGATGGCGGTGGGAACCGTCGGAATCTCCACATACTTGGAACCGGGCGGCAGGACGAAATCGGCCGGCGTATCCGGCCGGAAGTCGAGCTGCACGAACAGCAGGCCGGTCACCAGGCTCTGTGCGTTGAGCTGCGCGCGCAAACCGGCATCGATCGCCTGCTTGAACTGTGCAGGGTCGTTGCTGAACGCCGTGGCGCCGAGCCCGACGAGCTTGCTCACGTCGAGCTCGATGATCACCGGGATGCGGATGCCTTTCACGATCTGCTGCGGATCGAGCGCGGGCTGCCCCTCGATGCGCAGGCGCACGTCGACGACCGAGCCGATCTCGACGCCTTTGAACTTCACGGGTGCACCCACGTTGAGCCCATCGACGGCACCGGTAAAGAAGCAGACGAACTTCCTCATCTGCTTGAACATCTGGCCCGAGCCGAACACCAGTACGCCGGCGACTGCCAGGGCAATGGCGCCCACCACGAAGGCCCCGATCAGCGTCGGATTGGCTTTCCTACCCATTGGTTCCCCCTGCCCCGTTCTCTGCCCCACGGGTCAGGAAACGGCGGACGTTGGCGTTGTCGGAGTGCAGCAGCTCCTTCGGCGGGCCGCAGGCGGTCATCGTCCGCGTCTCCACATCCAGAAACACGCTGTTGGTGCCGATCGCGAAGATGCTCGCCAGCTCGTGCGTGACGACGACGATGGTCGCGCCCAGACTGTCGCGCAATTCGACGATGAGATCGTCGAGCAGCTTCGAGCTGATCGGATCGAGTCCCGCGGACGGTTCGTCGAAGAACAGCACTTCGGGATCGAGCGCCATGGCGCGCGCCAGGCCGGCACGCTTCTGCATGCCGCCGCTGATCTGTGAAGGGAAAAAGTCCTCGAAGCCCTTGAGCCCGACCAACGCCAGCTTGAGGCCCGCGACCTCGCGGATCGCGGCGGGGCTCAGATCGGTATATTCCTGCAGCGGCAGGCCGATGTTTTCCGCCAAGGTCATCGAGCTCCACAGCGCGCCGCTCTGATAAAGGACGCCGAAGCGTTGCAGCATCTGCTGGCGGTGCAGCGGATCGGCCGTGGTGAAATTCTCGGTGCCGTACCAGATCTCGCCCTTCGCCGGTTCGTTCAAGCCGATGAGGTGGCGCAGCAAGGTGCTCTTGCCGCAGCCGCTGCCGCCCATGATGATGAACACGTCACCGCGCTTCACCGTGAAGGTGAGATCGCGCATCAGCACGAAGCTGCCGTAGGCCATGGTGAGGTCGCGCACGGTGATGTGGGCGGTGGGGTCGGTGGGGGGCGGGGAGGGCATTGAGTGATCAGTGAACGAGTGATCAGTGATCACTCTCAGATCCCCAGCACATAAAAGATCACCGAAAACAACCCACAGACACTGATGATGAACACGATCCCGGTCACCACCGCCGAGGTAGCGGCGTCGCCGACGGCGGAGGAGCTGTTGCCGCATTGCATGCCGCGCAGGCAGCCGGAGATCGCTACCAGGACGCCATACACCGACGCTTTGAAGACGCCGCCGACGAGATCGCCGATGTGCACGGCGTGCGCGGTTTGGTTGTAGTAGACCAGCAACGGCAGCTTCAGCATGCCGACGCCGACGGCCGCACCACCCAGGATGCCGACGCAGTCGGCGTACAGGCAGAGGAGCGGCATCATCAGGCAGAGGGCCAGCATGCGCGGCAGCACCAGGAACTCCAGCGGCGAGATGCCCATGGTGGTGAGCGCGTCGATCTCCTGCGTGACCTTCATCGTGCCGAGCTGAGCCGCATAGGCGGCGCCGGTACGGCCGGCGATGACGATGGCGGTCATCATCGCACCCATCTCACGCACCATGGCGATGCCGACCAGGTCGGCCACATAGATCGCCGCGCCGAACTGCTCGAGCTGCACCGCGCCGACAAAGGCGAGGATGGTACCGACCAGAAAGCTGATCAATGTGATGATTCCCAACGCATCGGCACCCGCTTGTTGAATCAGCAGCATGAGATCCGCGGTGCGGTAGCGCGCTTTGCGACGGACCAGCTTGCCCACTGCGAGCGTGACCTGCCCGATGAATTCCAGCATCTGCCGCGCCGGCTCGCGTGCGTCGAGGACGGCCGTGCCGAGCCGCGCCAGCCACCACGGGACAACGGTCGCCTGCCGGGCGCCCTTGCGCTCCGGCACCGCTTCTGCCAACGCCAGCAGGCGCTGGACGCCGGTCGGCAGCCCGGCACGGTCAGTAGGAATCTGCCGCTGCGTGCACAGTTCCGTGACCTTGGTGAGAAAGGTGAGCAGGCCGCTGTCCCAGGCGGTGAGCTGCGCCGCGTCAAACGCGACGCGGCGTGGCGGCGCCGACTCAATCTCGTTTCGGATCACATCGGGTGACGGCAGCTCGCTGCGCAGTTGCCAGCGGCCCGCGAAGCGCATCACCAACGTCCCGTCGTTCGAACGGGCAACCGCAAGGTCGCCGCGGGGGGCGGTCGGGTCCTGTGAGGTCATCGCGCCATTCCGGTGCGTCGCGCTCCTATCACCTTTCCTCCGCGCCCCCAATAGGGTGGCGCGCGGAAGCCTAGCGTCTCAACCGCACGGCCGCCAGGAGCGCAGGAGGGCGGCGCAAGGCAGTCCCCGTTCAGCCCAGCTCTATGCTCGTCTATACCCCACACGCTACATCAGAAGGTGGCTTTTCGGGCAGAGGATTTGGCGGTAGAAGGGGGGGCGTCAGTCATGGCGAAGATTCTCATCGTTGAAGATGACGGCAACCAGCGGCTCCTCTACCGGGAGACCTTCGAGGAGGAAGGCTTCGAGGTCATCGAAGCGCCCGACGCCCCGACCGCCTTGGCATGCGTCAGGACCGAATGCCTCGATCTGGTCATTCTGGACATCAACATGCCGGGCATGGACGGCCTGGAAGCATTGGTGCGCATCCACAGCACCAACCGCAAACTGCCCGTGGTGATCCATTCCGCGTATGCCGAGTACAAGCACCAGTACAAAAGCTGGATCGCCGACGCCTACGTCGTCAAGTCCTCCCATCTGGTTGAACTGAAACGCACCGTGCTCATGTTGCTCGATGACGCTCGCGGCGACGCCTGACGACCGGAACTGGAGGCCGTGCACATAGCTGAGTTTCCACTCGAGTACCCGCCGCTGCGTGATCCGCTCGTTCCAGAAGGCAACTTGACCGAGGCTCTTGTTGACCCCAGCTCCGGGCGGTAGGAGAAAGGAGGTCTGGACGGAATCGTGAAAATGAAACCGGCACCGCTGCCACTGCTTTGGTTCGTGGCGATGTGTTCGCCACTGGCGGCGCAAACGACGACTACCTACGAAGCGCCGACCGGCTCTGTCTCGCCGTCACTCCAGATCACGATGCACCTGACGGGCGGCGGGAGCGTCGTACTCAACCCGGTGGTTGGACCGAACTGCTACCTCGGAATGACCTGCGGATTCCCGAGCGGCTACGTGGGAACATCCATGAGCTACACGTTGCCGGACGGTTCTACCGCCCAGCTCGCCAACTTCAATGGAAAGTTCTTCCCCCTGGGGAACAACAACTACGAAGTCAGTGGCCAGGCGTCGGGGATGGACAGTCAGGGCCGGAGCGTGACGGTCGATGACGTGCACGCAACAATGCGGATCGGCTGTCGCAGCGGTCGAGGCGGCGGCTGTTTCAAAACCTACACGGGTGGAACGCTCACTGTCACGGCGACCAGTTGCGAGGGTCCCTGCCCGGCCCTGACGCCAACCGTCACTCCAAGCCCGACGGCAACCAGTACACCGACTCAGCCGCCAGCACCGAGGACGCCGACGGTCACGGATAGCACATGCGTCGGCAGTTGTACCGGTGAGGGCGATGTCACGGTCAGCGATCTCATCCAGATGGTGAACATCGTGCTCGGGAGGGCGCCGCTGTCATCCTGCTCGGCGGGAGATGGCACGGGTAGCAGGAAGCTCACCGTCGCCGACATCGTCGCAGCGGTGAATGCTTTGTTGAACGGCTGCCCGTAGGGCTCAGACCACACGCCGTCGAGCGAGGTATACGCCGCAACCGGCGAGCAGCACCCCCAACGCGAACAGCAGCCGGTGAGAGGCTGCAGGGGCAGGTGACGGTGTGCACTCGCCAGCGTGGAGATCGCAGCTGCCATCGAGCACCTCGACAAATTGACAGCCTTTCAACTCGCAGCGCCCGGCACACGCGGCTGCCTCGCTTCCAATTTCTACAACAGTCTCACAGACGCGTGATTGTGCTAGGACCGGACACGGACCGCACACGCAGCAATACTGCTCCAGCTGGGCTTGGGACAGCCGCGGCACGTGCAGCACGGTTATCGCCACGGCGAGGAATAAGAGAGAGCGCATGGTGGTCATCAACGTGTCACTCCTCGTCGGACCAGCCACGCGCCACTGCCGAGCAGGAACAGCCCAACGAGCGTCAGGGCAGTGTGAGAGAGAGTGGGAGCCTTCACCCTGCACGCCGGATCGCTAAAGCACGCAGAGTCGGCGCAGTCGGTCACGTCGTTCTGGTAGCCGTCGTTGTTGATCCCATCAGTGCAATGTCCCGTCTCCGACGTTGGGCACCGTGTAGCAGCGATGTCCGCGCACGTAGTGTCGAAAGTGTATCTTGAGCTGTTGCCTGCGCCACACACGGCGTCACACTCCAGAATCGAAAAGGGATCGGAGAACCGGCACGCCGCAGCGAAGTCTTGCCCCGTGCAGATGCAGGCATAGCACACCGCCGCCCGTGCGGGAGCTGCCAACACGATGCTGGCGAGTACTGTGCCCAGCACCCAGCCTACGCAGCGCCTTGTCATCCGCGCCCATGTATCAGCTCGGCTGGCAAACGGCAAATCCACCCAGCCTGGCCCGATCATCACGACCGGAGCCTTCATTCGCCGAGGTCTGTTCCATTCGCGTCGTCGTCGAGCCAGAGCGCAACAAAGTCGGACGTCGACGAGCGATGCAGCGCCGCTTCTGGTAGGTTGCACGCCCGTGACAACACGAGCAACGAGATTGGTGACAGCCTGGTCGGCAGTCATCCTTCTTCTCGTCGGAACCAGGCCAAACACAACGAGTGCCGCCGACTGCAGGACCTGCTGTGTGTGCGCAACGGGTGGCGGAGGATTTCAAGTTTGCTCAGCCTGCAACGGCGGGATTGGGCCGGTCACTGTCGACGATGCGGTGGCAGCCTGCAGCAGCTTGCCCGCCGATAAGCAATGTAGCCAGTGCCCGCAATTCTTTCACTGCACACCGTCGCCGACACGGACCAGGACACCGACAGCTACCCCGGTGGCAACCGATACACCCACTCAAGCGGATACGCCGAGCCCGACGCCGACGTGGACGGCCACCGAAACCGCGAGCGCCACGCCGACTCAGCTGCCGACGAGCACGGCAACCGTGACGCAAACGGAACTACGAACAGCGACACCTACCGGAACCGCGACGCCAGCAGCGGCAGCCACGGCTACGCTGACCGCAAGCGCGTCGGCGGCCTTGTCACCCAGCCCAACTCCCACGCCGCAGTGCATCGGCGACTGCAGCGGCACGCACAGCGTGACGGTAAATGATGTGATCACGCTGGTGAACATCGTCCTTGGGACTGCGCAATCCTCGTCGTGTCCGCACGGCATCCCGAGTGGCGCCGAGGTCGACATCGCCTTCATCCTGCGGGTGGTCAGCAACGCGCTGCGCGGCTGCGCATCTCGGGGCTCTGCGGGTTGACACCCAGACCGAAGACCCACATCCTCTGTCGCGCCATGGACTCGTACATGTACGATTACTTTTACGAGATTGAGCGAACCCATTGGTGGTCCGTGAGCATGCGGAGCGTGTTTCACATGCTGCTCGTTGGCGCTTTGCGCGGCGCAGGAAGGCCGCGCATGGTCGACGTGGGTTGTGGCACGGGCATCACACTTGAGGAGTTTAGTCGACATGGTCTGGTCTTCGGTGTCGACGCTGCCTGGCAGGCGGTGTCCTTCAGCAAGCGGCGCAATCCCACTCGGGGCGTCTGTCAGGCGAATGTCCTCTCTCTGCCAATTGCGGCTGAAACGCTCGATGTTGTGCTCGCCTTCGATGTAATCGAGCACATCGAGGACGACGCCGCCGCGCTGCGTGAGATGCATCGCGTTTTGCGCCCCGAGGGCGTTGCCGTGATCAACGTGCCGGCGTTTGCGTCGCTCTGGAGTGAGAAGGACGTGGCCGCGCACCACCAGCGGCGGTACACTCGCCCCATGCTCAACCGACTCCTGCAAACCACTGGGTTTCGAGTCGACCGGATCACGTACACGAATGCCATTCTCTTCCCGGCTGTCTGGTGCGTGCGCGCCATACAGCGACTGGCGAAGCGGCCTTGGAACCCTGAAGGCGAATACCGGCCGCGCCCCTGGGTCAATGGCGGCCTCGCTTGGCTCCTACGTTTTGAGCTCAGCGCCTTGCGTTACTTCAACCTCCCCTGCGGCACTTCGGTAACCTGCGTTGCGCGTAAAGTCTCCTGAGCGGCGCCGAGGGAATGCCGGACGTGGCATCGCCTTGCGGTTTCCATTCGAAAGGCCAAGTCAGCTGGAGGCTGCCGTCGTCGTCTGTCCTTCGGTGGTCGACGGTGACGCTTCGTACGCCTTGCGCACTTCACTCGCCGGGACCAGATACACCCATACGGAACCGTTCGGGTAGCAGAGCTCTTCAATCGCGGCTCCGGGGTACACGGTGGCGATGGCCTCTCGGCGCGTACTGCTGCCTGGCAGGATGACGAATGCCGCGCCGACGGCGGGGTCCACCGGCGGAACTGGAAGCACTTCGGCGAGGTCGGTGGTGATATCCGACATGTCGGTGTGCGCCGCGAAGAACAAGAGCAGCGGCTGCGCTGTAGCCCCTTCCGTGCGTCCGCGAACCATATAATATCGGTAATCCGGGTGCTCACTGACAAAGCGAGCCACCAGCACAATGGGGATGGTGTGGTAGACGGTTTGGCCGTCGCGACCCGGGGCCGGGCGACGAACTACCTGCCAGAAGCCATCGAGTTGGCTCGTGCTGATCAGCGCCAGCAGCGCGACAGCGCCAATCGCCGGGACGGCCCGCCACACGAGACGCCACCGATCCGTGAGCGCCAGCAGGCGATCGAGCGCGACGGCGGTCGTGACCATGATCGGAACGATTGCAACCAGATAGTGATACAGGGTTGGGGGATTGGGCAAAGCCGCACACCCCAGGAAGATGCTGACGACCATCCATACCATGAGGACAAACATCGCGGGCGTGTGCCGTGACGTGAGCAGGTAGACCAAGCCGATACCGAAGAGACCCGCTTCGTACCGCAGGCAGATTGGTTTACCGGTGGACACCCCCCAGGGACCGCTGTCGCGGTAGTACAGAATGGAGCCAAACGAGTGGAGCAACTGCTTTGCCCATAGAGCGCCATCCCAGCGCAGCGAACCATCGGGATTCAGGAGCACGACGGCACCCCTGGCTTGTGTCCGCAGCACGATGTCCCCCAGCATGTGCGGGAGCATGGGCGCGTAGGCCGCCGCAACTCCCCACGCAAACCACAGCAGGCCCGAGCGCTGCCGCCACAGCCCGCGCGGATAGAGGCACGCCAGACAGAGCAACATCGCTCCGCCGATGAATGGGTACATGGTGAACTGGCGCACGGTGAGCATCGCCCAGCCGCTCAGAAGACCGGCCAGGGTCCAATGCAAGCGGGAACCGCGCTTGAGGGCGACGACGGCACAGTGCACGGCGAAAACCAGAGGCCATGCGGAGTCCATCACGTACGGCAGCCGCGAATATAGGAGCAGGCCGTTGTTCACGGTGACGAGCACCGCCGCGATCAGGCCGACGCGGCGATTGAAGAGGGAGGTCCCCAGCAAGTAGGTGCCCCACACGACCAGAACTCCGGAGATCGCTCCTGTCAATCGGAGTACCCAGTAGTGGTGTCCGAAGAGCTTCAGCGCCGCGATACAGGGGACGAGCCAGACGCGCGCCATCGTCTCGGAGGTCCATGGATCCATGATGAAGAATGGCTTCCAATTTCCGTCGAGCATGTGCAGAGCGGCATCGCCGTACAAGCTGTGATCGTGATGGACAGCATCGGGATAGTAACCGATCTGCCAGAAGCGCGTTACGATGGCGGCCAGCAACAGCAGCCCCAGCAGAGGCCAGTAGCGCCGCCGGGCGTCCCGCTCCGCTGCGTCCGGCACGACAGCAGGCAGGGCTGCGGCGACGAGCCAAATCTGCGCGGCCAGCCACAGCGCAATAGCAAGCGCCTGTTCCGCCGCAAAGACCCGCAGCACCAAGAGGCAGACACTGAGGCTGCCGACGGAGAGGGCGCCGAGGGTGATCGTGCGCGCCTGCGGCGTCCGCGATGGCGCCTGCCACTGGCTGGACGTGAATGAGGACAAGGTCGCGGCGCAGCCGGCGATCATGTTGAGGAAGCGCAGCGCGAAGCCGGCGGCGATGCACCCGACGGTAAGCCTCCACACATCCTTGCTGAGCCCTCGACTCTGAACTTCTCCCGCTGCTTGCCAGGCAAGCGTGGTGGCGGCTGCCACCACCAGTGTGCAGCTGGCAGCCAGGACGCGGCGGCCGGTCGTCCATCGACCGCCTAGTTGCGTAGCAGCTTCAGCTTGGCTCGTCATGCGACCACGGACATCCAAGTCGGGAGTGCCTCGCACTCCTCTCTGACGCAGCTCTGGCCAGCGCAGAATCAAAGCCGACAAGAGCGCAGTCACGGCACCCAGTATTGGCAGCGGCAGGCCGCGCTGCCGCCACGGAACGTTGGGCGGTTGCCGTGAGCGTGCGGCGGTGGCATTCAGGACACTGATCTCCGGCTCCCAGTACATTCCCACGAGCACGGTCTGGTGAAGCGAGAAGTTTGCGCAGATCGGCCGGAGATCGGGCTGGAATGATACGGGCGAGCCACCGGGTGATTTCAGCCAGACGAGAAATTCCTCTG
>Ga0335070_10002206_pt1 | contig 22721 bp, 14 predicted proteins | sample Lox_Sample_13_FD_206722 | JGI IMG/M metagenome (GOLD analysis project Ga0335070, IMG submission 206722) | Soil microbial communities from Loxahatchee National Wildlife Refuge, Florida, United States - Lox_Sample_1.3 | ecosystem: Environmental > Terrestrial > Soil > Wetlands | place: USA...
TCGGCGGCGGGATGGGCGGCGGCGGGATCGGACCGGTGATCGGGGTTCTTACGGGTCTCGGCGCGGCGGGGGCCGCGATCGTCGTAGCGCCGTTCTGGCTGGCGTTCACGTACGCCGTGGCGCGGTGGTCTTACTACTATGCGGTGCGGCGGCGCCAGCGGGAGCTGGACGGCCTCGCCGACCGGCTGGCGGCGCTGGCGCAGGACCTGGTGCCCAGGCCGGCGTTGGGCGGCGGCCCGAAGCAGCTGCCTCGATAACCGCACGTGGACACGCGGCGCATCGGCTCGCTCGAGGTCTCCGTCGTCGGGCTCGGCTGCAACAACTTCGGCGGCCGGCTCGATTTGGCGCGAACGACCGCGGTCGTCGAGGCGGCGCTGGAGGCGGGGATCACCTTCCTCGACACCGCCGACACCTACGGCGGCACGAAGAGCGAGGAGTTCCTGGGCCGCATCCTCGCCGGGCGCCGGGACCGGGTCGTGATCGCCACGAAGTTCGGGATGGCGATCGACGAGCACCGCAAGGGCGCGAAACCCGCGTACGTGAAGCGCGCCTGCGAGGACAGCCTGCGGCGGCTCCGCACCGACCACATCGACTTGTACCAGCTGCACCGCCCCGACGCCGAGACGCCGATCGCCGACACACTCGGTGCGCTCGACGAGTTGGCGCGCGCGGGGAAGGTGCGGGAGATCGGCTGCTCGTTCTTCGACGCGGCGCAGTTGCGGGAGGCGAGGCGGGCCGCGGGGCAGGGCGCCCGGTTCGTCAGTGTGCAGAACGAGTACAGCCTCCTGGTGCGGGAGCCGGAGCGGGAGGTCCTGGCGGAATGTGAGCGCGAAGGCCTCGCCTTCCTCCCCTACTTTCCGCTGGCCAGCGGGCTCCTGACCGGGAAGTACAAGCCCGGGCGGCCCGCGCCGCCGGGCACGCGCCTGTCCAACCCCGACTCCGCCCAGCGCTTCCTCTCGGAGCGGCGGCTCGAGACGGCCGCCGCGCTCGAGGAGTTCGCCAGATCGCGCGGGCACGCGCCGCTCGAGCTGGCGTTCTCGTGGCTGCTGAGGCACGGCGTCCTGGCGTCGGTGATTGCGGGGGCGACCTCGCCGGAGCAGGTGCGCGCGAACGCGCGGGCGGCGGGGTGGCGTCTGACGGCGGACGACTTGGCGCGCGTGGACGCGATCGTTCCGCCACTGGCCGGAGGCGGAGCATGAGGCTCCCGCGGCGGGACCTCGCGCCGGCGGCAGCGCTCATCGCGGTCTTGGGCGCGGGCTGCGCCGGACCGTGGACGGCTCGCGGCGCGCCGGCCGCCCGGGAGTTCACCCTCACCACCGTGCCGCTCCTCACGAAGGAGATGCAGCGCATCTACCCGTTTCTCGCCAAGGACTTCGCGCCAGGCGGCGTGCTCGAGGGGAAGGAAGTCTACGCGTTCGAGCCGAGCGCGATCACGGTGTACGAGGGGGATACGGTGCGCTTCACGCTGGTCAATCCGGAAGACGACGCCCACTCGTTCGTCCTGCCGCCCGACCTCTCGGTGGCCCTGCCGCCGCAGTCGCGCGTCGCCGCGACGTACATCGCGGGCCAACCGGGCTCCTTCCGCTACTTCTGCTCGATCGCGTCACACCTGCCGTTCATGTACGGCACGCTCACCGTGCTGCCTGCCCGGGACCGCCCGGCCCGGTGACGGCGCGCGGAGACCGCGCCGCGCTCGGCGAGCTGGCGCGCCTCTTCCTGAAGCTCGGCACGATCTCCTTCGGCGGCCCCGCCGCCCACATCGCCATGATGGAGGACGAAATCGTGCGCCGGCGCGCCTGGCTCACGCGCGAGGAGTTCCTGGATCTGGTGGGCGCGGTGAACTTCATCCCGGGGCCGAATTCCACCGAGATGGCGATCCACGTCGGTCGGGAGCGCGCGGGGTGGCGCGGGCTGCTGGTCGCGGGGACGTGCTTCATCCTCCCGGCGGTCGTCATCGTCGGAGCGATCGCGTGGGCCTACGTGCGGTTCGGGACGTTGCCGGCCGCCGCGTGGCTGCTGTACGGGGTCAAGCCGGTGGTGATCGCGGTGGTGCTCCAGGCGCTGTGGGGGCTGGGGCGGACCGCGGTGAAGTCGGCGTGGCTCGCGGCGCTGGGGCTCGCCGCCGTCGCCGCGACGGCGCTCGGCGTGAACGAACTGCTGGTCCTCGGTGTCGCAGCCGCGCTGGGTATCGCCAGGCAGCGACCGTGGCGCGCCTCCTTCGCAGTGTGGGCGGCGGGTGCGGGCTCCGTCGCGGGCGCGCCGGCGACGTTCGGCCTGTGGCCCCTGTTCGGAGTGTTTCTCAAGGTCGGCGCCGTCCTGTTCGGAAGCGGGTACGTGCTGCTGGCGTTCCTCCGCGCCGATCTCGTCCAGCGGCTGCACTGGCTCACCGAGCACCAGCTGCTGGACGCGGTGGCCGTGGGACAGGTGACGCCCGGCCCCGTGTTCACGACGGCGACGTTCGTGGGGTACGTCCTGCACGGCGTCCCGGGCGCGGCCGTGGCCACGCTGGGGATCTTCCTGCCGGCGTTCGTCTACGTCGCGCTGAGCGGGGCCATCCTGCCGCGGATCCGTCGCTCGGCGGCGGCCCGTGCCGCGCTCGATGCCGTGAACGTGGCCTCGCTGGCGCTGATGGCCGTGGTGACCTGGCAGCTGGGCGGGGCGGCGCTGGTGGACGCGTGGACCGTGGTGCTGGCCGCCGTGGCCGCCGTGCTGCTGCTCCGCTTCCGTGTCAACTCGTCGTGGCTGGTGCTGGGCGGCGCGGCGGCCGGGATGGCCGTGCGGGCATTCGGCTGAGCGGCGCTAGTCGTCGCGCGGCGGCGTCGCGGACATCACCCGCAGGACGGGCCGGCCGCCGATGTCCTGGAGCGGGAAGTAGACCAGGTGGGTGCGCGGGTCCACGGCGACGCTGTGCGCGTGGGGCATCGTCACGTCGCCTTCGGGCAGCAGCGCCGACCGGGTGGCGGTGAACACCGACACGACGCCCGACTCCGACGCGACGTAGAGCCGGCGCCAGTCAGGATCGTAGGCGAGCACGTCGGGCGCGTTGCCGGCCTGCTCGCTGTCGAGGACCCGCATGCGCCGCAGATCCACCATCAGCACTCGCCCGTCCTTCTCGTTCGCGATGAAGGCCAGGCGGCGGCCGGCGTCGATCGCGATCCCATGCGGCCGCGCGGCGCCCTGGAGCCCGAACCGCCCGAGGATCCGGTCGTTGCGCGGGTCGATCACGTACACGGCGTTGCGCGTCTGCACGTTCACCAGGATGCAGCGTGACCCCGGGTCGAAGATCGAGTTCCCGGCCTCGCCCTCGAGCGGCAGGACCGTCGCGCGGTTGGTGGCCGCGTCGATGACCAGCTCGCCGCCGCCCGACTCGTCGGAGACGTAGACCTTCCGCTGGTCGGGCGCGTACGCGATGCCGCCGGGGAACCCGACGTTCCCCACGCGCGCCACGACCTGCAGCGTCTGGTCGTCGATCACCGCGACCTGGTGCAGCCGCGTGACGGAGGCGTAGACGCGGTGCAGCTCCGGGACCGCCCACACTCCCGTCACGCCGGGCATCCCGGCGATGGTCGCATCCACCTTCCGGGTCTTCACGTTGAACACCAGGATCTCGCCCGCGCCCATGTGGGCGATGTAGAGGCGGTCCGATCCGATGTCGAGGCTCTGGTAGTCGAACCGGACGGCGGGGCCGGGGAGCGGGACGTCGGCCACGGCGGTGAGGACGGGGGCCTCGGGCGCGGCGGCCGGCGGACGAGCCGGCGGCGCGGCGAGGCCGAGCGCCGCGCCGAGCAGGGCGAGGGGCAGTCGGGGGGAGGTCACGGGGCGCACCTAGCCACGCGCGAACCGCCGCCGGATCTCGACCGTACGCTCGAGCTCGTCGGCGTACTCCTCGACCTTGCGGCGCAGGTCGGGCGCGACGCCGCGCCCCGCGAGGTAGCGCCGCACGGTCGCGAGCGCCGCCTCTCCCGTCTGCCCGCCGAGGAACGCCCCGAGCCACGCACCGAGGAAGAAGATGCGGCGGTTCGCCTGGATGTAACGGAGAGAGTCGAGCGCGGGCTGGAGGTAGGGCAGGGTCAGCGCCTGGTGCTCGAGGGCGTTGAAGGCGCCGAGGCTCCCGGACGCCCAGTCTTCGTTCAGTGACTGGTCGCCGAAATAGCGGAGGAAATACGTGAGCTTCGTGGTGGAGTCTCCGTGCGCCGCGCCCGCCACGAACGCACGGCGCCGGCCGTCCGGCGACGAGTCGCGCGCCGCCTGGGCGGCGAGCAGCCGCTCCGCGTCCGGCGCCCCGAGCACGAGGAGGCGCGTCACTGCGTCCCAGCGCGTCGGGTTCCCGGTCGGCGCGCCGGCCGCCGAGTCCGACGAGACCAGGCCGGCGAGCGTCGCCATGGCGGCGGGCGTCGCTGCGGTCCCCACGTACGCGTCGAGGTACGCCTTGCGCAGGCCGAATGGCGCCGCGGCGCCGGTCACGCCGGCCCACAGGAACCGCTCGACGTCGGGCTGCAGCCGCGCGCGCGCGGCGTCGCCCAGGTACGCGGCGAGGGCCCGCCGCACGTGGCCGAGCACGCGTGGCACGATCTGCTCGTCCCGCTCGCCCGGCAGCTCGCGCAGCGCGAGCCCGACGTAGGCGGCGGGGTCCATCCGGGCCGCGCGCACTTCATCCCACAGCGCGCCCCACAGCATCGCGCGGAGGAACGCGTCGCTCACCCGGCCCAGGGCCCCGCCCTCGAGCGCGGCGAGGCTCGCGCTGTCGAGCCGCGTCAGCATGTACCCGTAGTCGCCGGCGTTCGCGTACACGAACCCGGGCGCCGGCTTCCCGGCGGCTTCGGTCACCTCGGTCAGGGTCCCCGCGAGCTCCACCGGGATGACGACCGGCGGCGCGTCGGCGTACCACAGCAGGAGCTGGGCGCGCATCGGCCACGGCCCCGGGCCGGAGAGCGTCCGCACCGGTCGCTGCACCAGCGCCAGCCGGGCGATCTGGCCGCCGCGCAGCGTCACGCGCTGCTCCACCTCCGGCATCCCCGGCCGGAGAATGAACTCGTGGCCGAAGTCGTCGAGCGGACGCTTGGCCGCGCGGCCGACCTCCGTCAGCAGGTCCCTCCAGGTCGCGTTCGCGTACGCGTGCCGGGCGAGGAAGGTCTGGACGCCGGCGCGGAACGCCGGCTCGCCGACCAGGTAGTTGAGCTGCTTCAGCACCGCCGGCGCCTTGTTGTAGACGATGGCCCCGTAGGCGCTCTTGGCCTGGTCGAGGTTGTCGAGCGCCTGCCAGAGCGGCGTGGTCCCGTCGGTCTGGTCCACGCCGTAGGCGGCCGGCTTGTTGGAGAGGTAGAACGTCTTCCACGCGCCGCTGGCCGTGTCGAGGTCGGCGAGCGCCTTCGCGGCCATGTAGGTCGCGAACCCCTCCTTGAGCCAGAGGTCGTCGAACCACTGCATCGTCACGAGGTCGCCGAACCACATGTGCGCGACCTCGTGGAGCACGGTGGAGGTGCGGCCCAGCCGCTGCGGCAGGGTCGGCCGCTCGCGGAAGATGAACCGGTCCTCGTTGAAGAACACCGCGCCCGGGTGCTCCATCCCCCCGAAGGGGAAGGCGGGCGCGAGCAGGAACTCGAACTTGTCGAACGGATAGGCGCGGGCGAAGTACCGCTCCATCCACGCCAGCGCGCGCTGGTTCGTCGCGAGCAGCGAGTCGAGGTCCGCCTCGCGGGCGCGGGACCGGCGCACCCACGCGGCGATCGTCCGCCCGCCCGCGGTGGCGGTGGCGACGTGCCAGGGGCCGGCCGCGAACGCGATCTGGTAGGTGCTGAGCGGCTGCGTCTCGGCGAACCGGTGGGTCGCCGCGCCGCCGGCCGTGTCCGCCCCGATCTCGCGTCCGTTGGCGAGCGTGCGCCAGGCCGCGGGCGCGGTCAGGGCGAAGGTCACGCGCGCCTTCAGGTCCGGCTGGTCGAAGCAGGGGAAGAGCTGGTTCGCGTCGGCCGGCACCAGCAGCGTGTAGAGGTAGTCGTTCCCGTCGCTCTGGTCGTGAAACCGGATGATGCTCGCACCGCTCGGGGCGATGTCGGCGACGAACGCGAGCTCGAGGCGGTTCTCGCCGCGCGACAGGAGCTGCAGCGGGATGCGGATGTGGGCGCCGTTCGCCGCGCCCTTCGGGAGGCTCCGGCCGTTGGCCGTGGCCGCCGTGAGCCGGCGGCCGCGGAAGTCGAGGACGACGTCCTCGCGGACCTTGAGGTCGAAGCGGATGCTCACCCGCCCCACGGCGCTGTCGGGCGCCGTGACGTCGAGGCTCAGCGCGTAGCGGACCTCGCCCAGGTCGCGGGCGCGGTGCGTGGCCAGCGCGCGCGACACGCCGTGACCCATGTAGGGGCCGGCGCCGCGCGGCGGCGCGGCAGGCCGGGGTGCCGCCAGCAGCGCGGCGAGAGCGACCAGGGGGAGCACGCGCCAAAGCTGGCGGCGGATGTCTGTTCCGGCAACTGTCGTCCGACAACTGGTAACCGCCGGCAACTTGCCGTCCGGGCAACTGGAAACCAGTCTTACAGTATGAGCCAGCGCCACAAACTCGCGATCCTCGTCGCCGGGGGCCCGGCTCCCGGCATCAACAGCGTCATCGGCGCCGCCACCATCCGCTGCGTGCTCGAGGGGGTGGACGTCATCGGCCTCGAGGACGGATTCGAGTGGATCATGCAGGGCAACATCGAGCACGTCGTGCCGCTCACCATCGAGGCGGTGAGCCGGATCCACTTCCGCGGCGGCTCGATCATCGGCATCTCGCGCGCGAACCCGACGACCGACCCCCAGCTCCTCGAGAACACCGTCACGTCGCTGCTCCGGATGGACGTGTCGCAGCTGATCACGATCGGCGGCGACGACACGGCGTTCTCCGCGATGCGGCTCGAGGAGAAGTCCGCCGGCCGCATCCAGGTCGTGCACGTGCCGAAGACCATCGACAACGACCTCGACCTGCCGCCGGACATCGACACCTTCGGCTTCCCCACGGCGCGCCACTACGGCACCGAGATCGTCAAGAACCTGATGGTGGACGCCCACGCGACGTCGCGCTGGTACTTCATCATCACGATGGGGAGGAAAACGGGGCACCTCGCCCTCGGCATCGGGAAGGCCGCGGGGGCGACGATGACCCTGATCCCCGAGGAGTTCGGCTTCCGGAACGTGAAGTTCAAGACGATCGTGGACACGCTGGTCGCCGCCATCATCAAGCGTCTGGCGCAGGGGCAGCGGCACGGCGTGGCGGTGATCGCCGAAGGCGTCGTCGAGGGGCTGGACCAGGGCGAGCTGGAGGGGGTCGAGGGGATCGAGCGCGACGCGCACGGCAACCTGCGCATCGCGGAGGTCTCGATCGGCGAGATCCTGAAGCACGCGGTGCAGTCCTCGCTCAAGGAGTTCGGCCTGAAGGCGACGGTCGTCGCCAAGAACATCGGCTACGAGTTGCGCTGCGCCGACCCGATCCCGTTCGACATGGAGTACACGCGCGACCTGGGCTACTGCGCAGCCAAGTACCTGCTCTCGGGCGGCAGCGCAGTGATGATCTCGATGCAGGGCGGGCAGTTCGTGCCGGTGCCGTTCAGCCGCATGCTCGATCCCGTCTCAGGCCGGACGCGCATCCGGCTGGTAGATATCCACTCGACGCGCTACGCGATCGCCCGGCGCTACATGATCCGGCTGCGCCGCGACGACTTCGACGACCCGCACGAGCTGGCGCGGTTCGCGGCGACCGCGCACCTCACCCTCGAGGAGTTCCGCGATCGGTTCGAGTACCTGGTGAAGGACGAGCCGCCGCCGCTCGACCTGGGCTTCCACGCTCCCGGAGGCAAGTGAGCCGCTGACCGGCGTCGGGCGCCGGCGCGGAGGTCCATGGACGAGCTGAGAGACCGCCTGCAGGCTGCGCTCGGTGCCGGATACCGCCTGGAATCGGAGTTGGGCGGCGGCGGCATGAGCCGCGTGTTCGCCGCGCTCGAGGTCGAGCTGGGCCGCCGGGTCGTCGTCAAGGTCCTCCCGCCCGAGATGGCGGCGGGCGTCAACGCCGAGCGGTTCCGGCGCGAGATCCAGCTGGCCGCGCAGCTCCAGCACCCGCATATCGTTCCGCTCCTCAACGCCGCGAGCCGCGGCGACCTCGCCTACTACACGATGCCGCTGGTGGAAGGCGAGTCCCTGCGCGTCAAGCTCACGCGCGAGGGCGAGCTGCCGGTCGGTGACGCCGTGCGGATTCTGCGCGACGTGGCCGACGCGCTGGCCTACGCGCACGCGCACGGCGTGGTGCATCGCGACATCAAGCCGGACAACGTGCTGCTCTCGGGCCGCCACGCGATGGTCACCGACTTCGGCGTCGCCAAGGCGGTGAGCGCAGCCAGCGGGTCGTCGGGGGCGACGTCGCTCGGCGTGGCGCTGGGGACGCCGGCCTACATGGCGCCCGAGCAGGCGGCCGCGGACCCGGGCGTGGACCACCGGGCCGACATCTACGCCCTGGGCGCGGTCGCCTACGAGATGTTGACGCGCCGGCCTCCGTTCAGCGCGCCGACGCCGCAGGCGGTCCTGGCGGCGCAGGTGACTCAGGCGCCGGAGCCGGTGACCGCGCACCGGGCGGCGGTGCCCACGGCGCTGGCGGACCTGGTGATGCGCTGCCTCGAGAAGCGGCCGGCGGACCGGTGGCAGAGCGCGGAGGACATGCGGGCGGTGCTCGAGACGCTGGCGACGCCCAGCGGCGGCAGCGCTCCCACCGTGGCGGGGCGTCCGGCGGCCGTGCCGCGACGGCGCGGCCGCCTGCGCGCGGCGCTGTGGGCGGCGGGCGTCGTGCTCCTGGCCGCCGCGGCGTTCCTGGTGGTGCGGCGCCTCCGGCCGGCGGCGTCGCGGCCGACGCTCGTGGTGCTCCCATTCGACAACGTGGGCGCACCAGCGGACGCCTACTTCGCGGACGGGCTCGCCGAGGAGATCACGACGCGCCTGGCGCGGGTCTCGGCCCTCCAGGTGATCGCGCGGAACAGCGCCGAGCGGTTCCGCGAGTCGAAGCGCTCGGCGCAGGACTTCGGCCGCGAGCTGGGGGCGGACTACGTGTTGGACGGCACCGTGCGGTGGGAGCACGCCGGCGCCGGACCCGGCCGGGTGCGAGTGACGCCGGCGCTGATCCGGGTGAGCAACGCGCAGGAGGTCTGGGGTCAGAGCTACGATGCGGACCTGGCGGACGTGTTCAAGCTCCAGACGGACATCTCCGAGCAGGTCGTCGGCGCGCTCCAGATCACGCTCGGCGCGGCCGAGCGGCGGGACCTCGGGGACGCCGGCACCCGGGACGTCGCCGCCTACAACAGCTACGTGTTCGGCCGCTACGAGTGGCGCAAGCGCACCGCCGCCAGCCTGCAGGAGGCGGCGCGCCAGTTCACGGCGGCGCTCGCGCGGGATCCGAGCTACGCCCGCGCCTGGTCCGGCCTGGCGGACGCGGTCGGGCTCTTCCCGCAGTACAACGTGACGTCGGTCGCGAGGGCGGCCGCCTACGACAGCGCCGAGCGCGCGGCCCGGCGCTCCATCGCCCTCGACCCGCGCTCGGCCGAGGCGCACGCGTCGCTGGGAGAGATCTTGGCGAACGGGCGTTGGGACTGGGCCGGAGCCGACGCGGAATTCCGGACGGCGATCGCGCTCGATCCCGACTACGCGACGGCGCACCAATGGTATGGTGAGCTGCTGGCCGGCCTCGATCAGATCCCGCGGGCGCTCGCCGAGGGCCAGCTCTCCGTGCGCCTGGACCCCTTGGCGCCGGTGATGGCGAACGCCTACGGCATGTCCCTGTACAGCGCGCGGCGGTACCCCGAGGCGATCCGGCAATTCCAGCGGGCGCTCGCGCTGGAGCCGGATTACGCCGCCCCGCCGGGGAACATCATGCGCGCCTACCTCGCCGAGGGGGACTATCCGGCGGCGTTGGCCGCTCAGCGTGCCGTCGGCGCCGTGCCCCCCTGGGCGGATTCGCTCCTCCACGCCATCGCCGACCCGCGGTTCCGGGCGCTGATGCCGGCGTTCCTCGACGCACATCGCCGCGAAGTCGGGCAGCTTGAGGCCGGGTCACGGATGCGGGTGTTCGCCGCGTTCGGACGCAAGGACGCGGCGCTCGCGATCCTCGACACCCTTCTGCAAGCCCACAGCGAGGGCCTGCTGAACTGGATCACGGTGGATCCCGCGCTCGAGTCGCTCCACGGTGATCCGCGCTGGGCCGCTTTCGCCGCCGCGATGGGGGTCCGGTAGCCGGCTCGGCGCTGCGGTCGCGCGTCCGAGGTGCGGCGCCTAGATTCTCCGGCAGAGCCCTCGTGAACGTCCTGCTTGTCTATCCCGAGTTTCCGGACACGTTCTGGAGCTTCAAGCACGCGCTGACATTCATCCGGAAACCGGCTTCGCAGCCCCCGCTGGGCCTCCTCACGGTCGCGGGGATGCTGCCGCGGGACTGGGCGTTGCGGCTCGTGGACCTGAACGTGCGCCCGCTCAGCGACGCCGACCTGGCGTGGGCGGACTGCGCGTTCATCAGCGCGATGGCCGTCCAGTGCGCGTCGGCCGAGCAGATCATCGCGCGGTGCAGCGCCGCGGGGGTCCGCACCGTCGCGGGCGGGCCGCTCTTCACCTCGCAGCGAGACCGGTTCCCCGCGGTGGACCACCTCGTCCTCGACGAGGCCGAGGTGACCCTGCCCGTGTTCCTCGAGGACCTGGCACGCGGCCGCCCGCAGCGCGTCTACTCGCGGGTGGAGCACCCCGACCTCCGGGGCTCCCCCGTGCCGCGCTGGGACCTGGTGGATCTGGACGCGTACGCCTCGATGCCCGTCCAGTTCTCGCGCGGCTGCCCGTACGACTGCGAGTTCTGTGACGTGACGGCCCTGTTCGGTCACCGGCCGCGGGTCAAGAGCGCCTCGCAGATCGTCGCCGAGCTGGACGGCCTCTACGATCTCGGGTGGCGCGGTCCGGTCTTCTTCGTGGACGACAACCTGATCGGCAACAGAAAGAGCCTCAAGACCGAGTTGTTGCCGGCGCTCCTCGAATGGAAGAGGAGCCGGCGGGGGATGCCGTTTCACACGCAGGCTTCGATCAACCTGGCCGACGACGAAGGGCTGATGCGGATGATGGCCCGGGCGGGCTTCGGCACGGTGTTCGTCGGGATCGAGACCCCGGAGGAAGAAGGCCTGGTCGAATGCAGCAAGAAGCAGAACCTGCACCGGGACCTGGTCGCGGACGTCAAGCGCATTCAACGCGCCGGGATCGAGGTGCGCGGAGGCTTCATCATCGGATTCGACAGCGACTCGCCGGGCACCATCGAGCGGCTGCTGACCTACGTCCAGCAGAGCGGGATCGTGACCGCGATGGTGGGCCTGCTGCAGGCCCTCCCCGGCACCCGGCTCTACGATCGGATGAAGCGAACGGGACGCCTGCTCGAGCAGGGATCCGGGGACAACGTGGACGGGACGACGAACATCGTCCCCGCGGCCGGCCTCGACGTCCTGCGCGCGGCGTACCGGGACGCGCTGGAACGCCTGTATGCCCCCAAGGCGTACTACCGGCGGGTCAGGACATTCCTGCGCGAGTATCGGCCGCCCCGCCTGAAGCTGCGCCTCGACCTCGCGTTTCTGTGGGAACAGGCTGCGGCGTTCGCGCGGGCCGCCTTCCGGCTCGGCATCGTTGGTCGGGGGCGGATCGAGTACTGGAAGCTCCTGTCCTGGACCCTGATCCGCCGGCCGCGGGCGTTTTCGCAGGCGGTGACGCTGGCCATCTACGGCTACCACTTCCGCACCGTCTGCGAACTGCACGTCGCGTAGGTAGCGGACCACGCCGGAGGAATCCCGGATGACGAGGCGAGGCCGCGTGCTCGCCCTGCTGGCGGGGGCGGAGCTGCTGGGCATGTCGGCCTGGTTCTCCGCCAGCGCCCTCGGCCCGCAGCTCCGCACCGCGTGGTCGCTCGACCCCGCTCAGGTCGGCTGGCTCACGACCGCCGTGCAGCTGGGATTCGTCGCCGGGACCGCGGCCGCCGCGCTGCTCAACCTCGCGGACATCGTGCCGCTGCGCCTCTACTTCGCCGCCGCAGCGCTGGCCGCCGCCGCGTCCAACGCCGCGCTGCTCCTGGCCGGGTCGTTCGCGCCCGCGCTCGTGACCCGTTTCGCCGTCGGCTTCTTCCTCGCGGGCGTGTATCCGCCGGCGATGAAGATGATCGCGACCTGGTACAAGGACGGGCGCGGCTTCGCGATCGGCACGATCGTCGGCGCGCTCACCGTGGGGAAGGCGACGCCCTACCTCGTGCACGAGCTGGAACACGCCGGCATCGCGCCCGTCGTGCTCGCCGCCTCGGCCGCTTCTGCGCTCGCCGGGCTGCTCGTGCTCGCAGCGTACCGCGACGGACCGTTTGCGTTCGAGCGCCGGCCGTTCTCCTGGCGCCTGGTGGGCACCGTGTGGCGCGAGCGGCCGGTGCGCCTCGCCATCGGCGGCTACCTCGGCCACATGTGGGAGCTGTACGCGATGTGGACCTGGGTGGCGGCCTTCTTCGCCGCCGGCGCGGGGCTGGCGGGACGCGGCGCCGACCTGGCGGCGTTCGCCGCCATCGCCGTGGGCGGGGCCGGCTGCGTCCTCGGCGGGCTCGCCGCCGACCGCGTGGGGCGCGAGCGGCTCACCATCTGGTCGATGGTGGTCTCTGGCAGCTGCGCCCTGGTCATAGGCCTCAGCGCCTGGTCCGCGCCGCTGGCGATCGCGATCGGGCTGGTCTGGGGCTTCGCGGTCGTCGCGGACTCGGCGCAGTTCAGCGCGCTGGTCACGGAGCTGGCCCCGGCGCACGCGGTGGGCACCGCCCTCACGCTCCAGACGTCACTGGGATTCCTGCTCACGATGGCGTCAATCCAGCTCGTGCCGCACCTGGTCGGCGCGGTCGGCTGGCGGTGGGCCTTCGTGGCGCTCGCCGTCGGCCCCGCGGCCGGGATCGGCGCCATGCGCCGGCTCCAGGCGCTCCGCTCTCGCCGATAGGCGGCCGCCGCAGTAGATTCGCGCGCCCCACCACCAGCCGGAGAACTCATGCGCCGCTCTCTTGTCGTCGCCGCGCTCGCGCTCGCCATCGGCCTGGCCGCCCGCTTTCCGTCGCCGCTCGCGGCGCAGGACAGCACCAAGGCGGACACCGCGCACCGCGCGGCCCATCAGCCGCTCCCGCTCGAGCCGACGCGCCACGACACGCTCACGCTCAGCGAGGGCACGTGGATCTCGCTCGACGTGTCGCCCGACGGCCAGACGGTCGTGTTCGATCTGCTCGGCGACATCTACACGGTGCCGGTCGCCGGCGGGACGGCGACGCGCCTCACGTCGGGGCCGGCGTTCGACGGGCAGCCGCGCTACTCCCCCGACGGGCGGACCATCGTGTTCACCTCGGACCGTTCCGGCGCCGAGAACCTCTGGCTGATGGACGCCGACGGCGGCCATCCGCGCGCGCTGACCAAGGGGGACGACCAGCTGTTCGCCTCCCCCGCCTGGACGCCGGACGGCGACTACGTCGTGGCGTCCCGCGTCGAGGGATCGCTCGGCTCGCGCTACTCGCTCTTCCTCTATCACAAGGACGGCGGGACGGGGCTCGAGCTCACCCGTGGCGACGCGCAGCTCAACGCGATGGGCGCGGCGTTCGGCCCGGACGGGCGCTACATCTGGTTCGCGCGCCGGAACGGCGGATTCAGCTACAACCAGGTCTTTCCGACCTGGCAGCTCGCGGTCTACGACCGCCGCACGTCGAAGTACCAGACGCAAACCGGGGTCTGGGGGAGCGCGATGCGCCCGACGCTCTCCCGCGACGGGCACTGGCTGGTCTACGCCACGCGCGTCGAGGGGAGCGAGACGGGGCTCCGGCTGCGGGACCTGACGACCGGCGACGAGCACTGGCTGGTCAAGCGCGTCCAGCGCGACGACCAGGAGTCGCGGTACACGCGCGACCTGATGCCGGGGATGGCCTTCACCCCCGATTCGAAGGCGCTGGTGGTGGCCTACGGCGGCAAGATCTGGAAGGTGGCGGTGCCCGGCGGGGAGGCAGCGGAGATCCCGTTCACCGCGCAGGCGGTGCTCGACATGGGACCGCTGGTCCACTTCGCGTCCCGGATCAGCGACAGCGCGATCACCGTGCGCCAGATCCGCGACGCGGTGCCGTCGCCCGACGGGCGGCGCCTCGTCTTCACCGCGCTCGACCGGCTGTACATCGCCGACCTCCCCGCGGACACGGCGGCGAAGACGCTCGGGCAGGCGCCGGTGCGCGTGACCACCGACACCCTGGTGGAGCATGCGCCGGTGTGGTCGCCGGATGGGCAGTGGCTGGCCTGGATCGCCTGGAGCGACACCGGCGGCGCGAACATCTGGCGGCTCCGCATGGACGGCCGCAGCCGCCCGCAGCGGGTCAGCCAGGTGCCGGCGTTCTATCTCTATCTGGCGTTCTCGCCCGACGGGAGCCGGATCGTCGCGGTGCGGGGCCCGCGCTACGAGCGCATCGAGGAGCTGGGCGGCCCCGGTCTGGAGCTGGTGTGGATGCCGGCGGCGGGTGGGCCGGCGACGTTCATCGCGCGCGTCGGCAACGCTACCGTACCGCACTTCGTGAAGGGCCAGGACGACCGCATCTACTACTATGACGCGCCCGGCGTGCTGGTGTCGTTCCGCTGGGACGGCACCGACCGCCGCGAGCACGTGCGCGTCACCGGCTACAAGCCCCCGGGCGAAGGGCCCCGGTCGCAGCCGTCGACCGCCGACGACATCCGGATGGCGCCGGGCGGCGGGCGCGCGCTCGCGGCCGTGGACAACCTCCTGTACCTGGTCACCGTTCCCGAGGTCGGGGACTCGGCGCCGCGCATCTCGGTGCAGAACCCCGCGGGCGCGGCGATGCCGGTCCGCAAGCTCACGCGCGTGGCCGGCGAGTTCATCGGCTGGTCGCCCGACGGCCGGACCGCGTTCTGGTCCCTGGGGCGGTTCTTCTTCCGGTACGACGTCGCGACCGGCGACTCTACCGCGCAGCTCGCCGCCCGCGACACCACCACGCGCGATACCGCGCAGGCCAGGCCGGCCGGAGGGGGCGCGAAGCCCGATTCGGCGGCCGGCGCCGACTCCTCCAAGGCCCGGGGGCCGCACTACGACGCCCAGCGCATCGAGGTCGTGATCACGGCCCCGCGCGACGTCCCGCACGGCACGGCGGTGCTGCGCGGTGCGCGGATCGTCACGATGAAGGGCGACGAGGTCATCGAGAACGGCGACGTCGTGGTCACGGACAACCGGATCGCCCAGGTCTGCAGCGGCCGCTGCGGTTCCGTGCCGCGCGGCGCGCGTGTGCTGGACGCGAGCGGCAAGACGATCATCCCCGGGATCGTGGACGTCCACGCCCACCCGTGGCCCGAGTGGGAGCTGCACAAGGGCCAGGTGTGGAAGTACATGGCCAACCTGGCCTACGGGGTCACGACCACGCGCGACCCGCAGACCTCCACGACCGACGTGCTCGCCTACTCCGACCTGGTGGAGACGGGCGCGATCCTCGGCCCGCGGATCTTCTCGACCGGCCCGGGCGTCTTCTGGAGCGACGACCCTCACAGCCTGGAGCAGACGCGCGACATCCTGCGCCGCTACAGCGACTACTACCTCACCGGCACGATCAAGCAGTACATGGTCGGCAACCGGAAGCAGCGGCAGTGGGTGATCATGGCGGCGCGCGAGCAGCACCTCATGCCGACCACCGAGGGCGGCCTCGACTTCAAGATGAACCTGACCCTGATGCTGGACGGGTACCCGGGGCTCGAGCACAGCCTGCCCATTCAGCCGCTCTACCAGGACGTGATCCAGCTCGCGACGCGCTCGGGGATCACCTGGACCCCGACGCTGATTGTCAACTACGGCGGGCCGTTCGGCGAGAACTACTGGTACGAGAACACGAACATCCACGACGACGCGAAGCTGCGCCGCTTCGTCCCCCACGAGGAGATCGACCAGCGGGCCTTCCGCCGGCCGGGATGGTTCGCCGAGAGCCAGTACTTCTTCCGCCAGATCGCGCAGGGCGTGCGGGACGTCGTGCGCGCGGGCGGCCACGTCGGGCTCGGCGGCCATGGCCAGCTCGACGGCCTCGGCGACCAGTGGGAGCTGTGGATGCTCCAGTCCGGCGGCCTGACGCCGCTCGAGGCGCTGCGCGTGGCCACCATCAGCGGCGCGCAGTCGATCGGGCTCGACCAGGACGTCGGGTCCATCGAGGCGGGCAAGCTCGCCGACCTGGTCGTGCTCGACCGGAACCCGCTGGAGAACATCCGCAACACGAACACCATCCGGTGGGTGATGAAGAACGGCCGGCTCTACGAGGGCGACACCCTCGACGAGATCTGGCCGGTGGCGCACAAGCTGCCGACGCAGTGGTGGCAGGAGCCGGACAAGTAGTCGGCTGATGCAGACGAACGGCCCCGTCGCTTCCTCGCGGCGGGGCCGTGCCCGTTCTGAAGACTTTAGTCTACAGACTGGTAACCACTGGCAACTTGGCGTCTGGGAACTACACTGCCACTGACGCCTGCTGTCCGACTTCTGCAGGGCGATATTCGCCTTCCCATCGGGCCATGACCGCGCTGGCGAGGCAGTTCCCGATCAGGTTGACCGAGGTCCGCGCCATGTCCAGCAGCTGGTCCACGCCGAACACCAGCGCGACGCCCTCGAGCGGCAGGCCGAACGGGGTCACCGAGGCGGCGAGGATCACGACGGCGGCGCGCGGCACACCGGCGACGCCCTTGCTGGTGAGCATGAGCGTCACCACCAGCAGGAGTTGCTGGCCGAGCCCCATGTGGACCCCCGCCGCCTGCGCGATGAACATCGAGGCGACCGCGAGGTAGAGCGTCGAGCCGTCGAGGTTGAACGAGTACCCCACCGGGATCACGAACGACACGATTCGCCGCGACACGCCGATCCGCTCCATGTTCTCCATGGCCATCGGCAGGGCGGCCTCCGACGACGCCGTGGAGAACGCGATGAGCGCCGGCTCCTTGATCCCGCGGAAGAAGTCGCGGAGCCGCACGCGGGCGAGCAGGGCCACCGGGAGCAGAACCCCGCCGAGGAAGATCACCAGCGCGGCGTAGAGCGTGAGGATCAGGGCGCCGAGTCCGAACAGCACCTTGAGGCCGCTGTGGCCGACCGTGTACGCCAGGGCGGCGCCGACGCCGATCGGCGCGTATTTCATCACCAGGCCCGTGAGCTTGAACATCACCTCCGCCAGGCCCGCGCAGAAGGACACGATCACGTCGTGCGCCTTCCCCTTCACCTGCGACAGCGCGATGCCGAACAGGACCGACCAGAACACCACCTGCAGCACCTCGTTCTGGCTGGCGGCCTCGAAGAAGCTCTGCGGCACGATGTGCTGGAGGATGCCGCCGAACGTGGTGGGCGCGCCTGGCGGGGGCGCGGCGCCGGCGGCTCCGAGGGCCACGCCGACGCCCGGCTGCGCCAGATTCACCATCACCAGGCCCACGACTAGGGCGAGCGTCGTCACGACCTCGAAGTAGACGACGGACTTGAGCGCGAGGCGCCCGACCTTCCTGAGGTCGTCGCCGTGGCCCGCGATCCCGCCCACCAGCGTGCTGAAGATCAGCGGCACGATGATGGACTTGATCATCCGCAGGAAGATCGTGTACGCGGGCTGCAGGCCGACGCTGAAGTCGGGCGCGGCGGCGCCGAGGACGACGCCGGCCACCATCCCGACCATGATCCACTGCGTCAACGTGCGCCGGCGGAGCCAGGCCCACATGCGGGTCACTTCTCCTTGGTGATGAGCCGGTCGAGCGACAGCGGGCCGGCGCCCAGCGCGAGCAGGGCGAGCGCCCCCGCGAGGAGCATCCCCTCCAGCTCGGGCGCGCGTGGGAGCACGGCGCGGGTGATCGCGACCACCATGTCCACGACCAGGCAGAGCGCCCAGAAGCGCGTCAGCAGGCCCAGCGCGAGGCACCCGGCCCCGATCGTCTCGACGATGATGAGGACCACCGCCGCCACGCTCGGCACCGGGATGCCGAGGTGTCCCAGGAAGCCGGCCACCTGCGGGACGCCCATGTGGAACTTCATCAGTCCGTGGCGGACGAAGACGTACGCCATCATCAGCCGCAGGAACAGCGGCGCGAGCGGCGAGAGGAGCGCCGCGACGGGCCGGAAAAGGTCGATGTTCTTCACCGAGGCTCCGGGATCGTGAGCGTCGAAGATTGGCCCGCCGGGGCGTCCGCGGCAACCTCTCGCGCGGGCGGACCGCCCGCGGCATCTTTGCCGGACCTATGACCACAACGACTCGTCGCGCCACTGTGGGCCTCATCGCCCTCGCCTGCGCCGCAGGATGCCAGCCCGCGGGGCCCGCCCGGCCCGCCGCACCCGCGCCGGCCGGCTTCGCCTTCCGGAACCCCGCGCTGCCCGTGGACGCCCGGGTGGCCGACCTGCTCGGCCGCCTCACGCTCGAGGAAAAGGTCGGGCAGATGATGAACTCGGCGCCGGCGATCCCGCGCCTGGGCATCCCGGCCTACGACTGGTGGAGCGAGGCGCTGCACGGCGTGGCGAACAACGGACGCGCGACGGTCTTCCCGCAAGCGATCGGCCTCGCCGCGACCTGGGACGTGTCGCTGATGCGCCGCGTCGCGACCGTGATCGGTATCGAGGCGCGCGCGAAGCACCACGAGGCCCTGCGCCGCAACGGGGGGGACAGCCCGATCTTCCAGGGGCTCACCTTCTGGTCCCCGAACGTCAACATCTTCCGGGACCCCCGGTGGGGCCGCGGGATGGAGACCTACGGCGAGGACCCGTACCTCACCGGCCGGATGGCGGTGGCGTTCGTGAGGGGGATGCAGGGCGACGACCCGCACTACCTGCGGGTGGTCTCGACGCCGAAGCACTTCGCCGTGCACAGCGGGCCGGATCCCGAGCGGCACCGCTTCGACGCCGTGGTGGACGAGCGCGACCTCCGCGAGACCTACCTGCCGGCGTTCCGCGCCGCCGTGACGGAGGCGGATGCGCAGTCGGTGATGTGCGCCTACAACCGGGTGGACGGCACGCCGGCGTGCGCCAACCAGCGCCTGCTGGGCGACATCCTGCGCAAGCAGTGGCACTTCTCCGGCTACGTCGTGTCCGACTGCGACGCGGTGGACGACATCCGTGCCGGCCACAAGCTGGCGGCGGACGAGGCCGAGGCGTCGGCGATGGCGGTGCGCGCCGGGACCGACGTCAACTGCGGCACCGCCTTCCAGGGCCTGGTGGACGCGGTGCACCGGGGCCTCGTCTCCGAGGCCGTCATCGACACCGCGGTCGGGCGCCTGATCCGGGCGCGGATCCGGCTCGGGATGTTCGATCCGCCGTCGCGCGTGCCGTACGCGGGCACGCCTTACCGGGAGAACGGCTCTCCCGCGCACGTGGCGCTCGCGCTCGAGGCGACGCGCAAGGCGATCGTGCTCCTCAAGAACGACGGGACGCTCCCGCTGAAGCGCGGCCTCGGGACGATCGCGGTCATCGGACCCAACTCCGACGACCCGGAGACCCTGCTCGGCAACTACAACGGCCTGCCGGCCAATCCGATCACGCCGCTGGCGGGGATCCGCGCGAAGGTGGGGCCGGGCACCGCGGTGCTGTACGCCCGCGGCAGCGACCTCGCGCCGGGCACGCCGTCGCTGGTGGCGATCCCGGCCTCGGCGCTCGCCACGGACACCGGCGCCGGCGCGAAGCCCGGACTCACCGGCGCGTACTACGCCAACCGGACGTTCACGGGGACGCCTGCGGCGACGCGCATCGACGCCGGCGTGGCCTTCGACTGGTGGGACGTGGCTCCCGTGCCGGAGATCCCTGCGGACACATTCTCGATCCGCTGGACCGGGTGGCTCGTGCCGCCGGTGACGGGGCGCTACTCCCTCGGCGTGAGCGCGCTCGGCCTGGTGCGTCTCTTCCTCGACGACTCGGTGCTGGTGCAGAGCGGCTGGCCGGGCACGCGCGCGACCGACGTGGATCTCGTGGCGGGCAGGCCGCGTCGCATCCGCATCGATTTTCTCGGCCGCCAGCCGAACGCGGTGATGCACCTCATCTGGGGCGTGCCCAACCCGCATCTCCTGGACGACGCGGTCGCGGCCGCCCGCCGGGCGGACGCCGTCATCCTCTGCCTCGGTCTGTCACCGAGGCTCGAGGGCGAGGAGATGCCGGTGCACATCCCGGGGTTCGAGGGCGGCGACCGTACGTCGCTCGACCTCCCGGCTCCCCAGGAGCAGCTCCTCGAGGCCGTGGCCGCCGTCGGCAAGCCGACCGTGCTCGTGCTCCTCAACGGCAGCGCGCTCGGCGCGAACTGGGCGGCGCAGCACCTGCCCGCCATCGTCGAGGCGTGGTACCCGGGCCAGGCGGCCGGCACCGCGATCGCCGACGCGCTGTTCGGCGACTACAACCCCGCGGGGCGGCTCCCGGTCACCTTCTACAAGTCGGTGGACCAGTTGCCGCCGTTCGCCGACTACCGGATGGCGGGGCGGACGTATCGCTACTTCACCGGCGAGCCGCTGTTCCCCTTCGGCTACGGGCTGAGCTACACACGGTTCGCGTACCGCGACCTGCAGGTCCCCGCGTCGGTCCACGTGGGCGACTCCGTGGTTGTGTCGGCCGAGGTAGAGAACGCGGGGCAGGTGGCGGGCGAGGAGGTCGTGGAGTTGTACGTGAGCCAGAAGTCCGCGACCGTGCCGGTCCCGATCCGCGCGCTCGCCGGCCTGCAGCGGGTGGCGCTGCGGCCCGGAGAGCGGCGGCGCGTCACCTTCACCCTGACGCCGTTGCAGCTCTCGCTCATCGACGCGCAGGACCGGCGGGTGGTCGCGCCGGGCGACTATGAGATCAGCGTCGGGGGGAAGCAGCCCGGCTTCACCGGCCAGGCGGACGCCGCCACGACGGAGGTCGTGACGGCCCGGTTCACGATCGAGGGAGAGCCGTTCCCGGTCGCGCCCTAGGAGCGGTTCCGCAGGACGGCGAGCACGGCGGCCACCACGATCGCGGCCGCGCCGATCACGATCCACGGCACGTGCACCTCGCCGGGCGTCCCGCGCTCGTAGAAGAGGAAGCCACCGAGCGCCACCGCGGCGGCGATGACGCCGGCGAGGACCGCCGGCTGGGCGCCCCGGCGGGCCGTGAGGCGCCCCGTCGCGATCTGCGCGGCGATCCGGACCTCTTCATCGCTGACGTCCGGGTTCCGCTGCCTGAACTCCGCGACCGCCAGCGCGAGCTTCTGGCCCAGCTCCTGGGCCCGCGGGGACGGCGTCTCCTCGGGCACGTACGGCACGATCATCGGGCGTCTCCCTTCCTGCTCGAGCCACCGACCAGCGCCTGGAAGCGCGGATCGCCGCGCAGGGACTCGAGGTCCGGGTCCTGCGCGATCCATTCCCGCGCGCCGAAGCCAGCCTCGAAGGCCTGGGCCAGGCAGCCGATCGCGTCGTCCGCCTTTCCCTCCAGCGCGTACAGGCACGCCACGTTGTAGAGCACGCCCGGATCCTCGGGATCGATGGCCCGCGCGCGCTCGGCCCAGCGCAGCCCCTCCTCCCGATCGCCCAGCCGGCAGAGCGAGACGGCGCACATCGTCGCGGCCCGCGGGTCGTCCGGATTCAGGGTCAGGTGCTGCCGGACCACGTGCAATGCCCGCCGGTACGCGGCCTCCGCCTCGGCCTTCCGCCCCAACGTGGCATACGACTGCGCGGCGAAGAAGCGCGCCTGGTAGTCCTCCCGCGCGCGCGCGGCGTCCTCGAACAGCTCGGCCGCCTGCTCCGTCTCGCCCCGCTGGTAACAGAGCCGCGCGTAGAAGTACCGCGACTCGAACTGCCTGGGGTCGAGCCGCATGGCGGCCTCGAACTCGGGCACCGCCTCGTCCGCGCGCTTCATGAGGTGGAGCGCGAAGCCGCGCGCGGCGTGCGCCTCCGGGAGGTCGGGGTCGAGGGCGAGCGCCCTGGCGCTCGCGGCGTCCGCCGGGCCCAGGTCCGGCTCGGTCTGCGGGAAGTACATGTTCAGCAGCGACACGCTGTCGGCCACGCCGGCCCAGGCCAGCGCGAACGCCGGGTCCAGCGCGATGGCGCGCTCGAACATCTCGCGCGCGTAGTGCAGACTCTTGCGCCGCGTCTGACGGAAGAAGGCGCGGCCGCGAAGATAGGCCTCGTACGCCTCCACGTTGCGGGTCGGCACGCGCGCCAGGGCCCGCCGCTCGTCGTCGGTCAGGATGACGCGCAGCGCGCGGGCCACCTGCTGCGCGATCTCGTCCTGGATGGTGAAGACGTCCCGCATCTCGCGGTCGTACCGGTCCGACCAGAGCAGGTAGCCGTCGGCGACGTTCACCAGGCGCACCGACACGCGGAGGCGGGCGTCCTTGCGCTGCACCCCGCCCTCGAGCACGGAGCGCACGTGGAGCTGGCGGCCGATGCTCCGCACGTCCTGCTGCGTCCGCTTGAGCGCGAACGCGGACGTCCGCGACACGACGCGCAGCCCCTCGATGCGGGTCAGGGCCATGATGATCTCGTCGGCGATGCCGTCGCTCAGGAACTCCTCATCGGCGCCGCCGCCGAGGTTGGCGAACGGGAGCACGGCCACCGAGCGCGCCGCCGCCTCCTCGTGGTCCGCCGACGCCGTGCGCAGCGCGTCGGCGAATGCCTCGAGTGACGGATACCGGTCCGCCGGCTCCTTGGCGAGCGCGGTCAGGATGGCGCGCGACACGTTGGGAGGCAGGTCGGGCCGGACCGTGGAGAGCGGCGGGACGG
>Ga0335070_10002207_pt1 | contig 22719 bp, 26 predicted proteins | sample Lox_Sample_13_FD_206722 | JGI IMG/M metagenome (GOLD analysis project Ga0335070, IMG submission 206722) | Soil microbial communities from Loxahatchee National Wildlife Refuge, Florida, United States - Lox_Sample_1.3 | ecosystem: Environmental > Terrestrial > Soil > Wetlands | place: USA...
TACACTGCGCGACCCCCGGGGCAGGGCGCCCAGCCGGCTGCTGATCGAGTCGCACGGCCGGGCCTGCGAGATCGGCGCCTTCCTCACCGAGGAGGAGCGCCGTGCGCTCGGCCGGCGCCTCGCGGCGCTCGTGGGCCGCACGAGCGAATCGCCGGCCCTCGCGCCGGCCGGCCGCGACGGCGCGCGCACCCCCGGGGAACAGTGAACGGACCGACCGGACGACAGGGCAAGGGGTTTAGATGTTGAACAGCAAAGTCGCCAGCGCGCTCGGGGGGCTCCTCGCCGCCGTGCCCGCGTTCGCCTACGAGAGCAGCTACAACATGCCGGTCGGCGTCACGCCGATCTCGCGCGAGGTGCACGGCCTGCACATGCTGATCTTCTGGGTCTGCGTCGCGATCGCGGTCGTCGTGTTCAGCGCGATGATTTATTCGATCTGGAAGTTCCGCAAGTCCAAGGGCGCGGTGCCGGACCAGACGCTGACCCACTCGACGCAGGTCGAGGTGGTCTGGACGGTGATCCCGGTCCTGATCCTGATCAGCATGGCGATCCCGGCGGCCAAGACGCTGGTCAAGATGGAGGACACGCGCAACTCCGAGCTGACGGTCAAGGTCGTCGGCTACCAGTGGAAGTGGCAGTACGACTACCTCGGCAAGGGCGTCGCCTTCTACTCGACGCTGTCGGCGGCGTCGAACCAGGCGCGGCAGCTCAATTCCGGCGTCGACGTCAACCAGGTCAAGGACTACCTGCTCGACGTCGACCACCCGCTGGTGGTGCCGGTCGACACCAAGGTGCGGCTGCTGCTGACCGGCAACGACGTGATCCATTCGTGGTGGGTGCCGGACTTCGCGGTCAAGAAGGACGCGATCCCGGGCTTCATCAACGAGGCCTGGTTCAAGGTCGAGAAGATCGGCCGCTACACCGGCCAGTGCGCTGAGCTCTGCGGCCGCGACCACGGCTTCATGCCGATCGTCGTCGAGGTGCTGTCGAAGGACGACTTCGCGAAGTGGCTCGCCGCGCAGCAGGAGGCGGCCAAGGCCGCCGCCGCCCCGGCCGCCGCCACCACCGCCATGACGACCCCCGCCGCGGCGCTCTGACCCGCATCTGGAGCCCCCGCAAATGGCACACGCTGATTCGCACGCCGACGACCATCACGACGCCAAGCCGAGCGGCATCGGCCGCTGGCTGTTCGCGACCAACCACAAGGACATCGGCACGATGTACCTGGTGTTCGCGCTGCTCATGTTCTTCCTCGGCGGCCTGATGGCGCTGCTGATCCGGCTCGAGCTGTTCAAGCCGGGCCTGCAGTGGTTCGATCCGCAGTTCTACAACTCGCTGGTGACGACGCACGCGCTGGTGATGATCTTCGGCGCCGTGATGCCGGCCTTCGTCGGCCTCGCCAACTGGATGATTCCGATGCAGATCGGCGCGCCGGACATGGCGCTGCCGCGCATGAACAACTACAGCTTCTGGATCCTGCCGTTCGCCTTCACGCTGCTGCTGTCGTCGTTCGCGACGGCCGGCGGCGGCCCGGGCGGCGGCTGGACGCTGTACCCGCCGCTGTCGCTGCAGGCGGGCACGAGCTTCCCGCTGACGATCTTCGCGATCCACCTGATGGGCGCCTCCTCGATCATGGGCGCGATCAACGTCATCGTGACGATCATGAACATGCGCGCGCCGGGCATGACGCTGCTGAAGCTGCCGCTGTTCTGCTGGACCTGGCTGATCACCGCGTACCTCCTGATCGCGGTCATGCCGGTGCTGGCGGGCGCCGTGACCATGCTGCTGACCGACCACTTCTTCGGCACCAGCTTCTTCAACCCGGCCGGCGGCGGCGACCCGGTGATGTTCCAGCACATCTTCTGGTTCTTCGGCCACCCGGAGGTCTACATCCTGATCCTGCCGGCCTTCGGCGTGGTCTCGGAGATCATCCCGACCTTCGCCCGCAAGCCGCTGTTCGGCTACGACGCGATGGTGTACGCGACCGCCTCGATCGCGTTCCTGTCGTTCATCGTCTGGGCGCACCACATGTTCACGGTCGGCATGCCGCTGGCCGGGCAGATGTTCTTCATGCTGAGCACGATGCTGATCGCGGTGCCGACCGGCGTGAAGGTGTTCAACTGGACGACGACGATGTGGCGCGGCTCGCTGTCGTTCGAGCCGCCGATGCTGTTCGCGCTGTCGTTCCTGTTCCTGTTCACGATCGGCGGCTTCTCCGGGCTGATGCTGGCGATCGCGCCGGCCGACTTCCAGTACCAGGACACCTACTTCGTGGTCGCGCACTTCCACTACGTGCTGGTGCCGGGCGCGGTGTTCGCGATCATGGCCGGCGTCTACTACTGGCTGCCCAAGTGGACCGGCCACATGTACGACATGGCGCTCGCCAAGTGGCACTTCTGGCTGTCGACGGTCTCGGTCAACGTGCTGTTCTTCCCGCAGCACTTCCTCGGCCTCGCCGGCATGCCGCGCCGCATCCCGGACTACAGCACGCAGTTCACCGACTGGAACATGGTGTCCTCGGTCGGCGGCTTCGCGTTCGGCTTCTCGCAGCTGCTGTTCGTCTGGGTCATCGTCAAGTGCGTGCGCGGCGGCGAGCACGCCAGCGACCGGGTCTGGGGCGACGCGCAGCCGCACGGCCTCGAGTGGACGCTGCCGTCGCCGGCGCCGTACCACTCCTTCGAGACCGCGCCCGAGGTCAAGTGAGGCACCGCCGGTGAGCGAGTCCCTGGTCCCCCGTGCCGGCGACGCGCGCCGCGCCCGCACGCGGCGCCTGACGCTGCTGCTGGCGCTGGCGGCCGCCGGCGTCTACGTCGGCTTCATCGTGCTGCAAGTGCTGCGGGCGCGGGGCTGAGCGTGCCGGCGCCCCCCCGCCATCGCGCCCTGGTCGGCCGGCTGCTGCTGTTCACGGCCGGCAGCTTCGCGTTCGGCTTCGCGCTCGTGCCGCTGTACAGCGTGCTCTGCAAGGTCTGGGACACCGGCAACCGCTGGTACGGCACGCAGACCGCCGAGGCGACGGTGGTCGAGCGGCCGGTGGCGGACCGGCTGATCACCGTCGAGTTCGTCGCCAACGTGCCGCGCGCCGGCGACTGGGAGTTCGCGCCGCAGGTGACCTCGATGCGGGTGCACCCGGGCAAGCTCTATTCCGCGACCTACCGCGCGCGCAACCTGATCGGCGCGCCGGTCGTCGCCCAGGCCGTGCCGTCGATCGCGCCGAACTCGGTGGCGCGCTACTTCAAGAAGACCGAGTGCTTCTGCTTCACGCCGCAGCGCTTCGCGACCGGCGAGGCGCGCGACCTGCCGGTGCGCTTCATCGTCGACCCGCAGCTGCCGGCGGACGTCGACCGCATCACGCTCGCCTACTCGTTCTTCGACCTGCCGCAGTCCGCGGCGGCCGGCCGATGAGCCACCGTTAACGCCCGCCCCTTCCCAGGAACGCCCATGGCCCCAGCCCCCTCGACGCCCGCAGCCGACAAGTACTACGTCCCGCACGGCAGCCCGTGGCCGTTCTTCGGCTCGGTGACGCTGTTCATCCTGATGGCGGGCGCCGCGCTGACCGTCGAGCGCACGAGCGGCGGGCCGCTGTTGCTGGGCGCCGGGCTGCTCCTGCTGTTCGCGCTGTTCTTCTTCTGGTTCGGCACGGTGATCCGCGAGAACCAGGCCGGCGTCTACAACCTGCAGGTGGACCGCTCGTTCCGCATGGGCATGAGCTGGTTCATCTTCTCCGAGGTGATGTTCTTCGCCGCCTTCTTCGGCGCGCTGTTCTACGCGCGCAACCTCGCGCTGCCGTGGCTCGCCGGCGAGGGCTCGAAGGAGATGACCCACCTGCTGCTGTGGAAGGGCTTCGAGGGCGGCTGGCCCACCAACGGCCCGGCGCTGCTCGGGCCGCGCAGCAACGGCAGCTTCGAGACGATCCCGGCGACCGGCGTGCCGCTCATCAACACCGCGATCCTGCTGTCCTCCGGCGTCACGATCACGATCGCCCATCATGCGCTGCGCGCCGGCCAGCGCGGCCTGCTGAAGCTGTTCCTGGCCGCGACCTTCGTGCTCGGCTTCGTGTTCGTCTACCTGCAGGCCGGCGAGTACCACCACGCCTACACCGAGCTCGGGCTGACGCTCGGCACCGGCATCTACGGCTCGACGTTCTTCATGCTGACGGGCTTCCACGGCCTGCACGTCACGATCGGCGCGATCATGCTGACCGTGATCTGGCTGAGGGTGATGCGCGGCCACTTCACGCCGGAGCGGCACTTCGCCTTCGAGGGCGTCGCCTGGTACTGGCACTTCGTCGACGTGGTCTGGCTCGGCCTCTACATCTTCGTCTACTGGCTGTAGCGGCGGCGCGTCGCCGGCTAGCGTCCGAAGCCGTGCGGCGCGATCCAGCCCTGGCGCGCGGCGACCACGAGCAGCACGAGCAGCGCGACCGAGAGCCCGACCCGCCAGGTCAGCGCGCGCAGCATCTTGGCGGGGTCGCCCTTGCGCCGGCCGAGCTGCAGGAGCGCAACGCCGAGGCTGACGAGGATGGCGAGCAAGGTGCCGATGATCAGCAGCCGCGGTAGGTCCACGAGGCGCGCTCCTGTGACGGGGACAGTATAGTGCCGCGCCCCGGCCCCGGCCGGCGCCGCTTCGCACCGTCGCTCGCCGCGACCCTCGCGATGCTGGCCGGACTCGCGCTGCTGCTGTGGCTCGGCGCCTGGCAGCTCGGGCGCGCGGCGGCCGCCCGCGCGCAGCTCGAGGCCTACGCGCGCGGCGACACGGCGCCGGTCGCGCTGCCGCCGGCCGCGGCGGCGGGCGCGCTGCCGCGCTACGCGCGCGTGCGGCTCGCCGGCCGCTACCTGCCGGCGCAGCAGTTCCTGCTCGACAACATGACGCACGGCGGCACCGCCGGCTACCGCGTGCTGACGCCCTTCGTCACCGACGGCGGCGAGACGGTGCTGGTCGACCGCGGCTGGCTGCCGCTCGGGGCGAGCCGCGCGACGCTGCCGGCGATCGCGGTCGGCGCGGAGCGCCGCGAGCTCAGCGGCCGGGTCGACGCACTGCCGCGGCCGGGCCTCGCGCTCGGCGCGGCGCCGGGCAGCGGGCCGTGGCCGCGGGTGGTGGGTTTCCCGGGGCTCGCCGAGCTCGGCGCCGCGCTCGGGCGCACGCCGTACCCGTGGATCGTGCTGCTCGATGCCGGCGCCCCGGACGGCTACCTGCGCGACTGGCGCCCCGTCGCCCTGCCGCCGGAGCGGCATCTCGGCTACGCCGTCGAGTGGTTCGCGCTCGCGCTGACGCTGCTGGTCGGCTACGTGTTCGCCAGCCTGCGCCGGGCGGAGGCGTCGTGAGCGGGGGCCGCGACGCGGCGGGACTGCCGCCCGCGGTGGTGCGCCGCCGCCGGCTGCAGTTCGTCGGCCTCGCGCTCCTCTTCATCGGTCCGCTCGCGCTGTCGGCGTGGCTGTACTTCGGCAGCAGCCTGCGCCCGGCGGGCCACGTGCAGCACGGCGAGCTGCTCGACCCGGTGCGGCCGCTGCCGGCTGCGGCGCTCGCCACCGCCGCCGGCGCGGTGACCGCGCCCGACTTCCTGCACCACCGCTGGACGCTCCTGACCGTGGCCGCGGGCCGCTGCGATGCGCCGTGCCTCGCGGCGCTGGCCGCGACGCGCGACGCCCGGATCGCGCTCGAGCAGGACGCGCTGCGCGTGCAGCGGGTGCTGCTCGCGGACGCGCCGTGCTGCGAGGAGGCCTGGCGGGGCGGCGCAGCCGGCGGCCTCGTGACGGCCTGGCTCGACTCGGCCGACGGGCAGCGACTGCGAGCGGCGCTCGCGACGCGCGCGGCGCCCGCGCCGCAGCCCGGGCGCATCTACCTGGTGGATCCGCTCGGCAACCTGGTGCTGAGCTACCCGCCGGGCACCGACCCCAAGGACCTGCTCAAGGACCTCGGCCGGCTGCTGCGGCTGTCGCAGATCGGCTGAGCGCGCGCCTCAGCGCGCGGCCGCGGCGAGGTAGTCGACGGCGTTGATGACCGACTGGTCGGCGAGGTCGGGCCGTCCGCCCTTGGCGGGCATGACGCCCGCCTTGCCGGTGAGCCCCGCGAGCGCATGCTGGTGCAGCGTCGCGGCACCCTGCGCGAGCCGCGGCGCCCAGGCCGCCTTGTCGCCGAACTTCGGCGCGCCGCCGATGCCCTGCTGATGGCAGGCCGCACAGGTGCTCTTGTAGACCTCGGCCCCGCCGAGCACGGTGGTCGACACCGCCGCCGCCGGCATCGGGCTCGCGGCCGCGGTGCCGATGATCGCGAGCGCCGTGTTGTCGTGGCCGGCGATCGCGAGCCTGCCCACCGGCGCGATCCGCTCGCGCACTGCGCGCACGTAGTCGGGATCGTCGAGCCGCGCGACCGCGCTGTGCAGGCCGATGTCCCGCGCCAGCACGAACAGGCCGACCGCGAGGCCGATCAGGCCGCCGATCACGATGCTGACCATGGTGACGAACTGGCTGTCGTGCTTCTTGCTCACGTCGTGCTCCGTCGGATGGTTGCGGGCGCGCGCCGCCGCGGCGTCAGTGGACGAAGGACGCGAGCCGCGTCACGAACGTGTAGTTGCCCTCGATGGCCATCAGGCAGATCAGGATCAGGAGGCACAGCGGCGGCACCAGGATCGCGAGCTTCAGCGCGAGCCGCTCCCAGCGCATGTGCATGAAGATCGCGACGATGAAGCCGGCCTTCACGATCATGAACACCAGGATCAGCGTCCAGCGCAGCGCGCCGTGCAGGTGGAAGTAGTCGACCAGGTACGAGAACGTGCTGACGACGAACAGCAGCGCCCAGATGTACATGTAGATCGCGACCGGGTGCTGCTGGCCCTCGGCGTGCGTTGCGGTGGCGGCGTGGTCCATGGTGGTGGCCTACCAGAGGTAGAACAGGGCGAAGATGAACACCCAGACGAGGTCGACGAAGTGCCAGTACAGCCCGGCGATCTCCACGGTCTCGTAGGTCCCCTTGCGGTCGTAGAAGCCGTTCCAGACCCGCAGCGCGACGACGGTCAGGTAGACGACGCCGGCGGACACGTGCAGGCCGTGAAAGCCCGTGATCATGAAGAACGACGCGCCGAACTGCGGCGCGCCGAGCGGGCTGCCCCAGGGCCGCACGCCCTCCTGCAGGATCAGCTTGCTCCACTCGAAGGCCTGCATGCCGACGAAGGTGGCGCCGAAGCCGGCGGTGATCAGCATCAGCGAGGTGGTGATCGCGCGGTTGCGGCGGTAGCCGTAGTTGACCGCCATCGCCATCGTGCCGCTCGAGGTGATCAGCACCATCGTCATGATCGCGATCAAGAGCAGCGGCACCGGCGTCGAGCCGACGTTGAGCGAGAACACCTCGCTCGGGTTCGGCCACTTCGCGGTGGTCGAGATCCGCACGTTCATGTACGAGGTCAGGAAGCACGAGAAGATGAAGGTGTCGCTGAGCAGGAAGATCCACATCATCAGCTTGCCCCACGGCACGGGGAAAGCCTGCTTGTCGGCGGCGAGATCCATCGCGGCCCCGTGGAGGCCGGGCAGCGCGGCGGCGTCGGTGGTCACTGCATCAGCGGCCATGGGCTTGGCATCCTTCCGTCAGGTGGACAACAGCAGTCCGAACAGCACGAGCCAGATCAGCAGCAGGTAGTGCCAGTAGACGGTGGCGAGGCTCACCGTCAGGCGCAGCTCGGACGCGACCACGCCGGGCGTCGCCAGGCGCCTGAGCGTCCAGCCCCACACCGCCAGGCCGCCGACCAGGTGCAGGCCGTGGACCGCGGTCAGCAGGTAGAAGAACGCCACCGGCGGGTTGCCCGGCGCGAAATACTGGCTGCCGCTGACCTCTCTCCAGGCCAGCAGCTGGCCGGCCAGGAACGCGCCGGTCAGCAGCCCGCCGGCGGTGAGCCGCGTGCGCAGCGGCCCGCGCTCGCCGCGCTCCGCGGCGCTCCGCGCCCACTGCATCGCGGCGCTCGCCAGCATCAGCAGCGCGGTGTTCGCCCACAGCAGCGTCGGCGCCGGGAAGTGCCGCCAGTCGCCGAGCTGCATGCCCTCGGCCTGGCGCATGTGGTAGGCCGCGATGAACAGGCCGAACAGCGAGGTCACGACCGCGAGGAACGCGCCGAGCCCGATCACCGCCGGCGGCAGCTCGGTCAGGCCGCCCTCGCGCAGCGCACCGACCGCGTCCTTGGTCTGCCACGGCTTGGCCCGCAGCCGGCTGACCAGCGTCGCCCAGACGACGACGCCGGCGCCGAGCGCGAGGTAGGCGGCGGTCAGCGTCACGCGTGCGCACCGGCCGGCGCGCTCGCGCTCGGCGGCACGTTCTGCGGGATGAAGTCCTCGCTCGCGCCCGGCACGCTGTAGTCGTACGCCCAGCGGTAGACGACCGGCAGCTTCGCGCCCCAGTTGCCGTGCTTCGGCGGCGTGTCCGGCGTCTGCCACTCGAGCGTGGTCGCGCGCCACGGGTTGGAGCCGGACGGCTTGCCGTTGCGCAGCGACCAGACCAGGTTCACCAGGAAGAACAGCTGCGCGGTGCCGACGATCAGCGCGGCGACCGTGATCGACGCGTTCAGCGACTGCACCGACTCGGGGAAGTCGGCCGTCGTGTAGGCGAAGTAGCGGCGCGGCACGCCGAGGATCCCGAGGTAGTGCATCGGCAGGTAGACCGCGTACACGCCGAGGAAGGTGACCCAGAAGTGCAGCCGGCCGAGCGTGTCGTTCAGCATCCGGCCGGTCATCTTCGGGTACCAGTGATAGATCGCGCCGAACACCACCATGATCGGCGACACGCCCATCACCATGTGGAAGTGCGCCACCACGAAGTAGGTGGCCGACAGCGGCACGTCGACCGTGACGTTGCCGAGGAACAGGCCCGTCAGGCCGCCGTGCGTGAAGGTGAAGATGAAGCCGATCGCGAACAGCATCGGCACCGTCAGGTGGATGTCGCCGCGCCACAGCGTCAGCACCCAGTTGTAGACCTTGAGCGCCGTCGGCACCGCGATGATCAGCGTCGTGGTCGCGAAGAAGAACCCGAAGTACGGGTTCATGCCGCTGACGTACATGTGGTGCGCCCAGACGACGAAGCTGAGGCAGCCGATCGCGAGGATCGCCCAGACCATCATCCGGTAGCCGAAGATGTGCCGCCGCGCGTGCGTGCTCAGGAGGTCCGAGACGATGCCGAAGGCCGGCAGCGCGACGATGTAGACCTCCGGGTGGCCGAAGAACCAGAACAGGTGCTGGAACAGGAGCGGGCTGCCGCCGTGGTGCACCGGCGCCTTGCCCATCGAGACGACCGCCGGCATGAAGAAGCTGGTGCCGACGGTGGCGTCGAGCGCCATCATGATCGCCGACACGAACAGCGCCGGGAAGGCGAGCAGGCCCAGGATCGTCGCCATGAAGATGCCCCACACCGACAGCGGCATCCGCATCAGCGTCATGCCGCGGCAGCGCGCCTGCAGCACCGTGGTCACGTAGTTGAGGCCGCCCATCGTGAAGGCGACGATGAAGATCGCGAGCGACAGCAGCATGCAGATGATGCCCCAGCTCGCGCCGGGCGTGCCGTTCGAGATCGCCTGCGGCGGATACAGCGTCCAGCCGGCGCCGGTCGGGCCGCCGGGCAGGAAGAAGCCGGCCACCAGCACCAGCACCGCGAGCAGGTAGACCCAGAAGCTCAGCATGTTCATGTACGGGAACACCATGTCCCGCGCGCCGCACATCAGCGGGATCAGGTAGTTGCCGAAGCCGCCCAGGAACAGCGCGGTCAGCAGGTAGATCACCATGATCATCCCGTGCATCGTGACCGCCTGGTAGTAGTCGTTCGGGGCGATCAGCGAGAACGTGTGCGGGAAGCCGAGCTGCAGGCGCATGATCATCGACAGCACGAGCGCCACGAGCCCGATCGCGATCGCCGTGACCGCGTACTGGATGGCGATGACCTTGTGGTCCTGGCTCCAGATGTACTTCGTGACGAAGGTCTGCGGGTCGTGGAGCGCATGGTCGCGGTCCGCCAACGCTACGTAGGCCATCAGCTTCTCCTTGTCAGCGTGCCCGCCGCGGCGCGGCCCGGGCGGGGCGTGGTCTCGTGGTTCATGGCAGCGTCGCGAGGTAGGCGACGACGTCGTTGACGGCGCGCTCGTCGCGCAGCGCCGCCGCGAGCTGCGCCATCTGCGCACCGGCGAAGTCCTGCAGGTGCGTGCCGCGCACGCCGTGCTGGAAGTTGCCGAGCTGACGCGCCAGGTACCAGTCGCTCATGCCGGCGAGGCGCGGCGCGTTCGTCGCCCAGATGCCCTGGCCGGCGGTGCCGTGGCAGGCGGCGCAGGTGCCGTACAGCGCCTGGCCGTGCGCGGCGTCGCCGTGCACGCTCGAGGCCGGCCGCTCGTCGGGCAGCGTCGCGATGTAGGCGACGACGTTGCGGATCGCGGTCTCGTCGGCGAGCGTCGCCGCCATCGGGCTCATCTGCTGGCCGTAGACGTCCTTGCTGTCGGCGCCGCGCACGCCCGCCTTGAAGTTCCTGAGCTGCCGCGCCAGGTACCAGCCCGCCTGGTGCGCGAGCTTGGGCGCGTTCATCGCCGGGTTGCCCTGGCCCTGCGCGCCGTGGCAGGCGCTGCAGACGGCGTACAGCGCCGCGCCCGCCGCCGGGTCGCCCGCGACCTCGGCGCGCGTCTGCGCGAACGTCGGCTGGCTCGCGAGCCACGCCTGGTAGGCCGCCTCGTCGTCGACCACCACCCGGCCGCGCATCGCGAAGTGCGCGAGGCCGCACAGCTGCTCGCACAGCACGTTGTACGCGCCGACCTTGGTCGGCGTGAACCAGAAGTACGTGACCATGCCCGGGACCATGTCCATCTTGACGCGGAACTGCGGCACCGCGAACTGGTGCGAGACGTCGCGCGAGCGCAGCAGGATCTTGACCGGCTTGTTGACCGGCAGGTGCAGCTCGGGGCTCGCGATCAGCACGTCGTCCTGGCCGCGCGCGTCCTTCGGGTCGAGGCCGAAGGGGTTGTCGGCCGAGATCAGCGCCGCGTCGCTGGCGCCGAGCGTGCCGTCCTTGCCGGGCAGGCGGTAGCTCCAGTTCCACTGCTGGCCGAGGACCTCGACCTCGGTGGCGTCGGCAGGCACCGTGACGAACTTGGCCCAGACGAACAGCCCCGGCGTCAGCAGCAGCGCGACGCCGACCGTGGTCACGACCGTCAGGATCCACTCGAGGCGGTTGTCCTCCGGCTTGTAGAGCGCCTTCTGCTCCTTGCGGTGCCGGTACTTGACGATCGCGTACACCATGAACAGGTTCACGGCGACGAACACGATGCCGGTCACCCAGAAGGTGAGCTTCACGGTGTCGTCCATCATCGACCAGTTCGAGGCGATCGGCGTGAACCACCACGGGCTCAGGACGTGGAACAGGACGGTGCCGACGACCAGCAGGACCAGGATGACTGCGAGCGCCATGGCCTCAGCCCTTCTGCAGCGCTTTCGCGCCTGGCTGGCCCGCGGCGGACGGACGCGTGATGCGGGCGAAGGGGTTCAGGAAGTAGCGGTCGGCGGCCACCAGCTCGGCCTCGGTGTGCTTCTGCTCCATCATCGCGCGGACCTTCTCGTCCTGCTCCCTGCGGGCGTAGATCAGGATCAGGTAGCGGCCGGCCTCGAGGTCGTCGTGGAAGCGCTCGAGCTTCTTGTTCTCGGCGCCGATGCCGATCAGGCCGCCCTCCCAGGCGCCGAACATCGTCGCCACGAACACGATCGCGGCGTACACCATGTTCGGCACGCCCGGGCCGAAGGGCTCGAAGTAGCGCAGCATCTCGACGCCGACCAGGCCGGCGGTGAAGCCGACGAACGCGCCGATCAGGCCGACCCGGATCACGTCCAGCGTCTCGAGGTAGTTGGACGAGTGAATGTGGTGCTGCCGCAGCCCGGACTCGTCCTTCGACACCACGTGGATGTAGAAGTCCTTGATGCCGACCGTGTGCAGATCCTCGGAGATCTGCTCGGTGCTCGCGAGCGTCGGCGACAGGTAGTAGAAACACTTCATGCTGCACCCCCCGATGCCCGGCGACCGACGCCTTGGTCGGTGCGCGGGCCGCTGAATTGCTGGCCGTGTGGCGTGACTAGTCGTCTCCGTTCGCAATGAGCAGTCGGTGCGCGCAGAGCTGCGGGCCAGCCGGCCGGCGATCGGCACCGCGCGCGGTGTCGACGGCAGGCGTCGCGGTGCTGCGTTCGGAAACGGTTCGGCGGCGAGATGCTGCGGTCAGCCTCGAACGGACGCCGTGGTCGATCCTCGCTCTCGCACTCACCGTTGACTGTCACCACCTCTACCACCGCCGCAGCCGGGCTGCCGGCGTCGGCCGTCCCGCACCAGCGCGGCGGCCTGATCTCGGTGTCCGCAAGCGGACTTTCTCGCAACGTTCAGCGATCGCGCCCCCACCACCAGGCGAGTCCGCCGAAGAAGAACAGCGTCAGCGCCACGCACGCGAACGGCAGCGCCGGCAGCCAGGGCGGGATCTTGTGGAGGTTGATCGCCGGGGCGATCGCCGCGGCCGTGCCGGCGAGGCCGAGGCCGAGCGCCACGCCGATGATCAGATCGACGCCGCGGCGCACCGCCGCGACGATCAGCGCGATCAGCAAGAGACATCCCGCCACGAACGCCAACATAAGCACCCTCAACGTCGATCAGTGAGTGGGCCCGGGTTCTGGCGACCTGCCCCCCGCCGGCGTTTGGGGCGCACGGAAATTGTTTCCGCAGCGCACCAATTCATCGGACGGGTGCCGTCGAATCGGGAATCATTCAACTATGCGGCGCGCGATATTGCAACAGCCGGCGCAACACGCGGCGGCGGGCGCGTTCCGGCGCGTCCGGTTCGTGTCAGCCGGTGTCGGCGCGTGTCACGCGAGCGCGAGCTCGAGCGCCGCGTCGACGTGCAGCTGCACGGTGTCGAACATCGGCACCGCCGGACGGTCGTGCTGGCCGATCAGGAGCGGAATCTCCGTGCAGCCGAGAATCACGCCGGCGGCGCCGCGCGTCATCAGCGCATCGACGCACGCGAGGTAGCGGGCCTTCGCCTCCGGCAGGAAGCGGCCGCGGCAGAGCTCGTCGAAGATGATGCGGTCGAGCTCGTCCTGGTCCGCCGGCGGCGGCACCAGGATCTCGATCCCGAAGCGCTCGGCGTAGCGGCGCCGGATGAAGTCGGTGGCCATCACCGGCTTGGTGCCAAGCAGACCCACGCGCTTGAGTCCTCTGGCGCCGATCGCGGCCGCCGTCGGATCCACGATGTGCAGGAACGGAATCGTGAGCGGTGCCGTGAACCGGTCGGCGACCCGGTGCAGCGTGTTCGACACGCAGAGCAGAAAGTCGGCGCCGGCCCGCTCGAGCGCCGCGGCCCGGCCGGCAAGATATTGCGCCGCAGCATCCCAGTCGCCGCGACGCACCCAGTCCTCGGAGAGCGCAAAGTTCATCGAACTGATGAGCACTTCGGCGGTGTTCCAACCACCGAGGCGGCGGTTCACCCCGAGGTTCAGGCGCCGGTAGTACTCGGCCGTCGCCTGGTCGCTGGAACCTCCGAGAATGCCTATTCTTTTCACGATGGAAAGCGGCGCCTTTTGACTGGTCCGAGCGCTGATATATTGTATGTTAGCGGTGTTTCGTGACGATCGGCGGGGACCTGCGGGTATCCTGTTCGGCTCGTTCCAAGGGGGTTTGCAGTGTCCAGCCTCGATGCCCGCGCGCATGCGGCGGTGGAGTCGGCGATCCAGCGCTTCGGCCAGGAGCCGGGGCCCCTGCTCGTCGTGCTGCACGCCGTCCAAGACGCCCTTGGCCACATCCCGCCGGCGGCGATCCCGGAGATCGCGGCCGGCCTCAACCTGTCGCGCGCCGAGGTCCACGGCGTCGTTACCTTCTACCACTACTTTCGCACGTCGCCGCAGGGCCGTCGCGTCGTGCAGGTCTGCCGCGCCGAGGCCTGCCAGGCGCGCGGCGGCGCGGCGCTCGAGGCGCACGCGCAGGCGCGCCTCGGCGTCGCCTTCGACGAGACCAGCGCCGACGGCGCCGTGACGCTCGAGGCGGTCTACTGCCTCGGCAACTGCGCCACCGGGCCGTCGGTCCGGATCGATGGCCGCATGCACGGCAACGTGACGCCGGAGCGCTTCGACGCCCTCACCGCCCGGCGGGGCGCGCAGTGATGGCGATCAAGATCTACGTGCCCAAGGACGCGACCGCCTGCTCGGTCGGCGCCGACGAGGTCGCGACGGCACTCGCCGCCCGTGCGGGCGGCAGAGCCGAGATCGTGCGCACCGGATCGCGCGGACTCTTCTGGCTCGAGCCGCTCATCGAGGTCGCGACCCCGGCCGGGCGCATCGGCTACGGCCCGGTCGGCGCCGCCGACGTGCCCGCGCTCCTCGCCGCTGGCCTCCTCGAGGGCGCGGCCCACCCGCTGCGCCTCGGCGTCGTCGACGAGCACCCCTATCTCAAGAGCCAGCAGCGCCTCACCTTCGCCCGCGTCGGCATCGTCGATCCGGCCTCGGTGGCCGACTACGTCGCGCACGGCGGCTACCGCGGCCTCGAGCGCGCGCTCGCGATGAGCCCCGCCGAGGTCGTCAAGGAAGTCGCCGACTCGGGGCTGCGCGGCCGCGGCGGCGCGGCCTTCCCGACCGGCATCAAGTGGAAGACGGTGCTCGACCAGGCCGCGCCGCAGAAGTACGTGACCTGCAACGCCGACGAGGGCGACTCCGGCACCTTCGCCGACCGAATGCTGATGGAAGGCGACCCGCTGTCGCTGGTCGAGGGCATGACGATCGCGGGCCTCGCGGTCGGCGCGACCCAGGGCTACATCTACTGCCGCGTCGAGTACCCGGAGTCGATCGCCGCGCTCAGGACCGCGATCGCCGCGGCGCACGCCGCGGGCTACCTCGGCGCCAGCATCCGGGGCAGCGGCCGGCGCTTCGAGCTCGGCGTGCGCGTCGGCGCCGGCGCCTACATCTGCGGCGAGGAAACCTCGATGCTCGAGAGCCTCGAGGGCCGCCGCGGCGAGGTGCGCGTCAGGCCGCCGCTGCCGGCGATCAAGGGCCTGTTCGGCGCGCCGACGATCGTCAACAACGTGATCTCGCTGGCCACCGTGCCGGTGATACTCGAGCGCGGCGCCGAGTACTACAAGCAGTTCGGCGTCGGCCGCTCGCTGGGCACGATCCCGCTGCAGCTGGCGGGCAACCTCAAGCGCGGCGGCCTGGTCGAGCGCGCCTTCGGCGTGACGCTGCGCGAGGTGCTGGAGGACTACGGCGGCGGCTCGGTCTCCGGCCGGCCGCTCAGGGCGGTGCAGATCGGCGGCCCGCTCGGCGCCTACGTGCCGGCCTCGCAGTTCGACACGCCGCTCGACTACGAGTCGCTGGCGGCGATCGGCGCGATGCTCGGCCACGGCGGCATCGTCGCCTTCGACGACACGGTCGACATGGCGCGCATGGCGCGCTACGCGTTCGAGTTCTGCGCGATCGAGTCCTGCGGCAAGTGCACGCCGTGCCGCATCGGCTCGAGCCGCGGGGTCAACGTCATCGACAACCTGCTGGCCGGCGCGCAGCCGGCCGAGCAGCGCCGGCTCCTCGAGGAGCTGTGCGAGACGATGATCCAGGGGTCGCTGTGCGGGCTCGGCGGCATGGCGCCGTTCCCGGTGCAGAGCGCCCTGAAGCACTTCCCGGAAGATTTCGCGCCGCGCGGCCGGCACTGAGCCGCACCGGCACACGAGGGACACACCCGCATGTACTCCATCGACCACAACGACCTCGGCACTCCGGCCTCGGATGCGACCCGGATGGTCAGCATCGAGATCGACGGCCGCGCGCTGTCGGTGCCGGACGGCACCTCGGTGATGCGCGCCGCGGCGCTCGCCGGCGTCAGCGTGCCGAAGCTGTGCGCCACCGACAGCCTCAAGGCCTTCGGCTCCTGCCGGCTGTGCCTCGTGGAGATCGAGGGCCGCAAGGGCTACCCGGCCTCGTGCACGACGCTGGTCGCCGACGGCATGAAGGTCCGCACCGAGAGCGACAAGCTGCACCAGCTGCGCAAGGGCGTGGTCGAGCTGTACGTCTCCGAGCACCCGCTCGAGTGCGAGGGCTGCCCCGCCGAGGACCACTGCGAGCTGCAGGACATGGCCGCGCTGCACGGCGTCACCGGCAGCCCCTTCCTGCACAGCGACCGCCGCCCGCCGGCGGCGACCCACGCCGCGGCCGCGGTCGAGTTCCGTCAGGACGGGTCCAACCCGTACTTCAACTTCAACCCCGAGCTCTGCATCGTCTGCTCGCGCTGCGTGCGCGCCTGCGACGAGACCCAGGGCACGCTCGCGCTGACGGTGTCCGGCCGCGGCCTCGCCTCGCAGATCGCGGCCAGCCAGGCCGAGCCCTTCGTCGACTCCGAGTGCGTCTCCTGCGGCGCCTGCGTCGAGGCCTGCCCGACCGCGGCGCTGTCCGAGAAGACGCTGCTGGCGGCGCCGAGGCCGACGCAGGCGGTGACCACCACCTGCGCCTACTGCGGCGTCGGCTGCTCGCTCAAGGCCGAGGTCGCCGACGGCGAGGTCGTGCGCATGGTGCCGAACCGCGACGGCCACGCGAACCAGGGCCACGCCTGCGTCAAGGGCCGCTTCGCCTACGGCTACGCGACCCACCCGGACCGCATCACGAAGCCGATGATCCGCGCCAGGATCTCCGACCCCTGGCGCGAGGTCAGCTGGGACGAGGCGATCGGCCACGCGGCGCGCGAGTTCAAGCGCATCCAGGCCAAGTACGGCCGCGACTCGATCGGCGGCATCACCTCCTCGCGCTGCACCAACGAGGAGACCTTCCTGGTGCAGAAGCTGGTGCGCGCCGCCTTCGGCAACAACAACGTCGACACCTGCGCGCGCGTCTGCCACTCGCCGACCGGCTACGGCCTCAAGGCGACGCTGGGCGAGTCGGCCGGCACGCAGGCGTTCACCTCGGTGATGAAGGCCGACGTCGTGCTGCTGATCGGCGCGAGCCCCACCGATGCGCACCCGGTGTTCGCCTCGCAGCTGAAGCGCCGGCTGCGGCAGGGCGCGAAGCTGATCGTGGTCGACCCGCGCGTCATCCCGCTGGTGCGCACGCCGCACATCGAGGCCGCGGCGCACCTGCAGCTGCGCCCCGGCACCAACGTCGCGGTGATCAACGCGCTCGCGCACGTGATCGTGACCGAGGGCCTGGTCAAGGAGGACTTCGTCGCCGCGCGCTGCGAGCCGGCCTCGTTCCAGCGCTGGCGCGACTTCGTCGCCGACCCGAAGAACTCGCCGGAGGCGACCGAGTCGATCACCACGGTGCCGGCGACGACGCTGCGCGCCGCGGCGCGCATCTACGCGAACGCGCCGAACGGCGCGATCTACTACGGCCTCGGCGTGACCGAGCACAGCCAGGGCAGCACCATGGTGCTCGGCATCGCCAACCTCGCGATGGCGACCGGCAACATCGGCCGCGAGGGCGTGGGCGTCAACCCGCTGCGCGGCCAGAACAACGTGCAGGGCTCGTGCGACATGGGCTCGTTCCCGCACGAGCTGCCGGGCTACCGGCACGTCTCCGACGTCGCCGTGCGGCGCTCGTTCGAGGACGCGTGGGGCGTCACGCTGCGCGAGGAGCCGGGCCTTCGCATCCCGAACATGTTCGAGGCCGCACTCGACGGCTCGTTCCGCGCGCTGTACGTGCAGGGCGAGGACATCGCGCAGTCCGACCCCAACACGCAGCACGTCGTCGACGCGCTGACCTCGCTCGAATGCCTGGTGGTGCAGGACATCTTCATGTGCGAGACCGCGAAGTTCGCGCACGTGCTGCTGCCCGGCTCGTCGTTCCTCGAGAAGGACGGCACCTTCACCAACGCCGAGCGGCGCGTGTCGCGAGTGCGCAAGGTCATCGAGCCGCTCGGCGGGCTCGCCGACTGGGAGGTGACGATGCGGCTGTCGAACGCGCTCGGCTACCCGATGCACTACGACCACCCGTCCCAGATCATGGACGAGATCGCGCGCCTGACGCCGACCTTCACCGGCGTCAGCTTCGACAAGATCGACCGGCTCGGCAGCATCCAGTGGCCCTGCAACGCCGAGGCGCCGGACGGCACGCCGACGATGCACATCGGCGAGTTCGTGCGCGGCAAGGGCCGGTTCTACGTCACCGAGTACGTGGCGACGCGCGAGCGCACCGGTGCGCGCTTCCCGCTGCTGCTGACGACCGGCCGCATCCTCACCCAGTACAACGTCGGCGCGCAGACGCGGCGCACGCACAACGTCGTCTGGCACAGCGAGGACCGGCTCGAGATCCACCCGCACGACGCGGAGCACCGCGGCATCGAGGACGGCGACTGGGTCGGCATCACGAGCCGCGCCGGCGAGACCGTGCTGCGCGCGACCGTCACCGAGCGCGTCCAGCCGGGCGTCGTCTACACGACCTTCCACTTCCCCGAGTCCGGCGCCAACGTGGTCACGACCGAGAACTCCGACTGGGCGACCAACTGCCCGGAGTACAAGGTCACCGCGGTGCAGGTCGTCAAGGTCGACCGGCCGCTCGACTGGCAGGAGCGCTACCGGCAGGACCGCGACGCGCGCCAGCCGTCGCACAAGCCCTCGACCACGCCCGCCTGAGCCGGACGACGGAGAGCGACCGCGTATGGATGCCGAGCACCTGGTCGACATGGTCAACGACATCGCGAACTTCTTCGCGCCGGCCAGCGGCCCGGAGCAGGCGCCCGCCGAGGTCGCATCGCACCTGCGACGCTTCTGGGAGCCGCGGATGCTGCGGCAGATCGTCGAGGTCTGGCGCGGCGGCCGCGGCCACTTCAGCGAGGTCGCGCGCGCGGCGGTCGCGCTGCTCGCCAAGGACGCCCCCGCGCGGGGGTAGCGTCGCCGCCGGGAAAGCGCGACACTCGCCGGCGCCCCGCGGCGGGCGGCTCCCGGATTGAGAAGCGTTGACGACGTCGAACTCCATGCGCTGGTTCCGCCGCGCGGCACTCCTGGGCGCGGCGTGCGCGCTGATCGTGGTGGTGGTCGGTGCCTGGGTCCGGCTCACCGATGCCGGGCTCGGCTGCCCGGACTGGCCGGGCTGCTACGGCCAGCTGCACCCGGCGCAGGTGGCCGGCAGCGTCGACAGCGCCAATGCCGCCTATCCCTCGCGGCCGTTCAACTACCAGAAGGCGATGCACGAGATGGTGCATCGCTACATCGCAGGCATCCTGCTGCTCGTGGTGCTCGGCCTCGCCGCCTATTCGCTCTGGAACCGGCGCGACCCGGCGCAGCCGCGCGCGCTGCCGCTCGTGGTGCTCGGCGTGGTGCTGGTGCAGGCGGCGCTCGGCGCGTACACGGTGACGCTGCTGGTGGTGCCGCTGGTCGTGACGCTGCACCTCGTCGGCGGGCTGACGACGATGGTGCTCTTGTGGTGGCTGTCGCTCGCGCCGGCGCGCCGCGACGTCAAGGCCGCCGAGCGTCCGGTGCGCCGGCTGGCGCTCGCGGCGTTCGCGGCGCTGGTGCTGCAGATCCTGCTCGGCGGCTGGACCAGCACCAACTACGCGGCGGTCGCCTGCCCGGACTTCCCGACCTGCCAGGGCAGCTACCTGCCGCGGACGGACTTTCGCGAGGCGTTCGTGCTGTGGCGCGGGCTCGGCCGCGACTACGAGGGCGGCGTGCTGGCGACGCCGGCGCGGACCGCGATCCAGTTCAGCCACCGGCTCGGCGCGGTGCTGGCCGGCGTGCTGCTGGCCGCGCTCGCCGCGACCGCCTGGCGGCGGGCGCAGACGCCCGGGGTGCGCATCGCCGCCGCCGCGGTCGGCGGCGCGCTGGCGCTGCAGTGGCTGATCGGGGTGAACCTCATCTGGCGGGGCTTCCCGCTCGCGCTCGGCACCGCCCACAACGGCGGCGCGGCGCTCTTGCTGCTCGCGACCGCCGCGCTGCTGCGCCAGCTGTGGCCTGCAGGCCCCGAGATCGGCTTCACGGCCGCGGGCGGGCGCCGCTCGTCGGCGCCGCCCCGGTCGGCCTGAGGCCGTCGGGTTCGTGCTAGGCTGCGCGCCCCCGGCCCGCCGGCCGGGCGAGGTCCCCGGATGGTCCCGATGACGTCCCGCACCGACAGCCGTTCCGTCGCCGCCCCGGTGGCCGGCTGGCGCGACTACCTCGAGCTCACCAAGCCGCGGGTCGTGCTGCTGATCTCGTTCACGGCGGTGGTCGGCGTGTTCCTGTCCGTGCCGGGCCTGCCGCCGCTCGACAAGCTGCTGCTCGGACCGCTCGGCATCTGGCTGGCCGCGGCCTCGGCCGCCGCCATCAACCACGTGATCGACCAGCGCATCGACAGCGAGATGGCGCGCACCAAGCACCGGCCGCTGCCGAGCGGCGCGGTCAGCGAGGCGCAGGCGCTCGGCTTCGCGTTCGCGCTGGCGGTCGCGTCGATGCTGATCCTGACCGTGCTGGTGAACCCGCTGACGGCACTGCTGACGTTCAGCTCGCTGATCGGCTACGCGATCGTCTACACGGTGTGGCTGAAGCGCGCGACGCCGCAGAACATCGTCATCGGCGGCGCCGCCGGCGCGGCGCCGCCCGTGCTCGGCTGGGCGGCGGTCAGCAACAGCGTCGACCCGAACGCGCTGCTCCTGTTCCTGATCATCTTCGCCTGGACGCCGCCGCACTTCTGGGCGCTCGCGATCGCGCGCCGCGAGGAGTACGCGAAGGTCGGCGTGCCGATGATGCCGGTGGCCTACGGCGTCGAGCTGACGCGCCTGCACATCCTCTTGTACACGGTGCTGCTCGCGCTGGTGACGGTGCTGCCGTGGCTGACCGGCATGAGCGGACTCATCTACATCGTCGCGGCGCTGGTGCTGAACGCCGTGTTCCTCGGCTACGCGTGGCGCCTGTACCGCACCGGCCGCAGCGATCTGCCGATGCGCACCTTCCGCTGGTCGATCAGCTACCTCGGGTTCCTGTTCGCGGCGCTGTTGATCGACCACTACTGGCGCATCGGCGCCTGAGCGCCGCGCGCGGGTCGAACGGTGCGGGCGGGCCGGCGGGCGCCGGCGGCGGGGCCCTCAGGGGACCGCGAGCGAGACCGGGCGGAAGTCGCCCGACGACACCGTCAGCGTGTCGCCGCTGCGGAACGCCCAGCCCTGCTTCTCGGCGAGCTCGGCCGAGCTTTCCGCCGGGATCGTCACCTCGAAGCGGCCGTACTCGCCGGTGCGGGCGCGGCGCGGCTCGACGTTGAGGCGCATCGGCGCCGTCGAGGTGTTCTCGAAGTGCGCGACGAAGCCGGTGCCCGGCTCGCCGACGTGGAAGCTGACCTCGACCGGCAGCGTCCTGAGCGCGCTCGCCAGCTCGGTCTTCTTGGTCGCGAGTTCCTGCTCGAGCGCGTGCACGCGGTCGTTGGCCCGGGCGAGTGCGGCGCTCGCCTGCTCGCTGTTCGCCGTCGCGGCGGCCAGCAGCTCGGCGCGCTGGTGCGACTGGTAGGAGAAGAACCCCGCCGACGCGACGGCGAGCACCGCCGCCGCCGCCAGCGCCGGGACGAGCGGCAGCGGCTTCTTCAGCTCGGACGCAGGCAGAACCATGGTGTCATCCATGGCTGCAAGGATGCCGCGACCGCCGCCCGCCATCCGTGACGAGCGCACGCCCGCGCGGCGCGCGAGTGCGAGCGCGATCACAGAGTTGCGCGACGGCCGGCGTCAGCGGCCGCGGACCGCCGCGTCCGAGACGTACGGGTTGGCGCGGCGCTCGTCGCCGAACGACGACAGCGGGCCGTGGCCGGGCAGGAAGCGCACGTCGTCGCCGAGCGGGAACAGCTTGCCGCGGATCGAGCGGATCAGCGTCGCGTGGTCGCCGCCCGGAAAGTCGGTGCGGCCGATCGAGCCCTGGAACAGCACGTCGCCGACGATCGCGAAGCGGCTCGGCGCGTGGAAGAACACCACGTGCCCGGGCGTGTGGCCCGGGCAGTGGCGCACCTCGAGCTCGGTGCTGCCGAGCGCGACCCGGTCGCCGTCGACGAGCCAGCGGTCCGGCTCGAAGGCGCCCTCGCTCTTGATGCCGAACATCCGCCCCTGGTCCAGCAGCCCCTCGATCCAGAAGCGGTCGCCCTCGTGCGGGCCCTCGATCGGCACGCCGGTGCGGCGCTTGAGCTCGGCGGTCGCGCCGGCATGGTCGATGTGGGCGTGCGTCAGCAGGATCTTCTCGAGCGTCACGCCCTCGCGGCGCAGCACGCCGAGCACCGCGTCGAGGTCACCGCCCGGATCGACGATCGCGCCCTTCAGCGTCGCGGGATCCCAGATCACCGAGCAGTTCTGCTGGAAGGGCGTCACCGGCACGACGGCGACGCGCAGCGACGCGGGAGCGGCGGGAGCGGCAGACATGGGCCGGCACGATGCCCGATTCGGGTGCTAAGCGGAAGCCTCGCCGCGGCTGCGCCCGGCGAGCAGCCGCTTCACGTGCGGCACGAGCGGCACCACGACCGGCCACAGCGCCAGCGCCTTGAGCGCGAGGCTGAGCAGCCGGCGCGGCCGCCCGAACAGGAGCGCCGCGGCGCCACCGATGAACAGCAGGCGCCCGGCGTCGGAGCGCGCCAGCGCCACGACCCGGTCGGCGAGCGCGAAGCGCTCGCCGAGCGCGCCCGCGTCCGCGGCCAGCGAGCGGCGCAGCCGCGCGCTGCGCGCCCTGAGCGCCTCGCGGCGCGCGGCGACCTCGTGTCGGTGATGGCTCACGGCGCGTCGCCCTCGAGCGCCGCGGCATCGCGCTCGAACTCGCTGGCGAGCGTCGCGAGCAGG
>Ga0335070_10002208_pt1 | contig 22719 bp, 18 predicted proteins | sample Lox_Sample_13_FD_206722 | JGI IMG/M metagenome (GOLD analysis project Ga0335070, IMG submission 206722) | Soil microbial communities from Loxahatchee National Wildlife Refuge, Florida, United States - Lox_Sample_1.3 | ecosystem: Environmental > Terrestrial > Soil > Wetlands | place: USA...
CCACATAGGCGTCGGCGCAGTCGGGGCAAACCTCCAGGGCCTTCCGCGCCAAAAGGATCTGGCGGCGGCCCCGCGCCTCGAATGCCTGGTACATCAGCTCCTGCGCCTTCTCCACGGGGGTCGTGGCCGTGGACGGAAGCTGATCCATCGGCCCCGAGAACTTCTCCATGATCGCCCGGTTCGCCTCCTCCGGATCGTGGAACTCGGACTGCGCCATGAAGCGGCCGATCTCGGCCATGACCCGCTCCATCGCCCGGCGGTCGGGGACGCCGCGCCGCCTGGACGGCGGTGCGTCGAGCGGTTCCAGGAGCGCCGGGATGGCCAGCGTGTACTCCTTCGATCCGTCAAAGGTGCTCACCCGGCGGGTCCAGCCCCCCCGATCGATCTCCTCCTCGACGCCCTCTGCCAGCACCCGCAGCAGGCCCTCTAGATAGGCCAGGGCGCGCGGATCCGGGCGGCGAATGCCTCCCTGCGGATTCATTCGAAGGGCGACGGGATAGGCCTCCTCCCCCGCCACCGGGAGCCCCTCGCGCTCCCAGAGGTCCACGTCCCCGAAGGGTAACTCCCAGATCGGGCCGAACCACACCGCCCAGCGGCTCTTGCCTTCCACGTGGCGAGCATCGGGCGCGGCCAGCATCGCCTCAAAATCCTCTGGCGACTCGAAAAACCCCAGACCACACAGCTGCCCTGCCGCGCCGAGCACACTCAGGTGCCTGAGGCTCCGCTCCACCGACGGAGCTTCCACGCGAATGAGATCTTCGTCCCTCAGGAGCTTCCACGGCGCCGCCAGGTAGAAGGCCCTCGCCGCCCCGGCGAAGGCTCGCATGCGCTCGACGGTCACGCCCGGCACAGCCAGCGCATCGGGCGGCAGGGGCCTTCCGGCCGTGTGTTCAGCAAACTGGGCCAGCACGTGCTTGGGGGCGCCAAGATCCGGAACCAGCCTGAAGGTCAGGTCCCGGAGGCCCAGCGCCCCCAGGATGTACGCGCCGAGCGTCTCGTCGGCCACCTCGATCCGCTCCGGCCGGCAACCGGCGAGCGTCCGCGACAGCCCGAACTCCAGCAGCGCCTCGAGAGCGAGGCCGGGGCCGTGGGCGCCGAAATCCGGTTCCGTTCTTAGACTCACCAGGCCTGTGCGCAGGCTGACCCAGACCCCTGCCCAGGGTCGGTAGGGCTTGCCTCCGGGACCCTTCTCGACCCAGCTCGGCAGAGGGAGGAGGCCGCCCTGCCAGACCTCGCCCGCCATTCGAGGAAGCCGGGAAAACCGCTCGATACGCTCAGGCGAGTTGCTACTCATGGCTGATCCGCCCGTTCTCTTCGTGGGGTGCTTCTTATGGGCTACCTGGTGGCCAAGCCATCGGCAGAGGGTAGAACAATTCACCTCGGGCCGCAAGCCTGCCTGGGCACAGCCGTAAATCGTCACAGTGGGAATGGAGCGAGGGCCGCAGACCCGTCTCGGAGACGAGGAGGAGCCGCACCTTTCCCGTTGACTAAGAGGGGCGCTCGGTGAGATCAGGGAGAGAAATCTACGATTATGTGGACGTCCCCTTTGCCGGGGACGGGGCCGGGCATCTACCCGATCAGGTGCGGGAGCTGCCCGACGCCCTGCCGGTCGCCCTTTCCCGGCCAGGCGAGGATGATCTGGATGATGGCCCGGACGGACGCACATTCGCACTCCGCCGGGCAGCCACGGAGATCCTCCTGGCGGAGGCAGTACCCGGGGCACTCTTCACTTCCGGTGGCCCGGGAAGCGAAGAGGGGCCCGTCGTACAGATCCTGGAACTCTGCGACTGGACGGGCCAGGGTCGTCCCGCATGAGTGGTTGAAGAGGAAGAAGCCCGCGGCGAGATCGGTGAAGGCAACCTGGTACCCGATGATCTTCAGGTGGGGATCTGCCAGAAAATCTGCCCGGGTCTTCCAGGCACTTTGGCACAGCGTGCACTGCGCGAAATGGGGACTGCTCGCGGCAGTGTCTGCGGGCTGCGTCATGCCCCTCCCTGGCTCAAGCCCCGGGCCGACGGCTCCCCCCGTCGGCTCCGCGCAAAGTGCCTGTCGGGGTACGAACCGGCGCGGTACGGCTGCTGCCCGGTTCCGCGCCGGCGAAGGCACGCGGTCACGGCGCCCGACCATGCCGGACAGGCCGGGTGCTGTCAACCAAGGAGTTTCTGTGCCAGGAGACCGATCTCGGCGGGGGTGTGGGCGATGGAGACGCCGGCCTTCTCCAGGGCGGCCACCTTGCTGCTGACGCTCCCCATGCCCCGCTGGACGATGGCGCCCGCGTGCCCCATGCGCTTGCCCTCGGGGGTGTGCCGCCCGGCGATGTAGGCGACCACGGGCTTCGGATAGCCGGCGGCGATGAACTCGGCCGCCCGCTCTTCCTGGACCCCGCCGACCTCTCCCACGATGGTCACAAGCTTCGTCTGGGGATCGGCGGCGAAGAGGCGCAGGAGCTCCGAGAGGTCGGTAAGCACGACGGGGTCGGCCCCCATGCCGACCACGGTGCTGGGCGGCAGGCCCGCCTTGGCCAGGATGCCCCCGACCTCGTAGGCCAGCGTCCCGCTCCGTGAGATGACCCCCACCGGCCCGCCCACCTTGGGAAAGAGGTTCCCGGGGATGATCCCCATCTTGGCCTCGCCCACGGTGAGGATCCCCGGGGTCGTCGGCCCGAGCAGGGTGGCCCCCAGACGTCGTGCCTCGGCCCGCATGGCCATGGTGTCGTGCACCGGGATGTGCTCGGTCACCACCACGATCAGCCGGATCCCGGCCTCCAGCGTCTCGAAGACCGTCTCCTTGACCGAGCGGGCCGGCACGAAGAAGACCGACGCCTCGGCCCCGGTCTGCCGGACTGCGTCGAGGACGCTGTCGAAGACGGGCACCCCCTCGACGGTCTCGCCGGCCTTTCCGGGGGTGACCCCCGCCACGATCCGGGTCCCGTACTCCAGCATCCACTTCGTCTGGGCACGGCCGATGCGCCCGGTGATGCCCTGGACGAGAACCCTGGTGTCCCTGTTGAGGAGGATGCTCATGCGCCACTCCATCCGGGAAAAAGGAAGACGTGAAGCGTGAAACGTAAGGCAACGCTCCTCTTGCGCATTACGCGTCACGCGTTACGTTTTCCGCTTTACGTTTTCCGTGCCTTTCGCCTCCAGTGCCGCGCAGAGCGCGTCCACCGCCGCCTCGGTGGTGATGTCGGTCACCATGGTGACGCCGGCCTCGGCCAGCGTGGCCCAGGTCTCCTCCTGCCGGTTGCCCAGGGCCTTGGCCACGACGGGGATGCCGACCCGCCTCTCCCTGAGCACGCGCACGATCCCCTTGGCTCCCTCGTGGATGGGGTTGATTCCCCCGTACAGATTGATCAGCAGACCCCGAACCCCCGGCTTCTGCAGCACTAGGTCGGTCACCTTGGCCATCAGCTCCTCGGTGATCCCGCCGCCGGTCTCGAGGAAGTTTGCGGGCCGCAGCCGCTCCCCCACCACGTCCATGGTGGCCATGCCCAGGCCGGCCCCGCTGCTGATGATGGCGATGTCCCCGTCCAGGTCCACGTAGGAGACCCCGAACTTCCTGGCGGCCCGCTCGAGGGGATGCTCCAGCCGCGCGATGGGATCCGCGGGCAGCTCGGGGTGGCGGTAGAGGGCGGAGTCATCCACGTCCAGCACGGCATCCACCGCCCAGACCGCGTCGTCGGGTGTCACCACCAGGGGGTTGATCTCGGCGATCATGGCATCGCTCCGGCAGAACACGCGGTACAGGGCGGTCAGGACCTCGGCCACCCGCACCATCAGCTCCCCGCGGAGCCCGGCCTGCCGCGCCAGCGCGCGTGCCTGGTGGCCCCAGAATTCTCCCGGCGGGACCACGCTGTGACGGAAGAGGGCCTCGGGCCGGTCCTTCGCCGTGGCCTCGACCTCGACCCCGCCCGCCGTGCCGAGCAGCATGGTGATGGCCCCCACGGCGGGATCGATCGTCGCGCCGACGTAGAGCTCCCGGGCGATCGGCACCCGCTTCGCGATCACGACGGATTCGACCGGCAGGCCGCGGACCGACCCCCCCAGGAGCCCGCGCACCTTCGCGTCCAGCTCCTCCGGCGTCTCGGCGAAGGCCACGCCGCCGTGCTTGCCCCGCGAGCCGACCAGGACCTGGGCCTTGATCACCGCCGGGAGCCCGACCTGGCCGACCACCTCCGGCAGGGCATCCACGGTCCGGACCACGGAGAACGGCGGGACCGGGATGCCCGCCGCCTGGAACAGCCGTGCCGCCTCGAATTCATGCAGTCGCATGGCTCACCGGCTCCTGGATGGACGCGGCCGCGCCCATCTCCAGCCCCTTGCGGAAGGCCTTCAGGTTCAGCTCCACGGTCTTGGGCGGGACGTTCTCGCGGATGGCCGCCTCCATCCCCGCCGCGCTCACCAGACCCGTCTTGGCCACCAGCACGCCCAGCATGACCAGGTTGGCCACGATGGTCCGGCCCAGCTCCTGGGTGGCCGTGTTGGAGGCCGGAACCGCCACCAGCCGGACGTCGTCCCGCTTCACGGTCTTGACCAGGTCGCCGTCGATGATCAGGAGCCCCCCCCGTACCATGTCCGGACCGTACTTGCTCATGGCCTCCTCGGACATGGCGATCATGATATCGGGATGGGTGACCCGGGGATACACGATCGGCTCATCCGAGACGATCACCTCGGACCGGGCCCCGCCCCCGCGGGCCGCTGCGCCGTACGACTGGGTCTGGACGGCCCGGCGCCCGTCGCTCACCGCCGCCGCCGTGCCCACCAGGACGCCCGCCAGGACGACGCCCTGCCCGCCAAATCCTGCAATGCGGATCTCTGTCCGTTTCACCGGACCTCCTCAGCCCGAATTGTTCGCGGGCTGCATTCGCGAACAATGCGGGCTAGGCGCTAGCCATGGCCTTGGCGCGGACCGCCGCCAGGGTCTCGATCAGCTCGGGCTTGTCGACGTCCACGAATTCCCCGACCACGATCCGGTCGCGGAGCTCCTCGGGCTTCATCCCCTGGGCCCGGGCCAGCGTCACCGACTTCGTCTTGTACCACTCCAGCATCTGCACGGTGTTGCCCATGCCGGTCTTGCGCCCGAACTCGACCGGACACTGGGACAGCACCTCGACAAAGGCGAAGCCCTTTTTCTGGATCGCCTTCTTGATGGTCTTCTCCATCTGGCGCGGGTGATACGTCGTCCAGCGCGCCACGAAGGAGGCCCCAGCCCCCTTGACCAGCTCGCAGATGTCGAAGGGGTTCTCGGCATTGCCGAAGGGGGTGGTCACCGTGGTCAGGCCCAGCGGGGTGGTGGGGGCGACCTGGCCGCCCGTCATCCCGTAGATCCCGTTGTTCACGCAGACGACGGTCATGGCGATGTTCCGGCGGGCGGCGTGAATGAGGTGATTGCCGCCGATGGCGGTGAGATCCCCGTCGCCACTCACCACCATGACGTGCTTGGCCGGCAGCGCCGCCTTGATGCCCGTGGCAAAGGCGATGGGACGCCCGTGCGTCGTGTGGAGCACGTCGGCAAAGAAGCTGGGGCTCGGGATCCAGGCGGCGCACCCGATGCCCGAGACGAACACGAAGTCGTCCAGGGTGAGCCCCAGGCCCTCGATGGCGCGCAGGATGCTCTGGGCCAGAATGCCGTTTCCGCAGCCCGGGCAGTTCGCGGTCTTCTTGGCCGAGGGTCGGATGTATTTGGCCAGGGGATGCTCGAAGGTCGTCAGGCTCATGGGCGCACCTCGCGAACCGCCTTGAGGATGTCCTCGATCTCGTGGAGCTCTCCCAGGACGCGGGGGGGCAGGAAGCTCACCGTGCAGCGCGAGGCCGCGGCGGCCCGGACGTAGTCGACCACCTGCCCCAGGTTGTTTTCGAGGACCATGAGATGCTTGACCCGGGACGCCGCCTCGGCCAGTTCCCGGTCCGGGAACGGCCAGATGGTGCCCAGCTTGAACCAGCCCAGCCGCAGGCCCTCGGCCCGCCCGGCCTCGACCGCCGCCTGGGCGCAGCGGAACACCGAGCCGTAGCTCACCAGGCCCACGTCGGAACCCTCCAGGTCGGCGGCGACCCGGACGATCTCGTCCCGGTGCCTCGCGATCTTTTCGTTCAGCTTCCGGATGAAGACATCCAGGGCCGAGGCGTCGATGACGTTGCGCCGGCCGAAGGCGTCGTGGCAGGAACTGGTGACGTGGGCCTTGTGCCCCTCGCCGAAGATCGGCATGGGGGCCACGTCCTCGTCCAGGAAGGCCGGCAGGGTCTCGACATCCGCCCCGGCGGGGAAGCGCTTCCGCTCGGCGAGGGGGATCCGATCGGCGGATGGTACGAGCAGCTCCTCCCGCATGTGCCCGAGGAAGGCGTCGCTCAGGACGAAAACGGGGGTCCGGAACCGCTCCGCCAGGTTGAACGCCTCCACGGTGTAGTCGAACGACTCCTGCACCGAGCTCGGGGCCAGCGCGATGATCTGGTAGTCGCCGTGTGACCCGCGCCGCGGCTGGACGACGTCACCCTGCAGCTCGACCGAGGGGATGCCCGTGGTGGGCCCGCCCCGCATCACGTTCACGATCACGCAGGGCGTCTCCGTCCCCAGGGCAAAGCCGATGTTCTCGAGCATCAGGCTGATCCCGGGACCCGAGGTGGCGGTCATGGCCTTCATGCCGCCCCAGGAGGCCCCGATCACCGCGGCGATTGAGGCGATCTCGTCCTCCATCTGCAGGAATGTGCCGCCCACGGCCGGGAGTCGCTCCGCCAGTCGCTCGGCCACCTCGGTCGCCGGCGTGATGGGGTAGCCCGCCGCGAACCGGCATCCCGCCGCCAGTGCCCCCTCGGCGCAGGCGATGTTCCCCATCATGAAGTGCCGACCGGTCAGGACCGCGCCATTACCCATACCACGCTCCGTTCGAATGGATCGGTGATGGAATCCGATTTGGTATCTGGTTAATCACCCTTTGCACTTCACTCTTCGCCCCATGTCCCCTGCCCCGTGCTCATTGCGCCGTCCCCTTCACCGCCGCGGCCGCCTCCGGCACCTCGTCCAGCCTCACCACGATGGCCATGTCCGGACAGTAGATGACACAGTTCTCGCACTGGGTGCAGGCGGTGACCTTCTCGACGACGGGCGGCCGGATGCCACGGGCGGTGAGCCGCTCGGCGATCTTGAAGACATCCTTGGGGCATAGCGCCAGGCAGATCCCGCAACCGTCCGCCCCCTTGCAGAGGGTGTCATTGATGGAGATGATGACTTGCTCGGCCATATGCCCCCCTTCGCCGCTCAGCTCCGAGCGGTTCGATGCCTCGGCACCTCGGCACTCCGGCACCCAGGTGTTCCCGGCTGCCAAGGTGCCCAAGCGCCCGATTGCCCGCGACTCACCAAGGCCGAATCCGGCCCGTGCCATCGAACTCCATCGGGGCCGCCGGCCCCAGGATCGTGAGACCGGCCGCCTTCGCCTCGGCCACCAGCGCCTCGGAGATTTCCAGCTCGTGCACGAGCAGGGTGTTCTTGACCCGCACCAATCGCACCCGATCGGGTGGCGCCGCCCCGACGGCGGTCTCGATTGCCTCCTGGTCCGTCTCCATGATCACCGGGAGGCGTCCCGCCGACCAGAGGCGAGTTGTCAGGACGTTGGTGTAGGTGGACTTGTAGTCGATCGCGTCCACCAGCCGCCGCGTGGTGATGTCGGCCAGGCCCACGCCGTTGGCGTTCCCGTGCGTCTCGGGGGTGAGCCCGAGGATGACGATGGCGGACACGAACGGGCTACCCATCTCCATCTTGCCGCCGACCCGCGCGCCGACCCCGATGACATTGGGATCCATCCCCGTCCCGCTCACGTTCTTGCCCATCTCGTCCACCACCACGACATCCAAACGGTCGAAGGGGATGCGGGGGAGCGTCTTCCACGCGCGCCGCAGGAGCGCCCGGTCGTTCTCCTCGAACCGCTCGGGCCCCACGACGTGGATCTCCATAGTCTCGTCCAGCGAGTTCTCCAGCACGGCGACCCCGGCCAGCACCGGGGCCCGGGCCAGGATGATGCGGGCGGCCTCGACGATGGTCTCGCCGAGCCCCGCGGCGTGCATCTGCTGGGCCCCCTTGTGCTTTCCCAGCCCGACGCACAGCATCTTGCAGAGGCCGCTCTCGACTTCGCCCCGGAAGGCGGTGTGCGGCTTCACCCGGTTGATGACGATGATGCCGTCGGCGCCGAGGGCGTGGCGGTCCAGGTAGACCGGGACGCCCTTCGAAGTCCGGCCCACCTCCTCGACTTGCATCGAGGAGAGCACCGGGCAGCCCATGCTCGACTCGGAGATGCCCAGCTCCTCCAGCAGACCCTTTTGACCCCCGTCCGTGGCGCCGCCGTGGCTGCCCATGGAGGGAACGATGAAGGGGCGTCCCCCCATCGCCTTGACCAGATCGGCGACGGTACGCGTCATGCCGATCAGATTGTTGATCCCACGGCTCCCCGCGGTGATGGCCACCCGGGCTCCGGGCTTGATCTGGGCGGCAAGACCGAGCTGCTTCAGCCCCGCCGTGATCGCGCCGGGAACGTCCGAAAGCCTCGCGGTGTCGAAGGGCTGTCGAGCGCGACAAACCAGCGGCAGCGCCATGATTCCATCCCTCTCCCTAGCCCGCATTATTCGCGAACACGGCTCGCGAACAATGCGGGCTTAACAGAAGCCCTTGTGGCTGGCGGCCCAGGACGGATCGAGCTACCCCCGGGATATGTCAACGCTCCGCCCATGCCGCGGGATGCGCGACGGGTCCCCGGTGTGGCTGCCACCATGCGTCATCCCCCCACGGAAATCGCCTTTACCAGGTAAGCCCGGATTATTCACGTGTCCTTTGTGAATGATCCGGGCTAGGGCCTGGGTTGATTGGCCGGATATCGGGGCGCCCGGCGCTGGAGGACTGCCACGATGTCCTCCGCCACCAGGCTCATGCGCCGCATGGCCTCATCGGTGTGAGCGGCCATGTGCGGCGTGCAGAGAAAGTTCCGGAACCTGAACAGCGGGTTGTCCTTGGCCGTCGGCTCCTCCTCGAACACATCGGTCCCGGCCCCGGCGATCCAGCGCTGCTCGAGGGCCTCGGCCACCGCCGCCTCGTCCCAGAGAGGTCCCCGCCCGAGGTTGCAGAGATACGCGGTAGGCTTCATCATGCGAACTTGCTCCCGGCCGATGGTGTGTCGGGTCTCGGGCGTGAGGGGCAGGTTCAGCGAGACGAAGTCGGCAGCCCGCAGCACCTCTTCCAGGCTCGCCCGCTTGGCCTCGGTCTCGGCTTCGATCTCGGGGGGGGCTGGCACCACATCGTAGTAGAGCACGGGCATGCCGAAGCCGTGGTGGCAGATTCGCGCCGTGGTCCGGCCGATCCGGCCGAATCCCACCACGCCCAGGGTCTTCCCGTACAGTTCCCGCCCGATGTACTCGTAGCGAACCTTCCACTGGCCCGCCCGCAGGGCCGGGTCGGACTCCAGCAGGCGCTTGGAGAGGCCTAGGGCCAGCATCACGAAGTGCTCGGCCACCGACTCGCTGTTGGCGTCGGGGGTGTAGACCACCCAGACGCCCTTCTGGGTCGCGCCCGCGACGTCGATGTTCTCCAGGCCGACGCCGTGCCGCCCGATCACCTTGAGGTTCGGCGCGGCGTCCAGGACTGCGCGGGAGACCTTGCCGTTGGCGCGGATCACGATGGCATCGACGTCCTTGACGACGCCGAGCAGCGTGGACTCGTCCACCGCCGGCGCCACGGCCACCTCGCCGTGCTGCTTCAGCAGCTCGATCCCGGCCTCGTGCATCGGTTCGTAGAGCAGGATCTTCGGTCTGGTCGCTGGCGTGGTCACAGCACGCTCCTCCGTGACGGGTCAGTTACGCCGCGGTCCGTTCCTCGACCGCTCGGCAGCCTGCTCAGGGGGTGGCTGCCGACTCTTTCCGGCCTTTCTCGTTTCTGTCGGGCCGCCCGGCCAACGAGGCGAGGTAGGCGTCCTTCGCGACCGCAAGGTGCCTCTGGGTGAGCGCGGCCAGCCCGGCGCCGTCCTGGCGTCGCAGGACCTCGACCATCTCCCGGTGCTCGGCCAAACTGCGGGCGATACGTTCGGGCTGGGACCAGGCGCTGAACCGGACCGGGTGCACCTGGCGCCGCAGCTGCTGGATCACCTCCAGCAGGCAGGCGTTCTCCGCCACACCGTAGATGGAATCGTGAAAGGCATCGTTCGCCTGCATCAGGGTGCGGACATTCCGACCTACGCTCAGCCGGATGAGGGCCGCCTCGAGGTCTCCGACCTGCTCTAGCGCCCGCGCAGAGATCCGCTCCGCCGCCAGCCGGGAGGCGAGGGACTCGACGTGGCAGCGGACGGCATAGATGTTCTCGATGTCCACCGGGGAAATCCCGGCCACGACGGCGCCCCGGTGCGGCAGAATCCGGACCAGCCCGCGCTCCTCCAGGCGGCGGAGCGCCTCGCGGATGGGGGTCCGGCTCATTCCGAGCCGCGCCGCCAGTTCCTGCTCGACCAGGCGCTCGCGCGGCTTCAGTTCCCCCGTCAGGATCGCGCTCTCCAGCTGGGTATAGGCCTCCAGAGAATCCATGAGCGAGTCGTCCTCCGAGATTTTCCACACGCATTGTATACAATCCTGCTGCCCAGGCATGGACGATCTTCAATTTGTCGGGGAAACCTGATGACTCCCTACTCGGCCGCCGAGGGATCGACGACACTGCCAGGGGCTCGGCAGGTCAGATCCCGGAACGCCCGCAAGGTGCGGTAGGAAAGAAGGGAGAGCGAAGGACCGGACCGGAACCTGGCGAGCGCTATACGGGCCTGCCCGCAGGGCGCGGAAGCGCTCCGGGCCAGGCGTGTCAGGCGGCCGCGGATGGCACAAGACTCCCGGAGGGGGAATCGACGCGAACCATCTCCGGGGGAGCGACCAGGGTCCCCGTCAAGCCCCGTCCCGTCACTGCCTCGATCCTGACCCGGGTGAGGCGGCCGCGAAGTGAGGCATCCCCCTCGAACCAGATCCGCAGGTAATTGTCGCTGAGTCCCTCTAGCACATCCCCCTGCTCGCCGCGGTCCAGCACGGCAACCTCGAGGACCTCGCCCACGAATCGCCGGCGGAACGCCTGGGCCTTGACGGCCACCACGCCCCGGAGCGTCCGGCTGCGCTCGGCCCTCACGGCCCTGGGCAGCTGCCCGGCAAACGAGGCGGCGTCCGTGCCCGGCCGGGGGGAATAGCCGAAGACGTGCATCCCGGCGATCGGCAGCCCCTCCAGCAGGTCCACCGTGTTCTGGAAGGCGCGATCGCTCTCGCCGGGAAACGCCACGATGACGTCTCCGGTCACCGCGATCCCGGGCACCTCGGCGACCAGCCGCTCGACCAGCGCACGAAACTGCGCAGCCGTGTGGCCGCGCCGCATCCGCCGCAGCACCTGCTCGTCCCCGCTCTGGAGCGGCAGGTGCAGGTGCCGGCAGAACCGGGGCGCCTCCGCCAGGAGGCGGATGAGGTCGGGCCTGACCTCGTGGGGGTCGAGCGAGCTGAGGCGGATCCGGGGCGCCTCGGGCAAGTCGGCAAGCCGGCGACAGAGCGCCTCCAGGGTGGTCGGAGGATCGAGGTCCCGGCCGTAGGAGCCCAGGTGGATCCCGGTCAGGACAACCTCGGGGAACCCGGCAGCGTGCAGCCGCCGGACCTCACCCGCCACCCGGTCGGGCGGCTGGCTGCGGTTCGCCCCGCGGACCGCGGGCACGATGCAGAAGCTGCAGCGGTAGTTGCAGCCGTCCTGGACCTTCAGGAAGGCGCGGGTCCGGTCGGCGTCGATGCCCGGCCCGTACTCGTCGATGCGGCGCTGCCGGCGGACCTCTCCCACCTGGACATGCGCGGCACCTTTCTCCGCCGCCGCCAGGCGGTTCAGCAGGTCCGCCTTCTCGGCGTTCCCGAGCACCAGGTCCACGCCCGGGATGGCGGCAACCGTCTCGGGGGCGGCCTGGGCATAGCAGCCCGTGACGGCCACCAGGGCGGCGGGATTCCGGCGGACGGCCCGGCGGGCGAGCTGCCGGGAATCGGCGTCCGCCTCCGCGGTGATGGTGCAGGTGTTGATCACGTAGGCGTCCGCCATCGCCTCGAAGGCCACCACCTCGTGCCCCGCCGTCTGCGCCTTGCCGCGCAGGGCGTCGGTCTCGAACTGGTTCAGGCGACAGCCCACCGTCGCAAAGGCGATGCGCATGGCACCTCTAGCCCGCATGATTCGCGACTACGGTCGCGAATCATCTCGGGAATTCTCCGGGCTCGAGCGGCACCCCCACCACGATCCGCTCGAGCGTGACGAGATTCATCACATCCTCGCGATTGTACTCGAGGAGCAGGCGGAGCGCCTCCTGGTCGCCCTCCGAGTCGTACCTGGCCCACAGGTGCAGGGCGTCCCAGCCGCTCATGCCGCGGGTGGTCCGGGCGATCCCCAGGCGCTCCTCCAGCTGTTTCAGCCCGCCCTTCAGCCCTGCCTTCCGACACTCGCGCAGCAGATCCAGGGACCGATACTGTGAGCGGAGATCGAGGCGCATCTGCCGCTCGAGGATCGGCAGGTCAAACCGATCGCCGTTGTAGGTGCAGATGGTGTCCACGCCGTCGAGGGCTTCCGCCACGCTCAGGTCGCTGATGGTTCCGCCCACCAGCTGGCAGAACCCGCGATCCTCGCGGTAGATCCCGACCACGGTCACCTGGCCGCCTGCACAGGTTTCGATGTCGAGGTAGGCCTTCACGCCATCGACTCCGGGCTGCTCCCGGGTATCCCGTGCCCCACCCGGGCGCGCCGTCGGTCAGGATAGCACAGGTGCTCTCGAATGCAACCCGAACCCGGCCCCCTGGCCCAGCACATGCTTGACAAGCGGGGAGCCGGCAGCGGATACTACGCCTCCCCGGCGCGGTCCCGGGGATCCGGCATCCCCCATAGACGCCACGCCTCGACTCGGAGGGAGGGCTGAGTCATGGACACCGTCCGGCATCTCTTGCAGGAGAAAGGCCACCAGTTCCACGCCATCGGCCCGGAGGCCATGGTCTTCGAGGCCCTGAGGCTGATGGCCGACAAGGAGATCGGGTCGCTCCTCGTCCTGGATCAGGGACGGCTGGTCGGAATTATCACCGAGCGGGACTACGCCAGGAAGGTGATCCTCAAGGGGAAATCCTCGCTGGAGACCCCCGTGCGCGAGATCATGACCGGGAAGGTGGTCTTCGTCCGCCCCGAAACCACCATCGAGGAGTGCATGGCCCTCATGACGGACAAGCGCGTCCGTCACCTCCCCGTCCTCGAGGGCGACCGGATCCTGGGCGTGATCTCCATCGGAGATCTCGTCAAGGCCACCATCGCCCACAAGGATTTCGTCATCCGCCAGCTCGAGAACTACATCACCGGCAGCCGCTAGCCCGCATTATTCGCGAGCGCGGCTCGCGAGGAATGCGGGCTTAACAGAAGCCCTTGGGGCTCGCGGCCCAGGATGAATCCAGCCTCCCTGGGGCATCTCAACGCCGCGGTCATCCTGCTGAGCGCGCGGCGTGTACCCGGTCCGGTGCCGCCCTGCATCATCTCCCCGGAAATCGTCCTTGCCATGTAAGCTCGGGTTATTCAGTGTTCTTTCGTGAATAATCCGAGCTAGGCCCAACCCGGTCGGGCTCACCGCGGCAGCAGCTGTTCGATCCGGCCCACCCATTGCGGCACGCCCAGGGGCTTGTAGAGAAAGCCGTCCAGTCCGGCGCGCCCGAACCGTTCGAGCGCCATCTCCTCCGGCTCCCCGCTCATCAGAAGCACCGAGACCTTGGGGTGGATCTGGCGCAGGTCGTCGAAGATCTTCTCCGTGTTCTCGCTGCCGAGGTGCAGGTCGAGCAGGACCAGGCCGATCTCCTGCGTGTGATGGCGGAGCAGCGAGACCGCCTCGCGCCCGCTCTGGGCGGGGAAGGCCGGGTAGCCGATGAGCTCGAGCATCGCACACACGCTCCCCAGCAGGCCCGGATCGTCGTCCACGACCAAGATCCCCGCCCGCTTCGCGTCCCGGGTGCCCGTCAGCCACACGGTGTCGTGCCCGGGGCGCGTCCCCACCGTGCCGGCCGGCCCGCCGGAATGCCCCGCCACTGCGTCTTGCGCATCGCCGGACGACCGGTCGAGCAATCGCTGGAACAGGGCGTCGGGAAAGTTCGGGATCCAGATGCCATGCCTGGTCGTCCCCCGCGGGACCCCCTCCTCTCGCGCCTCCGCCCAGGCGACCCGGCCCTCCAGCTGGACGGGGCCATCCTGGGGCGACCCGCAGTGCAGGTCGACATCGGTCCCGGCGGGAAGATCTTCTGGGAGATGGGCGAGCAATCCGTGCGGGCCGATGTTGCCCGTCCGCCCGTCGCACGAGAGGCCGCGCGATCCCCGCACGGTGCACACCAGGGGGACCTCCCACGGCCGTCTGAGCAGGCTGTGGGGCTGGGTGCTACTCACCCGGAGCATCTGCTGGAGCACGAGGCGACACCCGGCGGAGAGATCCAGGAACTTCACGCCGTGGAGCACCCGGCCGGAAGCCGCTGCCATGTCGCGCCAGACCACCTGGCACTGGAGCCTCACACCCCCGAGATAGGTCTGGAGCCCCAGCTGGATCTCCGCCGAGACCTCGAACGGCTCGGCCAGCTCGATACACGCGCCTCCCTCGCTCAGGTTCCGCGTCCAGCCGACGCCCACCCGCTGCCGCGAGGATCGCCCCCGCTGGTAATAGAGGGGAAGCTGGACCAGATACCGGAGGAAGGCACGGGGTGGATCATGCTCGGGCATGCGGACTACCTCGCCGTCCATAGATACTCATGGGCCCTCTGTCCCTTCCCGGAGATTCCCGGGGCCTACCGGATCGTCCCCGAGTCGCTCGGCCTCAGCCTCCGCCCCTAGGGTGATGTCGAGCAGTCGAGTGGATTGTGCACGCCGCATGCCACCCGGGATCTCCCCCCTTTCCCGGGACCGATGCGAGCAGACAATATGATCGAAGGGCTTCTACCCAGGGCCGGGCCTCGGGGGCAGACCCTCGCGAATCCGGAGGGAGAAGGCAGGGTCCCGGTCGGCCGCCCTGGCGCGGTCATTGATGAGGCTCCGCCGCCTGAGCTCTGGGAAGGGGAGGCGCGCGTCGAGTCCTCCCCTCTCGTAGATGTACTCCGGCAGGTAGCCGCTCAGCAGGATCTTCCAGCTGCGAGGGACGGTTCCGCCCGCCAGGCGGAGGTTGCGCATGACGTCGGTCGTGCAGTTCGTGGTGAGGGTGTTGTACCAGGCCGGCTCCCGGGTCAGGCGATTGATCTCGTCGATGTACTCCAGGAAGAGGTCGCGGGCCCGCTGGGGCCGGATGCGGGTCTGGTAGAGATACACGTCCTCCGGGGGACGACGAAAGTTTGTCCGGAGCCGGATCAGGTCTCGCTCGTCGCCCGCCACGTAGATCAGCTCGTACTGTTTGAAGAAGCCCTTGATCGCCGAGTACCCCTCCCCGCGCTCCTTCCGCGTCTCGATGGAGAACGTCACGTACTCGCCTCCGAACCCGAAGCTCAGCATGGTGTGGGCAATGGCATCGCCCATCCAGTAGACCGCGATGAGGTCCACCGCATCGAGTTTCTGGAGGTCGACCGTCTTGTCGTAGTAGCGGGGGGTGAAGTCGGTCTCCGACCGGTACTCGTTGTTCCGGATGTTGTGGATGGTCACCCTGTCCCCCTCGATCGTTGCAGAGGGGAGGACGGCGACGTCCGGCTGCCAGTCACGGTCGTTGGCGGCCGGGATCGCCCACCACCAGGCCATGACCACTACCAGCAGGATGAGATACCCTTGGAGCGCCCGGCGCCATGGACGTACCAGTCCGAAGAGGGCTAGAGTCCCCCCGGCAAAGGCGACCGCCGCGCCCGTGCGCCAAAGCGGCCCGGGCAGATTCGAGTAGTAGATCGCCAGGACCGCCCAGGCGGCCGTTCCGAGAACCAGGAGCGCGAGGGCGAGCCAGACCGCCCCCCGCCCGACCCACGACAGGATCCTCATGGCCTACACCTCGGGCCCTCTGCCACCATCGGTCCCGGCCCTGCAAAGGGGCCAGCTTGGCACGGGGGCAACCCACGCGGCACGAGCGGTCAATACATCACCGCTCCCCCAGAGACGTTGATGTCCTGCCCGGTCATCATGGCGGCATCCTCGGTGCAGAGGAAGGCGACCACGGCCGCCACCGACTGTGGATCGATCAGGGTCTTGAGCGGGGAGAGCGCGGCCCGGTCGGCGGCGACCTGCTCGCGGGTCTTCCCCGAGAACTTCATGATGCCTTCGAACACCAGCTCCTGCCGTCGGCCGGTCACGGAGCCGGGGCAGACAGCGTTCACCCGGATCTTCCACGGCCCGACCTCGGCGGCCAGGCAGCGCGTGAAGCCGATCACGCCCATCTTCGAGGCCGCGTAAGGGGTGCGCTGGGTCATGGGCCGCTTCCCGGTGACCGAGGCGATGTTGACGATGCAGCCCTTCCCCTGCCGCTGCATCCCGCGGACGACGTGCTTGCAGCACAGGAACATTCCCCGGAGGTTTACCGCCATGGTCGCGTCCCACTCCTCGACCGTGATGTCCTGGATGTTCTTGACGGGGCCCATGATGCCCGCGTTGTTCACCAGGATGTCCACGCGGCCCTCGCTGGCGAGCGTGGCATCCACCAGGTTCCGGACCTCCGCTTCGACGGTCACGTCGGTTGCGATGACCCTGGCTGCCGGCCACCCCGCACCGGCAATGCCGCTCGCCGTCTCCCGGCATCCCGCCTCGTCGATATCCGCCAGGATCACCCGCGCGCCCTCGCGCGCCAGGCGTCGCGCGATCTCTCGTCCGATCCCCTGCCCCGCCCCCGTGACGATCCCGACCTGATTCTCCAGCCGCACGATGCCTCCCTTTCCCTTCGCCGGCCCTCCCGGAGCCGGCTCGCCGGGCCTCCGCGAACGACCCCGCGCGGATTCCCCGCACGGCGCAAGGGCGCTTGTCCTTATCGCACAGATCATCCTTCCTTGTCCACTTGCTCCCCAAGTGTGTACGCCTGTGAGGGCACGGGCATGATCCTACATCGGCCGCGACACGGGATGAACCAGGGAAAGGCAGGCAATCGGCTCCCGGGTTCATGGCAGGGATACGCAAGGAGGAATGCCATCTCGGCGTGAGCGATCTGAAGAGCATCGAGGTGATCAAGCCCCGCTGGATGGACGATGTGTCGATCTGGGCTCGCGCGCGATCGTCGCTCCATCGATGATGCCCCTGAAGCATTCTGAGCAGGAATGCGGTTCGCCCCACTACAAGAGCGACGAGCACAAGCTACCGTCATCGACCGCCTGCTGGACTTGCTGCAACATCGCATCGCAATCGGGCTTGATTTCCGCCCGCTTGGTGTTGATCGGGCCCCAGTGAGTTCGGATGTTCCTCTGAAACAGGCCCGCCTCGGCCGCGTCTGCGCTCGTATTCGACGCCGATTGATCTCGGCCAGCACAATAGATCCCGGAGCTCTCACGCATCCCCAGCCCCGTGAGGAGCACGAAGAGATCGCAAAGTATCGGCCCCGTCGGCGCTGTTATCCATTCCCGCGGCGGTGAACTCTGCGTCCAGCCAGGCAAGGGCATCGACGGAGGCGTTGCCGGTGTTCGCTTTGGCCATTTCGAGGGTGCAAGGGTCGCTTGCCTTCAACCGGCAATACACCCTCCCGTACGCGAGGGCCATCCCTTTAGTGAAAGAATCACGTTTCAGCGCGCCCGCCGTCTCGGTCTTTGGGAAAGTGGTAAGGGTGCGGGAAACGCTCAACCGGAAAGCGAAAGGTCTCTCTTCTCGGAGTCGATGGAGGATCGGCCTGCCGTGCACGCCACATCCCCGGCAGGCCTTAGCCCGACCGCCCCAGGCCAGCCTTCCGATCGCTGACCTGCTGGGTCCCGGGTTGGTCTTGAGTATCCGGCGGACCGCATGCGGGTGTCAACGGAATACGGCAGCAAGTGTGACAGCAGGTCGGTGGCCAACAAGTCCTAAAGGTCGAGACCATTCACACACGTCCCCTCGTGCCTGATCGGCCTACGCTGCGACTTGGCTCACATCGAGCGCCGGGTGTTCACGCAATCTGGCGATGTCCTTGGTTGGCGCACACCCGAAGAAACGACCGTATTCTCGGCTGAACTGCGACGCGCTCTGATACCCCACGCGCCAACTCGCGGTCCCCGCGTCCAGCATTGTCGACAACATGAGACGCCTCGCCTCTTGCAGGCGGAGCACCTTCTGGAACTGCAAGGGGCTCATCGAGGTGACGGCCTTGAAGTGCTGGTGGAACGAGGACACACTCATGTGCGCCAGCTTGGCCAGCTCGTCGACTTTCATGGCCTGGGAGAAATTGGCGCGCAACCACGAGATGGCTTTCGCAATGCCATGCACACTGGATTCCGCCAGGCCGATCTGGGCCACCCTGACCCCGATGGAACTGCGGAGCAGCCGAATCAAGATCTCCTCGACCACCAGTGGGGCGAGCAGTTCGGCGTCCCCGGGCTGCGCCATCAATTCGAGCAACCGGGTCGCGGCGTTGACGATCCTTATGTCGGTCTTGCCGACGTTTACGCCACGGCTCTCCTGCACTCGCGGCAGGCCGTGCGGATACATCTTCAAGGCCAGCTCGGCGATCTTGTGCGGGTCGAGGTCGAGCCTGAAACCGAGGTACGGCTCGGAGTGGCTCGCTCGCGTGACCCGGCCAGCCACTGGCAGATCCACGGAGAACACCAGCAGCCGGGAGGCGTCGTACTCGTAGACCTCCTGCCCCAGCAGCACACTCTTCGCCCCTTGCGCGACGATGCACAAGGCGGGTCGCGCCGTGGCGTGCACCAACTCCGTGTTCGTTCGTGAGACGCGGCTGGCGTGCACCCCCGGGATGCGGAGCTCGAAGCGCCCGTCGTGGGGGGCATACGCGCGAATCAAGTCGGCCAACCTGACCACGTCTGGTTCGCTTGACCCTACGACGGTGTCTGTTTGCTTTGTCTGGGAGTTGGTGGCAATCGATTTCATGCTACGTGTCTCCTGATCTTTGCTTGCTGCACACGCAAAGATCAAAGCGGGCGCAGTTCCACCTCCGCCTTCCCCAGCCAGAAGCCCATGTCCATCTCGCGGTACATCGTGGCTGCGGTGACCAGGTGCTCCCGGGCCCTCACCAAGTCGCCCGTCCGCCGGCGGAGCGTGCCGAGGCCGAGATGACAGTGGGCCACGAGCGGGCGCATGCCCAGCTCCTCGGCCAACGCCATGGCTTGCCGGTAGTGGCCTTCGGCCTGCTCGACACTGGGCGGATCGTAACGCGAGGCGATCTCGCCGACGAGGCGCAGCGCATACGCCTGGTTGCCGCGCTCACCTCGCGTACGGGCCAGCATCACGGCGCGGTCGGCGGAGGCGCGAGCGTCCTCGATCTGATCTGCGAGCAGGTATGCCTCGCCCATCTGCACGAGGCTCACCGAATGGCCGTGTCCGACTCCCCCTGATTCATGGGCGGCCAGGGCCTGTTGCAGCAACGAGACCCCCTCCCCCATGCGTCCCGACAACGCATACATGTGCCCCAGAGAAGCCATCGCGACCGGAGTGTGACTCGTGATGCTCCACTCTCGGGACTGAGCGACCGCGCGTTCGAGCAGACGGGTGGCCTGGTTCAGTTCCCCCCTGACGCTCTTGACATACCCGAGATAGAGGCATGCCCCTATGGTGCTGAACGGGTGATCGAGCGCTTCCGCAATCTGAATGGCTTTGTGCCCGTGAGCGCCTCCCTCGTCGAATTCGCCGCGCTCGGCGAGGGTGCACGCCAGGAGAGCCCGGGAATATACGGCGGGAAACGTCGCGAGATCGAATCGCTTCCAGGTCTGCTCGCCGTGGAGCGACTCCATCAGCGTCCGGCAGACATGCTCGGTCGCGCGATAGTCGCCCGAAAGGTGGGAGGCGGCGGCAAGGTAGTACCGAGCTGCGACCTGGAGCGGAACATCGCCGAGACGCTCGGCGATGGCCTCGACCCTTTGTGCAAACGTGCGCACCTCTGTTACGTGACCGCCCGTGTGCAAGTGATGGCCGCTGATATAGGCCGACACCCACCCCAGGCGCCGCTGGTCGTCGAGGCTCCTGGCCACGGCCTCGGCTTCCCGCAGATACCCTTCGATTCGCCCCAATTCGCCCAACGGGAAGAGCGCGTTGCGCAACTCGAGGCGGACATCGATGGCCTGCCCCAACGTCTCGCGCGTCTCGGGAAGATGCGCTAAGGCCGCCAGCGCCTGCTCCAAATACGTCACCGCCTCTCGGCTGGCGGAACGCGCGAAGGCCTTGACGCCGGCCTGCCGCAGGTAGGTGACCGCCTTCCCCCACTGTTCGCCCCGGAAGGCATGATGGGCCAGCCGTTCGCTGTGCTCGGCCAGCCGGTCAGGATAGAGCCGCTCGATGGTTTCCACGATCTGGCGATGAAGGGTGCGCCGCGTGTCCTGGAGGAGACTCCCATAGGCTACGTCATGCGTGAGGGCATGCTTGAAGGTGTACTCGACATCCGGAAAGATGCCGGCTTCGTACAGGAACTCTCCGGCCTGCAGGCGGCCGATCGCGGCGTGCAGCGCTTCCTCGGGCTGCGCGGCAATCGCCCGGAGCAGCAGAAACGGGACGTCCTTCCCGATCACCGATGCCGTTTGCAGGATTGCCTTGTCCTCGGGCGCCAGCCGGTCGATGCGCGCGGCCACCACGGCCTCCACCGTGGCCGGGACCTGGATGGCCGGCAGCGGCCGCGCCAGCCGGTAGGCGCCGCGCTCGCCGGCGAGAGATCCGGTGTCGATGAGTGCCCGCACGCCCTCCTCCAGGAAGAACGGGTTGCCTTCTGTCCGCGCGATCAATACCCGCTTGAGGGGCTCGAGGCCGGGGTCGGGTCCGAGCAGGGCGCCGAGGAGCTCCTCGGCGCACTCCGGCGGCAAGGGGTCCAGCCGGAGCTGCGTGTAGTAGGTGCGGCTGCCCCAGGGGTGCTGGTACTCGGGGCGGTAGTTCACGAGGAGGAGCAGGCGCGCGCTCGGCAAGCTCTCGACCAGCCCATCGAGCAGCGCCTGGGTCTCGGAGTCGATCCAGTGGAGGTCCTCGAAGACGACCAGCAGAGGCTGCACCTGGCTCTCGCGGAGAAAGAGCCGCTTCACCGCGTCCAGGGTGCGCCGGCGGCGCTGCGGCGGATCAAGCGTCGGCCACTGGCGGTCGTCGGTCGGCACGTCAAGCAGGGACAGGAGCGCCGGGAGACTCGCCTCGAGCGCGCGGTCCAGCGTCAAGAGCTTGCCCGTCAGCTTCTCGTGAATCGCGCGCGAGCCCTCGCGCGCCTCGATGGCGAAGTAGCTCCTGAGCAGATCGATCACTGGCACATATGAGGTTGCCTTGCCGTAGGAGACCGAGCCGGCCTGGAGGACGAGCCAGCCGTGGACGCGGTGCGAGTGGATGACCTCCCAGACCAGCCGCGACTTGCCCACGCCGGGTTCCCCCACGATGGCCACGACCTGCCCGTGGCCTGCCGCGGCCCGCGCCAGACCCTCGCGCATTTGATCTACCTCACGATCCCGCCCGATGAAGCGGGTGAGGCCGCGGGCGTCGGCTGCATGGAGCCGGGAGCGCCGTGGGCTAGCCGCCACCAGCTCGTAGACGTCAATCGGAGCCTCCAGCCCTTTCACCGGCACAGGCCCGAGTGGCCTGACCTCGAAGTATCCCTCGGAAAATCGCAATGTGTCGGCGGTGAGAAGCGTGGTCCCGGGTCGCGCCAGCTGCTCCATGCGGGCCGCAAGGTGCGTCGTCTGGCCGACGGCGGTGTAGTCCATGTGGAGATCGCTGCCGATGGCGCGCACGACCACTTCACCGGAGTTGAGCCCGACGCGGATCTGCACCGTCACGCCGTGTGCGCGCCGCGCCTCCTCGGCATACCGATTGACCGATTCCTGCATCCGGAGCGCGGCATAGCAGGCGCGGACGGCGTGCTCTTCGTGCGCGATCGGCGCGCCGAACAGGGCCATGATCCCGTCGCCCATCACCTGGTTCACAGTGCCCTCGTAGTGGTGGACGGCCTCCATCATGCGTTCCAGCACGGGATCTAGGAGTGAGCGCGCCTCCTCCGGGTCCCGGTCGGCGAGCAGCTCCATGGAGCCCTTGAGGTCGGCGAACAGGACGGTCACCTGTTTGCGCTCGCCTTCGAGTCCGATCCGGGAGAGCAGGATCTTCTCGGCCAGGTGCTTCGGGGTGTAGGACTCAGGCGACCCGAAGCGTGGTCCGGCGGCCTGAGAGAGCGGTGCCGCGCACTGGCCGCAGAACTTGTTGTCCGGAGGATTGGCCGTGCCGCACGATGGGCAGAGAGACGCGAGCGGCGCCCCGCACTGGCCGCAGAACTTCATGCCAGCCGGGTTCTCGGCATCGCACCGGGGACACCGCATTCAAGCGCTCCGCTCTGAGTGCGCCCAGCCTAACCCGGGGGGCTGGTCACGTCAAGGATTGCGAACCCTCATCTTGGAGCGAGTCGCATTCGCTCGGCCCCGTTCGAGCTCATCCGCTCGAACTCGTCGGGCGTCACCTCCGGCGTGCCCGATATTGCCTGAGCCGGCACCGGCGATTCGTATCGGGATCACTCCGTCTTCGTCGCATCGCCCTGGGAGCCCCCGGCGACGGTGTAGGGCACCGTATCCCACGCGTTGAGGATCCCGAGGAGGAGCAGGCCGAGTGCCGCCGGTCTCACTTCCCTTCGGGCAGGCCAAGCAGGCG
>Ga0335070_10002209_pt1 | contig 22717 bp, 20 predicted proteins | sample Lox_Sample_13_FD_206722 | JGI IMG/M metagenome (GOLD analysis project Ga0335070, IMG submission 206722) | Soil microbial communities from Loxahatchee National Wildlife Refuge, Florida, United States - Lox_Sample_1.3 | ecosystem: Environmental > Terrestrial > Soil > Wetlands | place: USA...
CTCGATGATGACCGCGAGCGTGAACAGCAGCAGCACGCCCATCAGCGGCAGCAGCCCGCCCGACAGCACGCTCAGTTGGATGAATTTGTCGATCATGGTTGCTTCGCTCCTCCGGTTTCTTCGAATGGCGCAAAGAACGGCACGCCGTAGCGCTCGACGATGCGCTTGATCTCGCCGCTCTTGAGCATCTCGGCGAAGGCCTCGTCGATGAACTGGCGCAGCTCGACTTCCTTCTCCTTCACCACCCAAGCGCTGTTCCAGCGCATCTCCGGGATCGGGACGTAGCCCTTGACCAGCTCGAACTCGGCTTGCGGATTGTTGAGCCTAGCCTGCGAGATGGCCCCGGACCACAGCATCGCGGCGTGGATCTCGCCGCGCACGAGCGCGTCGATCACCTGGTAGTTCTGGAAGAACCCGGCGTGCGGGATGCTGTTCGCCAGCACGTACTCGTGGATCGGGGAGTAGACCGGCACGCCCAGCTTCAGGCCCATGGTCTTGATGTCGTCGATGCTCTTCGCGCCGCGCGCCGGCCCCTGAGTGACGAGCACGAAACCGGTGCTCATGAAGGGGCGGGTGAAGGCGAGCTTGTGCGGCCCCATGTGATGATCGTCCCCGGTGATGGTGAGCCCCATCACGATGTCGCACACCCCTTTGTCGATCGAGCGGCCGTACGCGCCGCCCGCACCGCCCGGCCCGAAGCGGGTCACCATGTTCACCCAGGACATGTCCACTTGCCAGCCGTGCTTGCGCGCGATCGACTGCAGGATCTCGACCTCGATCCCGGCCGGCTCGTTCTTGCGCGCGGTGCGGGAGAACGGCCAGAACCAGCCGTCGGCGCAGGCCAGGATGCGGCCCATGCCTTTCACCCGCGTCAGCGCATCGACGTCCTTCAGCTCCTCGGGGATGGCGGTTGGCGGATAATCCTTGTAGCCGGCGCGATACATCTGGTCGCTGAGCGGATCGAACACCTCCGGCTTGCGATAGCCCAGCCGGGGCTTGCGGTTGCGGCCGTAGACATATTCGGGCTCCAGCTCGAACAGATCGCCTGCCCGCGCGGGTCGCGGGGCGGCTGGCAGGAGAACGGCGAACGCCAGCAGCAGGGCGGCGCAGCGACACAGTAGCCGCGTCATGTTCGGGCGGGTCGATGGGTCTCGCGCAGGCCGGGCGCGGGGCTACAGGGTGCGGGTGCGTGGAAGTCTCGGGGGCGGCCGCGCGACTGGCGCGCCTGGTGTCGAGCGTGGGAGCAATGCTAGCGCAAATCGCCGAGCGGCGGCGCGCGGCCGCCGGCGGCACGCCGGTAACGGGCGAGCGGGAAGCAGGCGACCTCTCGTGCTGCACGGGGGAGTTGCGCCAACAGGTACGCGGGACTCGGCTGTCGCGGTCCACTAGAATTCGCGCTATGCGTGTCGCACTTACCTGGCTGCTCTGGGCCGCGCCGCTGCTGGCGCGGGCGGACCCGTTTGCCGACTTGTGCGAGCGGTATCTGCCCCCGGCCCGGGTCGAGGTGCGGGCGACCTTCGCCGAGCCGGCCATCTCGTTCGAGCTGAGCGCCGCGCAGATCAGACAGCTGTCCCGGACCACGCAGCCGGGTGTGAACTTCGGGCTGACCCAGGTGGAGACGCGGGTGGAGCAGCGCGTAGCGCTGGCCACCTTGCGCGGCATCGGCGATCAGCACCTGTGCGCGCGGCCGCGCATCGATCTCACACTCATGCTGTATCGCGTGCGGGTGCACGTGGCTCGCGAGCTGCTGGGCGACGAGTGCGCGGTCGCGGCCGTGTGGCACCATGAGCTGCGCCACTTCGCCATCTATCAAGAGTCATTGACAGCCACGGCCGCCGAGCTGGAGCGGCTGATGCGGGCGTACTATGACGGAACGGTGCGCGTGGGCAGCGAGGCGCAAATCCGCGAAGCCGTAGAGCGCGAACTGCGCGAGCGCTGGGCCTCGGAAATCGAGGCCATACAGGAGCGCAGCAACCTGGAGCACGAGGCGCTCGACGCGCGCGATGCGAGCTCCGACAACGCGCTGTGCGACGGCGCGCTCGCGCGTCTGGCGGCTCGTCTTGCGCGCGAAGCGCCGCCCTGAGGCTCAGCGTTGCAAGGCGTAGCGCGCCGCAACCGGTGGCGCCGCCGGCAGCGTCACGCCCGTGTGCAGCGATTCGAGCTGGGCCGCGGCCCCTCCCGCTTCCAGTAGATCGAGTTGATAGATGTCGGCCGATCGCGGGGTGGGGGTCTGGGCGCGGATGTAATCTTCCTGTAAGGGGAGGTCGAGCGATCCGGGCCGCGCGGCGCGCACCCGGTTGATCGCGTCCTGCGGCGCGCAGCCCAGTTCGACCAGGAGCAGCGCCGCGACCATGCCCGCTCGCGTACGGCCGTCGCGGCAGTGGATCGCGACGCGGCCTCCGTCGCGCACGACGCCGGCGAGTTGTGCCGCCACGCCGCGCCAGGAATGCTCGAAGCTCGGGCTCGGGGCCTGCCGCGAGTCCAGCGGCAGGTGGTGCCAGGAGATCCGATGGCTCGCGAGCTGAGCAGGCAGGGCTTGGAGGCGCAGCCGCGCCAGCTCGAGGCTGTCGAGCAGGGTTACCAGCACTTGCGCGCCCCAGCGGGCGATGGTGGCGGTGTCGCGCTCGAGCTGGCGATCGCCGGCAGCAGCCAGCGGCCGCGCGCAGCTTCGACCGGGGCAGGCGGCGATTGCGATCTGGCCGCGCCCGCGCCCGCAGCCGCAGATGGCGAGCGCGAAGCCCGGAGGGTCTCCCGTCATTGTGGTCTCCTCAGCAGTTCTTTTGGTAGCCGCGCGCTGACTCGCGCGCGGTCAGTCGGCACGGCTGACCGCTGCACTCGGCCACACCCGCCGTGAGCCGGATGTTCGCGGCATGAATTTTTCTTCGGCCCCAATGAGGACCATAGCAGGCTCTCTGGGGGAAGGGCAACCGCTACGTGCGTGCGCGCAGAAGTGGCCATATCTCCCGTCTCCTGGTTGATACGCGGGCGCGGCGCCGCTTGCACCGAGCGCAACCCGCGCTTGGCCCCGCGGCTGGATCGATCGCGCTGTCGCCATTCGGGGACAGTTGACGGCCCGGCCGACGCGGCTGTCATCGCGCTGTCGTGGACAGTGGCGCAACTGCGTCGGGAAAACTCGCCGGGGATTAGGTAGGATAGCGGCCCAGGGGACCCTGCCGCCTAACAACGACAACGCGCTACCACGAACGCGAACGCCATGCGCATCCAGACGCAACGTCTGCTCGCGCTGATCGAGTACGTCCAGCAATTGGCGCGGACGCGCTCGAAGGTCATCTCGAACATCACCGACCACGGTCGGTTCCTGCTGTTCGATCACCAGCTCTCCACCGTCGACGGGGTGCGGCTCGACGATCACGGCTCCGAGGGTGACGATGAGATCTGGCTGAGCGTTCCACGACCGCCCGGGCCGGAGCTGCCGCCAGGCAGCGACAACCCCTGGCTCGCGCCCTGGCTGACTATGGGCGTGGCCCTGCTGGTCGCCCCGCAACTGGCTGCCAGCGTCGATGGGGCGGCGCTGATCGCAGCCGGGACCCACCGCGACGCCTCCGGTGCGCCGGACAACCTCTCTGAGCTGACCAAGCCGGCGATTGCGCCGGCCGCACGCGTATCCCTGGCCGGGTACGATTTCCGCGCGGAAGTCGAGCGGCAGTTCGCCGCGTACCTGGACCGCATCTGGCAGCCTTGGGCGGAGAGCGAGCAGCGCCGGCGGCGCCTGTCCCGCATGTACGTCCAGCTGTTCACGCTGGAGCAGGAGCTCGCGGGCGCCATGACCGAAGGGCTGCTCGAGCTGGTGTGGGGCGTGGGCTTCACGGTGTGGAAGCAGGGCGAGATCACCGCGGCTTACCCGCTGGTGACCCGCCTGGTCGACTTGAGCTTCGACCCGGCCAGCGGCGCCGCGCAGATCCGCCCGCGCGACGTCGACGCGCGCCTGGAACTGGACTTCTACGCCGCGGTGGACCGGCCAGGCGTGGCACAGGCCGAGCGGCTGGCGCGCGAGCATGTCGCCCGTGCGACGACCACCTTCTCGCCGTTCGACCGCGCCAGCTACGAGCCGCTGCTGGCTATCGCGCGCGATTGCCTGCAGGCGGATGGGGACGCGGCGCTCAAGATCGGCGACGGCTGGGTGCTGTTCGCCCGCGCGCGCAACGCGAACGTCATGCTGCAGGACTTGGAGCGGCTCGCGCTCGCGGCACGTGCCGGCGAGGCTCGAGGCCTGCCGGCGGCGGTTGCCGCCCTGGTCACCGAGCCGGCCGCGCAGCCGGTGAGCACCGAGCTGCCGCGCTTCCGCGGGTTGAGCGCTGTGAACGGTGGTCACAACGGGGCGGCTGCAGCGGATCTGTATTTCCCCAAGCCGTTCAACCAGGAGCAGGTGCGCATGGTGCAGCTGCTCGAAGCGCACGACGGCGTAGTGGTGCAGGGCCCGCCCGGCACCGGCAAGACCCACACGATCGCCAACATCATCTGCCACTGGCTGGCGAACGGCCGCCGCGTCCTGGTCACCTCCATGAAGGAGCCCGCGCTGGCCGTGCTGCGCGAGAAGCTGCCCGAACGGCTGCGGCCGCTCGCGATCTGCCTGCTGTCCAGCGACCAGGAAGGCATGCGGCAGTTCGAACAGTCGATCAAGACCATCGCGTCGCAGGTGCAGAGCCTGGACCCGGAGGCGACGGCACGCGAGGTTGCCAAGCTGGACGAGACAATCGATGCGCTGCAGGCACGCCTGGCGCGCATCGACAGCGAGATTGGCCGCTGGGCGCGCCTGAACCTGGCGCTCATCGAGCTGGAGGAGGGCAGCTTGACCCCGGCGGAGGCCGCGGAGCAGGTGGTGGCCGACGCAGGCCGCTACGACTGGATCCCCGACGCGCTTGGCTTGGGACCGCAGTACGCGCCGCGCTTCACCGATGGGGACCTCGCCCGCCTGCGCGCGGCGCGCCAGACGCTCGGCGCCGATCTGGCCTATGCCGGATGCGAGTTGCCGCCCCCAGAGGTGCTGCCGGAGCCGATGCTGCTGCTGCGAACGCATCAGGACATGTTGCGCTTGGCGCGCCTGAGCGATCCGGCGCGCACTGCGGAGGTCGCTCCGCTGGTCGATGCAAGCCAGGCGACGTTGACGCAGGCGCGCACCGTGATCGGCGCCATCGAGCGCCTGCGCGCACTGCGCAAGGAGGTACGGGCGGCTGGACGGGCGTGGACCGGCGGCCTGCGCGAGCGACTCAAGCGCGGTGCGCAGCGCGATCAGTTCGAGCTGCTCGATGCGCTCGGTCGCGAGCTCGAGCAGGCGGCCGCCAAGCGCCAGGCTTTCCTGGCGCGTCCAGTCAGCTTGCCCGCGGCCCAGCTTCCCGCCGGGTTCGCGCAGGCGGTGGACAACCTGGCCCAGGGCAAGCGGCCGTTCGGTCTGGCCGGGGTATTCGGCAAGGCAGATGAAAGGCGCCACCTCGAGCAGGTGCGCGTATCGGGTCAGGCCGCCGTGGCGGCGGGCGACTGGCAGCACGTCGCCGATTTCCTTGCGTTGCAGCAGAAATGGCGTGAGCTGGCCGTGCGCTGGAACACGCTCGCCCCGGAGCTGGGCCTGGAGCAGGTGACGCACGAGGCGAGGCGGGAGGGTGTGGAGGCGGCCGAGCAGTTTGCGCTGTACCGGAGGGTGGCTGCGCTGGTCGAGGCGGAGTCCGAGCTGACGGCGCAGGCGGCACGGCTGTTCCCCGGCTGGAACATGGCGCGGCGGCTGGCCGACGACGACAGTGCGCTCGAGGCGGTGGAGCGGGCGCTCGACCACCATCTCACCGTGTGCCGCCTGGACGACGTGTGGGCGATACGCGACCGCCTGCAGGAGGCCTTGCAGGGCGCCAGCGGGCCGGTGGTGGAAGAGATCCGGCGCTTCCTCTCGTCGTCGCTGGGCAGTGCAGCCCTGGACGACCAGACTCTGCTCGCGCAGTGGTCGGCGCTGCGGGCCGAGGTTGGCCGATTGCGGGCCCTGCTGCCGACGCTGGACACGGTGCGCGCGATCACCGAACAGATCGCCGTCTCCGGGGCGCCGCTGCTGGCGCAGCGGCTGCGTCAGCCGGGCACCGACCCGTTGCCGGACCGGGGCTGGCTGGCGGACTGGCGCCTGAAACGCCTGGCCGGACACCTCGCGGCCATGGATTCGCAGGACGAGCTCCAGGCCCTGTCGCACCTGCGCCGGGATATCGAGCACGATCTGGCCCGCGCCTACCACGACGTGGTGATCGGGCGCGCGTGGCTCGAGCTGGCCAGGCGCGCCACCCCGGGCGTGCGCGCGGCATTGCAGGCCTACCTCAGCGCCATCCAGCGCATCGGCAAGGGCACCGGCAAGCGGGCTGCGCGCTACCGGCAGGATGCGCGCAACGCTGCCGCGCAGGCCACGCAGGCTGTCCCGTGCTGGATCATGCCGCACTACCGGGTGTGCGAATCGCTGCCGCCCGAGCTGGGTTGCTTCGACCTGGTGGTGATCGACGAGGCCTCGCAGTCGGATCTTTCGGCCTTGCCGGCCATGCTGCGTGGACGCAAGCTGCTGATCGTGGGCGACGATCGGCAGGTGTCCCCCGAGGCGGTGGGCCTGGACGAGGAGCGCATCAAGGCGATGATGCAGCGGCACCTGTCCGACCAGGTGCCGCTATACCGGGCCCAGCTCTCGCCCGAGCGCTCGATCTACGATCTGGCGCGTGTGGTGTTCGCCCACAGCGGGGTGATGCTCAAGGAGCATTTCCGTTGCGTGGCGCCGATCATCGAGTATTCCAAGCGCGAGTTCTACGAGCACGCGCTGCAGCCGCTGCGGCTGCCGCGTGCTTCGGAGCGCTTGGAGCCGGCACTGGTGGACGTGCACGTGGCGGACGGGCAGCGCACCGGCGGCGTGAATGCAGCGGAGATCGAGTTCATCGTCGGTGAGATCCGCCGCCTGACGCTGGATCCGCGCACTTGCGCGCGCAGCATCGGCGTGGTGTCGTTGCTGGGCGAGGAGCAGGCGCTGCGGGTGTGGGACGCGCTGGCCCTGGAGCTGGGCGCCGCGTCGCTCCAGCAGCATTCGATCGCATGCGGGGACGCGCGCGCCTTCCAGGGCCGCGAGCGCGACATCATCTTCCTGTCCATGGTTTCCGCCCCCAACGATGTGGGGGCGGCGCTTTCGCGCGACATCTTCGCGCAGCGTTTCAATGTCGCTGCTTCGCGGGCGCGCGACCGGATGTACCTGGTGCGCAGCGTCGGGCTGGAACATCTTTCGGAGGCCGATCGCCTGCGCCGCGGGCTGATCGCTCATTTCGCCCATCCCTTCGGGGAGCCGCTGCCGCAGCGTGATGTGCGCGAGCTGTGCGAGTCCCCGCTGGAGCGCGCGCTGTTCGACTGGCTGACACAGCGCGGCTATCGCGTCATACCGCAGGTGCAGGTCGGCGCCTGGCGCGTCGACTTGGTGGTGGAGGGTGCCGGCGACGCCCGCTTGGCGATCGAGTGCGACGGTGACAAGCACCACCGGGCCGAGCAATGGACGCAGGACATGCGCTGCCAGCGCGCGCTGGAGCGCGTCGGGTGGACGATCTGGCGTTGCTTTGCGGCCAGCTTCGCACGCCGCCCGGAGGCGGTGCTGCGGGAACTCGCCGCCGCGCTGGCCCAAGAGGGAATCGAGCCGTGCTCGCAGCCCGCCCCGCAAGCCGTGGAGCGCAGAGTCGTGCTGCGTGCCCAGCCGGCCGAGGCCGAGCCCGCGCCGCGTCCGGCGCGGCTGTCAGCGGTTCCTTAGCGGGGCCTGCGGCGGCGCCGGGCCGGGACGCGCTCGCTCAGCGCACTGCGTCCCACATCACGTCGGCCTGTCTCGCGGCGGCGTGCTTGAGCAGCTCGAGCAGCGGGAAGGCGCGCTGGCGCAAGGAAACCGGCGGGGTTTCCTCGTCGGTCTCGTCGTCTTGCGCAGCCGGTGCCTGAGCGCCGGCTGCCAGGGCCCGCTCTAGGCGCTCAACGGCGGCTGGAATATCGGCCGCCAGGATTGCGCTGGGAACGGTGCCGCTGTGCCCCATCAGCTTGAGCAGCTGTTGCGCGACAGCGCCGAACATCGTCAGCGCACCGACCTTGCTGTCGAACTTGACGAGCATGGGCTTGGCATTTCCGCTAGGGTCGACTGCTGCATTATCCCTCGGTGCGTGGCAAGCGGCCAGCCCGCTCCTGCCGCCGGGCGCTGGCGCCGCTACCGCGCACGAGCGCAAACCTTTCACATTTCTCGACAACCACTGGGCAAGTGAGCTTGAATCGCAATGCACTCCCATGCGATGCTGTCGCACGGGAAGGGGGATCGGAGAAGGAACATGGGGACCCACGACGCAGCCTGGGCACGCGCAGCCCGGCCTATCTTATCGGAGCGCGATTACGCCGCGGTGCAAGGACTGCTAGCGGAGGCCGCACTGGAACAGGAACGCGGCCTCGCGCTGATGCGAGAGCTTGCCGACTATGAGGGCCGCGGCGTAGCGCTGAGCGCGGTGGTAGCCTGGGCCGAGTGGGTGGTCGTTCCGCGTTTCGAGGGCGAGGATCAGCCGCATCGCCGCTGGAGCGACGCCCCGCTCGGCTTCCTCGGGCGCTTCGCGCTGCGCTAGCCCAGCCGCGGGCGAGCACAGCGCCGCCCCGCTCCATCGCGTAGCGGCTCACGGTTCCTCGAGGGAGCGCGGGGGCGCGGCCGGCCATGCCCGTGGGACGGAATGTCAGACGCGTTTTGCATTCTCCCAATTCGCTGCTCAACCCATCCCGCCTGGTGGACGATAACCCATTGGTCTAGGCCGCTGGGGCAGTCGCTGCGAGCGGCCCCACACCGTGGAGTCGTTGAGCATGTGTCGTTGGGTCCCATTCCTGCGCTGGATGCCGGTGGTCTTACCTGCTGCGATCGCCTGCGCGCCCGGTCACGCCGCCAGCTTCGACTGCCGCCGGCCTGCCAACGGCACCGAGCGGATCATCTGCGCCAACCGGGACCTCTCGCAGCTCGACGAGCGCCTGGCGCTGACCTACAAGCGCTTCATGAGCACCTCCACGCAGCCCTATGACGACCAGCGCGAGCACACCAAGTGGCTCGCTGAGCGCGACGCGTGCAAGGATTCCGCCTGCGTCAAGTCGCGCTACGGCGAGCGCCTTGCGCAGCTGCGTGGGGAATCGTCCGAATGGCTGGCGCTGCGCCCCTCGGACCGCAGTTGGGTCGCTTCGGACACTGGCGACACCGTCTGCCAGGCGGCTCGCGCCCAGCTGGAGGCGCTCGGCGGCCAGGACTTTGCCGCGCGTGCGCCGGAGCGGGCGTTGGGCGTGCTCTGCGGCGGTGCCGGTCCGGCGTGCCAGGCAGCATCGCACGCGGTCTCGCTGGACGAGCTGACCCGAGCAGGCATGTCGTCCGATGCGCCAGCGATTCAGGAACTGCTCTCCGCGGGTGCGCCGGTCAGCGTCTCGCGCGTGGACATCGACAACGACGGCGTCCAGGACGTGCGGTTGGTGCAGCGCGCGGGAGAGGCTCAGTGCGAGCGCTCGGTGGCACTGCTGGGCAGTGCCGACGGCAAGCTGCACCTGGAGACCGCCAATGGCTACGAGCAGCTCGGCGACCAGTCGCGGCTGTGCGGCCGCGAGCGCCTGACCTTCTTCCGCTACCGCGACGTGAACTACGCGGCCGCGCTCGGGGAGCAGCGCGTGTACCTGCTGCGCGGCACGCCGCGCGAAGGCATGCAGCCGGTGTGCGGGTTCAAGCGTCGCTGGACCGAGCAGGAGAAGCGCGCCGCCTACGCCGTGCTCAAACGCAACCCGGATATCTTGCGCAACGCGCATATCCTGCGGCCTGAGCGGGATCGCACACCCGACGGGCGGCGGATGTGGGCAGTCCAGGTGCGCTGCACCGGCGGCAGCTTGCTGGCGAGCTTCGTGGTCGATCCGCGTACGCTCAGTCCGCAGACCGTGGTGGCGCCCGGCAGCAAAGGGCGCTGCGAAGCACCGCGTGTGGCGCAGGAGCTTGCGCTGCCGGTGCCGACGATGCCCCGGCAGCTCGCCCTGCAGGAGCCGGTTCCGTCCGGGCCCGGCTCGGATTGGCAGGGACCTCCTTGAAGCGGCTGGGGAGGTGACAGCCTCCGCAGCCCATCAATCCGACGCGCACGAAACCCCACGCCAACGCAGGCGTGCGCGCCCGGCGCCACCCTGTACGGCTGGCGTCTGAGTCACACTTGCCCGGGTCAGCGCTGGGCCAGCAGCTCCAGGTAGCGCCGGGAGGCGATCCCGAGCGGATGGCCAGGAAAGGTCCGGACCAGGTACTCCAGCAGCGTGCGCGCTTCTGCCGTCTCGCCGAAGTCCTCGTGCAGCAGCTGGGCTGCCAGATAGTAAGCGTCTGGCTGAGCCAGGCTGCCCGGGAAGCGCTGATCGAAATCGAGCAGCAGCGAGGACGCCAGCCCGCTGTTGCCGTGGGCACGCGCCGCGCGCGCCAGCTCGACCTGGGTGGCCGCTTCCTGCGGCTGGAACGGCGGCAGCGTGCGGCGGCATTGATCGTACAGCGCCAGGGCCGATGCGCCCTGGCCCTCGCGCAGCAGCAAGCCGAGGTACTCGCTCGAGTGACGCTGCCACTTGTCCTTGTCGCCCGCGAGCCGCAGCGCGCGGTTGTAGCGCTCGTGCAGCTTCAGGTTTTCCGGCTCGCGCCGGATCAGTCCCGCCAGCAGCGCAACGGCGTCGCCGACCTGGCCGTCCGCGGCGAGCTGCTGCAGGTGTGCGTCGAGCGCACCCGGGTCGCGCAGCCACTCGCGCGCCTGGTCGCCGAAGGTGGCCGGGGGCGGGCGCATCGGGTGCAACCCGAGCGGCTCGTGGTACTGGTACATCACGTAGCCCATCAGGTGGTACATGATCAGCACGAAGTACATGCTCGCGAAGGATGATGCGGGGTAGAGCCACGGCGAGGGCGCAAGCAGCGCCTGCAAGGCCAGCGTGAACCCGTTGCTGGCGCTGGCGAGCGCCATGAGCAGCCCGCACAGGGCGAGGTATGGCCAGCCGATCGTCCGGATCAGATGCGTGAGCGCCAGCGGATTGAGCGAACTCAGCAGGCTGTCGGAACGTGCCAGCCACATGATGTTCGCCGGCAGCACCAGCAGCAGCGCGTAGAACAACAGCAGCCCGACCAGCCGCCCGGCGAACGACGCCGCCACGCCGACCAGCATGAGGGCCAGCGCCAGGATCAGCAGCTGCTTCCAAGGGCGGTACTGGCCATAGCTGGTATCGTAGCGTTCGCGCGCGGACAGGATGCCGTATGCGGTACGTTCGAGCACGCTGTAGGCATAGCGCAGGAAGGGCAGCCACAGCAAGAACAGCCACAAGCCGAGAGCCGGCCGTGACATGACCAACATGACCCCCACGCCGGGCATGAACAGCGGCGCGACGCTCGCCAGCGAAAGCAGCAGCATGAGCAGCAGTGGCCGGGGCGCCACCGGATACAAGAAGAACCTGGGTATCCGGCGCCAGAACGGCGTGATGCCGCCGTTACGCAGCTGCCGGGCCAGTGAGTCGGGCATTTCGTCGGGATCGAGGGCGCAGGGTCGTGTGCATCATGCCATGCACCGGGGTGGGTGTGGCCGCGGCATGTGCGCCGCTTTGCGATGCTGATCCTTCCGCTGCACGGCCAACTCAGCTGGCGGCGGCCCCCGCTGGTGACGCTCGCGCTGATTGCGCTCAACGTCGCGCTACACGCGATCACCCAGGCCCGCGACGAGGGCGTGCTGGAGCGGGCGCTCGACTACTACTTCGACTCGCCGCTAGCGGCGATCGAGTTGCCGCGCTACGCCGCCGCACGTTCGGGGAGTGCGCCGCCGCCGGTCTTGCGGCGCGACAGCGAGCAGGCGCAGTCGCTGCTCGCCGAGATGGAGGACGACGATGCATTCATGGCCCGCCTGCGTGCCGGGGAGATCGTAGCGCCGTCCGAGCCCGACTACGCTCGCTGGAAAGCGGCGCGCGAGCAGTTCGACCGGCTGCGCCGCGACTCCACTGCCCGTCGCTACGGGTTCATCCCGGCCGAGCATCGCCCGCTCACGTTCCTGACGCATATGTTCCTGCACGGCGACTGGGGCCACGTCGCGGGCAACATGCTCCTGCTGTTCATCGTCGGCTTCATGATGGAGGTGGCCCTGGGCTGGTGGCGCTATCTCGGCGCCTACCTGCTGACCGGACTAACGGCGGTGTCGCTGTTCTGGCTGACCGAGCCGGCGAGCGGCGTGCCGCTGGTCGGCGCCTCGGGCGCCGTGTCCGGGATCGTGGGCGTGTATGCCGCTGTGTTCGGCTTGCGCCGCATCAACTTCTTCTTCTTCGTGTGGGTGTACTTCGACTACGTGAGGGCGCCGGCGATCCTGCTGCTGTTGCTGTGGATCGCCAACGAGGCCTATCAGTTGCTGACCGACCCGATCGGCCAGATCGCTTATACCGCACATCTGGGCGGCCTGCTCGGCGGCGCGCTCGTCACCGGGCTGGCGCAAGTCGCCGGCGACTCGCGCCTGCGCGCCTTTCGCGGCAGCGTGGATCGCGACGAAGCCAGCGCGACATCCTACCGGCGCGCGCTCGAGCTGATGGGGCAGTTCCGCTTCGAAGAAGCGGCCGCGATCATGGACCAGGTGACCGCGCTGCGCCCGGATGATCACGAGGTGTTGCTTCAGGCGTTCAACATCGCCAAGCACGTTCCCGACAGCCACGCGTTCCATTCGATCGCCGCACGGGTCTTCGACTTGCCCACCGGCAACCGCGCGATGCTGGAGCTGGTGCGCGATGCGCTGCGCGAGTACATGGGCAAGGCACGGCCCGGCCCGCGGATCTCCACCTCGCAGGTGGCCTCGCTGGCGACCCGGCTGGCCGACGGCGGCATGATCGAGGACAGCGAGAAGCTAGGGACGGCGCTGCTGTCCCGGCGCGCGAGCGGACCGGACGTCCTTAGCGCGCTCGGCGCGATCGCCGAGGCCTGCGAGCGGCTGGGCAACCCGCAGCGCGGCGCCTACTGGCGCAGGCACGCGAACGCCGGTGCCGGGGGCACGCGCTGAGGGCGCCAGTCCCGTCCGGCTGATTCTGCCCTAAGGCAGCACCTTCACCGCCTTCACGAACTCCAGCGTGTAGGCCTTGCGATAGTCGAGGTCGGCGCGCGTGAGGCCGGCGCTCGCCATGAAGTCGAAGGTCTGCTTCCAGCGCGCGTCGCTCATGGTCAGGATGCCCTGCGTCTTGGCGTCGCCGCCGGTCACCAGAGCATACTCCTGCATCTTCTTCCAGCCGAAAGCCATCAGGTCGTCTTCCATCTGCGGGTTGGCCTTCTTGACCAGCGCGTTGCCCGGGGCGGGGTTCCTCAGATAGCTTTTCCAGCCTTCCGCGGTCGCCTGCAGGAACTTGCGCACCGCCTCGGGTTTCTCCTTCGCGATCTTGGTCGTGGTGACGATGGTCTGCGCATACGGCGGGTAGCCCTGATCGGCGAGCAGGAACACGTTGGGCTTCACGCCGCCTTTCTCGATCGAGTAAGGCTCGGAGGTGGCGTAACCCTGCTGGGCGACGTTCTTGTCCACCAGGAACTGCTGCACGCTGAAGGCGTACGGCCGCTTCTGCGCATCGGTGAACCCGTACTTGGCCTTCAGCCACGGCCAGAACGTGGTCTCGCTCGCCTGGCCGATGAGCAGGGTACGGGTCTTCAGGTCTGTCATCGACGCGACGTCTGGATGCGCGATGATCGCGGCCGGGTCTTTCTGGAAGGTGGCCCCCACCGTCACCACCGGCAGGCCCTGTTCGATGAGCTTGATGGTCTGCAGGTCGTAGCCCATCACGAGGTCGGCCTGTCCGGCAAGCAGCAGCTGGATGACGTTGACCTGCGGGCCGCCCATCTTCACCTCGACGTCCAGCCCGTGCTTCTTGTAGGTGCCCTCGGCAACGGCTTGGTAGAACCCGCCGTGCTCGGCCTGTGCGAGCCAGTTGGTGAGGAACACCAGCTTGGTCTGCGCACGCGCAGCCGCGGGCAGGGCGAAGACGGCAGCGAGCGCAAGCGCGGCAGCAAGGCCGCGGCACGCGTGCGAAACAGAGGCGGCGGAGGTCATGGCGGGAACCGGAGCAAGGGTGAGCGCAGGCCACAGTGTACCCGGTCCGCCCGCGCAGACAAGCGCGGTGAATACCTCACCAAGCAGCTGCGCGCTAGCGCACAGCGCGCACGCCGGGCGCCGTATAACCTGGGCGCGCTGGTCGAGACACGGTGCGTGGTTGGAACCGGCGCGGGCGCGCCGGTTCCAGCTGCGCCCGGATGCTCATCAGCCCGTAAGGACTCCTCCCTTTGGCCCCGGCGGGCCGACCTGGTCTCCAACACGCCGGGGCGCCTTTTTTCTCACAGCCGCCTGGGGGCCGCAGACGCAGGGAACCTCTTCGCAGGTTGCGTTCTCCCGCTCGAGCTCCCGGCACAAACCCGGGCGCGAGCCGTCGCTGTTCACTTGTTCGCGCGGGGCGCGTCCTGCATCGTTCCGGTCACTTGCGATGTACCGAGCGCTCACGCATAGTTGAGATGCAACAGATGTCAGGACATCGAGAGGACGGCCATGGTAGTGACAAGCCCCATCCCCCTGTTCGAGGGCCTGCCGGCGCACTGCGTGGAGCAGCTGCTCGGCGCCGGCGTGCAGCGCGCATACCCGAGGAATGCCGTGATCATCAACGAGGGGGACGAGGCGACGTCCCTCTACATCGTCCTCGCGGGGCGGCTCAAAGTGTACCGCGCCGATGCCGATGGCAAGGAGTTCATCCTCGATACCCTGGGCGAAGGGGATCATTTCGGCGAGCTGTCTCTGGTGGACGACGAGCCGCGCTCGGCGTCGGTGGCCACGCTCGAGCCGTGCAAGCTGATGGTGCTGTCCAAGACCGCATTTCAGGACAGCCTGCTGGCCAATCCGCAGGTGGCGTTCCATCTGATCCGCTGCCTGGCGGTCAAGGTGCGTCGGCTGACCGAGAGCGCCTACCTGATCGCGACGCGCGACGTGTTCGGCAGGCTCAGGGCGCTGCTCATGGAACGGGCCAAGCCGCGCGGCGAGCTGCACGTCATTGACGAGCGCCTGACGCACCAGGAGATCGCCGGCCGGATCGGATGCGCGCGCGAGATGGTCAGCCGCGTCATGCGGGACCTGGTGACCGGCGGTTACATCGAGATCGATACCGAGCACCACATCCTGATCCGCAAGAAGCTGCCGCAGAGCTGGTAGCAGCGCATCGCCGCGGCGGATGGCGGCTTCTGGCCGCACACACCGCGTCCCTCTCCCGCTGGCCGGTTACCGCGCGGTGGGCCTGCCCCAGCCCCAGCCCGCGCGCTGCCTTGGGCACTTGCGCTTCCTCGCGCTGTGAACTGCGTCACAGCGGCCGGCGGCGCATCCCACGAACATCGTACCCGCGCAACGCGTCCGCGCACGCCGCGGCTGTCCGGCCGTATGGCCGGCTGCGCGGGTCAAACGCATGGGAGAACACGATGTCGGAACTATCGGAACAGGAGGTCTGGGTCCTGCTCGATGCAGTGATCGCCGGGGACGAGCACAGCCTGAGCACGCTGTATCAATGTTTCAGCCGCCGCATCTATGCCTTCGCCATGCGCCCGCTGCGCGACCCGCACGAAGCCGAGCAGGTGGTGATCGACACCATGTACGAGGTGTGGCGCCAGGCCACCCGGTTCGATCGCAAGTGCCGCTTCACTACCTGGGTGCTCGGCATCGCGCGCAACAAGGTGCTGCACGTGCTGCGCGATCGGCTGCCACGGTACGAGGACCTGATGGCGGTGCAGGACTCGCTTGCCAGCGACGAGGACGATCCAGCTACGCAGGTCGCCTTGCAGCAGCAGCGTGCGCACCTCGACGCGTGCGTGAGCCGGCTGCCGGCGCTGCAGCGCGAGTGCCTGGAGCTGGTGCTGCGCCAGGACCTGGGGCTGGCTGAGATCGCGCAGCGGCAGAGCTGTCCAGAGAATACGGTCAAGACCCGGCTGTTCAAGGCACGCAACAGGCTCAGGAGGCAGCTCGGGCAGCTGCTTGGCGCGCACAGCGCCGGCCGCGCGGACGGCACGGATGCCTTGCCGATCTGACGCCGGGGCGGTGCAGCCTCTATACTGTGGCAGGGGGCGGCAGTTGCCGCCCGCCCGCTACCATCCGCCGGAGTCCCAGTGGCCGACTACCGCTACACCACGCTTGCGTGCGACCTGGCGCAGCCACATGTGCTGCTCGTCACCCTCAACCGTCCCGAGGTGCGCAACGCCTTCAACACCCAGATGGGACAGGAGCTGCTCGACTTATGGACGCACTTGAGCGTCGAGCCGGGCGATCTGCGCTGTGTCGTGCTCACCGGCGCCGGAGATCAGGCGTTCTGCGCCGGGGCAGATCTGAAGGAGCGCAAGGGCCTGAGCCCGCAAGCGTGGCACGCGCAACATGAACTGTTCGAGCGTACGTTCTGGACGCTCGGAGACCTGCCGCTGCCGGTGATCGCCGCGGTGAACGGCCCAGCATTCGCCGGCGGCTTGGAACTCGCGCTGATGTGCGATTTCATCTACGCGGCGCGCTCGGCGCGCTTCGCCCTTACCGAAGTGTCGCTCGGCATCATCCCTGGCGCGGGGGGGACGCAGAACCTGCCGCGCGCCGTGGGTGAGCGCCGGGCCAAGGAGATCATCTACACCGCCCGTCCGTTCAGCGCCGAGGAGGCGTACCAGTGGGGCCTGGTGAACCGGCTGTGCGAGCCAGGCGAGGTGCTGCCGGCCGCGCTGGCTACCGCGCAAAGCATCGCCGCGAACGCTCCGCTTGCAGTGCGTCAGGCAAAGAAGTCGATCCGCTATGGCGGGCAGATGGAAATTCGCACCGCCTATCGCTTCGAGGTGGAAGCCTACAACCAGCTGGTGGGAACGCAAGACCGCTACGAAGGCATCCTCGCTTTCAACGAGAAGCGCAAGCCCGACTTCAAGGGGCGCTGACGGCGCTCGCGCGTCAAGCGCTGGCGGAGACCTCGCTCTCGTGCCAGTGGCGCAGCGCGCGCCGCGACAGCAGCGTCACCAGCAGGAACAGCGCCACGCCGGCCAGCGTGATCAGCAGCAGCGCCGCGAACAGGCGCGGGATGTTCAGGTTCAGACCGGCCAGCAGGATCTGATAGGCGAGGCCCGACGAAGTGCCGCCGGTGCCTGCCACGAATTCGGCGACGACCGCGCCGATCAGGGCCAGCCCGCTCGATACCCGCAAGCCGGCAAAGAAATAGGGCAGGGCGCTCGGAATGCGCAGACGCACGAGGGTGTGCCAGCGGGTGGCGTGGCTCAGGCGGAACAGGTCCAGCAGATCGGGATCGACACTCCTCAACCCTAGGGTGGTGTTGGAGATCACCGGAAAGATCGCCACGATGGTGGCGCAGATCACCAGCGCACCGGTCGGGTTCTTCACCCAGATGATGATCAGCGGCGCGATCGCCACGATGGGCGTGACCTGCAGCAGGATCGCGTAGGGGAACAGGCTCGCTTCGATGATCCGGCTCTGCACGAACAGGAACGCGACCAGTACGCCCAGCACGACGGCAGCCAGCAGCGCGAGCACCGTGATGCGCAGGGTCACCAGCAAGGAAGCCGACAGCAGCCCCCAGTCCTGCATCAGCGTGTGCAGCACCAGCAGCGGCGAGGGCACCAGGTAGGAGGGCACATCGTAGGCCTGGACCAGCGCCTGCCACAGCAGGAGCACCGCGACGCCGACCGCGAACGGCGCCAAGTAGCGCACGGCGGCCGCGTTCACTGGACGATGCGCTCCTCGGCGTGGCCCTCGGCCAGCAGCTCGCTCAGCTGCCGGCACCATGCGGCGAAGCGTTCCGAGACACGGAACGCGTCGGTGCGCGGATGCGGCTCGTCGATCGGCACCTCGCGCAGGATGCGGCCCGGCCGAGGGGACATCACCAGCACGCGGGTAGACAGGAACACCGCCTCGTAGATGCTGTGCGTGACGAACAGCACGGTCAGCCTCTGCTGGGCCCACAGGTCGCGGATCTCGCAGTCGAGCCGCGCGCGCGTGATCTCGTCCAGGGCACCGAACGGTTCGTCCATGAGCAGCAAGCGCGGCTGGGTGACCAGTGCACGCGCGATGGAGGCGCGCATGCGCATGCCACCGGAAAGCTCCCGCGGGTAGGCGTGCGCGAACTCCGGCAACCCCACCAATGCGAGAGCGGCGCGAACACGTTCGCCGCTGTGCGCGCGCGGCATGCCGGCTAGATCGAGCGGCAGGCGCACGTTGGCTTCGACGCTGGCCCAAGGCATCAGCGTGGCGCTCTGGAACACGAATGCCAGCCGGGCGGCATCGCCTCCGGGAACCAGCTCGATCGTGCCGCTGGTGGGCGCGCTCAGGCCGGCCACCAGTCGCAGGAGCGTACTCTTGCCGCAGCCCGACGGACCGAGCAACGTGACGAACTCGCCCTGATGCAGCTCGGTGTCGATGCGATCGAGTGCTCGCACGCCGTTGGGGAAAACCTTGTCCACGCCCCGGATCGAGACGGTGGGCGACGCAGCAGGCGCGTTCATGCGCGCATTCTAGCGGCTAGGGTTCGGGTTGTTCCCCGCGCCGCCGCTTCGCTGGAGCGAACACTTCGCGCTCGAGGAACAGCTGCAGCTTGAGCGCGTCGGGATGGCGGCTCGCGCCGAGCAGCTTGAGTACGCCCGCCTCGGAGAAGCCATGCAGGCCGCTATCGCCGATCGCCGCGTACTGGGTGCTGTCGAAACGGCGGGGCAAGCTCTCGTCGGGCCGCTCGCCCAGCGCTGACAGCAGATCGATGTCCACGATCCAGGGCCTGTCCCCGGGCAGAAAGACGCGCAGGTTGTGCAACTGGAAGGTATACAGGCGTGCACCGCGCAGGTCGAGCGCGGATGCGTGGATGCCGCGCACGATCACGCCAAAGGACTCGATGAGCGGGCGCGTGAGCAGCAGCCCCCACAGCACGGCGGACCAGACATAGCCGACAGGCCCGTAGCGCCATACGAAGAGCCACGTCGCGGCCGCTCCCAGCGCCACGCGCCACAGGAGCAGCTTGACCAGCGCGAGAGTCGTGGCCTGCTCGTCGAGCGGTGTCGCCATGGTGCATCAAGGGCGGAGAGCGGACATGGGCAGATTCTAGCCGGACGGTGACCGCCGACCGGCCGCAGCAACGCAAGGTAGCTGTAAGTGCGCCGTGTTCCAATGGTTTCGCTGCGCACACGCGCCGGGAGCTCGTTCCGAGCGCGGTAGTATGGCGTCAGGAGCTGATGCGATGTACGAGAGTGGACGAATCTGCCGCCTGGGCTTGCTGATCTGCTTGTCGGCCGCGCTGTTCGCCATCGCCGGACCGTCGTCAGCAGGGATCGATCATGTCGTGGAACTCGATCAGAGCGGCATCTGGAAACGGGAGACCGAGCAGAACCTGCTGATCGGCGCGTCGGTCTTCAACCTCGGGCTGGCGATCTGGGAAGGCAGTGAGAACCGCCTGGGCAACACCGCATGGCGTGGCGTCGACTCCCAGCTCATCTCCGGAGTGTCCACCGAGATCCTCAAGCGGGTGTTCACCCGCGAGCGGCCATCCACGACCAACGATCCGAACAACTGGTTCGCGGGCGATTCCAACCACAGCTTCCCGAGCGGCGAAGCCGCATCGGCCGCGGCGCTGGTTACGCCGTACATGCTGGAGTACGGAAAGGAACAGCCGGTGGTCTACGGGCTGGCGCTGTTCCCGCTCTACGTAGGCGTGGCGCGCGTCAAGGCGCAGGCGCATTGGCAGACCGACGTGCTGGCCGGCTGGGCCATCGGCGCAGCGAGCGGGTGGTACGCTCTCCGGCGCGAGAAGTCGCTGATCTTGCAGATCCTGCCCGGCGGCGCGTTCGTGGGGCTGAAGAAGTCCTTCTGACCGTCGGCGCGGTTCAGGCAGCGGCCGTGACCGCGGTCTTGCCCAGCTCGCCTATGCTCGCCCGACCCGACAGGCAAGGCTGACGTCCAGGCCATTGCCCCTGGTCACGCGCGGCGCGGATCCTCGATCGAGACTGCGCTCACGGCTGCAGATGGTCCAGCACCACGCCGGTGATGTGCTCCAGCCAGCGCTCGCGCGCGCCCTTCGCGTCGAGATTGCGGCCGAGAAAGCGCGACAGCGTGTAGCGGTTGGACAGGTAGAAGTAGCCCAGCGCGGCGATGGTGATGTAGATGTGGACGGGGTCGGCGCCCTCACGGAAGCGGCCTTCGGCGGCGCCGCGCGCGAGCAGGCCTTCCAGGATGGACAGCAGCGGGAAGGAGAGCGCCTTCACGCGCTTGGATCCCTTCAGATGCTCCCCCTTGTGCAGGTTCTCGGTGTTGAGCAGGCGCAAGAACTCGGGGTGGGCGAGGTAGTACTCCCAGGTGAAGGCGATCAGGCGGCGCAGACCGGCCTCCGGCGCCAGCCCGCTCAAGTCGAGCGCCTGTTCCGCCGCCCCCAGCTTCTCATACACGTCCTCCAGCACCGCGCGAAACAGCGCGTCCTTGCTGCCGAAGTGGTAATACAGGCTGCGGTCGACGGTGCGCGCACGCCGGCTGATGCGCTCCACTCGAGCGCCGCCGTACCCGTGTTCGGCAAACTCGCGCGTGGCCGCGTCCAGCACGCGCCTGCGCATGGCTTCCGGGTTCCGCGGCCGGCGCGCCCGCGTAAGCGCCGCGGCCCGGCTGGTGGGAGCGGCCGGGCGCCGCGCCCTCGCCCCGGGGCGGCCGTTGCCGGCAGCACGTTCGACGGCACGCACCTCAACGCTCGAGATACTTTTCCTTGTCCTTCACGTCCTTCCATTGCTCCGCGTCGGGCAGCGGGTCCTTCTTGTCGGTGAGGGTGGGCCACGCCTTCGCCAGCTCGGCGTTGATGGCAGTGAAGCGCTCCTGGTCGCGAGGCAAATCGACATCGGCATAAATGGCGTTGACCGGGCACTCGGGGATGCACACGGCGCAGTCGATGCATTCGTCGGGGTCGATGACCAGCATGTTCGGCCCCTCCTTGAAGCAGTCGACCGGGCAGACGTCCACGCAGTCGGTGTATTTGCACTTGATGCACGATTCGGTCACGACATGGGTCATCGGGGTTCCTCGAAAGCGCTGGAGGCCGCTCAGAGCGGGCCCTGCAGGGGTTGAATCTTGCTGGCGCGTAGGATATGTTGCGCGCGTCCCGCGAGTAAAGTGTTTTCTACAAAACCGTGCTTGCGATGCGGGCTCGCGCAAGGCACGAGGCGGCGACCGGGGCTGGTCGCGCCTCCCAGGAGGTGTGTGGAACAACCGCTGTACTTGAGGCCGACCCGGCTCGAGCAGGCGCTCGCAGCGCTGGCTGCGCGCCCGTGGAGCGTGCTCGCCGGCGGCACCGACTTCTATCCCGCCCGGGTGGGCCGCCAGGTGCGCGAACACGTCCTGGACATCACCGCGCTCTCCGCGTTGCGCGGCGCGCGGCGCGAAGGCGGCGCATGGCGCATCGGCGCGCTGACCACCTGGACCGACCTGCTGCGCACCCAGCTGCCGCCGGTGTTCGACGGGCTCAAGCAAGCGGCACGCGAGGTGGGCGGGCCGCAGATCCAGAACGCCGGCACCCTCGCCGGCAATCTCTGTAATGCCTCGCCCGCGGCGGACGGGGTGCCGGTGCTGATGGCCTTGGACGCCCGGGTCGAGCTGGCCTCGATGCGGGGGACGCGCCGATTACCGCTGGCCGAGTTCATCTCCGGTGCGCGCACCACGCTGCGCGAGCCCGCCGAACTGGTGACGGCCGTCCTGGTGCCGGAGCACGCCGCGGGGGCGCGCTCCGCATTCCTCAAGCTCGGCGCACGACGCTATCTAGTTATCTCGATCGCCATGGTGGCCGTGACACTGGACGTGGACGCTGCGGGTTCGATCGCTCGCGCCGGCGTGGCGGTCGGTGCCTGCGCGCCGACGGCGCGGCGTCTGCCGGCGCTCGAGCGCAGGCTCCTCGGCCACAAGCGCACGGCCGCCCTGGCCGATCTGGTGAAGCCAGCCGACTTGGCCCCGCTCACACCGATCGACGATATCCGTGGCAGCGCAAGTTACCGGCTGGACGCGGTGCGAACGCTGCTGCGGCGAGCGCTCGAGGAGTTAGGCCGTGAATAGGCCGGTCGCCCGAGAACTCGCAGACGTGCTGGTGCGCTTCACGCTGAACGGCGCTGCTCGCGAGTTGACGGCTGCGCCGACGGAGCGGCTATCCGATGTGCTGCGCGACAGACTGGGGCTGACCGGCACGAAGGTCGGCTGCAGTGCGGGTGACTGTGGCGCATGCACCGTGCTGCTGGATGGGGAGCAGGTCTGCGCCTGCCTGACCGCGGTCGGGCAGGTTCACGGTCGCTCGGTGGTTACGGTCGAGGGGCTGGCCCAGGGAGGCAGGCTGTCGCTCCTGCAGCACGCATTTCTCAAGCATGGGGCGGCGCAGTGCGGCATCTGCACGCCCGGCATGCTGATGGCTGCGGCAGACTTGCTTGCGCGTCACACGATGCCCGACGAGCAGCAGGTGCTCGACGGCCTGTCCGGTGTGCTGTGCCGCTGCACCGGCTACCGCAAGATCGTCGAGGCGGTGCTGGCCGTGGCGCGCGAGGACGTCCATGCGGAGCAGCCCGCCGCCGGCCGGGCGGTGGGCAGCCGCGTCGCCAAGCTCGACGGCTTGCAGATCGTCACCGGGCGCGAGTTGTACGCAGCGGATCGGGCGCCGGCCGACGCGCTGTGGTTGCGTGTGGTGCGCGCCCCGCACA
>Ga0335070_10002210_pt1 | contig 22716 bp, 13 predicted proteins | sample Lox_Sample_13_FD_206722 | JGI IMG/M metagenome (GOLD analysis project Ga0335070, IMG submission 206722) | Soil microbial communities from Loxahatchee National Wildlife Refuge, Florida, United States - Lox_Sample_1.3 | ecosystem: Environmental > Terrestrial > Soil > Wetlands | place: USA...
TTGGGCATCTTGCCGTCCGCCATGAACTTGGTTAGCAGGTCGGGGTCGAGGCCGTCGACGCCGATGACGATCATCTTGGGCGAGTTGGACGCGCCATGGGCTCGCTCGCAGGAAACAAAGGAGAGCAAGCCCGCCGTACACGCGGCAAGCAGGCACACGATCCAGAAGTATCTCTTGATCAACACGGTCAATTTATCTTAGGTCAATTCGCGAAGGCTGGCCGCAAGCCAGCGGCTGGCGACTGGTGCCAGGGGATGCACTATCTTAACAGTAAACCCCGCGAAGCGGCACAAAATTGAGAGGTAACTGCCTAGAAGTCATACGGATGTTCAACTGGCCATTGCGCGCGCGGAGGGCTTATCCTGATGCTCGCCGCCAGGTCAGGGGCATTGATCATGAAGAAGAGAGTTGTGCTAGGAACGCTGATCTGCCTGGCGATTGCCTGGCTGTTGGGATGCGCGGCGATCTATGCGGCCATGCGACAGCCCCCGGAAACCTTCGGCCGGTTGATGGCGCATGTTCCTGGGCCGGTCGCGTTTTTGGCATTCCCGTTTGAGACGATGTGGATGCGTGCCCGGGCGGGTCAGCTCGAAGCCGGAGACTCAGCCCCTGATTTCTCTCTGAGGTTGCTCGACAAGAGCGGATCCGTTCGGCTTCCTGCGCTGACGGCGCCGCGGCGGCCAGTTGTCCTGATCTTCGGGAGCTATACCTGACCGCCCTTCCGGCGGGAGGTTCCTGCCCTCAATCAGCTTTACGACGAATACCATGATCGGGCTGAGTTCCTCGTGGTGTACATCACCGAAGCCCATCCCAGCGACCTCTGGCAGATGGAGAGCAATGTCCGGGACAACGTGGTGTTTGCCAGCCCCAGGACCGAGGAAGAGCGGGCGTTGCTGGCGGGAGCGTGCGTTTCCAGGCTCGGTATTAAGCCCAGGGCTTTGCTGGATGAGTTCGGCAACGCTACGGAACGCGCCTACACTGCCTGGCCTGACAGGCTGTACCTGATCGACGGAAATGGCCGCGTCGCTTACAAAAGCAAGCCGGGACCGTTTGGCTTCAAGGCCGACGAATTGCGGGCGGCGCTAGTTCGGATTGTGCCTCACTGAGAACCTTTGCGAACGCGCTTTCTCCCTTTACACTTTCAGTCATGATTCGTCGAACTTTTCTTAGCGCCAGCCTGGCGCTCTGGTGGCTGTTTGCCCTGTCGGCTGCGGCGGTAGCCGCCTCAAGACCTAACCTTGTTTTAATCACGCTGGATTCGGTGCGCGCGGACCGTCTGAGCTTTCTCGGCGGCAAGGGCGCAACTACGCCGAACTTAAACCAACTGGCGGGCCAGGGCATCGTCTTTGACCACGCCTATGCGCAGGCACCAGGCACGGTGGTTTCGCACGCTACGATCTTGACCGGCGCGTATCCGCAGAATACGGGGCTCAGCGAGATCGGTGGAGCTCTGAGTTCCTCTCTGCCTTCCCTCCCCGATCTCCTGAAAAACCAGGGCTACAAGACGGCAGCCTTCGTCGGCTCTATCGAACTCGATCCGTGGAACGGCATCGCTCAGGGCCTGGATCGCGGCTTCCAGAGCTATGATGCGGGCTTCCGGCCTGTCATCCCTGGCGACGCCAAGCCGCCCGTGACCGAGCACTCGGGCACCGAAGTGGTCGCCCACGCGGCTGCATGGTTGGGGAAGAACGCGCAGGGTCCATTCTTTATTTGGGTTCACATTAACGATGCCAGCGCCACACGAGCAGCTTCATATAACGCAGCGATCGGTACGGCCGACGCTGCGGTGGGCAAGTTCCTGGCCGCTCTCAAAGCACAAAAAGCAGACGCGAACACTGCCATTGTCGTGGTGGCCGATCATGGCCAAAGCCTCGGCGCGCACGGAGAAGACGGTCACGGCATTTTTCTTTACGACGAAACGATTCATGTTCCTCTATTGATCAAGTTGCCGGACGCGACCGCCGCAAAAAAAGTGACGGCGAAGGTGCGCCTGGTGGATGTTGCACCGACGGTCCTCGAGATCGCGGGCGTTCCAGTGCCATCTCAGATGCAAGGACAATCGTTGTTGCGCATAGCGAAGTCGGGCGGCGGAACAGATCAGCCCGTCTATTCGCGTAGTGATCTGTCGCAGCGCGGCTTTGGCTGGAGCATTCTCGAGTCGTGGCGCGCCGGAAAGTATCTTTACATCCGCGCCCCGAAACCAGAACTCTATGACATGACGGCAGACCCGGGGGCAGCGCACAACCTGGCGCAAAGCTCGAAAGCGACCATGGACACGATGGCCTCGCAACTCGACAGTTTCGACCGGAAATTCAGCGGACAGGGCGGCAAGTCGGCATCGGAACTGAGTTCGACCGAGATGCAAAAGCTGGCGTCGCTCGGATACGTCGGCCTCCAGACCTCGTCAGGTGCGGTCACAACGGTTTCGGGGACCGACCCCAAGGACAAGATCGCAACGGCAAATAAAGTCATCGACGTCACACCATCACTGATGGTCCCGTCAAAAGCCGCGGCAACGGCGCTCGGCCCTGTAACGGCGGCGGATGGCAATCTTTATCTGGCGGAGTACACATTAGGCGTCGCGCTGGCGCAAAAGGGCCAGTACGCCGATGCAGTGAAGCACCTGCACAAAGCAGTCGGGCTTCAACCCGACTCTGGCTGGGCGCACTACGAGACGGGTGCAACGCTGCTGAAAACTGGGGATTTCAAGACAGCCGTTGTGCATCTGGAAATTGCTACTACGCGGCTGCCGGCATTCGCTCCGGCGCACAGCGCTCTAGCGCAGGCCTATGACCGCATCGGCCGCAGTGAAGAGGCCAAGAAAGAGCGGGCGAAGGCAGGAGAGAAATAGGATCGGAAACAAACCTTGAGTCGGGTCTCATTCTTTTTGCCTTGTGTCCGCACTTCTTTGGCACTCTGGCGCACCCACGCTACTCCGTTGTAGACGGCTTGAGGCTGGCTGCTTTCGCGCGCTCTCGTTCCGCGTTTTGTTTTTGCCCCAGTTCATCATAGGCGCGCCCGAGGAAAGCATGCGCCTCCGCCGACTTCGGCTCCACTTCTACTGCCTTGTTTAGCTTGGACAAGGCAGCATCCGGCTTCCCCTGCAAGAGGAGCATTTCACCGTACTTAAGGTTAGCCAAAAAGTGGTCGGAGTCGAGTTCCAAAGCCTTATCGAATTCGTCGGTAGCTTCTGGAAAATGTTTTAACCGAAGATGAACTGCTCCCAGATAGAAGTGCATCTGTGCCGATTTTGGCGTGCAGACGACAGCTGCTTGCATCTCCGAAAGAGCGGGATCCCACTGGCCTGTTTTGATTAGCGCAAGCGCCAGTTCATAGTGGGCCATGCCGGAATCGGGCGTCCGCTTAACAGCAGTGCGCAAGGCGGGCAAAGCCTCCTCGTAGCGCCGTTGATGTACGAGAGCGCGTCCCAATTCCAGGTAGCCAGTTGCGACGTCCGGTTCCCGCTGAATAACATCCTGGAGTCCGGCAATTGCCTCGTCATAACGATCTTCTTCTATGTCGACTAGCGTACGATGCAGCTCGTTTGCGATTGCAATTTTGTCTTTTGGATCCACGACTGGCTTCGATTTATCCTGTTGAACAGTGGGATCGGAGGCGAGATAACCGAGGGCGCGAAGGCTTTCCGCCTGGGCGGGGTCTATCCGCGCCCGCTCGGTCTGCCTGCTACTGGATTTGAGCGTAAAGGCGGAAAGTTGTGAATCCAGCGTGTCGGCGATGGCCGGTGTAGACGGAGCGACATTCTGAAGGGCGCCCGGGTCGGTTGTCTGATCGTACAACTCGCGCTTGGGGGCTTGGACGTAAAGATATTTCCCTGTCCGCCAACTTCGTACTTCACTCCACCCAAAGGCGCGATTCGGGTAAGTAGTCTCGGAATAGACCTGCTGGTCCTCGCCCCTGTGCTGATCTGCGCTTTTTGTTTGCTCCAGCAGTGGTAGAAGCGATTTGGCCTGCATCTCTTTTGGGGGAGAGGCCCCGACAGCTTCCAGAAGGGTGGGCGCGACATCGGCGATCGCCACACGCGCATCGACACGCTTCCCGGAAAACCGCTCGCCAGGCAGTTTGACGAGTAGCGGGACGTGGATAGTCTCGTCGTAGAGAAACATTCCATGCCGTTCTTCACCGTGCTCGCCAAATGCTTCCCCATGGTCGGCAGCGATCACGATGAGCGTGTTCTGATATAAGCCGTGCCGCCGAAGAACTTCGATAAAACTTCCCACTACGGAGTCGGTGTATGCAATCTCGCCATCGTAGGGGGCCTCTACATACTTGGCCTTAAACGGCGGCGGAGGATCGTAGGGATCATGCGCGTCGTAGAAATGCATCCACACAAAGAAAGGCCCTTGAGGATTCCGGCTGATCCACCCCAGAGCACGGTTCGCAACTTCCTCGGCTCGCCGTTCGACTGTCTTGTACCGATCCTCGCCGGGCTTGCGCTGGCGGAAGCCCGCGTTGTAAAGGTCAAAGCCACGATCGAAACCCGGCGCCGCTCCTTTTGGATCCAGAATATAAGCTCCCACAAGCGCCGCGGTGTGGTAGCCACGCTTATGGAGAATGTCGGGCAGATAAGGCACATCCGAACGCAGGGGAGCCCCCAGATCCTCAACGTGATTGAACTGTGGATACGTGCCGGTCAGGAGCGCCGCGTGAGAAGGAGTGGTCAGGGGAACCTGCGCGTAGGCCCGTGTAAAAACAACGCTCTGAGTCGCCAATTGATCGAGGTTCGGAGTGAGACCTCGATCCGATCCAAGAAACCCCATCCGATCAGCCCGCGTGGTGTCGAGCGTGATGAGAATCACATTGGGCGGCTTTGCGGCTGCGGGCCTTTTCGTGGCGGGTTTGGGCGTGGCTGCGGTTCCCGCACACACCAACAGCCCAAAGAGCAGGAATAACCGGAAAAGAAAACGCATGGGATCTTGAAAAAAGTTTAGCACGCTAAAGTTCCGGCATCGGACTCATGGCAAGAAGAAAGGCCGGCCTCGCGGCCGGCCTCTAGTTGTTGCTCCTTTGTCCTACCGGTTAGAAATCAAACCGGATGGCCAACTGAGTGACACGGTGTCCACCACCGTTGCCATAGGTTGAGCTGGAGATGCCGAACGTGCCGCCAGCCAGCGGATCGCCGGTGCCGAAGTCGTTGCCAGGCCCACCAACTCCCGGGTTCTCAAAATTGGGGTGGTTGAGCAGGTCAAAGAAGTTGGCATCGAAGCGGAAGCCCATCCGTTCATTGATCTTGAAGGCTTTGCTGACGCCAAAATCAATATTGGTGTACATCGGCCCGGGAATCGAGTTCCGTCCCAGATTGGAGTCGCACCACAAGCCATCGTTCACAGTCGGATTGTCGAGGCAGGTATGACTTGAAGTGTTGAACTTGCTCGCATCCAGGTAGATATAAGCAGGTCCGGTCGGAGTGTCCTCGACATGACCTACAATGGCGCCTTTCACACTCCCCGGTCCGACGAACTCAGGCCGATCCGAGTTGATACCGTCCTTATTGGCGTCGCGGCCTCCATTGGTAGCATCAACGATGCCGATGGGCGAGCCGGTATTCCAGGAGACGATACTGTTGACCGTCCAACCTCCAAGCCACATATTCCCGCGGTAGAAGGGTAGGTCGTAGTTCATCGACACTACGATACGGTGACGGATATCGAAATCCGCCGGGCCGTAATCGCTGCGGAGATTCTCCACGTCGGTCGGCGAGGGGAACGATGCTCCATTAGCCTTAGAACGGAATACGTCGCTGATTTCGTCCAATGCCTTGGAGTAGGTGTAATTACCCGTCATCGACAGCCCATACGAGAAGCGCTTTCGTAAGGTGAGATCGAACGCGTTGTAGTTCGATCCGAAGTTATTGCCGCGGGCATTGTCATTGTTAAAGACCTGGTTGGGACGCAATGTGCTCCCTACGCCAGCTACTCTGCCGTCGAAGGTATTGCGGTTAACGATCCCAATCAGCTTACGGCCCAGCGTACCGACATAGCTTCCTTCAAGGGCCCAGTCTTTCGCTAATTGGTACTGAAGGCCGAAGCTTTCCTGCATGTAGTACGGGGTCACCAGATCCTGGTCCATGTGGCGCGGAACTGGCTTTGGCAATCCCAGTGGGAAGAAAGCCGGGTCAAGGAAGGCCCCGTTGGCAATGAAGGGATTCTCATAGATTCCCGGGTTCTTCAATGCTCCGACTGGAGAGCGGCTGGCAAAGATCCCGGCGGTTTCATCCGCGAAGAACGGTGCATTGAAGCGAATGTTCTCGAAGATGTTGTTGTAGATTCGGTCGTAGAAAACTCCGAACCCGCTTCGAAGCACGAGTTTCTGGTTGCCTAGAACGTCCCAGGCGAAGCCAACTCGCGGACCAAAGTTGTTGAGATCCTTATTCCAGATGCTGCTGTTTTTCACCTGGAATGTAGCGCTTGCTTCTTCGGCGTACCAAGTGCTGTCCGAAGGATAGAACGGATTTGTGCAAGGCGGCGTCGTGCAGAAAGGCGTTACCGGATTGCCGAAATAAACGTTGGAGTCGATATTGGCCGTCTGGTTGTGCGGAGGTCCGAAGTACTCCCAGCGCAGACCAAGGTTCAAGGTTAGGCGAGGAGTGATGCGCCAGTCATCCTGTCCGTAGAAGGCGACTTCGTTCGCACGATAGCCGCGACGCTCGTCCGGAACAGTACCGGTGCTCGGATTCACTGAAGCAGCCATGTAGTACCAGCTGCCATACCCGGGCCCGATGTAGCCGTAATAGCCTTCATCGAGTGCGTCGGTGAAGACGCCGTCCGTCACCATATCTTCCGTGCCCCAGTTAAAGAAGTGGCCGGAATTGTCATTGCTGAAGTTGGATTGGTTGCGGGTACGGCGATATTCACCACCGAATTTCAGCTGATGCTTGCCCTTCGTGATCGAGATGTCATCCTTGTATTGAAACAGGTTCTCGGTGAAGAGCTGCGGAATCCCGATCGGCGAGCCCAAGGAAATAGTGGTCGGGTCGGCGGCAAACGTTTCAGGAATGCCTTGGGTTCCCGGGGCAAAGAAGTTTGCGGTTCGGCGGACATAACCGACCTTGAACTGGTTGAGCACGGTCGGCGAGAAGGTGTGCGTCCAGGTAATGCCTGCGGTTTGGGCGCGGTTTGGATTGTCGAGCGGTCCACTGAACGCGTTGTCGCCAGCTCCGAAGTTTGCCGTGGTCTTGACATCTTCAAAGAGGAACGTACCCGATAGGCGGTCGTTCGGGCCAAGCGTGTGGTCTACCTTCACGCTAAACCGGAACTGGTTTAGAGGCGTGCTTTGCTCTTGCGTGATGCTGTCAAAGAGCGGCACCGGATATTGTCCGAGGACGCTCGCCCCGTTCAGTCCCCAAGCATCGAAACTGAAGCATCGAATGTCGGGATTGTCCGGATCCGATGGGCAGACAGCGCTCGAATTGACTAAAGGTACGGCCAGCGGAAACTGGGACTGAAGACTCTTGAAAATAGGCCCGAGTTGAGTGGGAAGGTCTGGGCAGCCTCCTACGGTTCCTTGGCTTCGCGGTCGCAGGATGGAACCCTTCCTTATCATTCTTGTTCTTGAATCTCCGCCATTGCACGGGAAAAGCGAGTTGACATATGCGGCCATCTCGCCATCGTCAACCCAGTTGTAAAACTGCTGGGTGATCGAGGTACCCTGGATCGGCGCTGACTCGCGGAGGCGATGCTCTTCGACCGTAGCATAGAAGAAGGTCTTATCCTTGATAATCGGACCGCCAACGGAACCACCGAACTGGTTACGAACCAGGCGATCCTTGACGCCAGCAAGATTCGAGAACCAGTCATTCGCGGTTAGAGCCTGAATGCGGTTGTACTCGAACAGTGAACCGTGCCATTGATTGGTGCCGCCCTTCAGAACTGTATCTGTGACGAATCCGCCAGCCTTGCCGTATTCGGCAGCGAAATCGTGTGTGATAACACGATACTCTTCGATTGCGTCCGGCGAGATTGAGGTATTTGCACCGCCCTGGCCGCAAGCTGTCCCGCAGACCGCAACGCCACCCTGACCTTGCTCGTTATTATCGACGCCCTCAATCATGAAGTTGCCAGTTCCGGTGCGGGTGCCGTTCACGGACGCACCGCGGAACGTTCCACCCGCCTGTTGCTCAGGAACTGCGCCAGCGACCAGATTGATAAAGTCGTTGGAGTTGCGCGCTTCGATCGGCATGTTTTCCCACACGCGGCGGTCGACAAGTTGCGAAAGCGCGGCATCTTCAGTCTGAATAATCTGCTGACCGGCTTCGACGGTCACCTGCTCTGTGCCAGCGCCCACTTCTAACTTCATGTCACGCGAAGTGATCGTGCCGACGCTGATTACGACATTGGATACCTTGACGGACTTGAATCCCTTCGCGGCAACTTCCAGCGTGTAGCTTCCAGTAATCGGCAGCGCCGTAAAGTTGTAGATTCCGCCAGGATTTGTCGTCGTCGTCCTGACCACGCCGGTCGAATTATTGGTCAGCTTGACTTCGACTCCGGCAACGATAGCGCCCGTCGGGTCCGTTACCAGACCTGTCAGTTCGCCGCTTCCGCCCTGCGCCCAAGCTCCGGCGCAGAGCGCCAGAATCACGAAGGCAAACAGCAAGCGAGTCCACATACAACGGAAGGCAGATTCCATTGATATCTCCTTTTAAGTCTTGGAAAACTCTCTCATCAAAGTCATTGGTTGAAGCGGGCCCTGAAAATTGAACCAGCATTGGCGTTGCGCGGGGAACACAACACCTCAGAACTTCAACTGAGAAAACCCCACAAAATAACGTGCCCTTCAAACAGCAATCCAGATTCCAAAACGTTTCATGGCATAAAGTGTTTGTTATTCAATACTTATGGTTAATCGCAGGACTGGGATTACATTTTCTTGGAGGGCTGACACCTCGTGTTATACGAATTTCTGTATATTCCTTGCGGGTATTGTCATTCGCGATTACCGGAGACCGAGGAGTGTAAACGAAGAAAGTGTCCGAGGCAGCACTTGTGCCGAACTCGTGGGAGTTTGTCGGAAGCAGGATAGCAACCTGTCCTCTAGAATTTCTCCAAATAAAAAAGCCCGTGAAGATAGTCTTCACGGGCCGATTAGTTATGAGTTAGTTAGAACTTTAGCTTGAGCGCCACCTGCATCTGACGGGCAGAAGTGGTTCCGTCCGGTTGGGTGACGGTCGAAAGGCTCACGCCGAATAAACCGCTGGTAATAGCGTTGCCCAGCGCCGCTGAATCGGCGCCCGGATTTGTGAAGTGTGGGTGGTTGAAAACGTTGTAACTTTCAACGCGGAGTTCGAGTTTAACCCTCTCGGTGATCGTCGTTGTCTTAGAGAAGGTCATGTCCCAATCCCAGAAGCCAGGGCCATGCCAGTAATTGCGCGCATTGTTCGATATGCCGCCAACCAGCGTTCCGTTTGGCCCATTTTGCGAGTAGTCCGGACTTACAAAGGCGCAACCATAGGCATTATTTGGCATGAACACCTTGCCAAATCCGACGCCATCTTCGCACCCGGCTGCTGGGGTGGCGAACGGATCGCCGACTTGGTAACCCCAAGCAGCGATACCGGTTCTCTGCGAATCCCTTGGGCTGCGCACATTAAAAGGAACTCCAGTCTGCGCGCTGAAGATTCCCCCCAGCTCCCAGCCTTCAAAAACCCGGCCGATCAAACCGTTGTTGAGATAGCCCTTGCCGCGGCCGAATGGCATATCCCAAATATAGTTCGCCACAAAGACGTGGCGAACATCGTTATCGGAATTGCCATAGCTCTGACCCAGGTTGCGCGAGTTGCGGGGGAAGGTGCGCGCTCCGAGGTTCGGATTCAATGCATCGACTCCGTTGTCCAGAGCATGCTGATAGGTATAGGAAGCTTGCAAGAACAAGCCGTGAGTCTGCCGATGGGTGAACTTCGACTGAAGTGCATGATAGATCGAGTTGAACTCCGTGAGCTGATAATTCGGCTGCACCATCGCGTTATTGTTGACTGCGTTAAACGGCAGACCATATACGTCCGCCTCATAAAGACGTGTGCTGCTGACGATCGAGCAGGTCCCAGTCCCGCTACCCGGGGACCCGTCGCCACAGACCGTGTCATAGAGCTGTTGCACCAGGGCCGGATCGGGCGGGTTGCCGTCGCGCTGTCCCCATACGTGGGTGCCCATCGCCCCGACATAGGCGATATCGATCACATTGCTGCCTGGTAATTGGCGCTGGATGTCGAGGTTCCAGTTGTTGCTCGCCGGATTGAGGAAGTGTTGATCGAATAATACCAGGCCAAGCGTTTCCGACCCGTCGGGAAGTGTAGCGCTTGGAGTTTGTGTGGGCGGCTGAGCGGGGAATTGAGGCGACTCATAAAATCCCTGACTGAAGAGGTAGTTGTTGAGCGTGTCGAAAGGAAAAGTCAGGTACTGCGCCTGGAAAGGTGGGTTGGTGCGGGCATTGCCGAACGCGTTGCCGAACACGCGATCATGGAAGATGCCGAACGCCGCTCGGACCGACGTCTTGCCATCACTCCACGGATCCCACGTGAACCCGATTCGCGGCTCAACATCTTTATGATCGGGCTGGTAAAGTGAGTGCCCAGTCCCTGAGCCCGTGAGCGTGAATACAACAGGCTGCCCGGTCGCATAAGAACCGGGATCCTGGAACAGATTGGAGGCGTTGCCGTTGACTTCGTAGGGAACGCCATTCAACTGGTAGCGCAGTCCGAGGTTCAGTGTGAAATTCCTTCTGATCTTCCAGGAATCCTGCCCGTACCAGTCGAATTCGTTCTGGCGATAGGTCTTGCCGTCGGTAGGCTGCCGCGTCGCAGCCTTGTTGAAGAACTGATTCTGAGTATCCTCAATCGCGAACCCCCAATAAGCATTCGCGGCGTCGATTAGCGCGGTCCCAGGATCGTTGGCAGGCTCGTTGGAGATAAGTCCCGGGTCATAGCCACCAAACGCCAAGGCTGGATCGAGAGTGATACTTCGACGAGAGGAGAAGTTGTCGAAGCCACGTTCCTTCACCAGGCGTGCATCGAAACCGAATTTGAAAGTATGGTTGCCATGCACCTTGGTGACGCTATCGGTAAAACTCACCGTCCCCGTCGTACGCGCCTGTCCGTCGGAATCACCGAGTTGACTTCCGAAATCCGTAAACGGATTTAGGCTGTAGTCCCAGCCGTTGCCAAAGGAATCCACGCCTCCAGGGCCGTCGAGGAGACTCGTCGTGGCCGGCAATTGGTAGAACGCCGCATAGATGTGATTCAAGCCGAATTGGAAGTTATTGATCAGTGTATTGCTTAACGTCGATGTAAGCTGAGCGCTGATGCCGTAAGTGATGCTTTTTGCGTCACAGCCCGATATTCCCGGGAGGAAGTTGCCGCAATCATTCGGGAAGGCGCCGTGGTTGTAGCCGAAACGGACGTTCGCGGCCTCCTTGTCGGTCAACTTGTGATCGATCTTGAGGACTGGAGAGTAGCTTTTCACCCTTGAAGAACTCGGGAAGAAAATATTTCCCGCGATGCCATCAGCAGACAGGGCTGGAGACACGGCGAACGGCGCATACACGGCGAACACCTTTGCCATCGTGGGGTCTTCGGGGAATTGAAAGTAGGCGTTGTTGGCGCCCGACGGCGTCAAATCGATGGGCACATCCTGGTGCAGTACACCGTTTGTATCGGTATAGGTGTAGTTGAACTGGCCAGTAAGAAAACTCGTTGTCGGCACGGTTGCCTCACCGGTCAATGACGTGATGAACCGGTCCCACTCGTTGTTGAAGAAAAAGAACGTCTTGTTTTTGATGATGGGTCCGCCGACGGAAAACCCAAATTGATGGCGGATATATGGGTTCATGGGACCGGCAAATGGCCCCTCCCCGGGGTTAAACCAGTCGCGTGCGCCGCCGAATCCATTCCAGCGGCCGAAATAGTAAGCCGAACCGTGGAAGTCATTGGTCCCGCTCTTCGTAACCACGTCAACGATGGCGCCGGTGTTGCGGCCGAACTCCGCATTGAAGTTGTCGGTAATGACGCGGAACTCTTCGGTCGAGTCCGGGTTCGCGCTCAAAACTCCGCTGTTGCCGCCAGGCACGGAGGTATCGTTGTTATCAACGCCGTCGAGCATGAAGTTGCTATTCTCCGAGCGGCCGCCATTCACAGAGAAACCACCCAGGCGGTTATCCGCAGTGAACGTTCCCGGCGAGAGCAGCACGAGTTGATATGGATTGCGCGTGATCAGAGGCAAGGCCTGCATCTGGACCGAATCAACAAGGTTGCTGATCTGCGAGGTCTCGAGATCGACCGGCGGCAATTCGGCCGCGCTCACCTCGATCGTAGTAGAAGTTGCCGAGCCCGGCGTTAGCGCTGTGTTGATGGTCTGAGCCTGGTCCACGGTCAGCGTAATCGCGTTCACGCGGAAGGTCGTAAAGCCTTCCTTCTTGATTTCCACCCGATAGTTGCCAACCGGCAGGTTGGTAACCGCATAGGCTCCCGTACCCTGCGTCGCGACCGTACGAACCGCCGAGGTGTCAGTGTTGGTGACCGTAATCTCCGCGCCCACGACTACTGCGCCGGTAGCGTCGGTTACTGTACCTGAAATGGATGCGGTCTGAGCTACGGCGAAAGTAGCGGCGAAAATTAATAATGCCAGTAAGGACCGTCTGAACATTCTTTTCTCCCCCTCAGCTCTCCCCGCCAGCTCGGCACACGATCATGCCGACATAGCCGCGTACCTCAAATTTTTCGGGAAAGCCGAACTCCCATACTGTGCAATTAACAACCCAAATCCATGGGGATTAAACTATTTGTTTTCAAACTCTTAAAGAACTCTTTTAGGACAAAATACAGGTTTTAGAATGTTCAGAGACTGGCTGGCTATGGAAAACCATATCATCACGCGATGAGGCCCGCGTTCAAGGCGACTTCACATGATTTCTGCCTGCTAGAATCACCGAGAATGGAACGTCCCATGTCATCTGTTGGTAGTGTTGTGTCTACTCACGTCCCACTCCTGGGTCTTCAGCGGCAGTACGAGGGCATCCGCGAAGAAATCCTGGCAGCCATCACCCGCGTCTGCGATTCACAGCTATTCATTCTCGGTCCCGAGGTGGAAGCGCTTGAGCGTGAAATCGCCACTCTCACCGGCGCGACAGAGGCGGTGGGCTGTGCCTCGGGGAGTGAAGCGCTCTGGCTCGCTCTAGTCGCCGCCGGAGTGCGCGCGGGCGATTCGGTCATTACAACCACATTCAGCTTTTTTGCCTCCGCGAGCTCCATTGTTCGCGCCGGCGCCGAGCCGATTCTTTTGGACGTCGACCCGGGCACGCTCAACCTCGATCCCGCCCTGGTTCGAAAACACATCGTCACGAAGCGGCCCAGGAATTTACGCGCCATCCTTCCCGTCCACCTCTACGGCCAATGCGCCGATATGACTGCGTTCACCGAACTGGGTCAGGAGTTCGGACTCGCGATCGTCGAGGACGCGGCCCAAGCCATCGGAGCGAGCTGGCAAGGTCGCGGCGCAGGTTCACTCGGCGTGACGGCAGCATTCAGCTTTTACCCGACCAAGAATCTGAGCGCATACGGGGAAGCGGGCATCGTTACGACATCCGATCCCGGAGCGGCTGACCACATGCGCCGCTTGCGTAGTCACGGCAGTCCGCGACGTTACTACCACGATGAGTTTGGCTGGAACGGCCGGATGGATGCAATTCAGGCCGCGGTGTTGCGCGTGAAACTCAAGCATCTTCCAGATTGGAACCGCGCGCGGCAACAGCACGCTGCAACCTACGATCGGTTGCTTGCCGCAGCCGGTCTGAGCGGCGCGGATGGCGCTCCGGTGCGCTTGCTGGCTCGATCGTCAGAGGCGACACATGTCTTTCATCAATATGTGATTCGCGCCGCGCGCCGCGACGAATTGAGAAAGTTCCTCGCGGATCGAAAAATCGGCACCGAGGTCTACTATCCCCTGCCGTTGCATCTGCAGCCAGTGTTCTCTTACCTGGGACTGAAAGAGGGAGATCTGCCCGTGGCTGAACAGGCAGCGCGCGAGGTGTTGGCGCTTCCTATATTCCCGGAATTGACCGAGGCTGAGATCGGCCGCGTTGTCGATACCATCGCAGACTTTTACTCGTAAACAGCCATGCCCAGCTCATGGATGGCCGGTCGACAGCCGCGTTGCCTCGGCCTGTTCATCTGCCGCAGCTGCTTTCTTTCCCAGCTTGAGATAAGCGTTTCGCAAGGCAAAATGGGGGTTCGCGTCAGTCGGCCGCAGTTTCGCTGCCTTCTTCAGGTTCGGCAGTGCTGCACCGGGCTTTCCTGCGAGCGTCAGTACACGCCCGAGCAATAAGTTGGCATCGTAGTCATTCGGCGAGGTGGCGAGCACCTTCTCACATTCCTTGATGGCCGATGGAATACGGCCGGCTCGCGTGTAGGCATTCGCTAACAGGATGTGTCCGCGCTGCAACTCCGGCAATTCCGCCACCAGGGTCTGAAACTCGGTGACCGCGCCAGCAAAATCTTCGGTAGCGAACAATGCTGAACCCAGTTTGAAATGCGCCACCGCCGAGCCGGGAGACAATTCCACCAGCTTGCGTAACACGGGCACGGCATCGCGGTAATCCTTCATCACCACCAGACAATGGCTCAGCCTGGTATAAAGCAGCGGCATGTTCGGCTCTTTGGCGATCAGTTGCCGCCACAAAGAAACAGCCTCAGGAAGCCGCCCTTCGTCAACAGCCACATTTGCGCGATGAATGCTGTTGCCGATCTCGATTTTGTCCTTGAGATCGGCCCCTCGCGTCGACTCGCGACTCGCCTCGGCACCAGCGCTTCTAGTGGTGGCAGCGTAGCCGAGTGCTCCCAATTTCTCTTCGGCTTCTGGATCCAAGGCGGCCTGAGGGGATTTTCGAACGCTCGATGTTCTGTCCAAAAATGTATTCAATTGACGGGCCAGGGTACCGCTCACTGCGGGCGACGCTGCGGACAAATCATGCTGCGCGCCTGGATCCACCGACTGGTCATACAATTCGCGGCGCGGAGCCTCAACATACAAATACTTCCCCGCGCGCCGAGCGCGCACCGAACTCCACCCATACGCAAAACGGCCGTATTCGCTTTCGGCATACGCCGGACGGTCTCGCGGTGCCGGCGCCCCTTCACCTGTCGCGTCGGACGCCGGTTTCATCAACCCCAGCAGCGATTCCCCTTGCACCTCGACCGGAACTTCTATGTGCGCTGCCTGCAAAATCGTTGGCAACACGTCCACGAGTTCGACCCGGCTTTCATTTTGCTTTCCGCCTGAAACTTCTCCCGGCAACTTGATCACGAGCGGCACATGGATCGTCTCGTCATAGAGGAAGAATCCATGGAATTCTTCGCCATGTTCCCCGAGCGACTCACCATGATCGGCCATCACGGCGATGATCGAGTTCTCATAAGCTCCCAACGCTCGCAACCGGTCCAGGAACCTGCCCACTGCCGAGTCCACGTACGCAATTTCCCCGTCATACGGAGCATCGGCGTATTTGGTCTTGAAAGGTTCGGGTGGGTCATAAGGATCGTGGGCATCATAAAGATGAACCCACATAAAAAATGGCCTGTCCGCATGCTCTCCCAGCCATGCGACCGCATGATCCACCACCTCGCCCCCACGCCGCTCCGTCGAACGATAGCGGTCTTCACCCGGCGCACGCTGATGGAAGCCGGCGTCGTACGTATCGAATCCGCGGTCGAACCCCGGCGCCAGCCCAACTCCCGGATCGAGCACCATCGACCCGAGAAATGCCGCCGTCCGATAGCCGCGCTCCCGTAAAATCTCCGGCGCGTAAGGCAGATCTCGGCCCAGCGGAATTTGAAAATCCTTCACCTGGTGATACTGCGGATAGGTGCCAGTGAGGATGCTGGCGTGCGAAGGCGCGGTCAGTGGAACCTGAGAATAGGCTCGGGTAAAAACTACCGATTGCCGAGCAAGAGCATCCAGATTCGGCGTCAGCCCCCGCTGCGATCCGAGAAAGCCCATGCGGTCCGCTCGCGCCGTATCGAGCGTGATCAAAATGACGTTCGGAGAACTATTCGTGGCCGCGCTCGCGCTTCCTGCCAACCACACGATGCATAACCACAAACGAATCACGCGCACTGAAAAAGCTTATCACTGGCCAGTCGCCAGCAGCCTCGCGCAAAGCCTACCGTCGCCGCTTTTTCCCCGCCGATTTCTTCGTCTCCTTGCGCAAGTGCCTTACCGGTTCTTCTCCCGCCGCCAGCACTCGACGCACAATCGGCGTGTTGAGCTTGTATTTCTGATCGATCAACTGGCCGTTCTCTCCGATGACTCGCACAGTAAACGTCGGCAACACGCCTTCTTTGCCGAAATCTTCTTTCCCCAGCGTCACCGGCAACACTCCCTCGAAGCGCTCGCGGTAAGCGGTCTCATAGCGGCGCCGCCGCACGTTCCAGGTGAAGACGCGAATCTGATTGAAGTCGAACGGCAGGCCGTCCTTCGGCTCGCTGAGCACCATCAGGTATTGCGGAACTTGCTTGTCTTTCGTCTGGGCTTCGGGGTCCTGAACTTCATTCAGCACGAAAAACGCGACGATGCGCTGCCCCTCGGCGTACTGCGCGACATCAAGGGGAATATCGAGATCCACCATGCGCGCCAGCACCCAGCCGACTCGCCCGTGACTGTCGCGGACCAACCACCAGTCTTCGATGACTGCAGATGGACTGGTGCGCTTCGCGACAGAGGATGGCTCTCTGCTGGAAGCCTTCTCGCTGGCACCCTCGAAAACATTCGGATTTGTTTTTTCGTATGCGATCGCCGGCGGCTTGAGTGCGTTCTGCGGCAGCGGCGGAGGCGCCGGAACAGACTCTTCTTTCTTCGACGCCGGTTTTTCGGCTGGCTTCGCGGAGGCAGTCGCGGCGTGGACGGCCGGTGCGTTCTTATCGGCAGTGCCGCGTTTGAGAAGCGATAGCTTTTCGCCCGCGGCAATCTGGTAAAGATGCTCGGTCTCACGGCCCGGTTCGACGTGAAGATTGCTTTCGTTTCTTGTAACGCCGGTCGCCTGCACCGGGTCGTCGGCATTGTCGGCGGTCAACTTCTGCAGCTGATCGTAAACCTGCTGGTTCACCAGATAGCGTTGTTCCATCCATCCCATGACTCCGCTGGCGGTGCGAACTTTAACGAAGCGCCGATCATGATCCAGCACCTCGACGCGGTCGCCGTTCTTCACCAAACCGACTTTCTCATAGGCCGCCGCCACGCGGTCACGCAGATTGACCTGCACTCCCGAAACGTAGGCGACTTCAAGAACCCGCCCGCCAGTGTGCTTGCACGAGGGAAGGAGCGTAAGAGCGACAAAAAGGACGAGAGCGAAGGGTTTGCGAGGAACGATCACGGCAACTCTTCAATATAACGCCCGGAGACGGTGAGAGCATTAACGGGAGAGAGGCGGGAAGATTTAGTCATTGAATCATTCAGTCATTGAATCATTGAAGATCGAAAACCAAGTGCAGTTGAAGTCGGCACAGTACCGGCAGCTAAGGATTTTCAATGACTAAATGTCTAAATGATTCAATGACTAAATAATCTCAGTCGCCAAACATAATCCCAATCGCTCGTGCCGCTCGCACAATCTCCCCGTTCGGATCGACCATCTTCATCTTGCCAGCTGCTTCGATGATGTTGACGGCGCGGATCGCCTCCTGCTGCAGGCAGACCATCTTCCCGAAACCGCCGGATGCGACGAGTTCGACTGCCGCCACGCCGAAGCGTGTGGCAAGCACGCGGTCGTATGGCGAGGGCGAGCCTCCACGCTGAATGTGGCCGAGAATACTGACGCGCACATCTTTTCTTGCCATCAACGCAATCGCATCGCCCACCATGTTGCCGACGGCCATGCTGCGCGCCATGTGCTGCATCTCAGGAGGAAGTTTCACGCCCTCCGCGACCACGACGATGGTAAAACGTTTTCCATAGCGCTCGCGCATCTCCAGATGCTCGCAGAGCCTCTGGATCGAAAACGGAATTTCGGGAATAAGAATAATGTGCGCCCCGCCGGCGATGCCGGCTTCCAGCGCGATCCATCCCGCATCGCGGCCCATGACCTCGACCACCATCACGCGGTGATGCGCTTCGGCGGTCGTGTGAATTTTGTCGACTGCATCCGTTGCCGTGTGCAGCGCAGTGTCGAAGCCGAACGTCACCTCGGTGACGGAGAGATCGTTGTCGATCGTCTTCGGCACGCCAACAACCTTCATGCCTTTGAGAAAAAGTTCGTGGGCAATCTTCATCGAGCCATCGCCGCCAATGGAGATGACCGCGTCAATGCCCAGATTGCCGGCGTTGGCGATGACGTCGTCCGAGATGTCGCGAATGATCTCCTGCCCGTTCTCGACCGTCTTGTATTGAAACGGATTGCCGCGATTCGTGGTGCCGAGAATGGTCCCTCCGCGCGGCAGAATTCCGCTGACATCTTTCAGCGTGAGCTCGCGCGCGCGGTCAGGCCAGATCAGTCCGTCGAAACCATCGGGAATGCCGATGACCTTCCACTTGTATTTAAGGATGGCGGATTTAACGGCAGCACGAATAACGGCATTGAGACCCGGAGCGTCGCCGCCGCCGGTGCAGATTCCTATGCATTTTATGTTGGACATGGTAACCAACTATCATAACGCCAAGCGCATGGCGAAGGCTGTGCGGAGGAACGTAGCGGAAGTAACGTTGCATCAACCAAACCCCAGCCCCGCAGGGGCGACCCAGCTTAGCCCCGCGCTTCAGCGCGGGGAAAAGTGGAGTAGGTGATAAAAGTCCCGGAGGGACGGCCCTGTTCTCACGCACACTCAAAAAGCACTTGGCTTGTCATCCGTGTGAATCCGTATAATCCGCAGAGAAGAATTTTACTTCGTCACCTTCAGCACCCACGTATCCCTCAGCAGCGCATTGCCGCTCAGACCGCCGAAGACAACCGTCTCCAGTTGCGTGTCGTCGAAAGCCATGCCCATCTGCTCGCGCGGCTGCGGCGACTTCTTCGGGAAGAGCTGGGTCCAGTTCGCGCCGTCCCACAGCCACATGTCATTGGAGTCCTGACCAATAAATCCGCCAAAAGTCACCACGCCATGGAAGCGCGGATCGTAGACCGTACCCACATTCAGGCGCTGCGGCGGCTGGGTCGCAGGAAACTGCTGTGTCCACTGCTTGCCATCGAAGGTCCAGGTGTTGACGGGATTCACCTCCGCCAAACCGCCAAAGATCACGGTTTGCTTCAGCGCCGGGTTGGTGCCGATCACGGCCGCGGCTCGCGCGGAAGGAAACGCCTTTGGGAACTGCTTGCGCCAGTTGTCATCTTTCCAGCGCCAGGTAGTCAGCTGATAACGTCGGCCATTCCAGCCGCCGAATTCGTCGACATTGCCTTTGAGCGGGTCCGTGAACAGCATGCCTCCGGTCACAGGCTGCGGAGTTTTGGCGGGCGCCGCTTCGGTCCACGTCATGTTCACACCGTCCCAGAACCACGTGTCGTTGAGATACTGACCATTGAAGCCGCCGTACAAGACGACTTGCTTCAGGGTCGCATCGTAGGCAGTCGTGGAACCAGCGCGCCCGGAAGGCGCGGCCGCAGTTTGCACCTGCGTCCAGTCGGCACCGTCGAAGGTCCAAGTGTCTGCAGGATATTCAAAACCATTCCACCCGCCGAACATCACAATCTTCTGCGTGGCGGGATCGTAGAACATCACGCATCCGCTGCGCGCCGAGGGAGAATGGGCCGTCACCACTCTCTTCCACGTCGAATTCGGAGGCTGGGCGAACGAGAGGCTGGCGAGCAAAAGAAGGGTGACAGCAGCGGCCGCGGGCGTGCGCACGAACGAACGCAAACTACAACGGGGAACCAACTGCATTGAGGGAACTCCTTGGAAGGCAATTTCTAGCGGAAGGAGTTTAGCACGGGAGGCGGCGGATGCAACGGCGAAAAGGCGCGTCTAGCGCTGGTTTCACCGCATTTTTCCGGCAAACAAAACAACACTGTGGAAGATGTCGATGTGAGCACCGTTTTGTCGTTGAACCGCGCTATTGAACAGCGATGTCATGGTGAGCTGAGCAGGACGAGGCGCGCAGCGAATCGTCCTGCGAAGTCGTATCGCGGTGTCGGCTACTGTACTTTGATATTTAGCGTCGCGGTCACTACAGGGTTAGTCCCATAGGTGATGGTGACGGGATACGTCCCGATCGCGGTACCACTGTCGACACTGCATGTTTCGGGCGAAGTGCCGTCGTTAGAGCAGGAAATTGTCGACGGAGCGCCAGACGCGAGTTGCCAAGAGGATTCCGGTGTGACATCGAACTCCTTACCATCGGATACTCCCTGCGATACGAACGTTTGCGTTTGTCCGCCATTCGCGATTGTCACAACCCACGTCAGCGGGGTACTTCCACTTGAACAATCCGTAGAACCAAACGTACCCTGACATACCTCGAAGTTAGTGACACCGGGCAGCACTACGTTGAGGGTGACACTATTTTGGACGCTCTGATCGTTCGCGCTGATGCTGGCTTGTCCGGCAGCGACACCCTGTATCGTGACGCCCCCGCATGGCTGTGAAGCGCAAGAACCGGTGATCGCGGCGACGTCTGGGGTATCACTCGACCATGAGACGCCGCTTTGCAAAGTGCTGCCCTGACCGTCACTATTAACGCCAAAGGCAGTCATCGTGATAGTCGAGCCGACCTGAACGGAAGTTGGGCCATTGATGGTAATCGAGGTAAGCGTTGGAGACTGAAAGAAGCCATTGCAACCGGCGCCAAACGCAGCGACAAGCAGCACGGCAAAAGCAACAGTTAACGGCAGTTTTTTCCCAGCAAGCTTGCGCTCAGTCGCCATAATGATGATCGCCTCGGATACGGAGATTTTAGCAGAACGCCCGCCCCTCGCTGGAAGGCCGCCTGCTCCCCGCTAGTGCATGGCTGGAGACGTGGCGGCGCAGATACGCAGACAGTGCGCTCGGTATGAGAACGAACAAGCGGAAGGAACTTGCGTGGTTTTTAGGTCTTAGGTGTTAGGTGTTGGGTCTTTGGGAAATCTCTATGGTTCAGCCCTTTTCCTAAGACCCAACGCCTGAGACCTGAGCCCTGCCTCACTGCGCCTTCTTCTTCCCGGCCCGCGCGATCCGGTCGTCAATGGGCTTACGGCCGGCGAAGCCTTCCGTCGTGCTGTGCCAGTGCGTAATTCCCTCTTCGCCCAGCTTCCAGCACAGCAGCACGATCTCGCCCTCGACCTTGCAGGGAAAATCGAGCAGTCCGATGTCGAGGTCTTTGACCTGCACGCCAATGGCGTCAATCTCGGCGACGGCGTCCTTCACGCGCCGAATAGTCTTCTCGCGCTCGGCCTTGCGCTGCGCCATCCGCACCACGTCAAGCCGCGTGCCTCCATTCAGAAAGACGCGGTGCGCCGTCTCCTGGAATTCGCCGTCAACTTCCTCGATCAGCTTCTTGCCATTGATAGCCTGCTTGAGCAGCGACTCGAGAATCGGCAGCAGGCTGAGGGCTTCATCCAGGGTGAACGTGCGGTCGGACATGGATCTATTTTAACGGAATACGGGCTTGGGCTCTGGGCTTTCGGCTCTAGGCTCTCGGCCCTAGACTCTTCGTACGTTTCATGTGCTATGTTCGCGGGATGGACGCTCCGAATCCGGGCGCGAAGGATTCCTCGCGAAATATCTACGCATTCGGCGTTACCTCGTTGCTCAATGACACCGCGACTGAAATGGCGTATTGGATTCTGCCCGCGTTCATCGCCTCGATCGGCGCCGGACCGGCGCAGCTGGGCATTATCGAAGGCATCGCCGAAAGCGTGGCGTCGTTTGCCCAGCTCTTCTCTGGATATCTGGCGGACCGAGTAAGTCGCCGAAAGCCAATCGTAGTCGGCGGATACTTTGTGGCGAACGCCGTAAAGCCGCTATTGGCGCTGGTCTCGTCATGGACGCAGATTCTGGGGATCCGTTTTGCCGATCGCTTCTCCAAAGGCATTCGCGGAACCGCCCGCGACGTAATGGTTGCAGATTCAGTGGACAAGGGGAACATTGGCTCGGCGTATGGCCTGATTCAGGCAATGGATTCTGCGGGAGCCATTGCAGGCCCACTGCTAGCGATCGCGCTGATTGGCCACTTCGGAATGCGCGGAGTATTCGCGTGGGCCGCAGTTCCGGGAGCGCTGTGCGTAGCCGTAGCATTGTTTGGAATCCGTGAAGTTCGCAGGACATCTCGGTCAATTGCCGGTTCAAAACCGTCAGCGGCGAGCGGTCAGCCGTCAGCTGTCAGCCGTCAGCTGTCAGCTTTCGACCGAACTTCCTCTCCGTTGTCGTCCCAGTATTACTACGTCCTCGCCGTAGTAACGCTCTTCTCGCTAGGCAACTCCAGCGACATGTTCCTGGTCCTGCGCGCGGGAAACATCGGAATTCCCGCTTCTCAAGCGCCGCTGCTCGGACTGGTTTTCAACGTTATGTTCACGCTGGCGTCGTGGCCGGCGGGAAAGTTCAGCGACCGCTTCTCGCGCTCCGCAATCGCAGCGGCTGGCTACGGAGTGTTTGCCGTCGTCTATCTCGTATTCGCGATGGCGCCTTCGCACTCGGCAATCTGGTTCTCAATGGCGTTCTATGGCTTGTTCTACGCGCTGACCAATCCAGTGCTGAAGGCATTGGTGGTAGAAAGCGTGGCCAAAGATGTGCGCGGGCGCGCCCTGGGAATCTAT
>Ga0335070_10002211_pt1 | contig 22711 bp, 21 predicted proteins | sample Lox_Sample_13_FD_206722 | JGI IMG/M metagenome (GOLD analysis project Ga0335070, IMG submission 206722) | Soil microbial communities from Loxahatchee National Wildlife Refuge, Florida, United States - Lox_Sample_1.3 | ecosystem: Environmental > Terrestrial > Soil > Wetlands | place: USA...
GCAAGATCTCGACGCTGCTCGACGACTGGTCGACGAAGACTGCGAACGCGGCCCCCCGGGAAAGCGCCTCGATCCCCAAGGCTCCGCTGCCGGCATAGAGGTCGAGCACGCGCGTGTCGTCCAGCGCGCCGAGGGAGCCGAAGAGCGACTCGCGCACGCGATCCGCGCTGGGGCGTACACCCGAGGCGGGCACGCGCAGGCGGCGACCGCCCAGCTCGCCGCCCGTCACGCGCATCGCGCACTCGCGCGTCGCCGCGCGCTCGTCGCCGCCCGACGCGGTGCGTCGACGCGACACACCCGTGCCGACGCACGGCTCGTCATGTTGCCGACACGCAGACGGGTTGCTGAACTCCGGAGGTGTTCGTACACTGCGCGCCCTCGCGACGTTTCGCGAGCGTATCACGCATCCTCACCCAGCATCTGCATCACTCCATCACCGTGAAGCCCGACGAGATCTCGTTGCTCCGCGCAAGACCGCACTCCGCGGCCTTGCAGAGGCGATGAGTCGGATCGGTGCGAGCGCGGACACCTCGAGCTCGAGCGCGGACACCTCGAGCGAGAAAACGGAAGGACCCAGCATGTCGACGGCTTCGGTCGAGCGCCTCAAGCGATCGCTCCCCGCGCGTCTCCAGAAGGTTCGCGGCAACCGTTCCCAGCGTCAGTTCGCGCGAGACCTCGGCGTCTTCCAGCAGAACGTGAACCGCTACGAGAGCGGGACGACGCCTCACACCGACTTCCTCATCACCCTGGCCATGAAGGAGAACGTCTCGGTGGACTGGCTCCTGCTCGGCAAGGGCAAGATGCGCAGAGGCCGCTGAGCCCCGCTCCAGCGCCCCCCTCGATCCGGCGTCCCGGCCTGCCCGTGTGCAGGAGGCGGTCTCCGTCTGCCCACAAAGTGGGTAACCGACTTCCCTCCTCCCCACGGGCGCGCCGCGACGCACCCTGCACCGCGTGAGCAGCCAGCGCAGGCATCGCGCCTGCGCGCCACGAGAAACCTCCGCTCCGTTCGAGCGGGGCACGCTCCTTGCTCTCTGGAAGCGTGCCCTGGGACGGATGCGGAGGCAGCTTGCGGACCCTCGCGTTCCTCACCGTTCTCGTCTCGGCGGCAGACCACTGGACCACCTATCTGTGTCTGCGGGCTCCGGTGCCCGGCTGGAAGGTGGCGGAGGCGAACCCCGTGGCGGAGTGGCTGTTCCACACCCTCGGACTCGTGCCGGGCCTCGCGCTCGACTCGGTCGTCACGCTCGCCGCCATCGGCTTCCTGCTGACCACGTCGGTGGTTCCGCGCCGCGTCAGCGCCGCGTTCCTCGCCATCGTCACCGTGTGGACGGCCTTTGCCGTCGCGAACAACATGCAGGCGCTGGCGGCGCTCGGCCTGTCCGTGGGAGGGGCGTAGCCATGCGGACGCTGCGCGCTCTCGTGCCCTGGCTCGTCTTCAGCACCGCGAGCGGCCTGTCGTGCGCGGTGTGGAACCCGGCGCCGCCGGCGGTGCCGGCCGCGGCGAGCTCCGCTTCGCCGGCGCAGCCCGCGCCGGATCGGGACCTCGACGTGGTGCGCGCGCACCTGCAGCGCCACGCCGGTCGCACCGGCCTCACGGAATCCGAGCTCGAGGGGCTGGCGCGGACCATCGTCGCGGAGTCGCACCAGCACCGCCTCGATCCGCGCCTCGTGCTGGCCGTGATGCACGTCGAGAGCCGCTACGACACCTACGCGGTCTCGGACAAGAATGCGATGGGCCTGATGCAGATCCTGCCCACGACCGGCGCCTGGCTCGCCGCGGCGGAAGGCATCGCGTGGGAGGGTCCGCAGACGCTCTTCGACCCGATCGCGAACGTCCGGCTCGGCGTCGCCTATCTGCGTCAGCTCCTCGACCGCTACGACGGCGACCTCTCCGCCGCGCTGGTGGCCTACAACTGGGGACCGGGCCACGTCGACGGCCGGCTCCGCGACGGCGGGCCGCTCCCGGTCGCCTACGCCGAGCTCGTGCTGCGCGCATACGGCCTGCACGTCCGGCCGTCGTAGCCGGTCTCTCGAGCGCGCCCGGTCAGGGCGTCTTCTCCGTCACGAGCGCCGCGGCGAAGCCGTCCACGGCGTGCATCGCGGCCTCGGCGCTGGTGCGGAAGCCGTTCACGAGGATCGAGAACACGACTCGCTCCCCGGACGCCAGGTGGGCGTAGCCGGAGAGCGCAGTGACGCGCGTCAGCAGGCCGGTCTTGGCGCGCACGCGCGCCTGCGCCGCCTCGGCGCGCTCCTTCAGCGTGCCGTCCGTGCCGGCGATCGGGAGCGCGGCCTCGAACTCGGCGCCGAAGTCGAACGAGCCGCGCGCGGCGCGCAGAGCCGCCACCAGCAGGCGCGGCGACGCGCGGTCCTCCTGAGAGAGCCCCGAGCCGTCGACCAGCACGCTGCCGTCGAGCGGCAGGCCCGCGGCGGCGAGCTGCGCGCGCACCGCGGCCGTGCCGCTCTCCCACGTCCCGGGCCGACCCGTCGCCCGCGTGCCCAGCTCCTTCACGAGCGCCTCGCCGATCTGGTTGTTGCTGTACTTGAGGAACCGGCGGAGCACGTCCGAGAGCGGCGCGCCGGAGAAGGCGGTCATGCGCACCGCACCCTGCGGCACGCTGCCCATGCGCATCTCTCCGCGCACCGAGATGCCCACTGCCTCGAGCTGCGCCACCAGCAGTGCGCCCGCATAGCGCGCGGGATCGAGGACGCTGCGCTGGAAGGTGTGCGGCTCGCTGCCCAGCGCGACGGCGCCGTCCAGGACGACCTCCTCGCCGTCGGGCACGCTCCGGCGATCCACCCGGAGACTCTCCGAGCCGCGCGAGGGACCCGTGCGCGCCCGGTTCGAGATCCGCAGATACCGAACGGGCGGATCCACCATCACCTGCGGCGCATCGCCGGTCGCCGACCCGGGCGCGACGACCACCGCGTAGGCGCCATAGTTCACGGTGAGCGCGCCGATCGGCGCATAGTAGGCGCGCCCCGTGGTCGGCCCCCAGGCCGGATTCCAGCGCTGCGCGTCGAAGCGCGAGTCGTCGAGCACGAGTCCGCGCCGCACGCTGCGCAGCCCGGCGAGGCGCAGGTCCGAAGCGAGCCGCCAGAGATCCTCGGAGGTCAGCGCCGGATCGCCGCCGCCGCGCACAACCAGGAAGTCGACGCCGCCCTCGGCGTCGGGCGCGCGGTCCGCGAGGATCTCGGTCTCGAAGCGGTGCGCAGGGCCGAGCACGCGCAGCGCCGCGAGCGCGGTCAGGATCTTCAGGTTCGACGCGGGCACGAGCGGCTGCGCGCCGGCGCGCTCGTAGAGCACGCGCCCGTCCTCGCTCTCGACGCGCACGCCGATGCGCGCGCCGCGCAGCGCGCGCGCCGCGAGCGCCGCGTCGAGGCGGCTCGCGAGCGCGCCCTGCGCCTCGAGCGCCGCGGCGGGTTCCGCTCCGACGGCTGCGGCGCACGCGAACGCCAGCGCGACGAGGACTGCGCGCATCGAATCCGCCGAACCTCCGCTTCAGCTCCGCGTCGGCGCCGCCGATGACGCCAGCCTGCGTGGATCGGGGGGATTGACGCGGCGCAGCTTATCCCCGAGGTTGCGCGCGGGCAAACGACGCGGTGGGGGGCCGCTCGTGCTCAACTGGATCTGGCTGGGCCTGATTTGGCTCGGCGTCGTGTATGCCGGCTTCACGGGCCGCATGGACGCCGTCTCGAAGGCCGCCTTCGACGAGGCGATCGGCGCCGTCTCGCTCGTGATCAAGCTCGTCGGCCCGATGATCCTGTTCCTCGGTCTGATGAACGTGGCGAGCCAGGGCGGCCTGCTCGTCGCGATCGCGAAGCTCTTGCGCCCGCTGCTGCGGCGGCTGTTTCCCGAGGTCCCCGAGGACCATCCCGCGATGGGCGCGATGGTGATGAACCTCGCCTCCAACGTGCTCGGGCTCGGCAATGCGGCCACCCCGTTCGGCCTGAAGGCGATGGTCGAGCTGAACCGCTTGAACCGCGTGCCGGGCGTCGCCAGCGACGCGATGATCCTGTTCCTCGCGATCAATGCGACCTCCATCACGCTGATGGCGCCGACCGGAACCGCGGCCGTGCGCGCCGCCGCCGGCTCGACCGCACCCCTGGCCATCTGGATGCCGATCGTCATGGCCCACACCTGCGCCAACCTGGCCGCGGTCCTCACCGTCTTCTGGCTGCGGCGCAGATCGCGCGACGCAGTGGAGGCGCTGCCGGGCGCACCCGCCGCTCCCGCCGAGCAGACGGCCGAGGCGCCGCCGGCGCCCAGCGAGGCGCTGCCGATGGGGCCGCCCCAGCGACTGTTCGTGTGGGGCACGCTCGCACTGCTCGCCGCCGGCGCCGCGCTGGAGCTGCCGCACCGCCTCGCCGACGCCTCCTTCAAGGACGCGTCGATCGCCATGCTCAACGCCTGGCTGGCCCCGCTCCTCATCCTCGGCCTGCTGCTCGTCGGTGTCGGCTCGCGGGTGCGCGTCTACGAGTCGATGGTGGCGGGCGCGCGCGAAGGCCTGGACGTCGCGGTGCGCATCACGCCCTACATGGTGGCGATCCTCGTCGCCGTGGGCATGTTCCGCGCCTCCGGGCTGCTCGACGTGATCGTCCAGGCGCTCGATCCCGTCACCTCGGCCGTCGGCTTCCCGGCCGCTGCGCTGCCGATGGCGCTCTTGCGCCCTCTCTCCGGTTCGGGCTCCTTCGCCGTGATGTCCGAGATCCTGCAGACGCACGGGCCCGATTCGTTCGTCGGAATGCTGGCGAGCACGCTGCAGGGCTCGACCGAGACCACCTTCTACGTGCTGACCGTCTACTGCGGCGCCGCCGGCATCCGCGACGTCCGCTACGCCCTGCCCGCCTGCCTGATCGGCGACCTGGCCGGCTTCGCGGCCGCCACTGCGGCGTGTCATCTCTTCTTCGGTCCGGCGTGATCGACGCGGACGACACCGCCGTCCGCGAGCGCGTGCGCCAGGCGCTGCAGCGGATCCTCTCCGCGCAGGCGCGGCGCATCGAGCTGCTGCCCGCGGGCCTCGGGCTGCGCCGCTTCGCGCGGGTCTGGCTCGCGAGCGGACCCGCGCCGACGCTGGTCGCGCGCGTCGAGGCGCCCGAGGATCCCGCCGGCCGACCGGCGGGCAGCGCCCCGGAGCCCCCGCTCGAGCCGATCCGCGCGCTGCTCGAGCGCGAGGGCCTGCCGGTGCCCCGCTGCTTCGGCGCCGACGGCGCCGTCCTGCTGCTCGAGGACGTGGGCGACCGCTCGCTCGCGTCGCTCGCGCCCGCTCTCCCGGCCGCGGAGCGCGAGGCGCTCTACCGAGAAGCGTGCGCCCTGCTGCCGCGCCTCCAGCGCGTCTCGGATCCTGGCGGTGTCGCCGCGTTCACGCGCCAGCTCGACGCGGCGCAGATCGCCTACAAGGGAGAGCTGTTCGCCGCACACAGCCTCGCGATGCGCGGCCGGCCGCCGACACCCGGAGAGGTCGCCTGCGTGCGGGACGCGTTCGGGCGCATCGCCGCGGAGGTCTCGGAGGCACCGCGGCGCCTCTCGCATCGCGACTTCCAGAGCGCGAACCTGCACCTGCGCGACGCGCCGCCCGGCCGCCGCCTCGTGATGATCGATCTGCAGGGCGCGTGGCTCGCGCCGCCGGAGTACGACCTGGTGTGCCTGCTGCGCGATTCCTACGTCGAGCTGCCGGAGGCGGAGATCGCTGCACACCTCGAGGCGACGCGCAGCGAGCTGCCCGATCGCCCGGATCCCGACACCGCGGCGCGGCGCTTCGCGCTGCTCGCGCTCGCGCGCAAGGCCAAGGACCACGCGCGCTTCCTCGACGTGGCGCAGCGCCGGGGCGACCGGCGCAGCCTCGCCTTCCTTCCCACGACGCTGCGCCATCTGCGCGCCGCGGCTCGCGCTGCCGCGCAGCGCGACCGCGCGTTCCGCGATCTCGAGGCGCTGCTACGCACGCTGCCGGAGTCGCCGTGCGCGCCATGATCGTGGCGGCCGGCCTCGGCACGCGCCTGCGGCCGCTCACCACCCTGCGGCCGAAGCCCGCGCTGCCCGTGCGCGGTCTGCCCCTCGTGGCCTACACGCTCGCCCTGCTCCACCACCACGGCGTGCGCGAGGTGGCGATCAACGTGCATCCCCTGCCCGAGGTGCTGGAGGCGGCCGCGACCCGCTACCGGCCGCCGGGCATGCGGCTCACGTTCTCCCGCGAGACGACGCTGCTCGACACGGGCGGCGGGATCCGCCGGGTCGCCGAGTTCCTGCGCGGCAGCGACCCCTGCCTGCTGCTCGGCGGAGACATGATCGTCGACGTCGACCTCGGCGCGCTGGTGGCCGAGCACCGCGAGCGCGGCGACGCCATCACCCTGCTCCTGCGCGAGGACCCGCGCAGCGCGGACTTCGGCAGCGTGGGCGTCGATGCCAGCGGCGCCGTGCGGCGCATCGGCTCCCGCTTCGATCTCGGCGGCGAGACCCGCGCCGGCGTCTACACCTGGGTCAACGTCGTGTCGCGGCGCGCCCTCGACGCGCTCCCGGAGCGCGAGATCTTCAGCCACTTCGAGGGCTGGATCTGGCCCCTCTTGCAGGCCGGCGCGCGCGACGTGCGCGGCAGCTTCGCGACCTGCCGCTGGGAGCCCGTCGGCACGCCGGCCGAGTACCTGGCCGTGAACCTCGCGCCACAGCGCTTCGCGTGGCTCGACGCGGACGAGCGAGCGCGCGCGCGCGGCGTGCGCTTCGAGTCCGACTGCGTGATCGGCGCTGGCGCCGCGATCGGCGCCGGAGCTAGCCTGCGCCGGGTCGTGGTCTGGGACGAAGAGCGGGTGCCCGCCGGCCTGCGCGCACAGGACGGAGTGTTCGCCGGCGGCGCGTTCCACGCGGTGCGAGACGCGGGCGCCCCCCCAGCCACCGGAACGAGTCGCGAGTGAGCGAGGTGCTCTTCGTCGGCACCGGGGATGCCTTCGGTGCGGGCGGACGCCGTCAGTCCGCGATCCTCGTGCGCGGGGCGTCGAGCAGCGTACTGCTCGACTGCGGCGCCACGACCGGCTCCGGACTCGACGCGCTCGGCGTCGCGCGCGACGAGATCGATGCGATCCTCGTCTCGCACTTCCACGGCGACCACTTCGGCGGCATCCCGCTGCTGCTGCTCGCCGCCCTCTACGAGGACCGCCGCCGCAGGCCCCTTCGCATCGTCGGACCGCGCGGCGTCGAGCGCCGCGTACGCGAGCTCGCCGCTGCGATGGGCCACGGCCTCGAGAACCGCACCTTCGGATTCGCCATCGAGTTCGACGAGCTGATCCCCGGCAAGGCTCTGGCCCTGGGTCCGATGCGGGCCGAGGCCTTCGTGACGAACCACTCGCCGGACTCGTGCCCCCACGGCCTGCTGCTCGACACCGGTCGCGAGCGCATCGCGTACTCCGGCGACACCGGCTGGTTCGACGCGCTGCCGCGCAGCGTCGCGGGCTCGACACTCTTCATCTGCGAGTGCACCTACCGCCGCGCGGGGTTCGAGTATCACTTGAACCTCGAGGTGCTCGAGGCCCGGCGCAGCGAGTTCGACTGCGGCCGGATCCTGCTCACCCACCTCGGCGCCGAGATGGTGGAGCGCCGCTGCAGCTTCGACACGGCGGACGACGGCCTGAGCATCCGCATCTGAACCGGGTCTAGTCCGGACGCGGGATCCGTCCGCTGCGGCCCGGCGCGATCTCGCCGAGCACCGCCGCGCGCCGCGCGCCCGTGCACTGCGGCAGGTGGTTGGGCAGGCCGAGCAGCGTGTGACGGCCCATCAGCGCGAAGGCCATCGCCTCTGCCGCATCCGCCGGAACGCCGTGAAGGTCGAAGGGCTCGACGGGCACGCGGCCCATCGCGCCGCGCAGGGCCTGCATCAGCGCGCCGTTGCGGACGCCGCCCCCGCCCACGAGCAGCCGATCCACCGCCTCGACGCCCTCGAGGTGGGCGCGACACGCGTGCGCCACCGTCTCGGCCGTGAAGGCGCAGAGCGTGGCGAGCAGATCGTCGAGCGCCGCGCCGCGCGCGCGGGCCTCGCTCCACAGCGCATCGGCTTGCGCCGCGCCGTAGCGCTCGCGGCCCGTGCTCTTCGGCGGCGGGGCGCGCAGGAAGTCGTCGTCGAGGAGGCGCGCGAGCCAGGCCGCGTCGACGCGGCCTCGCCGCGCGCGTGCCCCGTCCGCATCGATGCGCTCGCGGCCGCCGGAGGCGGCGCGCACCACGCCGTCGATCAGCGCGTTCGCGGGACCGACGTCGAAGGCGATCACCGCCTCGGGCCGCCCGCCGCGCGGGAGCCAGGTCACGTTGGCCATGCCGCCGAGGTTCAGCACGAGGCGCGACTCCGCGGGCGAGCCGAGAGCCACGAAGTGGAAGAAGGGCGCGAGCGGCGCGCCCTCCCCGCCCGCGGCCAGGTCGCGCGGGCGGAAGTCCGCGATGGTCGTGCAGCCGGTGCGTTCGGCGATCCAGGACGGATCGCCGATCTGCAGCGTCGCGTGCAGCTCCGGGTGGTGAGCCACGGTCTGACCGTGCGAGGCGATGGCGTCGACCTGCTCGAGAGCGAGCCCGGCGTCCGCGGCGACGCCGGCCGCCGCAGCGGCGAAGCGCTCGGCCAGCAGCACGTCGAGGGCCGCGAGCTCGCGCAGCGTCTCACCGGGCGGCGTGTGGCCCGCCGCGAGGTCGTGGATGCGCTGCTGCAAGGAAGCCGGCAGCGGCTCCTCCCGGTAGGCGCGCAGGCGGAAGGGGCGCGGCTCGCGCGGATCCTCCCACTCGACGAGCGCGGCGTCGACGCCGTCCGCCGAGGTGCCCGACATCAGTCCGATCACGCGCACGCGCGGCAGGGTAGGCGAAGCGCGGTTGACATCCGAGAGCCCCGATCGAATACTCCGCCGCCTCGCCCGGCCCGCCAGAGCCGCTCGCGAGGGCTGCGCTCGGAGTCCGAGCCCTCGAGCCCAGGGAGACCGCATGAACGATGCCTCGCGCGCGCAGGGGGGACTCATCTGCGTCGCCGTCGTGGTGGTCGCCGCGTGCTTCCTGCTCGGTCTCCTCCAGAAGAGCTACTGGGCGCTCGCCCTGCCCGTCGCGATCCTCGTGTTCTTCGTGCTCGGCCTGACCTTCTGGGTGGGCTACACGATCGCGACGATCCGCGTCGAGCCGTACGAGGACAGCGCGCCGCCCCCGGACGATGCCGATGCCGGGTCGGCGTCCGCCGAGGAGCGCTGAGCCGTGCGGATCGCGCTGCTCACCTACCGCGGCAACATGTACTGCGGCGGCCAGGGCATCTACGCGGCCTATCTGGCCCGCGAGTGGCAGCGCGCCGGCCACGACGTGCACGTCATCGCCGGGCCGCCGCTGCCGCAGCTCGAGCCGGGCATCCCGCTCCACGAGATCCCGAACGACAACGTCTTCGGCGTGCGCCACCCGGAGTGGGCGCGCCGCCCGGAGCCCTTCGGGCTGCTGCGCCCGCTCTCGCTGTGGGAGCTCGGCGTCTCGCGCTTCGGCGTCTTCCCCGAGATGCAGACCTTCGGGCTGCGCCTGCTGACGCGCTGGAAGCGCCTCCAGCAGCGCCACCGCTTCGACGTGGTCTTCGACAACCAGTGCCTCTCCTGGGGGCTGCTCGGCATCCGCGCCACCGGAGTGCCGGTGGTCTCGGTGATCCACCACCCGCTGCACATCGACCGCGAGGCCGACTTCGCGATCGATCCGAGCCTGGTCAAGAAGATCAAGCGCACGCTCTACTTCCCTCTCCTGATGCAGCAGATCGTGGCCCCCCGCCTGGATCGCATCGTGACCGTCTCCGAGGCGTCGCGGCGTGAGATCGAGCGCTACTTCGGCATTCGCGAGAAGGACGTGCCCGTCGTCTACAACGGCACCGACACCGAGCTGTTCCGGCCGGTCCCCGAGGTGCGCAAGGAAGCCGACCTGCTCTTCGTCGGCCGCACCGAGGACCGCAAGAAGGGAGTCGGCACGCTGCTCGAGGCCCTCGCACTGCTCCCCCGCCACGTCACGCTCAAGATCGTCGACGGCCGCATCCCCGAGGACGGCCTGGTGATGCGCGCGCTGCGCCGGCTCCGCCTCGAGGACCGCGTGGTGCTGTGCCGGCGCATGCTGACCATCCCGGAGCTGGTGGAGCAGTACTCGACGGCGCGCGTGGCCGTCGTGCCCTCGTTCTTCGAGGGCTTCGGCTTCCCGGCCAGCGAGGCGATGGCCTGCGGGCTGCCCGTGGTGGCCCACGCCGCCGGCGCGCTGCCCGAGGTGGTCGGCAGCGACGGCACGGCCGGCGTGCTGGTGCCGCCGCGCAACCCGCGCGCGCTCGCGCGGGCGATCGCGGACGTGCTCGCCGAGCCCGGCCGCGCCGAACGCATGGGAGCCGCCGCCCGCGCGCGCGTCGAGCGCGTCTTCCAGTGGAAGCGGGCGGCCGCGGAGCTGGCCCTCGTCTTCGAGGAGACGCTGCGTGCTGCTCACCGTCGACCTCGCGCGGCTTGAGCTGCGCCCGGGCGAGCGCCTCCTCGATGCCGGCTGCGGCGAGGGGCGTCACTGCTTCGGGGCGCTCGAGCGCGGCGCGCACGTGGTGGGGCTCGACCTGGATCCGGCTGGCCTGCACGCGCACCGCGAGCGCCTCGCGCTGCGCGCCGCGGAGCGCGGCCGCCTCGGCGCGTTCGTCCAGGGCAACGCGTTCTCCCTGCCCTTCCGGGACGGCTGCTTCGACAAGGTGATCTGCTCCGAGGTGATGGAGCACGTCCACGACTACCGTGCCGCCGCCCGCGAGCTCGCGCGCGTGACGCGGCCGGGCGGCCTCGTGGCCGTCACGATCCCGACCGCCACCAGCGAGCATCTCTACCTGCGCGTCGGCGACGACTACTTCGAGTCGCCCGGCGGGCACATCCGCATCTTCCGGCCCCGCGACCTCGCACGGGGGCTCGCCGCGGCGGGCCTCGCGACCGTCGGCGTCGGGTTCGCGCACGCGCTGCACACGCCGTACTGGGTGCTGCGCTCGATCGCGGGGCTGCCGCGCGCCGACGAGAGCCGGCTGGTGCGCGCCTATCGATCCTTCCTGATCCGCGCCACGGTGTCCCGCGGCCTCTCCCGCCTCGAGCGCGCGCTGAACTACTGCTTTCCGAAGAGCGTCGTGCTCTATGCCGAGAAGCGCACCGCGCGGCGCGCGCACGCGCCCCGGGCCCTCGCCTCGTGAGCGCATCCGCGCGGCCGCTGCGCATCGCCTTCGTCGCGTACCGCGGCAACATGCGCTGCGGCGGCCAGGGCGTGTACCTCTGGTTCCTCGCCCGGGAGCTCGCGCGTGCGGGCCATCACATCGACGTGTGGGTCGGACCGCCCTATCCCGACCCGATGCCGTTCGCGCGCGTCACGCACCTGCCGAACCAGCAGTTCTGGGCCGGCTGGTTCAACCGCGACCGCAGCCGCATGCTGCCGCGGCCGCCCTGGAAGACCTTCGAGCCCCTCAACTTCTACGAGCTCGCCGCCTCGCGCATGGGCTTCCTGCCCGAGCCCTTCGCGTTCAGCGTGCGCGCGCTGCGCGCCCTCGGCGCGCGCCTGCGGCGCGGCGAGCGCTACGACCTCGTGCACGACGTGCAGTGTCTCGGCTGGGGGCTCCTGCCGCTCCTCTGGATGGGCCTCCCGGTGGTCAGCACGGTGCACCATCCGCTCAGCGTCGACCGCCGCGCCTCCTTCGACCGCGACCGCAACCTGCGCGAGTGCCTCGGCACGATGGAGTTCTATCCGGTGGGCATGCAGGCCGCGGTCGCCCGCCGCGTCGACCGCGTGTTCACGTCGTCGCGCGTCAGTGCGCGCGCCCTCGAGCGGGATTTCGGCGTGGCCCCGGGGCGCCTGCGCATGGTTGCGAACGGCGTCGACACCGAGCTGTTCTCCCCCGATCCCTCGGTCCGGCGCGATGCGAACGAGCTGCTGTGCGTCGGGCGCGCCAGCGACCCCAACAAGGGCGTGCGCACCCTGATCGAAGCCCTCGCGCACGTCCCCGCGCCCGCGCGCCTCACCCTGGTAGACGACGACCACCCCGACAACCCCGCGCGCGGCTGGGCCGAGCGCGCGGGAGTCGCGGCGCGCGTGGACATCGCGGGCCGCGTCGACGTCGCGACGCTGGTCTCGCTCTACCGGCGCGCGGCACTCGTGGTCGTGCCGTCCCGCTACGAGGGCTTCGGACTTCCGGCGGCCGAGGCGATGGCCTGCGGGACGCCCGTCGTGGCGCGCGCCGCCGGCGCTCTCCCCGAGGTGGTGCGGACCGGCGGCGGCGGCATCCTGGTCGAGGCGGCGGAGCCCGCGGCTCTCGCCGCGGGGATCCGCGCGCTGCTCGGCGATCCGGCGCGGCGCGCGGAGCTCGGCGCGCGCGGGCGCCGCGGCGTCGTCGCCGCCTACGCCTGGAGCTCCGTCGCCGCACGCACGGCCGAGGTCTACGCGGAGCTCGTGTCCGCGCGCCGCGGGCGGCCCGAGAGCACGACCACGTCCGCCGCGGCCGGGGCCCGCCTGGCCAGCTGATCGAGCGCCTCCAGGGCCGCGTTCGCCGCCACGGCCGGGAGGTGCGCCAGCAGCCGCGACCAGCGCGGCAGGCCCCACGCGAGCGAGACGCCCGTTGCCGCGTCGAGCACCAGGTGCGCTCCGGCCTGCTCGCGCATCAGGCCGAGGTCGTAGCGGGTGAAGTGGTCGTGGGGCACGTCGTAGTGTCGGCGCCCGGGCCTCGGCGCGCGGCCGAGCCAGTCCTCGCCCACGTGGTCCGCGAAGCGCGCGGCGCGACACGACAGCGAGTCGAAGTTCGCGATGGCGAGCACCACCCGCCCGTCGCGGCGCGTGACGCGAGCCATCTCGCCGATCGCGGCCTGCGGCGCGTCGAAGTGGTCCAGCGCGCCCTTGCACAGCACGGCGTCGAAAGTCCCCGTCGCGAAGGGGAGCGCGTCCGCCCAGCCGCGCACACCGTGCGCCACGCGCTCCGCGTCCGCGGCCACCATGCGCGCGAGCCCCAGCATGCGGGCCGAGGGCTCGACGGCCACGGTGAACGCGCCGCGAGCCGCCAGGGCGTTCGCGTCCTGGCCCACGCCGCTCGCCACGTCCAGCACGCGCTGCCCGGGCCGGATGCGGGTCGCGGCCAGCGTGCGCTCGGTCATGCGCGCGAACAGGAACTCGCTGTCGCGCGTCGCGCCGGTGGGGATCACGTCGCGCATGTCGCGATCCAGATCGACGACTCGCATGCCGCGACACTAGCAGGATGACGGGCCCGCGAACCCTCGCGGCTTTGGCAGCGTCGAAGACACCGGTATGCTCGGCGCGATGGCGGACACCCTGGCGGCACAGAGCGCGGCGCGGATTCCGAGCCCACGCCCGCAGCTCGACCGCCTCGCCGCCTTCCGCGTCACCTATCTGGCGATCTTCTCCTTCATGTTGCTCTACGTGGTGAGCGTGGAGGTCGCCGAGGCGCTGCTCCAGGTCCACTTCCAGCACGCCGTGCGCGAAGCCGTGCGGGTCAGCCCCGTGAACGGTCCGATCATCCCGCAGATCCAGACCCGCGTCTCCGACCTGCTGCGCAACTCGATCTGGACGAGCTGGGGCGGCGTGCGCGTGAACGTCACGGTGCTCGGCGCGGACGGCAAGACGCCGCTCTACGTCGGCGTCGGCAACCTTTCGCCGCCTCCGCCGCCCAGCGGGTTCGACGCCGCGATGCGCGAGGCGATCGATCTCCTGCCTCCCATCACCGATGTCGACGTCGCCGTGTCGCACGGCTCGCTGCTCTCCGCGAGCATCTTCGTGGGCTACGCGGCGATCCTGCTCCAGGGCCTGTTCCTGTACCAGCGCACCCAGGCGCGCCGGGAGGAGGAGCGGATGGCCGCGGCGGTCACGGCGCGCGACGACGCGGCGCGCCGGGCGCGCTCCATCGAGGGCGAGCTCGACGCCGTGCGCACGCGGCTGCGCGAGGTCGAGCCCGCCGAGCGCTCGCAGACCGAGGCGATCCGCGCGCTCGAGGCCGAGCGCGCCGCGCTGCAGAGCAAGCTGCGCGAGCTCGCCGAGCGCGAGGCACAGCTGCGCCGCGGCGCGGAGCGCGGGGCCGAGCTCGCGCAGGAGCACCAGGCCCTCGAGGATCTCCTGGAGGAGGCGCTCGAGGACGTGGGCCAGAAGGAGCGGGAGATCCAGGCGCTCCAGGACCGCCTGGCTCACGCCACGCGGGGCGAGGCGCGCCCGAAGGAGGCCGGTGGCCGGATGCGCGAGTCCGAGCGCATCGCCAGGCGCCTGCGCACGCTCTACAAGAACCTCGAGTTCGACGACCGCTCGATCGAGGACATCGTGGCGCTCGGCGACGAGTCGCACCGGCTGCGCGCGGAAGAGGCGCTGAAGCGCCTGGCCGACGAGCCCGACACCGCCGCGATCCGCCGCAAGGTCGGCGGACTGCCCTCCCATCTCTCGATCTTCGAGCTCGGCTTCGCGGGCAAGTGCCGCATCTACTACACGCGCTCGGAGCGCGGCGCCTTCCGCATCCTCGCGGTGGGCGGCAAGGCCTCGCAGAAGCAGGACCTCGAGTACCTGAGCCGGCTGGCCTGACAGACTCCGCTCGGCTGCGCCTCGCTGCGCGCCGCCTTCGGCGGCTTGCCTGACACGACTCCGCCCGGCTGCGCCTCGCTGCGCGCCGCCTTCGGCGGCTTGCCTGACAGACTCCGCTCGGCTGCGCCTCGCTGCGCGCCGCCTTCGGCGGCTTGCGGGCTAGCGCAGCGCCTTGCAGGCGAGGCGCAGCGTCTCCTTGAGCGCGGCGTCCTCCCACGGCTTCGACACCACCGCGCGCACGCCCACGGCGCGCATGGCATCCTCCGGGATCGCCTCGGTCCAGCCGGTGATCAACATGCGGATCACCTGGGGCCGCCGCGCGGCGATGCGCTCGAGCAGCTGGAGCCCCGTCATCCCCGGCATCTTGTGGTCCGACAGGACGAGATCGATCGGATGCGCGTCGCACAGGCGCAGCGCGTCGCCCCAGGTCTCGGCGGCGAGGATCTCGTAGGGCTCGCGCCGCAGGCTGCGGCGCAGCGCAGACAGGATGCGCGGCTCGTCGTCGACGAGCAGGAGCAGCGGCGCGCGGCCTCCCGCGCTCACTCCGGCAGATCCTCCACATCGTCGACGGGCAGGAACAGGCGGAAACAGGTTCCGACGCCCGGCTCGCTCTCGACGGCGAGGCGGCCCCCGTGCCGCTGCACGATGCCGAACGAGGTGGAGAGACCGAGGCCGGTGCCGGCGCCGACCTTCTTGGTCGTGAAGAATGGGTCGAAGATGCGGCTGCGATGCTCGGGCGGGATCCCGACGCCCGTGTCCCGCACTGCGACCTCGACGCCGCCCGGGCTGCGCCGCGTCTCGAGCGCGATGGTGCCCGTCGCGCCGCTCTGTCCCACGGCCTCTTCGATGGCCTGATAGGCGTTCACGAGCAGGTTCATGAAGACCTGCTTGAGCTGCATCGGGAAGCACGGCACGGCGGGCAGATCCGCGTAACGCTTCTCGAGGGTCACGACGTGCTTCATCATCGGCCACACGATGTTGGCCGTGGAATCGAGACATTGGTTGAGGTCTGCGAGCACCCGCTCCGCCGTGTCCTGGTGCGAGAAGTCGCGCAGGTCCTGGACGATGTGGCGGATGCGCTCCGAGCCCTCCTGGGACTCGCGCACCGCCTTGGCGAGGTCGCCGAGCACGAAGGCGACGTCCACGGCCTCCGCCTCGGCGCCGAGCGCCTCCGCGGCCTCGCGCAGCTCCGGCGCCTCGGCCTTGCGCGCTGCCTCGAGCAGCGCCTCCACCTGCCCCCACACGCGGCGCAGGTCCTGCACGTACTCCGCGATCTGGAAGAGGTTCGCGTGGATGAAGCCCATCGGGTTGTTGATCTCGTGGGCGACGCCCGCCGCGAGCTGACCGATCGACGCCAGCTTCTCGTGCTGCAGGAGCTGGGTGCGGAGCTGCTTCGTGTCGGACAGATCCTGGAAGACGGCGACGGCACCCGTGCGCGCGCCGTCCGCCGCCTCCATCGGCGCACAGGACATGCCGACGGGCACGCGGCGGCCGTCGGGGCGCATGATCACGGCCTCGGCTCCCTTGAAGCGCTCCCCGCGGCGCAGGCTGCGTGCGACCAGCGACTCCTCGCCCGCGGGCGCCCCGAACCAGTCCCACGCGGAGCGGCCGAGCAGCGCCTCGTGGGTCGCGCCCAGGATCTGCTCGGCAGGCGGGTTGCAGTAGGCGATGCGTCCGGCCGCGTCGACGACGAGCAGCGCGCTGTTCAGCTGCTCGATGATGTCGTGCTGCGCCCGCACGACGTTCGAGCCGGACGCGCGACGCAGCGCCTCGCGACGCGAGCGCTCGCGCGCGAGCAGGCGGCGCAGTGCCACCGCGATGCGCTCGGCGCCGACGCCCCACGCGAGACATTCGGCAGCGCCCGCGCGCAGCCAGGCCAGCGCCGCGGAATCGCCGGGCTCCGGCTCGAGCACGAGCGCGGGCACCGCGCGCGCCGCGAGTGACGCGACCAGGGCCTGCGCGCCGGCGCCGATCCGCGCGTCGAGGATCGCGGCATCGAGCCGCGTGATCCGCGCGAGCGCCTGGCAGTCGGACGCCGCGCCGACGTGCAGGATCTCGATCTCCTCGCCCCACAGCGCGCGCGCCTGCGCGAGCCATGCGGGCTGCGGATCGGCGCTCACCAGCGCCACGCGGGCGGCGCCGCGCCCTCCCCCCTCGCTCGGGTCCATGGGGTCCACCGAGACCTCCCGCATGCGCGCGGCCGGGCCGCGGCGCGTTCGGGGGGTGCCGCAATCTACCCGATCGGGGCGCGCCCGCTACGCGCCGGGCTACGACGGACGCCGCGGCTGGAGTCCGTGCTTCGCGAGCTTCCGGTACAGCGTGCTGCGGCCCAGGCCCAGGCGCCGCGCGGCCTCGGGTGCGTCGCCGCCGGTCTCCTTCAGCGCACGCTCGAGCGCGAGACGCTCGTAGGCCGCGAGCGAGAGCGGCACATCGAGCGGCAGCGGCGTCGCCGCGCGAGCCGCGGCCCGACGCGCCCCCGGCAGGTCCGACGCGCGGATGCGCGGGCCGCGAGCCAGCGCCAGGGCGGACTCGATGGCGTTCTCGAGCTCGCGCACGTTGCCGGGCCAGTCCGCCTCCATGAGCAGCTGCAGGGCCTCGTCCTCGATGCCCTCGACCGGCGAGTGCGCCGCGCGGTACTTGCGCAGGAAGTGATGCACGAGCAGCGGGATGTCGTCGCGGCGCTCGCGGAGCGCCGGGATGTCGATGCGCACGACGTCGAGCCGGTAGAAGAGGTCCTGGCGGAAACGGCCCTCCGCCACCATGCGCTCGAGGTCGCGGTGCGTGGCACAGATGACCCGGATGTCGACGGGCACCGGCGTCGAGCCGCCGACCGGACGCACTTCCTTCTCCTGGAGCGCGCGCAGCAGCTTGGCCTGCACGGTCGGCGGGATCTCGCCGATCTCGTCCAGGAAGAGCGTGCCGCCGTGCGCCATGCGGAACAGGCCCACGGCCCCCGTCGCCCCGGTGAAGGCCCCCTTCTCGTGGCCGAAGAGCTCGCTCTCGATGATCGACTCCGGCAGCGCGCCGCAGTCGACGGGCGCGAACGGTCCCGCCGAACGCGGACTCGCGGCGTGGATCGCGCGCGCGACCAGCTCCTTGCCCGTCCCGCTCTCGCCCCGCAGCAGCACGTGGCTCTCGTTGTGGCGCAGCCCGTGGATGGTGCGGGCCAGCCGGCGCATGGCCGGGGAGTTGCCCACCAGGGAGGTCGGCGCGCCGCGCTCGCGCAGCTCCGCCTCGAGCTCGAGATTGCGTGCGACCAGGCGCCGCCGTTCGACGGCCTGGCGCACCGTGGTGCGCACGCGGTGCACGTCGTCGAAAGGCTTCTCGAGGTAGTCGAACGCACCGCTGCGGATGCAGTCCACCGCGCTCTCGATGCTCGCGTGGCCGGTGATCACGATCACCTCGAGCTCCGGGCGCTCGCGCTTCACGCGCGCCAGCAGGTCGAGGCCGCTGTCCCGGCCCAGCAGCAGGTCGACGACGACGACGTCCAGGTCCGGGTCGGACAGCGCCCGCTCGGCCTGCTCCGCCGTCTCGGCCAGGCCGATGCGATGCGCATCGACGCGCAGAATGCGCTGCAACGCGCGCAGCAGCAGCGGTTCGTCGTCGACCAGCAGGACCGAGCCGCACGTGCCCGGTGCGTCCTGCGGAGCGCGACTGACGCGGATCTCGGCGCCCATGGACAGCTCGCGTATCGGTGTCGCCGCGCTTCCTCTTGAAGCCCGCGCGGGAGCTGCCTTACATTCCGGCGCCCCCCTCCGCCACGCGGAGGCTCCTTGCGCAAGTCCCACGTCCTCGTCGTCGACGACGAGGAGCTCTACCGCCGGTCGCTCGAGCGCATCCTCGCGCGCGTGGGGCACGAAGTTTCGGAGGCGCGAGACGCCGGCGAGGCGATCGCGCTCGCCGCGAGCCAGCCCCTCGACCTCGTGATCGCCGACATCCGCATGCCCGGAATCAACGGGCTGGAGCTGGTGCGGCAGCTCCACGAGGTGCATCCCGATCTGCCCTGCATCGTGGTCACGGGCTTCGGCGGCCCGGAGCAGTCGATCGAGGCGCTGCGCGCGGGCGCCTTCTGGTATCTCGAGAAGCCGTTCGATCAGGGACAGCTCGACGCGGTGCGCAAGCTCGTGGACCAGGCGATCGAGCACGGCCGCCTGAAGACCGAGAACCGCCTGCTGCAGCGCGAGCTGCGCTCCAAGTACCGCTTCGAGAACGTGATCGGCACGAGCCCGGCGCTGCGCTCGGTGCTCGACGTGGTGGCCAAGGTCGCCGAGACCGACAGCACCGTGCTGATCACCGGCGAGAGCGGCACCGGCAAGGAGCTGATCGCCCGGGCGCTCCACTACAACAGCCGCCGCGCGGAACGCCGGCTGGTCACCGTCAACTGCGGCGCCATTCCCGAAGAGCTGCTCGAGTCGGAGCTCTTCGGGCACGTGCGCGGCGCCTTCACCAGCGCGGTCAGCCAGCGCGAGGGTCGCTTCGCGCTCGCCGACGGCGGCACGATCTTCCTGGACGAGATCGGCGACATGAGCCCGAACCTGCAGGTGAAGCTGCTGCGCGTGCTCCAGGACCGCACGTTCGAGCCCGTCGGATCCTCGAAGTCGATCACCGTGGACGTGCGCGTGGTCGCCGCCACCAACCAGGACCTCGAGCGCGCGATCCGCGAAGGTCGCTTCCGCGAGGATCTCTACTACCGCCTCAACGTGATCCCGATCGAGGTTCCGCCGCTGCGCCAGCGTCGCGACGACATCCCGCTGCTCGCCCAGCACTTCCTCGACGTCATGCACCACGAGAAGGGCACGCGCGTGGACTCGATCACGGATGCCGCCCTCGCCCTGCTCTGCCGCTACGACTGGCCCGGCAACGTGCGCGAGCTCGAGAACCTGATCGAGCGCGTCAGCGTGCTGCGCGGCGAGGGCGAGATCCGCCCCGAAGATCTGCCCGCCGCGCTGCGCGGCCATGGCGGCCCGGCCGGTACGGCGCCGACCATCCCCGAGAGCGGCCTCGACTTCCGCGAGGTCGTCGACCGCTTCGAGAGCGAGCTGATCCGCCAGGCGCTCGAGCAGACCCAGGGCAACAAGAACCGCGCGGCACAGCTGCTCGGGCTGAACCGCACCACGCTGCTCGAGAAGATCAAGAAGAAGGGCCTCGAGGGCTCCGGCCGCTGAACGGACCCCCCCGCGCCACGAGCGAGCCGTAGAGCGCTCTCTCCCAGCGACACGACCGGAGCTCGGAGGAACATGGCGCGCTCTGCGCGCCGCAAGCGGCGGAGCCGCGCGCAGCGAGCCGGAGGCGAGGGGAGCCCGATCGGGCCAGGTGTCGGGAACCGGGCGCCGGGCCGTCGGATCCCCGTCGCCGCACACGGAGGGGCGCCGGGCCTGCCGCCGCGCACTGCGGCAGCTCGGCGAAGCAGCCTGCACAGCAGCCGTGCGCAGGCGGCCGGGAAAACGCGCGGGCTGACGGGGACCTAGCCGTCCGATCCGCCGCGCGGACGGCTCCTCGCGCGCCGCGCCTCGGGCCGCGTCCCGCTTTTGGCACACCCCCTGCTTTGCGCCTGCCCCGACGCAGAGCCCGGGCGATGACGGACGCCGCCACACGGGATCGCGCACAGGAGGACTGCATGGAAGCGCTGCTCCGCGAGGCCAAGGAGAAGAACACCGAGATCCCCTCGACCCTCAAAGAGCAGATCGTGCTCGAGCACACGCCGCTGATCCGCTACATCGTGAACCGGATCGCCGTGCGCCTGCCCTCGCACATCGACCTCGACGACCTGCACAACACGGGCGTCATCGGGCTGATGGACGCGATCGAGAAGTACGATCCCGAGAAGAACTGCAAGTTCAAGACGTACGCCGAATTCCGCATCAAGGGCGCGATCCTCGACCAGCTCCGCTCGCTCGACTGGGTGCCGCGCAGCGTGCGCCAGAAGAGCCGCCGCCTCGAGCGCGCGTACGGCGAGGTGGAGCAGCGGCTCGGACGCAACGCGACCGAGGACGAGGTGGCCGATTCGCTCGGTCTCCAGCTCGACAAGTTCCACGAGCTGCTCAACCAGGTGCGCGGCATCTCGCTGGTGAACCTGGAGGAGATCCGCGGCACGAACTCCGACGGCGATCGCACGGGCACCTTCGCCGACATCGTCGAAGACGTGAACTCCGAGAACCCCTTCGCCAGCTTCAAGATGACGGAGACGAAGCGGGTGATCGCGGAGACCATCGCGATGCTCCCCGAGAAGGAGCGGCTGGTGGTCTCGCTGTACTACTACGAGGATCTCAACATGAAGGAGATCGGCGGGATCCTGGGGATCACCGAATCTCGCGTGTGTCAGATCCACACCAAGGCCGTGCTGCGGCTGCGCGCGAAGCTGAAGGCGCTGCTGGAGCGGTAGCTCGGCTGCTCCTCGCTGCCCGCGGGCTACGCCCCGCTCGCAGTCGGATCCGGATCGCAGCGCACCAGGGCCACGGTGATGTTGTCCTCGCCGCCGCGCGCGTTCGCGAGATCGACGAGGCGGGTACAGATGGCCTCGACGTCCTGCTCCTTCGCCGCGACGGCCGCGATCTCCGCGTCCTCGAGATGCGTCGTCAGCCCGTCCGAGCAGAGCACCACCGCGTCGCCCGGCGCGGGCGTCATCTCGGCGAGATCCGGCTCGACCTGGCGGCGCACGCCGAGGGCGCGCGTCAGCACGTGCCGGTGCGGATGCCCCCGCGCGGCGTCCTCCGAGATCTCCTGCCGGCGCACCAGCTCGGCCACGAGCGAATGGTCGTCGGTCAGCCGGCGGATCGTGCCCGAGCGGATCAGGTAGGCGCGGCTGTCGCCCACGTGGGCGAGCGCGATGCGTCCGCCGCCCGCCAGCAGCGCCACGAGCGTCGTGCCCATGCCGGTCAGCTCGGGCTTGGCCTGCGCCGTCTCGTAGACCTCGCGATTCGCGTGCTGCACGCAGGCGCGCAGCTTGTCCGTGAGCGTCGCCCGGCTGCCGGCCAGCTCCCGCAGCGCCGAGACGCAGCCCCGCGTCGCCAGGCGGCTCGCGAGCTGGCCCTCGGTATGGCCGCCCATGCCGTCTGCGACCAGGTAGAGCCCGAGTCGGGGAGCGAGGGCGAAGCAGTCCTCGTTCACGCTGCGCCGGCGCCCCACGTCCGTGCGCGCGGCCGCGGTCAGGATCATCGAGCTCCACCTCCGCCCGGCCCGCGCGACCGGTACGGCCTGCATCGGAGGTCCGCCGGGAAGCCTTGACGCCGGATCAGGCTCTCCGAGGCCTCCCGGGCCGTTTCGATGCGGCTGGACTCGGCGGCGGAAAAAGCATTCAATCCGGGTGGATGCGGCGTCGATAGGACACGGGGCTGCGCTTGCACGAGCCGGCCCGCCGCTGAGGCCATACCGGGGGGACCATGGGCAAGACCCTGCTGCTCGCAGACGACAGCGTCACGATCCAGAAGGTGGTCGGGATCAGCTTCGCCAGCGAGGACATCACGCTCGTCACCGTGGACAACGGCGACGACGCCATCGCCCGCGCCAGGGCGCTGCGCCCGGACGTGATCCTCGCGGACGTCGTGATGCCCGGGAAGAGCGGCTACGAGGTCTGCGAAGCGATCAACGCCGATCCCGCGCTGCGTCACATCCCGGTGTTGCTGCTGACGGGCACCTTCGAGGCCTTCGACGCCGAGCGAGCGAGCCGCGCCGGCGCCGCCGGCCACATCGCCAAGCCCTTCGAGGCACAGGCCCTGGTCGAACGCGTGAAGCGCCTGCTCGCGGCCGCTCCGGCCCCGGCCGCGCCGCAGCAGAGCGCAGCCGCGCCGGCGGCGCCGCAGAAGGACCGCCCGGCGCCGCAGGCGAGACCCGCGTCCCCGGCAGCCCCGCCGGCGAAGCCCGCGGCCGCCCCGCAGGCAGCGCCCGCGCTGGCGAGGCCCGCGGCTCCGGCCCCGTCCCGGGCGCCGGCCGCAGTCGCTGCGCCCGCAGGTCCGCCCGCGGCGCCCGCGCGGCCGTCCACCGCCAGCGACGAGGCCTTCGACTTCTTCGACGACTCGGTCGCGGAGCCCGCGCAGAGCGCGCGCACCGCCACGGCCGACTCGCAGCTCGGCGATGCGGGCGCCTCCGACGCGAGCCTCGAGCTCGACGCGGACGACAGCGCCTTCGCGTTCGGCGACGAGGACCTCGCGTCGACCCCGAGCGCGCCGGCGCGGAATC
>Ga0335070_10002212_pt1 | contig 22710 bp, 20 predicted proteins | sample Lox_Sample_13_FD_206722 | JGI IMG/M metagenome (GOLD analysis project Ga0335070, IMG submission 206722) | Soil microbial communities from Loxahatchee National Wildlife Refuge, Florida, United States - Lox_Sample_1.3 | ecosystem: Environmental > Terrestrial > Soil > Wetlands | place: USA...
TTTTTTAAACGCGAATTTGCTCAAAATAGAAGATTTACCCGAATCAATGGAATTTACGAGGTGTTACCCCTGGGAAAAAACTGATTTGCGGAATTCCTGCGGCCGGCTTGTCGGCCCATCGGCCTCGCTTGAGGTTATCCAACCGCTGCCCCTTTCAGACACAAGGGAATATCCCTTAGGGTTCGTCCATGACTGCGGTGGGCGGGGCACAGGGTCGAGTGACCATCTTCAAACCGGTCGGAGTCGAAGGGTTGACTTTTCCAAGAAATCTCTTTAATATTGCCAGGATATATTTTTTCCAGAAGGTAGAGAAAAGAGATGGCCGGAGAGAAACGGCTCGCCCGAACGAGAAATATTGGGTTTATGGCCCATATTGACGCCGGAAAGACCACTGTTACGGAAAGGGTCCTTTTTTACGCGAAGAAGACCCACCGCATGGGAGAAGTGGATGACGGGACGGCCACCATGGATTGGATGCAACAAGAACAGGAGAGAGGCATTACCATCACCTCTGCCGTGACGACGGTTGAATGGAAGGGGACCGCTATCCATATTATCGATACTCCCGGCCACGTCGATTTTACGATCGAAGTGGAGCGTTCGTTGCGCGTGCTGGACGGGGTGATTGCAATCTTCAGTGCCGTCGAAGGAGTGGAGCCCCAATCCGAGACCGTATGGCACCAGGCGGATAAATATCGAGTTCCGAAGTTGGCTTTCGTCAATAAGATGGATCGAATCGGCTCAGATTTCTTCGGAACGGTAAAGATGATGGCTGACCGGCTTGGAGCCCATCCCCTGATTACACAAATTCCCATCGGTACGGAAGGCGGGTTCGTTGGAGTGGTTGACCTTATCCGATCCAGAGGTGTTGTCTGGGATGAACACAGCCTGGGGGTCGAGTTCATTGAAATCTCTATTCCCGACGAGGTGAAGGAAGAAGCCGCTCTCTATCGGTCGAAGCTGATCGAATCGATTGCGGAGTTGGATGAGCCTCTGACGGAAAAGTATCTCAACGGAGAGCCGATTTCTGAATCTGAATTGAAGACCGTCCTCAGGAAAGCCACCATCTCGATGAAGGCCGTGCCCGTCCTCTGCGGAGCTGCGTTGAGAAATCAGGGAATTCAGCTCCTCATGGAGGCAATCGTCGACTATCTTCCTTCTCCCCTGGATATCCCACCGGTGGAGGGGAAACATCCGGTGACGGGGGGACAGGAGATTCGAATGGCTAAGGAGGATGAGTCTTTCGCCGCCTTAGCTTTCAAGGTGATGATGGACGAAGGCAGGAAATTGGTCTATATCCGCATTTACTCCGGTGTCCTTAGAGTGGGAACGGAGGTTTATAACCCACGATTGAAGAAAGGGGAGAAGATCTCGAGAATCTTTCAGATGCATGCCCACCAGCGCACTCGCACGGAGGAGGCGAAGGCAGGCGAGATTGTTGCGGTGATGGGATTAAAGGAAACAACGACGGGAGACTCTCTCTGCGACCGGGACCGCCCGATTCTGCTCGAGCTCATCGATTTTTATAACCCGGTCATGTCCATCGCCGTGGAGCCCAAGACAAGCATGGATCAGGAAAAGCTGGCCGAATCTCTCGAAAAGTTGAGTGAGGAAGACCCGACCTTCCATGTCAAGTCGGACGAGGATACGGGGCAGACGATCCTCTCGGGGATGGGGGAGCTGCATCTGGACGTACTGGTCAATCGCCTCCTGACCGAATATCACCTGGAGGTGAACGTCGGGCGGCCTCAGGTCGTCTACCGAGAGACGGTTGAAAAGGAGGTGGAAGCCTCGGCCAAATTTATGAAAGAGATGGACGAGGTGAAACATTTCGGGGAGGTTTTTTTGCGGATTTCGCCCAACCGACGGGGGAAGGGAGTCGAGTTTCATTCGGAAGTGCCGGACGGATCGCTGCCGGAGGAAGGGCTTTTGTCAGTGGAAGAAGGAATTCGGGAATCTTCTACGGTGGGAGTGATTTTGGGTTATCCGATGGACGACCTGCGTGTTACGTTGCTCAAAGCCAATATCGACCCCCTCCATCCCTCTCCGCTGGCGCTGAAGATTGCCTCGTCCAATGCGTTGCGAGAAGGATGTCGGAGGGCCCAGCCCGTTCTCATGGAGCCGATGATGGAAGTCAATATTATCGTCCCCGAGGAGTTCATGGGGGAAGTGGTCGGGGACTTGAAGGCGCGAAAGAGTTCTGTCGAAGCGATTGCTCCCAAAGGGAAGGTCACGATGATTAGCGCCATCTCTCCCCTCACCCGTATGTTTGGTTATTCTACGGACTTGCGGTCTCTCACTCAAGGAAGGGGGACCTTCTCCATGCAGTTTTCCCGGTATGATAAAGTGATTTCGTAAAAGGGCACGGATAAAGAGGCGGCATGGATTCCAGATTGGAAGGGTGAAAATGAACGTGGAGGGAATCCGTTGGATCAGCCATGGATGAAAAGATACTCCAACTCCTGAGAGATCATTCATCGGAGTTTCTTTCCGGGGAAGAGATCCGTCGTCGTTTGAAGGTCAGCCGGACGGCGGTATGGAAAAGAATCCAAAAACTCAGGGCCCAGGGGTATGAGATTAAGGCTTCGACCCGATCCGGGTACCGTTTGCTTGCCTCGCCGGATCTTCTCACCGCATCCGAAATCAAACCCCTTCTGAAAACAAAGTGGATAGGAAAGACCATCCATCATTTCGATACCCTGGATTCAACGAATTCAAAGGCCTATCAGTTAGCACTCGGGGGTGCGGAGGAAGGAGAGGTCGTGATCGCGGAGTCGCAGGAGAAAGGGAAGGGGAGACTGGGAAGACCGTGGGTTTCTCCTCCTTTTCTAAATCTTTATCTTTCTGTCATCCTCCGGCCAAGAATTCCACCTCATCAAGCCTCTCTCATCACGTTGATGGCGGCCGTGGCCACGGCAGACGCTATCCAGAAGGCTACCGGACTTCGTCCGTTGATCAAATGGCCCAACGATATTCTTCTCCGGAATCGAAAAGTAGCCGGGCTCCTGAATGAGATCCACTCGGAAATCGACCGCGTCCATTTTGTGATTCTCGGGGTTGGGGTGAACCTGAATGCCGAGGAGAACACGTTTTCGGAAGAGATCCGGGCGATTGCCACTTCGCTCAAAATGGAAACAGGGCGGACGATCTTGAGAAAGGCCTTTCTCCGGTCTCTCTTGCAAACCCTGGAAGAGTGGTATTCAATTTTTCTGGAAGAAGGGAGCGGCGTTCTACTCCAGGCTTGGAGAAACTGGGCCCAGATCGAGGGGAGAAGAGTCAAGGTCACCTCCTTTGGCGAGACGTTAACCGGCACAGCGATTGACGTGGATTCAGACGGAGCGTTGATCATGGAAACAGAGGAAGGGAGACGAACAAGAGTGGTGGCAGGAGATGTGGAGTACGCACGGAGGTAGAACGTGGAATGTGGAGGGTGGAAATTAGAAGCGAGAAGGCAGGCCGTAGAACGTCATTTTTGAATTCATCAACAATCCACTTTCCACTGTCGACAATCTAAAAGGGAGGCCTTATGCTGCTGGTCCTTGATGTGGGAAACACAAATACGGTGTTGGGGGTCTATGACGGAGAGGTCTTGGTGGATCATTGGCGGATTGCCACAGAAAAGGGGAGGACGGCGGATGAATGGGGGATCCTGTTTCGGGATCTGTTCCAATTCGATCAGCTCCGTCCCGAAGATTTCGAAGGGTTGATCATTTCTTCCGTGGTCCCTCCGGTGTTGGATATGTTGCAGGGAATGGCTGAAAAATATTTTCACGTCAAGCCGCTGATCGTCGGGCCGGAACTCGATACGGGAATCGTGGTCGCCTATGAGAACCCTGGGGAGGTGGGAGCGGACCGAATCGTCAATGCCGTTGCCGCCTATGAGCGATATAAGAAGAGCTTGATCGTCGTGGATTTTGGGACGGCCACCACCTTCGATTATGTCTCTTCCAGGGGTGAATATCGGGGGGGTGCCATCGCACCCGGGATCGGGATTTCCGCGGAAGCCTTGTTCCAGAGGACCTCCAAACTTCCCCGAGTAGAGATCGTAAAACCCAAACAGGTGGTCGGAAAGAATACCGTTCACAGTATGCAGTCGGGCATCTTCTTTGGATACGTCGGATTGGTCGACGAAATCGTGAGAAGAATGAAGAAAGAGGTGAAATCGAACCCCAGGGTGATTGCGACGGGTGGACTGGCAGGCCTCATTGCAAAGGAGTCGGAAACCATCGAGGAGGTGAACGAATTTCTGACTCTCGAAGGGCTAAGGATCATCTACGAAAGGAACCAGAGGAAAAGGAAGAGAAGGTGAGCAGCAGCTGTTTCAATTCTTCTTCAACGTTTTTATCCGGCCTTTTTAGAGGAGATCGCGGATCTCCGCCGAAATATCCTGCCAGCTCCATAGCCAGTTTCAATCCGCCGATTCCATGCTTCGTCGTCACCGCGCCCGCCAACGGAGTCAGTCGACCCTGCCATACCCGCGCATCATCAAACTTTTTCTTCTCAAACAGACGATGGATGCGGACGCATTCTTGAGGTACCACGTTGGCCACGGCCAGGATTCCGCCGACCGCCCCTACGCAAAGGGCGGGGAAGAAGACGGGTGCTGAACCGACGAAGACTGCAAATCCTTTTTGAGACAGACGAATCACTTCACTCAATTGACCAATATTCCCCGAACTGTCCTTGATCCCGATGATGTTGGGATGCCCAGAGAGCTTGGCCACCCATTCTGGCTCCAGATTGATTCCGGTAAACTGGGGGACGTTATAGATCAAAATTCTGATGGTCGAAGATTCTGCCACAGCCACAAAATGGTCGTATAAAATCTGGGGCTTCATCGATCCCTTGAAATAAGAAGGCGTGACCACGAGAGCGCAATCTGCACCCATCTTCGCGACTTGATTGGTGAATCGGATGGTCTCTTCTGTTGATTCCATTCCTGTGCCGACCAGCATGATTTTGGAGGCCGGAATCGACGCTCTGCAGATTTCGACCGTTTTTAGTTTTTCTTTCTCGCTTAGATAAACTGCTTCCCCGTTTGATCCCAGGACCAGGTAGCCGGAAAGACCCGTTTTGTTCCATTTCTTGAAATTGTCTTTGAGTTTATCCGAAGCCAATTTTCCATCCTGGAAAGGTGTGGCAATGGGTGGCATGACCCCGCTCAGTTTCATCGAACGGTCCTCCTTCATCTTCTATCTTTTTGGTTTTAAGATTCCAAATATCCCATCGGATCTCGAGTGACCGTCTTGAGTCCTTCCTTTTTAAAAACGTCACTCAAAATTTCGTCTTTCGAGAGATAACATGTTACGCAGTGTGCGGTCAAATCATTTTCAGGTGTTTAGAAACAGTCTGTTTGAAGATGGTTTTGTTTGACAAATACGGAGACGAATGAGTAGAATCCCTACAAAGTGAAGCTCCTTCGCCCCTTTAGGACAGGCAGGGCACGGGGCGTCCCAAATAGGAGGAAAATCATGGCAGACGGTTTTTCTCGAGATTCCATGATGACCGGGGACCACGCAGAAAAGGTGGACCAAACGGCGCCTGAGGCAATTCGGCAGGTGGTGATGGCGAACAGGATCCTGAGCAATGAAGGTATCCTCGATGCCCTCGGTCATGTGAGCCTGAGGAACCCGGGAAACGCCGACACCTTCTTCCAGGCGCGTTCTGTTTCTCCTTTCGAAGTGATGCCGGAAGATATCCTGGAGATCGACCTGGACGGGGACGTTATCACTCAAACAACGGAGAAACCCTACGGAGAACGCATCATCCATGGAGCGATTCTCAGGGCTCGTCCCGAAATGAATGCGGTCTTTCACGGCCATTTTGCTGCAGTCATACCGTTTTCGGTCACAAACACCCCGATCCGTCCGATCACCCATGTGGGAAGTTTCCTGTATCAGGGAGTCCCGATTTATGATGATTATGAGCCGGGGGAAGGCATGCTGATCAGAACAAAGCAGGAGGGAGAGCGGATCGCCAGACATCTCGGCCAGCACCGGGTTCACCTGCTCCGTGGACACGGGTGTAACATTGTTGCCGAGAACCTTCCGCGGCTCGTGGCCTCTGCCATTTACCTGAGGGACAATGCGAGCATTCAGTGGCAGACCCTCCAGAGCGGCAAGGAGGCGAAATGCCTTTCCCCTGAAGAAGCGAAGGCGGCCATGGAAATCGCGCTCTTTGGAGCCAGCCCAATCGACCGGATGTGGCGGTACTGGGTTGCCAGGGTGAAGAGGAACATGCCCGATATGAAGGACTGGGAGGAGACTTCATAAGACCAGAAGATAGGCGAGTGATCTCGGTGGCTCTCACAGGCGTCTCCTCCTGTCCCGTCTGAGCTTGATGCCCTGCCTCTCCAAATGTCGGCGGGGAACCAACCCTAAGGAGGTAAGAACATGAAACGATGGATTCCTGCTATTTCTGTGCTCGTCGCCCTGACGCTTTATGCAGCCGCTGGTCCGTGTGCGGCTCCGTTTTATGAGGGGAAGGTTGTGCGTGTCACCGTTGGCTTCTCCCCCGGGGGAGGCTTCGATCTGTGGGCGCGCGTGGTCGCTCGCCATTTAGGAAGGAATATTCCTGGCAAACCGACGGTCATTGTGGAAAACATTACCGGCGCCGGAGGCCTGATCCAAACGAACAATCTCTTCAAAGCAACCAAGCCAGACGGTCTGACCATCGGCCACATCAACGGAGGGCTCATGCTAAGTCAGATGCTGGGCCAGCCGGGATACGATTTTGACAGCCAGAAATTCATCTACATCGGCGCGGCCAACAAGGAGAATAACGTGTTCGTCTTCGGTAAAAAGAGCGGGGTGACCTCGGCCGATCAGTGGCGGACCTCGCCCGTGCCCGTCAAGCTCGGCGGCCTCGTGACCGGCAATTTTATAGACAACTGTGACCGGGTCATGAAGGCCGTGATTGGGTTTCCCACACAGGTGATCACCGGTTACAAGGGAACGGCAGATATCCTGATCGCCGCGGAGAGCGGAGAATTGGCTGGGGGGGCTGCATCGTGGGACGGTGTCAAGACGAACCGGAAGAGGGCCATCGAAACCGGTGATCTGTCGGTCGTCCTTCAGTGTGTCCCCAAACCCCTCAAGGAAATTCCGAGCATTCCCAAGGTCATCGATTTTGCAAAGACCGAGGAACAGAAGAAGTTTGTGCAGATCCTGATCCATGATGCAAACGATTATTCGAGACCCTTCGCCGTTCCTCCTGGAACACCGAAGGACCGCGTGGATACCTTGCGGAATGCCTTCCAGGAGACGATGAAGGACAAGGAGTTCCTGGCTGAGATAGAAAAAATGCAATTGACCCTTGATCCGACCAGCGGCCAAGAGCTCACGGCCGCGGTTGCGGGTTCTTCCAAGCTGGACCCCGCGACGCTGGCTAAGCTCAGAGAGATCCTTTTCAACTAGGGTCGAGCCGGTCCCGCACGGGAGACGGGTGATGGTCCAGACGGCGCAGTCGTTTTTTCTTGGTTTGACGCAGATCTTTACAGTGACGACCTTCGGGCTCATGCTCTTCGGGATCGCGATCGGCTTCGCCGTAGGGATCCTGCCGGGGCTGGGAGGACCGACGGCCATGGCGCTGATGCTGCCCTTCGTTGTGAAGATGACCCCGGTCGAGGCCTTTGCCTTCCTGCTCGGAATGGCTTGCGTCGTGAACACGACGGGAGATATTACTTCCGTGCTTTTTGGGATTCCGGGCGAGCCGACGACTGCCGCAACCATTGTCGACGGCCATCCGATGGCGAAGAAAGGCGAGGCTGGACGGGCCCTCGGCGCGGTTCTGACGGCCGCCCTGCTTGGCTCCATTTTCGGCGCTTTTATGCTTGCGATCGCTGTTCCCATCGTGCGACCCCTCGTGCTTTCTTTCGGTTCACCGGAGTTTTTCATGCTGGCTCTTCTCGGCATTACCTTCGTGGCATCGCTGAGCGGCACCGACATCCTGAAGGGTCTCATCTCCGGAGGATTAGGTCTTTTTGTGGCGACGGTAGGCCTCGACCCTGTCTCGGGCATTCAGCGCTTCACGTTCGGCCAGACCTTCCTCTGGGACGGCATCGGGCTGGTGCCGATTACGATCGGTTTTTTCGCGATCCCGGAGATCATCGACCTCGCTGTGACGGGTTCGAGCATCTCCGGCGGACGGACGGGAACTCTGGGTGGAGTCCAAGAGGGGATCCGCGATGTTTTCCGCCATATCTGGCTCGTTCTTCGGTGCGCGGCGATCGGTACGTTCTGCGCGATTATACCCGGGATGGGAGGCGCGACAACCCAGTGGCTTTCTTATGCACACGCCGTCCAAAGCTCTCCCGATAAGGAACGCTTCGGCAAAGGAGCCATCGAAGGGGTGTTGGGTCCCGGAGCGTCCAATAACTCCACGCTTGGCGGAAGCCTGATCACCACCGTCTCGTTCGGGATTCCGGCCAGCGTGTTCATGGCGATTCTCATGGGGGCATTTATCATGCACGGCGTTGTCCCCGGTCCGGATATGCTCCGGCCGGAATCGCAGGGAGGGCACCTCGGACTCACTTACTCCTTCGTCTGGATCGTCGTGCTCTCGAACATCATCACGGTCGGGTTTATCTTCCTTCTTCTGAAACAAATTGTCAAAGTGACCTATGTACGAGGCAGCCTGCTGATTCCCTTCATCCTGATGCTCATCTATCTGGGAGCCTTCGCGGAGAAGAATGCCTTCCCGGATCTCATCCTGGTCATGGTCTTCGGCGGACTGGGCTGGGTGCTGGAAAAGCTTAGATGGCCTCGACCGCCTTTGATCCTTGGGCTTGTCCTCGGAGGGCTGGCTGAGAGCAGGCTCTTTCTTTCCATGGGCAACTACGGCTTAAGCTGGATCTGGCGCCCCATGGTCCTCGTGCTCATCGCGGTGACCCTGTTCGGTGTGCTGTACTCGGTCTATCGGGGAGGAAAGGAGAAGAAGGGACGCCGGATGACGGAAGTCGTTGAACGTGGTTCGGGGGCCGGGATAAGGGAGAGAGCGGCGATCAACAAATGGCCTGCGGCCTTCGCCCTTGGCCTCGTCATTGCTCTTTCCCTTGCGCTCTGGCAGAGCAGGAAGTTCAACGTCCGAGCCGGACTTTTTCCCTGGGTGATCGGGTTTCCCCTCCTTGGACTTTTGCTTTTGCAATTCTTGCGGGATCTGATGGGTAGAGCCGGTGGCCGACCGCGGGGACGGCATATTGAAGTGGAGGACCAGGAGGTGCCCGCGGATGTGGTGAACCGCCGAACGAGGAACATGTTTGGCTGGATTATCGTTTACTTCCTGGCCATCTGGCTCCTCGGCTTCACCGTAGGGACGTCCCTCTGCTGCTTCATTCAGCTCAAATTTGCATCCAAAGAAAAGTGGCTGATCACGCTGATCATGACCGCTGGCCTTTGGGCCTTCGTCTACCTGCTGTTTGATCGTACGCTCCACGTGCCGTTCCCCTCAGGATATCTCTTTGAAGTGCTGGGAATGGTGGAGTGAGGAGGGAACTTTCTTTTGCCCAAGGGTAGGAGGGATCGAACATGTCAAAGCTCAGACTGACATTCGCCTGCTGGAACTATGACCGAACCCGCGGTCTCGCCGATGGTTCGGTTCAGCCGGATGGCGTTGAACTGACCTATTTGAATTTGCCGGTGGAAGAAACCTTCTTCCGGATGCTGCGGTACCGGGAGTTTGAGGCAGCGGAGATGTCCCTGTCGTCGTACACGGTCTCATTATTCGGGGGGAATCCGCCTTTTGTTGCCATCCCGGTCTTTCCGTCACGGTCCTTTCGCCACAACGCAATCTTCGTTTCGACAAAAAGCGGTGTACGCGAACCCAAGGATCTGATTGGAAAGCGCGTGGGCAATCCCGAATACCAGTTGACGGCGCAGGTGTGGATCCGGGGAATCCTCTCCGATGAGTATGGCATCCCACCCAACTCGGTGGAGTACTGGACCGGAGGAGAAGAAGAGCCAGGCCGCGAAGAGAAAATCGCCCTCGACCTTCCGCCGGAATTCAGGATCCGGCGCATCGGGCCGAATCAGACGCTTTCCCGAATGCTGGCCGACGGCGATCTTGACGCGCTTTATGCCCCCCGGATTCCGTCAACCCTCACATCAAGGCCTGAAGACGTGCGCCGGCTTTTCGAAAATTACGCGGAGGTCGAACGCGCCTATTTTTCAAAAACGAAGATCTTTCCCATCATGCACACAGTGGTCATTCGCCGCGACATCTACCGTGCCTATCCATGGGTCGCCCAGTCGTTGTATAAAGCCTTTGTTCAATCGCAACGCCTCATCTATAGAGATCTGGAGGAGACCGCCGCGCTCAAGACCATGCTCCCCTGGCTCTCCGCGCATGTCGAAGAACTGAAACGAACCATGGGGGACGACTGGTGGCCTTATGGATTCGAACCCAACCAACACGTCATCGAGACGTTTCTGCGCTACCACCACGAGCAGGGCTTGTCGAAGCGGAGGCTTCGGCCTGAAGAGTTGTTCGCACCCGAAACGCTATCCATCTACAAGATCTGAAGACTCCTCCCGTAGGGGCGATGCATCATCCACCCCTGTAAGTCCACAGACGCTATCCGTCTGCAAGATCTAAACGTTTCCGCTCTTGCAACTCGGGGATGCCCTCTTCGATTCGGCGGAAATGGATCGGGAAAATTTGTCCAAAAAAGAGGCAAAGGTGCTTTGATTACGACTCCTTTCTTGGACTCCTCTACGCTTGACATTGATATCCGGGTTTGTTAAGAACACAATGTTTGACGCTTTTTAAGAGCGCACCTAAAGGAAGAAAAGGAGAGATTTTTATGGAAGACCCGAAAGAGAGACTGACGACAAGTATTTCGACTACTGAACTTGAACGGAGATGGAAAGCTGCACGCGCGATGATGCGTAAGCATAAGATCGATTTTCTGGTGATGAGGCAGGATGAAGAATTCCTGGGCGGCTATATTAAGTGGTTTAGCGATTTTTCTGCCCGTCACAGCTACCCGTTTACCGTCATCTTTCCTGTGGACGATGAGATGACCTTTATCACCTGCGGAGGTTTTCCGCCAGCCGAACCCGCGTTTCCCCCCCAGTGGGCAGTTCGGGGGGTAAAGAAGAGATTAGGGGCTCCCTACTTTGAATCGGTTCACTATACCAGCACCTATGACGCGGAGTTGGTCGTTGGGGTGTTGAAAGAAAAGAAGCGGGCGACGATCGGATGGGTAGGGAAGTCGTATATTCCCATCACTTTCTACGAATATCTACGAAAACATCTGCCCGGGCGGAAGTTCGTGGATGCTACAGATGAGATCGATCAGATCAAGGTCATTAAGAGCGCAGAGGAGATTGAACTCATCAAAGGCACCGCAGCGCTTCAAGATGTGGCCATGGAGCATGTGAGGAAGTCCCTCCGTCCAGGACGGAGGACTTTTGAGATGTTGGCGGAAGCCCAGTACTCCTGCGTGATGCAGGGGAGTGAACGCCAGTTGATCCTTGTCAACTCCGGTCCTCCTGGGATGCCAGTCCCATATGTCTTCCGTCGTTTTCAAAACAGGGTGATCAAAGAGGGAGATCAGTTTTCAATCCTGATCGAAGTAAATGGACCGGGAGGTTTCTATACAGAGTTGGGCCGGATTTTTTCACTTGGGAACCCTTCGCAAGCCTTGCAGGATGCGTTTGGAGTTGCGCGCGAAGCTCAGGAAGCCACTCTTAAATTACTAAAGGCTGGGGCGAACCCGAAAGATATCTCGGATGCCAACAACGATTTTTTGCAGAAAAGAGGGTATTTCCCCGAGAACCGGCTTTATGCGCATGGCCAGGGGTACGATTTGGTAGAGAGACCTCTGATCCGGCATGACGAGCCGATGAAGATTCAAGCGGGAATGAACCTTACCATTCATCCGGCGGCAACCCATTCAACGGTATGGGCCGGGGTTTGTGACAACTACCTGGTCACTGAAACAGGGGTCAGTCCGTGCCTTCACAAGACGCCGAAAGAAATCATCGTTGTCTAGAATTCTGGGAGGAAATCGAAGATGAAATTGTTGATACTGGATCAGAGAGCCGAGGCATACAAGAAGGCGTTGAGCCCTAAATTTCCCGAAGTGGTCATTCACGCAGCGACTCAGGAGGCTGAGGTTGGAAAATTTATCGAGGAGACGGAGATTCTGGTGACCATCCGCATTTCGGACGATCTCCTCAAGAAGGCCTCAAAACTCAAATGGGTCCATGCCCTCACGACAGGGGTCGACTATATCGTCAATCTCCCTTCGCTGAGGAAAGAGGTTATCCTCACCTCCACCCGCGGCATTCACGGTCCGCAAGTTTCGGAAATGACCTTTCTTCTCATGCTCGCCTTAAACAGAAACTTGCCTGAAGTCGTTCGCAACCAGGATAAAGGCGTATGGGAACGGTGGCCCGGAAAACTTCTTTGGAAGAAGAAAGTTGGAATCCTCGGGGTGGGAGTGATCGGGGAGGAGATTGCACGGAAGTGTAAGGCTTTTGGGATGGAAGTCCTCGGGATCGACATCATCAAGAGAAAACTGGACTGCGTGGATGCCTTCTACGGACCCGAGGATATGGTCAAGGTGGCAAAAGAGCTGGACTACCTCGTGATTGTGGCTCCCAACACGCCTGAGACGGAGAAGATCGTGGACTCCAAAGTCCTTTCGGCTATGAAACCGACTGCCTTCCTGCTCAACCTCGGAAGAGGGGAACTCGTCGACGAGGAAGCGCTGATCCGTGTCCTAAAGTCAGGGAGGATCGCGGGCGCGGGCTTGGATACTTACTGGCAGGAGCCTCTGCCCAAAGAGCATCCGTTCTGGGGAATGAAGAATGTGATCGTCAGCCCCCACATGGCGGGGATGAGTGATATCTATGTTGAACAGGCTTTGACGATTCTCGAAGAGAACCTTCGCCGGTTCGTCAAAGGAGAAAAACAAAACTTGCTTAATGTTATCAAGTGGTAAGGGGAGGACGAGGCGGGTTGGTTGAGGAGAAGATTAAGGACGCGACAAAGATTCTGAATCTGCTGAGGTCGATGTCGGGCTACAAGCCTCATTTTGAGATCCTGGGAAATTACCGTCTGATTGACGATGGCGTCCGACCCGAGGCGACGATTATGCTCCGGGCGAACGGGAGGGAAATGCATGAGGCGGAGACAGGAGTGGGGCCGGTCGATGCCCTCGCCAAAGTGCTGAAGAAGTCGTTGAAATCGATTTTCCCCGAGATCGATCAGGTGAAATTGATCGACTTCAGCTCCAGAATCTTCGACCCAGGGGCTGGAACCGCAGCAGGGGTGGAAGTTGAGATTTTGTTCAGCAATGGTCGGGACGCGTGGCGAGTAAAGGCTTTTTCTGAGAATATTAATAAGGCCTCTTTCATGGCGCTGGTGGATGGGTTCGAGTACGGGATTTATATTTCAAGGGAGAAGAAAGACGGGTGATTCGGCTTCAAATGTCAAAATAAATTCAAAGCTCGAATGACAAATCCATCCAACTGATTTTTTTTTGGAATTTGTCATCGGTTTGAACTTTAAACCTTGACATTTGACGATCGGTCAAACCGGTGGAGGCCCAGGATGGATCGTAAGAAAATAGAGGAGGCCATAAAGGAAAAGGTCCAGGATGGAAGGCTTCCGTGTGCCGTATGCTTCAAAATTGCTGAAGAATTTGGCATTTCGAATAAGGAGATGGGGAAGATCTTGAACGAGATGGAAGTGAAGATTAGCTACTGTCAGCTGGGTTGTTTTAAATAATTTTCTGCTTGACATGGTGAATCATTTGAATATAATAGTCGGCATCTTATCATAGGCAGGCTCCTTCGAATAGAATCATAAGGAGGTGAGGTTCTTCACAGCATAGGGTGGGGGGAATTCATTAAATATCTCATCGGTGATCGAATCACCACAAGGAGGTAAGATTATGAATTCAGTTGTTGCCTTGATTATAGGGTTTATCGTTTTTTTCATCGGTTACCGTTTCTATGCCAAGTACGTTGACACGAAAATTGTTAGGTCTGACCCGAAGAGGGCGACTCCGGCAAAAATGTACATGGATGGAGTCGAATTCATGCCCACCAGTAAGAACATCCTCTTTGGCTATCAATTCAAATCGATTGCCGGCGCAGCACCGGTGATCGGACCGATCATTGCTATCCAATGGGGATGGCTCCCCTGTTTGCTGTGGCTGTGCCTTGGTGCATTCTTCATTGGATGGGTTCATGACTATTCCAGCGCCGTGGTGGCGATGCGAAATGAGGGAGCTTCCTTCGGCGGATTAAGCTACAAATTGATCTCGCCGAAAGCCCGGGTCATTCTTCTCTGTTTTATCTATTTTCTGCTGCTTCTCATTGCTGGCGCCTTTGGAAATATCGTCGTCGATGCAGCCATAGGACAGAAAAGTGCCCCCATGGCATGGCTCCTTCTCACCATCGGTGGAGTTCTTGCCGGGCAAATGATCTATCGCTGGAAGAAAGATATCATTCTGACCACCGTTGTCTGTGTGGTCATTACGTTGTTGGGGATATACCTTGGGTCCATTGTCCCTTCTGACAGTATTCTGGGAACGGGAATTGCCAGTAGCAGACTGGTATGGGCGATCGCGGCGCTTGTCTTCTGCTACTTTGCAGCGGTTCTGCCGATCTGGAGGTTTGCCCTTCCCATTAACTATGTTGCGTCCTATATCGTTTTCCTGGGTCTCTTATTCGGGATCATTGGAGTCTTTGTCCTCCATCCCGATTTTACGCTGCCCGCTTATACGGGTTTTGATATTAAAATTGGGCCTCTCTGGCCGATCCTGTTTGTGACGATCGCCTGCGGGGCGATCTCCGGGTGGCATAGTATCGTTTCAAGTTCTGGAACGGCCAGGCAATTAGAGTTTGAACAGGATGCCCGTCCAGTAGGGGGCGGGGTGATGTTTGTGGAGATGATGCTTGGTCTGTTCGCCCTGGTGATTGCCGGAACGATTTTTACTTCTTCTTCAGAATATGCAGCAGCCATTAGTAAGGGGCCTATTGGCGTCTTTACAGCGGGAGTGTCGAAATTCTTGGGGGCGTTGGGGATGCCGGCTGCCATCGGAAAGTCCTACGGCGCCGTGATGTTAATCATCCTGGCCGTCACCATTCTGCAACTGGTGATCCGGTTTATGCGGGTGGCCACATCGGAGATATTGGGGGATATCAGCCCGATCTTTAAGAATGCTCACATCGGAACCATTATCGCCAGCCTTCTCACACTGATCCTGGTGTTGACCGGATGGTGGCAATACCTCTGGATCCTTTTTGGAGGGGCCAACCAGTTGATGGCTTCCTTGGCCCTGATGCTGATGACCCTGTGGTTGATGTCTCAGGGGAAACCCTATAAATGGACCTTTTACCCGATGATTTTCATGTTTGTTACGACGATCGCCGCCCTGGTCGTTACCTCTTTTAGACTTTTTAGAGCGGTGTTTACGGGAGCGGTGAAGGGAGAGGCGTATATCGGCAATATACTGATGGGGTTGGTCGCGGTCTTCCTGATCATTGCTGCACTTATTCTGGCAGTGGAAGGACTAAAGGCTTTTGGCCGTTATAAAACGGTAAAGGCGGAAGCAGCGCCTGCAAGAGCATAAAACATGCTAAAACTCCCGCCGGCGCGAAGCGCGGCGGGGAACAGGAGTCTATCGGGGCCCGTTTGTATGCCGCTTCGCAGGCAGGACGAGCGGGCCCCGGATTTTTGTGGTATGATTCATTTTCTCCTCCCCGGTGAACCGGGGGCGAGTGGCTAGAGAAAAAGTTACCTTAGAGTAAAGGAGAAGGTTTTTATGACGAAAGAGAAGAAGAAGGGGGGAGTTTTTCAAGCAGTCAAAGAGTTCGTTTACGGTGTGGCGGCGCACGATTCAGCCCGGTTTGCCATGAAGACAAGAGCGAGCATGGAACATCTCTTTATTCTCATCACCATGGGAGACATGCTGGGTGTCCCTATTTTGCCGCCTTACTATTCCCTGCGACTATTACCCTATGTGGTCCCTCAGATTTCCACCTGGAAACGGAGGATGCTGAGGGAAAAAGATTTTACGGATGGGTTGGCATAATTCAAGTAAATGCGGAAATGGGAAGATATGTAAATACATAAACGCATCAACGCCTGTACGCATTAACGCATTAGCCTGAAGGGAAGGTGATTGACATTCCATTAGCAGACATCTTTGATAAGTTTCCGGACCGGCGATACATCATGTTTGGGGGAAAAGGAGGGCTGGGAAAAACCACCTTTTCAGCGGCGACAGCCTATTATTTGGCCAAGAAAGGGAAGAAGGTCCTCGTCTTTTCTGTTGATCCGCAGGCGTCGCTCACCGATATCTTCAAGAAAGATATTTTCGGAAAAGGACCGACAGAAATCATGCCGAACCTTTATGCCCAGGAGATTGATGCCGACCGCCGTGTCAAAGAATATCAACAGGAAATCCGGCGTAAGATTCTGGATATGTACGGGATGGAAAAGATTCCAGAGGAGATTGAGAGCTATATCCAGGCGGCGGCAGCAGAACCCGCCATGGAGGAAAGCGCCATTTTTGATGAGGTGGTGGATATCGTCATCAAGGGCGGCTACGACTATTATATTTATGACCTGGTCCCGTTGGGTCATGCCCTCTACTATCTCAGCATGGCATCCGTCTACGATGCCTGGATCAGTAAGATTACGACTCTCCGGGAGCAGATGAGGGAATATGATCAGGTGGCGGCGGTGATGAAGCGTGAGAAGGAGTTGGATGAAGATGCAATCTTGAATGAACTCCTTTACATCAAAGACCGGATCAATAAGTCCTCCAACATCCTGACCGATAAGGAGAAGACAGCCTTCTTTTTTGTTTTGACTGCCGAGGAGATGATCATCCAGGACACCTTAAAGGCAGCGGAGCTTTTTGCTAAGTTTGATGTTCCCTTGAGCGGTTATATCATCAACCGGGTGTTGCCTTCAGGATTAATCAAACAGAATATTCCAGAGTATTTGAAGAATCGTCTTGCCATGCAGGAACATTATCTGAAGGTGATCGACACGACTTTCAAGAAAGAGATTTTGGCATCCGTCCCTGAAATGGAGCGAGATGTCACCGGCCTGCCTATGATTGAGAAGATGGCAAAGGCGATGTTTGGGTAGTTTTGATCAGTCAACATAGGCAGAGGTAGTCCGTCGATAATAAACTCATAGACCTTAGGGAGATAAGCCGTGAATCAGGTCACAATCAATATGGAAAAATTCATGAAGGAGAACCCCCGGTTGAAATACATCTTTTTCGGGGGGAAGGGAGGGGTCGGGAAAACCGTGATGGCAGGGGCAGCCGCGTTGTGGTCGGCCAAACAGGGAAAGAAGACCTTGCTCGCCTCGACGAATCCGGTTCATAGCCTTTCTACCCTTCTAGAAAAAGATGTGTTTGGAAAAGCGGCCGTTGTCTGTGACGAAGAGAAGTGTTACGCGTTTGAGATTGATACGCGCGATACGATCGAACGCTCGAAACAAGAAATCCGCGAGAAGATCAACTGGTTTCTCAAATTTGCGGACATCACGACAAAGGCAGAGGATTTTATCGAGTCGGCCACCATGAACCCTGCGTTTGAAGAATCGGCCATGTTTGAGAATATGATGGATCTCATGTTCAAGGACGAATATGATTTCTATGTCTTCGATACCGCCCCTACAGCGAATGCGAGACGCTTGCTCGGGATGTCGAAGGTCTACTCCCTTTGGGTGGAGAAGATGCTGAAAAGCCGGGAGGAGGCCAAATCGCTGAGAGAGATGCTTTCTTTCTCGAAAAAAGTCGAGAAGGATCCCCTCCTGGACTACCTCTTGAGTTTCAAGGATCGGATGGCTCATGCAAAAGATCTCCTGACCGATAAGGCCCTCACCGCTTTCTTTTTTGTGACGCTTCCTGAAAGCCTTCCTATTGCAGTCATCACCCGCTTCATCAATTGGTTTCATGAGTTTGGGATTCCCGTCGGAGGGGTGATCGTCAATGGAGTTATCCAGAAGGACCAAGTGGGAAAAGATGCTGCCGAGTTCGTACGCAACCGAGTCCAGATGCAAGATGAACACATGGAAGAGATCTGGAAGATATTCGGAGAGAGGGTGAGGGCGATTGTTCCCCTTTTTGAAACGGAAGTGAAGGGGGCAAAGATGCTCAATCGAACGGTCGGACATCTTTTTGCACCCTGATCCCAGCAACATTTCAACTCAAACGAACTACTCTGCTGCGCACTAATTAGGTGTCTTTTTTCGTCAACCCCCCGGACTTTTTGTTCACGCGATGAATTTTTTTCATAGTTCAACTGGTCTTTTTCCCCCAGACAATTTACTAATCATTTGAAATCATAGATAGTTTTTAATTCCCACAAGCTTTAAAAAAAATTGGCACGAGAATTGCTCAGGTATAACTTATCGTTATCGTTTTGCTTTTTAACAGGAGGTCCAATGTTGGGGTTGTTTCAGTTATTGCTCGCCGTCTTTGCGATCTACGGCGCCCTTGAATTCTCAGATGAGCTAAAACTTGCGGGCCCCCTGGGTTGTCTCGTCGCAATGTTTGTTGTTAGCAGGGTTGAAAAAAGAAAACTTGAGCAGCAAAGTTCAAGGAAGAATTATTTGCAGTCAGAGATGGATAAGGTCTCGAAGAAGGAGTCTATGGCAATCAAAGACCAGGACTATTCCACCGTTGAGGCCCTTCTGTGGCCAAAAAGTGAGCTGTTGCTAATCGATACCGTTCATTCCATATTCAAAGAGTTGGGCTTCAAGGTTTCGACCGGGATCAACTACCAATCCGTAGATCGGATCATGAAGATCCCGGAAACCCAGATGGCCTTTGGAGTACAGGTTTTGGTCAGTGAAGGCGAAGTGGAAGGAAACCATCCTAAAATCAACCGAGCCTTGCAGTTTAATAAAGAAAAAAGGGAGAATGAAAAATCCTTGATTATTGCGGCCACTCATATCCGCCTCCCGCTTTCTGAAATGAGTCAAGTGCCTCATCTCTCCAAAGAGCTGAGCAACTTCTTGAACCGGCACAATATGAGCCTAATTACCACCCGCCACCTTTACGAACTCTGGCAGAAAGCAAAGGGGGGGGAAATCGATATTCTTGGCTTTTTTGGGCATGTCTATTCTCACTCAAACGGAACCTCTTCACTGAACGGGGCTTTGAATTCTCACTCGTCTTCATATAACCTACCCCTCCAATAACCCTTCTTTTGTCCTCCCCTGTTCCTTAGCGAGTCCTGTCGGCATTCCTGGCTGTCGGCAGGAGGGCATTGCTGCCGTTATTTTAAAGCGATTCTAATAGATGAGAGGGTTACAAGAAGAATGAATTCCGTTATAATTATGATTGATGAAAGTCAAAGGGATATTTGCCAAGGCTATTCTGACCAAGACAGCCATTCCCGGGTTTGATTACTGTATCAACCCTTATGTCGGGTGCGGACATGGTTGTCGATACTGTTATGCCAGTTTCATGAAGCGTTTCACCGGTCATCTGGAACCCTGGGGGGAGTTTATCGATGTGAAAGTAAATGCGCCCCTTCTGTTGAAGAAACAGCTAAAGAGGGCGAAGCAGGGGGTCGTGGCCCTCAGCACAGTGACCGACCCCTATCAGCCGATCGAGAAAAAATATCAACTGACCCGAAGATGTTTGGAAGTTCTTCTCGATGCGGAGCTTTCCGTCAATCTCTTGACCCGATCACCCCTTTGTCAGAGAGACATGGATTTGTTGAAGCAGTTTCAGAAGATCGAAGCAGGTTTCTCTATTGGGACTCATGATGAGGGGATCAAGAAGATTTTTGAGCCCCATGCTCCTTCGATCGACTCCCGGGTGAAAGCCCTGCGAGCCCTCCATCGAGAAAAGATTCGAACTTATGCTTTTGTTGGTCCCATGCTTCCTTTGGACGCGAAGGCGCTTGTGACGATGCTGGAAGGGGCAGTTGATGAGGTTCTGATCGATCGATTGAATTACCCGAATAAGGTGAAGGCGATTTATCGAAAAGCGAAGTTGGATCAGTATCTGGAAGAAAATTATTTTCGTGTGGTCGGGATGGAATTGAAAGAACGATTTGAGAAAAGAGGAATTCCTGTTTCGATGATATTTTAATGGTGAATCAATTCCAAGGGCAAAGTTCAAATATCAAATAAAATCCAAATGGAAAGCGAAAAAATATGAAGTGATTTGCCTAATTAATTAGAGTCTGTGCACAAACTAAGTTTTTAACAAGGAGGTGTCATTCCGGCGAAAGCCGGAATCCAGTGAATCTCTGGATGCCGGATCAAGTCCGGCATGACGGACTAACAGACTTTATGGCAGATGTGAATTATTCGACCTTAAACCTGGAAATTTGAATTTTGAAATTGTGGAGTGAACTATGACCCTCGGTAGATTCGGATTGAGAAGAAGAGAATATGACTTTCCACCCTTCAGGCCGCCGAGCGAGGCAAACAGCCTCCTTCTAAGAGTGACGCGAGGATGTCCTTGGAACCGGTGTGCCTTCTGCTCGATGTACAAAGGGATGAAGTTCGAGATCAGGCCCGTTGAGGAGGTCCTGGGAGACATTGAATCCGCGAGAGATCTTTACGGGGATCGGGTCAGCACGGTTTTTATCGGAGATTCCAATAGCCTTGTGGTAAAGACCGAAATGCTGGTCAAGATTTTGAACGCTCTCCTTTTATCTTTTCCGCACGTTGAAAGAGTGACCAGTTATGCGCGAGCCCAGACCGTTGCTAAGAAACCTTTGGAGGATTTGATAAGAATCCGGCAAGCAGGTTTAAATCGACTTCATGTGGGTCTTGAGACTGGAGATCGAGAGCTTCTGAAGGAGATTGCGAAGGGGGCGAGTCCGGAGGAGATGGTCGAAGCTGGGAGAAAGGCGAAAAAGGCGGGGTTTGAATATTCTCTCTATGTTTTGTTGGGGATTGGCGGTGAGGATAAATGGGAACAGCACGCAAAAGGGACAGCGGAGGTATTAAATCGAATCGATCCTCATTTCATCCGTGTTCGGACATTTGTCCCCCAACCCGATTCTTCGATTTATGAAGCTATGACAGAAGGGCGGTTTCAACCGCCCCGACCGGAAACGATATTAAAAGAAACAAAGCTTCTTCTGGAGAAGCTTCAGGTGACTTCTCAATTCTTGAGCGATCATATTTCTAATCTTCTTCCTCTTCACGGAAAGCTTCCCGAAGATAAGGAGAAAATGATTCTGATGATCGATGATGCGCTGAAAGCGCTGGAAGAAAATGACGGATTGAGAGAAGAAATGGAGATGAGAAGACACCTCACCAACCTGTAACCTATTGCTACTTGAGGAAAATGATAACATTAACAGGGCTGTATTGTCCTCGGCCAGGAGACTCGGATAAAGATTGCTACGAGTAATGATCGAGACTTACGGGTAGTGCCATGAATCTAAGACGCAGATACACAATGATCATGCTTGTCCTGATAGGAATAGTGCATTCCGCCGCGGCCCAACCAATCGGTCTGGATAGTGGCCACATAACTAAAACACTTAAGTTGCCCGATGGAGCGACGTTCACTGTGACAGTCTCCGTCGCGAAATGGCGAGGTGATCCCTACAAAAACGCCCAATTGTGGGGTGCATGGGGGGGGACACCGATGACTGTCATTTCTCTGGTTGCAGCATCCCGGAGCAACGAATCACTTCCACTTTATGTGCCGTTCTCGTCTTACGCGGATCTCGCCGATCCACGTAGGATGGAACTTCGGCTCAAAGGCAACAATGTCGAGTTGGAGATCGCAGGTGCAGGGGGAGGGCTTAGCTATCAAGCTGTACTGGTGTTCGCTAACGGCAGGTACCTCTTAAGTCGACAGGTAGTGTCCTCTGTTATGCCCAAGGAGGCTCGTGAAGAAACTAAGTACTTCGGTGTTGAGAATCGTTGAAACAAGTATCGCCGATGGATCCCAATAAACTACTATGGAATTCTTTTCATAATTCATGCGTCGCGATCCTTCTGGAGGAATTTCTAAGCGATACCCTGGCGCGTAGGCAACGGCGGCAGTAATCGTATCGGTCTTTCTTTTCGCACCGATCCAGCAGACCTTGCTCCTCCATTTTCTTGATTCGTTCGGCCAGCGAGAGATGATCTTGCAGCACCGGCACAATTTTTCCGACCGGTTTACCTCGATCGATAATGACAACTTCCTGACCTTGCATCCCCTTTTTTAATGCTTACTTAGATTGGTCATTGCTTCTCGAACACTAACGCTAATCATCTTCGTCATCACTAATAGAGTTCAAATAGTTCCGATCTCCTTGAGGACGCTTCATTCCAGGTCTCAAATTTTTTAAGGATTGACGATGTCCAGTGGTTCTGCGTCCTTAAAATGCTTCTTATCGAATGTATAGATTTTCTTAGCGCCTTTGACTTTTGCGAATTCAATGATCCAGCCATCGATCAGGTCAATTTTCTTGCTGCGGTAGAGTTTCAGGGCTGCCTTTATCACGGATTTGTCTTGCGTGTCAATCCCGGGTGTGTTAAGGATAGCCTCCACCAAGCCGGCGACGTCATCCGCTGTCATTTTATAAAAACTCTCTAAAACCCAGACAAGCTCCGCAATGACAATCGAGGGGATCAAGATCTTTATCTCCCCTTTCCGAGCGCTGTTTAAAAGGGCATCAACCGCTTTTGCTTTTTGCGGATCATCCTCCGTTAAGTAACGGACAAGAAGATTCGTATCAATCACAACGTCTTCTTTGTTATCTT
>Ga0335070_10002213_pt1 | contig 22707 bp, 19 predicted proteins | sample Lox_Sample_13_FD_206722 | JGI IMG/M metagenome (GOLD analysis project Ga0335070, IMG submission 206722) | Soil microbial communities from Loxahatchee National Wildlife Refuge, Florida, United States - Lox_Sample_1.3 | ecosystem: Environmental > Terrestrial > Soil > Wetlands | place: USA...
CCGAAGCCCACGCTCGACATGGTGGCGAGCACGACGTTCTCCGGGGACACGAGCCGCTCGATCACGGGCAACCCGTCGGGAGTGTTCTCGACGACGCCGCCCCAGGAGCGGATGACGCGGAGGTGAGCCGCGCCGGGCAGGAGCTCGGCGAGGCGGCGCGCGAGGTTTCTCACCAGCGGCGTGTTCGGGTGCTCCGGCGTGGCCATGTCCGGCACGTTGACCCACTCGTGCGGCCCGCCGCCGTAGATCAGGTTGCCGCGCAGGGTCTGCCGGCCGTAGAGGCCATTGCCCGCCACTCCGCCGTGGCGCAGGAGTGGGAGCGGCTCGGTGGCGATCATCTCCACGCGGGCGGGCGCCAGCGGGAGGAACACGCCGAGCATGTCGGCGAAGAGGCCCGTCTGCGGTCCGGCCGCCACGATGACCGTCTCGGTACCGATGGATCCCTGCGCGGTCTCGACGGCGGTCACGCGGCCGCCGCGCATGGTGAGCCCGGTCACCGTCGTGTGCTGGAGGATCCGTCCGCCGTGGTCCTGGAGCGCCCAGGCATACGCCTGCACCGTGCGTTGCGGGTTCGCGTGACCGCCGAAATGGAGGAACGTGCCGCCGATGGCGTTGTCGCCCGCGATGGGCACCAGCTCCTTCAGCTGCTGCCGATCGAGCAGCTCCCAGCGAAAGCCGCGCGTCTCGCCGATCTCGGCCCAGCGCCGGGCGAGGGCGAGCTGCGTGTCGGTGAGCGCGATGCCGATCCGGTAGGGCTGGTGCTCGGTGGGATATCCCAACAGGTCGTCCATCTGCGGCCAGAGACGTTGCTCCTCGAGGCCGAACGGGCTGTACACGTGCGTGGCGCCGCCGCCATTCCGCCCCGAGGCTTCCCAGCCGACGATGCCCTTGTCGAGCACGAGAACGTCGACGCCAGCGCGGGCCAGCCACCAGCCGGAGCTGAGCCCGGTGACGCCGCCGCCGATGATGACGACCTCCGCCCCCTTCGGCTGTGTCATCGCGGGCGGCTACCGGGCCGGAGCGCCGGACGCGCCGTACGTTCGGCGGCCGTACTCGAGGTTGCGCTGCCAGAGCCGCTTGTCGGACCCGAACAGGATGTGCTTCGACATGTCAGGCGAGAAGCGGCTCGCGGGCGGCCGGCGTCCGAGCGCCTCGGCCATGCTCCGTATGTGGTGCGGCCCGGCGCCGCAGCACACGCCGAGATACCGCACGCCGAGCGCCTCCGCCTCCTGCGTGAAGCGCGCGATCTCGTAACGGCTCAGGAGGAAGGGATCGAGCGCGGTGGGGAACGCCCGATTGTCCGGACGGCTCGGATCGCTCAAGCTCTGGAAGACGGGCTCCGCGGCGGTCGTCCGGTACGGCACGGGAAGCGCCGCGACGTGGCAGCCGACCGCGGCACGGATCTCCCGGAGCATCGGCAGCATCGTGGCCGGCCCGCGCGCACAGTTGAGCCCGACCACGGCGGCGCCTCCTGCCTCCAGCCGCCGGCACGCGTCGGCGGGGCTCCACCCTTCACGGGTCGTGCCGTCGCGCGGGATGGCCAGCGTGACCACGGCGGGCTTGCCCGCCTGTCTGATCGCCTCCAGCGCAAGCAGCGCTTCCGCGCCAAAGGCGTAGGTCTCCGCCACGATGAAGTCCACGCCGGCCTCGTCGGCCCAGCCGATCTGCTCGTCGAAGATGCGGCGCGCCTGCTTCTGCGCCTTCGCATCGTCCGGATCGTAGATGCTCGTGTTGCAGATGTCGCCGGCGAGGAGCGTGCCGGTGCTGCGCGCGACCTTCTTCGCGATCCGGAGCGCGGTGCGGTTGATCCTCGCCAGGTCTCCTTCGCGCCCGACCATCCGGAGCTTGGCGCGATGGGCGTAGTAGGTGAAGGCCTCGACCACGTCCGATCCCGCGTGCACGAACTCGCGGTGCAGCGACTCCACGAGGTCCGGCCGCTCGAGCACGATCTCCGGGACGTAGGCGCCGGCCTGGAGATAGCCGCGGCGCTCGAACTCGAAGAGATAGCCCTCGGCGCAGATGACCGGGCCTTGGCCGAGCCGCTCGAGGAGACCGAGCGACTTGCCAGCTTTCTTCGCCCTGGCGCCGGACGTCTTCCTCGCGTGCGCCGGGCGGGCCATCAGGCCTGGATCGCCAGCTGGTGGCCGAAGATGTAGAGCGTCGGGTGCGCCTTGAAGCCCTGCACCCGCTTGTCCTGGAAGGTGAAGATGGCCCGCCACACCGGCTGCACGATGGGGCCGTCGTCCTGCAGGATGCCCTCGAGCCGTGCCATGATCTCGCGGCGTGCGTTGACGTCGAGCGTGCCCTCCGCCTGGGTCAGGAGACGATCGAACTCGGGATTGGAGTACCTCGACTCGTTCCACGGTCCGCCCGAGCGATAGGCGAGGGCCAGGCTCATGATGCCGAGCGGGCGATGCGCCCAGGTCGTGAAGCCGAACGGCACCTTGGTCCAGACCTCCCAGTACTGCGTCGACGGCATCACGTTGATCTTGACGCGGATGCCCGCCTCCTTCCACTGCTCCACCATGGCCTGGACGGCGAGAAGCTCCCAGGCGGGCTGGGGCCGGCAGATGATCTCGGTGTCGATGCCGTTGGGATAGCCGGCCTCCGCCAGGAGCTTCTTGGCGCGAGCGACGTCGCGCGCGGGGGCCGGGAGCTTCGCGTATTCCGGATGCACGGGGCTCACGTGGTGGTGCTCGCCGGGCTGGCCGAGACCACGGTGGGCGATCTGGAGCACGGCGTTCGAGTCGATGGCGTAGCGCATGGCCTGGCGCACCCGCTTGTCGTCGAAGGGCTTCACCGGCTGCATGCGCGCCGTCGCCGTGTAGGCCGTGGTGACCTGGTACATCTGCGCGTGGGGAATCTTCTGGAGCGCCTCGAGCTGCACGATGTCCGCGGCGTAGAGGCCGTCCACCTGCTTCGACGCGAGCGCCGCCACCGAGGCCGCCGGATCGTCGCCCAGGTCGATGAACTCGAGCTGGTCGAGATAGGGGCCGCCGCCCCAGTACGGCTGCTTGCGCGCCTTGAGCACCTGGCGCCGCCCCACCTCGTTCTCCACGAGCGTGAAGGCGCCGGTGCCATTCGATCCCACCTTGAACTCGCCGTTCTCGGCCGGATCGAGGATGAGGAGCGGATAGTGGAAGAGCTGCTCCGGCACGGCCAGCTGGGGCGTCTTTCCGTTCAGCTTCACCGTGAAATCATCGACCTTCTGGATGGCGTTGGCGTCCCACAGGCGCGACGACTTCTTCGGATTGCCCTTGTCGTCCTTCTCGCCCGTCTCGAAGTCCTCGAGGAGGAAGCCCTTCATGAGGCCCAGCACCGACGAGCCCGTCTTGGGATCGAGCACGCGCTTGAGGTTCCACACCACGTCGTCCGCGGTGAACTGGCGGCCGTTGTGCCACTTGACGCTCTTGCGCACGCGCAGCGTCCAGGTCTTGAGATCCGAGCTCACCTCCCACTTCTCGATGAGGCCGGGGCGCGTGACGTTGTCGACGCCCGTCACGGTCAGGTAGTCGAGCACCTGGCGCGCGGAGTTCGCGGACTCGATCCAGCTGTACGTGTGCGGGCTCTTGAGGTCCTGGCAGCGCATGGCCATCCGCAGGGTGCCGCCCTTGGGCAGGGTGGCCTGGGCCTCGGCCGGCGCCGCGAGCGGCGTGCCCGTCACCCGGGCCGCGAAGGCGTAGGCGGCCGGGGCAGCCATGCCGAGCAGCGTCGCGTAGCGGACGAACTCCCGACGGTCGATCTGCGTGTCGACGAGCTGCCGCTTGAGGGTCGGGACGAGGGCGTGTTCGTCGGTGCCTCGCATGGTCGGGTCCTCCCTGGGGCGATAGTCTCGGGGCTGATCCTGCCCTTGTCAACGTTTGCCCGGACCCGACCTCGGCGTGGATCTAGTCGCCGCCCCCTCCGTCGCCCCAGCCTCCGCCACCTCCGTCTCCCCCATCGCTGCCGCCGCCATCCCCGCCGTCGAGACTGTCGCTCAGGGTGTCGAAGGCACCAGCCAGGCTGCCGAAGGATCCGGCATCCAGATCGGACGCGTCGAAATTGAAGTCTCCCGATACCCGCAGCTCGAGGCTCCCGGGTGTGATCGGGCCCAGCTGCTGGCCCAGGAGCGCGAGCACAGGGAAGAGCGGATCCATCAGGAGGACGGCGGCGCCGAGCGTGCCCACCAGGAGGAGCGCCTGCTTCGGATCTCGCGCCACGGCATCTGCGAGGTCGCGCTCTGCCATGCCCATCAGATGATCGAGCTCGGCTCGCGCGGCGGCGCCGCTGGGGGTCTCCACGTAGGTGGTCCTCGGAAAGAGCCCGAGCACCCTATGCTCCTCGGATCGCCACAGCCCGCGCTCGAGCAGTGACGGGATGACCACGCGACGTGCATAGGTCTTGAGCGGCGTCTCGAGCGCCCGCGCGGAGCGGCCCAGGTCGCCGACGTGCGGAACTCTCCATCGGCTGCAGGCGACGGCATGGCGATAGAGGTCGTAGATGCTGCGCAGGGGAGGCGCGGCCGGGAGGGCGGTCAGGTCGTTGTGGCCGGAGAGGAGCAAGGTCTCGCGGGTTGGGAACCGGAACGTGTGGCTCAAGGTGTAGATCCTGATGGCGAGCACACCGCGCGCGATCAGCTCGAGCAGACCCTTCTTGAAGGCTTCCACGCTGTCCGCGCGTGGACCGTGCAGTAGCACGTAGGACTCGGGAGCGCTCAACTGCCACCGTGGGGCCAACCCCGGGACCGGGGCTTCGAGGAGAGGTGTGTCCATCCCATGCCTCCTTTGCCTTTCGGCGGTGAAAGGAACGGCTAAGGGACTCGTAGGAGACTCTAGACACCGGGGTGGGCGAAGGGCAAGGAGAATCTGTGCTTACACCTTCCGTGAAACGGTCGACGCCCCGGAAAGAAAGTGGGCGGAGGTCGCCCGATCTCAGGTCGCGCCGTCCGCCTCGAGCGCGGAGATGGCGGCGGGATCGTAGCCCAGCTCCTTCAGGATCTCGTCGCGATGCTGGCCGAGCAGCGGCGCCATCCCGATGTCCGTGGGCGAGGCGGAGAGCTTGATGGGATTGCCCACGGTGATGTAGCTGCCACGGACGGGATGCGGCACCTCGACGATCATGTCGCGGGCGTGAAGGTGCGGATCGGCGAGCACCTCGCCGGTGTCGAGGCAGGCTCCGCAGGGGACTCCCGTCGCCGCGAGGATCCTCATGACCTCGTGCTTCGAGCGCTCGCGCGTGAAGGCTTCCACGAGATCGTTGACCTCCTCCCGCCGCTCCCAGCGGGCCGCCGCGGTCTCGTAGCGCGGATCCCCGATGAGGTCGGCGCGGCCCATGGCCCGGAGGAGCGGATGCCACATCTGCTGCTGCACGTAGATGAACACGTAGTCGTTGGGCCCGCCGGGATGGCAGCGATAGGTGGTGCCCGGCGCGGCCGTGCCCAGCTGGTTGCCGGTGCGCGGGGAGACCTTGCCGTGCCGCTGATGGTCGCGCAGGCTCACGCGGATCAGGTTGACCACGACGTCCTGCATGGACACCTCGACCTGCTGGCCCTGTCCCGTGTGATGCCGCTGCATCAGCGCGGCGAGGATGCCGATCACGCAGTGCATGCCCGTGCCCGAGTCGCCGATGGAAGGCCAGACAAAGGTTGGCGGCCCGTCGGGGAAGCCTGTCACGCTCATGCCGCCGCCCATGGCCTGGGCGATCGGCTCGTAGCTCTTGTAGTCGCGGTATGGGCCCCACGAGCCGAAGCCCTTGATGCTCGCGTACACGAGGCGCGGGTTGAGCGTCTTCACGGCGTCGTAACCAAAGCCGAGCCGCTCGATGACGCCCGGGCCGAAGTTCTCCAGCAGCACGTCGGCCGTGGCGAGCAGCCTGCCGAAGATCTCCTTGCCCCGGGGATGCTTGAGATTGAGCGGCAGGCTCCGCTTGTTGGCGTTGAAGGACAGGAAGAAGAGGCTGTCGGCGTCCCCTCGATCGCGGTGCGTCTCGCGCGCGATGTCGCCCCGGCCGGGCTCCTCGACCTTGATCACATCCGCCCCCAGCCACGCGAGCATCTGTCCGCACGAGGGCCCGGCCTGATTGTTGGTGATGTCGACGACGCGAATGCCCGTCAGGGCCTGGGTCATGGGATTCGCCGCTGGTTCACGGGGGCCTCCCGAGGCGATCGAGCAGGTGCACGGCTGTCGGTCGCCGTAGCATGGCCTGCCCCGCGGGACCGAGTCAAGACAGCGTCCGATGCGTCTGTTACCCTTGAGGCACCTACTTCTCCCGGAGGACACATGCGATACCGCAAGCGGGCGATGGTCGTGGCGGCGCAGCCGGAAGCTACCGAGGCCGGCGCAGACATCCTGAAGGCCGGAGGCAATGCGGTCGACGCCGCCATCGCGTGCGCGCTCGTGCAGGGCGTGGTCGATCCCCTCATGTGCGGCATCGCCGGCTTCGGGAGCTGCGGCATCGCGATGGCCAGCACGGGCTTCCACGGCTACATCGATTTCCACGCCCCCGCGCCTTCAGGAGTCCGCCCTGACATGTGGGCCGACCTGATCGAGTCCGAGGCGCGCGACGGCTACGGCTTCATCCTGCGCGGCCGCGTGAACGACATCGGCTACCAGTCGATCTGCGTGCCGGCGAGCCTGCGGGCCTATCGCGACGCCCATCGCGAGCACGGGCGGCTGCCGTGGGAGCAGATCGTGGAGCCGGCCATCGCGTGGGCGGAGGGCGGATGGACGGTGCGGCCCCACGTCGCGTACTGGTGGTCCGAGGAAGGACAGATGGGCCGCGCGGGCGGCGCGGAGCGGCTGGCCTTCACGCCCGCCGGGCGCGCGCTCTATTGCCGTCCCGACGGCACGCCGAAGCGCGTGGGCGATCCCGTCGTGAATCGCGACCTGGGCCAGACGCTGCGCCTGATCGCCAAGCGCGGCGACGAGGTCTTCTACGAGGGCGAGATCGCCCAGGCCATCGCGGAGGACATGCGGCGGCACCAAGGCCTGCTCGACGCTGGCGATCTCCGTGGCTGGAAGACCGTGCGCAACGCGCCGCTCTGGGGGAGCTATCGCGGCTATCGGGTCTCCAGCAATCGTCCGCCCGGGGGCGGCGTGATGCTGATCGAGATGCTGAACATCCTGGAGCGCTTTCCGCTGGGAGACCTCGAGCACAATTCCGCCGAGTACATCCGCATCGTGGCCGAGGCCATGAAGCGCGCCACCATCGACAAGGACCGCCACGTGGGCGATCCGAAGTTCGTCGACGTGCCCCTCGAGCGCCTCACGGACAAGGCCTACGCGGCGGCGCTCGCCGAGGAGATCCGCCAGAAGCGGAAGGCGGACGTCCCGCGCTTCAACGCGGGCGGGGCGCCAGGCCGCGACACGACGCATGTCTCCGTGCTCGACGCCGACGGCAATTGCGTGACGATGACGCACTCGCTCGGCATGCCGTCGGGTGTGATCACGGAGGGTCTGGGCTTCATGTACAACGGCTGCATGGGCGTCTTCGACCCGCGCCCGGGCCGCGCCGGCAGCCTGGCTCCCGGCAAGGCGCGCTTCAGCTCGGTGGTGCCCTCCATCGTCTACGATGGTGAGCGGCCGCACATCGTGATCGGCGCGCCGGGGGCCACGCAGATCGCCATGGGGGTGCTGCAGGTGCTCCTCAATGCCATCGACTTCGACATGACCATGGTGGAGGCCGTGAGCGCGCCGCGATTCTCGGCGACCAGCAACGCCATCGACGTCTCCAACCGCATCCCGCGCGCCACCCAGCGCGAGCTGGAGCGGGAGGGCTACGAGGTCGTGCGGAATCCCTTCACGTACGGGTTCGCCGCCGTCCATGCCATTCGCGTGCACGGGGACGGCCTCGATGGCGGCGCCGATCCCGGCCACGACGGCATCGTGGTCGCGGTGTAGGGGCGGGGGCACGGGCTCCATGAAGGCGCCGCACCGAATCGGGCTCCTGGGGCTCCTTGCGGGGCTGCTCTTCGTTGCCGGAGGAGCCAGTGCGGCCGACGGCCAGCTCGAGCGCGGTCGCCAGGCCATCATGAGCATGACGGGCTGCTTCCTCGTGGACTACAGCTACGTGGAGACGGAGAGCCTCGAGCCCGGCTACGTGAAGGATGCCCGCGTGTACGACGTCAACCGCGACAAGTCCGTGAAGGAGTGGATCAGCGCCATCGTCATCTCGCCGCGGCGGATCTGGCTGCAGCGCATCCTCTTCTTCGCCGACCTTCACGGCACGCCGCGCGCCGGCACGGAGATCCGGCACCAGTCCGAGGACTGGGAGTTCGACGCGGCCTTTCTCTATGACTTCGTGGCGCCCCAGACCTGGCACGTGCGCGATCTGCGGTCGACGCCGGGGTTGTGGACGCGACGCGTGACCAATCTCGACGACGGGCTTCGCTACCAGTGCGCGGCGGCCTGGTCGCTCGACACGGCCTATCCGGACTGGTCCTGCCGGAACTACGCGCCGATCCCGGGCCGCGAGAGCCGGGACATGAGCCGCTCGGACTACAACACGCTCGACCGGACGACGCGCATCGTGCCCTATGGGCAGAGCTGGCTCGAGCGGCAGGACAACGTCAAGACGATACATCGCGATACGGGCCAGAGCCGGCTCGCCCGCGAGACCGGGAAGAACTGGTACGTGAGGCTTCCCGACGCCGAGTGCGTGCCCGCGCGGGCGTTCGCGGGGCCGCGCCAGGCGTTCTGGACCCTCCTCAGGGAGACGTGGGACGGGGTGCTCGACGGCCGGAGCCCCTTCGTGGAGCGGACGCCGCCCGGCGCCCCGCCCCGGTTCGTGAGAGTTCTTGAGATCGAGGACGACTACGTGGGCCGCGAGCTCACCGAGCCGCTCCGGAGCGCCGCCCGCCAGCGGATCCTGGCCGTCATCGACGACTACCGGGTCCCCACGCCGCCGGAGCCCCGGCGCCCTTGACGGCAGGGCCGCAGTCGGCTCACTATCGCCTGCCATGAAGCCCCTCGAGATCGGACGTGTGCGCGTGCAGAACGTCGTGGAGTGGTACGGCCCGACGCGGCCGACGTGGGTGCTGCCCGATGCCACGAAAGAGGGCGTCGAGCGCCACCGCGAGTGGCTCGCCCCGCACTTCCTCGACGAGCGCGGGCGGTTCCTCATGTCGATCCACAGCTTCATCGTGCAGGCGCCCGGGCTCACCGTCCTCGTGGACACGTGCGTGGGCAACGACAAGCCGCGCGCGAACGAGAACTGGAACATGCTGAAGACGGATTTCCTGGAGCGTCTCCACGCCGCCGGCTTCCCGCCGGAGTCCATCGACCTCGTCCTCTGCACGCACCTCCACGTGGACCACATCGGCTGGAACACCCGGCTCGACAGCGGGCGCTGGGTGCCGACCTTCCCCCGGGCGCGCTATCTCTTCGCCCGCACGGAGTGGGAGCACTGGTCGGCGCGCGACGGCGACGAGTACGGCCCCATCATCGCGGACAGCGTGCGTCCCGTGGTGGAAGCCGGCCGCGCCGACCTCGTGGCGGGCGACCACCGGATCAGCGAGGAGCTCGCGCTGGAGCCGACGCCCGGCCACACGCCGGGCCACGTGAGCCTGCACCTCCGGTCGCAGGGCCGCGAGGCGGTGATCACGGGCGACCTCATGCACCATCCCGTGCAGTGCGGGGAGCCGGACTGGAACAGCAACTTCTGCGACGACCAGGCGCTCGCGCGCTCCACGCGCCGTGCATTCTGCGCGCGCTACGCGGACCGCGACGTCACCATTCTCGGCACGCATTTCGGCGCTCCCACCGCCGGCCGCATCGGAAGCCACGGGAGCGCGTGGCGCTACCTCACCGAAGGAGCCTGACCATGATCGTGCCCCTCACCCTGAGTGATTTCCTCGAGCGCGCGGAGCTCGTCTACGGCCCGCGCGAGGCCGTGGTCGACGAGCCGAATCCACCCGGGGGCAGCCTCGGGCGGATCAGCTACGGCCAGTTCGCGGAGATGTCGCGGAGCCTCGCGGTGGCCCTGGACGACCTCGGCCTCGCCCGGGACGAGCGCGTGGCCATCGTGTCGCCCAACGCCGCCCGCTTCCTCGTGAGCCTCTTCGGGGTCAGCGTCTACGGGCGCACCCTCGTGCCCGTCAACTTCCGGCTTCATCCCGAGGAGGTGCGCTACATCATCGAGCACTCGGGATCGACCGTGCTCCTCGTGGATCCGGAGCTCGACGAGGCGCTCCGCTCCATCCCGGTGAAGCACCGCTTCGTCCTGGGGACCGCCACGGACCCCCAGCTCTTCCTCCGCAAGGGCGGGGAGCCGCGCCTGCACGTAACCGACGAGAACGCCACCGTGTCGATCAACTACACGTCCGGCACCACCGCTCGGCCGAAGGGCGTGCAGCTCACCCACCGCAACTTCTGGCTCAACGCGGTCACCTTCGGGTGGCACCTCGGGCTGTCGGACCGGGACGTCTACCTGCACACGCTGCCCACGTTCCACTGCAACGGCTGGGGCATGCCGTATGCCGTCACCGGGATCGGCGCGCGGCAGGTGATCATCCGCAAGATCGACGGCGAGGAGATCCTGCGCCGCATCGAGGCGGAGAAGGTCACGCTCTTCAATGCCGCGCCCGCGGTCATCGCCGCCGTGCTCGACGCCGCGGCCGCGCGCCGGCGTCAGGGCACCCCGGTGCCGGGCAAGGGGACCATGCGCGTGGTCATTGCCGGCGCGCCGCCTCCCTCCAAGACCATCGAGCGCATCGAGACCGAGCTCGGGTGGGAGTTCATCCAGATCTACGGGCTGACCGAGACGTCGCCGCTGCTCACGATCAACCGTGCGCCCGCAGAGTGGGACGGCCTCGACGCCGGGGAGCGGGCGCGACGGCTCTCACGCGCCGGGGTGCCGGCGGTGGGCGTGCGCATGCGGGTGGACGACGAGGGGGAGGTGCTCGCGCGCTCCAACCACGTCTTCGAGGGCTACTGGAACCAGCCCGAGGAGACGGCCAAGGCCATCAAGGACGGCTGGTTCCACACCGGCGACGGGGGCTTCGGCGAAGGGGCCTTCATCGCCATCTCCGATCGCAAGAAGGACGTGATCATCACGGGCGGCGAGAACGTCTCCTCGATCGAGGTCGAGGACTGCCTCTACCAGCATCCGGCCGTGGCGGAGGCCGCGGTGATCGGGGTGCCCGACGAGAAGTGGGGCGAGACCATCAAGGCGCTCGTGGTTCTGCGTCCGGGGTCGACGGCGAGCGAGAAGGATCTGATGGAGCATTGCCGGGGCCGGATGACGCACTACAAGTGCCCCACGACGATCGAGATCCGCGACGCGCTGGTCCGTACCGCGACCGGCAAGCTGCAGAAGTTCAAGCTGCGCGAGCCCTACTGGGCGGGTCGGGAGCGCAAGGTCAACTGACGCGGCGCCGCCCGCCCGTTCCCCGAGCCAGGGCCCGGAGCAGCGCCCAGAGGGCGGGAGTCTCCGGCTTGTCGCGCCGCCTGATGATGCCGAGCCGGCGGGAGAGCGGCGGGGAGAGCGGGAAGACCCGCAGCGCCTTGCTGCGCGCCTCCGCCCTGACCGAGGCCCACGAGGTGATGGAAGGGCCAAGCCCGGCGCTCACCAGCTCCTTGATCGCCTCGCCGTTGCCGAGCTCCATTGACACCCGGGGCGTCACGCGGCCGCGCTTGAACCAGCTCTCGATGATCTGCCGGATGGTCCCGCCGCGCTCGTAGAGGATCAGCGGCTCGGCCGCGAGGTCGGCGGGCGTGAGCGCGCGCCGGCGCCCGCGCGACCTGCTACGCCGCCGCCACGTCCAGTTACGCGGCGTGATGCCCACCAGGCGGTCCGTGTAGAAGGGCGCGACCAGGAGCTGGTGCGGCCGGACGGGCAGGGTGACCACGCCCAGGTCGAGGGCGTTCTCGGCGACGGCCTTGGCGATCTCCGTGGTGTTGCCGGTGACGATGACGAGCTCGACCTCCGGGTAGCGTGCCCGCAGGCGCCGCAGGATCTGGGGCAGCAGGTAGATGCTGGCCGTGGCGCCCGTGCCCACCCGGACCCGCCCCGCCACCACGCCCCGGAGGGCATGCACGCTGGCGGCGGCCGCATCCAGGGCCTCGAGGGCCCGGCCGGCGTGCTCCAGGAGCAAGGCCCCGGCCCGGGTCGGCTCGGCGCGGCGACCCACGCGCTCCAGGAGCCTCGTGCCCAGGGCCTGCTCGAGCTGGCGGACGTGCAGGCTCACCGCCGGCTGGCTCAGCCGGAGCGCCTCGGCGGCCCGGGAGAAGCTCCCGAGCCGCGAGATCTCATGGAGGGTCCTGAGATGAGCAGGGTTGAGCGACATGATGATCAGAATTTCTCATAGAAATGATCAGAACAATCTATTTTACTGATCGAAAATGTCCGACCATGATGGGAGAAGGGAGGAGCTACCGCATGGATCCTGTGACCGTTCGCCCCGCATCGCTGGACGATGCCGCCGCCATCTGCACGATCTACAACCAGGGGATCGAGGACCGCGTCGCCACGCTGGAGACCGAGCTGCGCGATGCAGACGAGCGCCGACGGTGGCTGTCTGCACGCGGGCCGCGCTACCCGGTCATCGTGGCAGGGAGGGGCGGGGAGACCGTGGGCTGGGCCAGCCTCAACGTCTTCAACCCGCGGGCCTGCTACGACCACGTCGCCGACATCTCCGTCTACGTCGAGCGCGCGTGGCGAGGCAAAGGTGTCGGCCGGGTCATGCTCGGGCACCTGATCGAGCTCGGCCGGCACCTGAGCTTCCACAAGCTCGTGCTCGCGTGCTTCCCCACGAACAAGCCAGGGGTGGCGCTCTACGAGCGGATGGGCTTCGTGCCGGTCGGCACCTATCGCGAGCAGGGCGTGCTCGACGGCCAGTGGGTGGACGTGCTGGTGATGGAGCAACTGCTCTAGGCCGAAAGCCCCACATGTTGGGGCGTCTTGACACTCGAGCCCGACAGAGCGTAACGTGCTCGCGGCATGCTTTCCGTCGCCCTCGGAGCCGATCACGCCGGCTGGGAGCTCAAGGAAGCGCTCAAGAGCTGGCTCATGGAGGCGGGCTACCCGGTCCTCGACTTCGGGACCCACTCGCCCGATTCCGTGGACTATCCCGACTACGCGCAGCAGGTCGGGGAGGCGGTCGCCGTCGGCAAGGTCGAGCGGGGTGTGCTCGTCTGCGGCACCGGCATCGGCATGGCCATGGCCGCGAACAAGGTCGCCGGGGTGCGGGCGGCCCTCTGCGGCGACACGTTCACGGCGCGGATGAGCCGTGAGCACAACAACGCCAACGTCCTGGCTCTGGCCGGCCGCTTGACGGACGCGGACGTGGGCCGGTCGATCCTCGAGGTGTGGCTCACTACAGAGTTCGCGGGCGGGCGCCATGCCCGTCGCCTGGACAAGATCGCCGAGATGGAAGCGCGGCAGAGCGCGCGCGAGAGCGGCCGGTGAGCCGGCTCGAGCAGGTCGATCCCGACATCGCCAAGGCCATTCGGGACGAGACCGCGCGGCAGGCCCGCAACCTCGAGCTGATCGCGTCCGAGAACTTCGTCTCCGAGGCCGTCCTGGAGGCGGTGGGCTCGGTGCTGACCAACAAGTACGCCGAGGGCTATCCCGGCAAGCGCTACTACGGCGGCTGCGAGGTCGTGGACGTCGCGGAGGACCTCGCCATTGGCCGCGCCAAGGACCTCTTTGGCGCCGAGCACGTCAACGTGCAGCCCCACTCGGGCTCCCAGGCCAACATGGCCGTCTACTTCACGATCTTGAAGCCGGGCGACACCGTGCTCGGCCCGAACCTGGCCCACGGCGGACATCTCACGGCCGGCAGCCCCATGAACTTCTCGGGTCGCTTCTACAAGATCGTGCCGTACGGCGTCACGAAGGATACGGAGCGCATCGATCTCGACCAGGTGCGCGACCTGGCCCGGCAGCATCGGCCCAAGCTCGTGATCGCGGGCGGCTCGGCTTTTCCGCGCGCCATAGACTTCAAACCGTTTCGCGAGATCGCGGACGAGGTGGGCGCGGCGCTCCTGGCTGATATCGCGCACCCGGCCGGGCTCGTCGCCGCGGGGCTTCATCCCTCGCCCTTGCCCTATGCCGATTTCGTCACGACGACCACACACAAGACCCTCCGCGGCCCGCGGGGTGGCATGGTCATGTGCCGCGAGCGCTACGCGAAGGACCTCGACCGCACCGTGCTGCCCGGCATCCAGGGCGGGCCGCTCATGCATGTCATCGCGGCCAAGGCCGTCGCCTTCCGCGAGGCGCAGACGCCGGCATGGCGCGCGTACCAGGCCCAGATCGTGAAGAACGCCAAGGCGCTGGCGGACGCGATGCTGGTGCGTGGCTACCGGCTGGTTTCGGGCGGCACCGATACGCATCTGCTCCTCGTGGACCTCACGGGGAAGGGCATCACGGGCAAGGACGCGCAAGAGGCGCTCGACCGCGCCTGGATCACCGTGAACAAGAACGGCATCCCCTTCGATACCAAGGGCCCCATGGTCACGAGCGGGATTCGCGTCGGGACGCCGGCCGTGACCACGCGCGGCATGGGCGAGGCGGAGATGGGGCAGATCGCGGCGCTGGTCGACCGCGTGCTGAGCCGTCTGGGCGATGCCGCGGTGGAGGCGGCCGTCCGCGACGACGTGCAGGCGCTCACCAGCCGCTTCCCGCTCTACGCGGAGCGGCTCCGGTGAAGTGCCCGTTCTGCGGCCACACGGAAGACCGCGTGGTGGACTCGCGCGTGGGCCGGGAAGGGGAGTTCATCCGCCGCCGCCGGGAATGCCTCAAGTGCCATCGCCGTTACACGACGTACGAGTACATCGAGGACGTGCTGCCGCACGTGGTGAAGCGTGACGGCCGCCGCGAGCCGTTCGACCGGCAGAAGCTCCGCGGCTCCATCCTGAAGGCCTGCGAGAAGCGGTCGGTGGGCGTGCAGGCCGTCGACGACGTGGTGGCGGACATCGAGGTCAAGCTGCACGAGCGGGCGGAGAAGGAGATCACCAGCCTCGAACTGGGCGAGGTGGTGATGGAGCACCTCCAGAAGCTCGACCAGGTCGCCTACGTGCGCTTCGCCTCCGTCTACCGGCAATTCAAGGACATCAACCAGTTCATGGACGAGGTCCGGGGGCTCATCAAGGAAGGCGAGAAGACCAAGGGGGGCAAGCCCGCCCCCAAGCCTGCCCTCAAGAAGTAACGCGCGGGTCAGCCCGCGCGGAACACGCTTACCTCTTCGGATCGCCCCTTCACACGTACGGCCGGCAGCGGCCCCAGGGCCACCTCGCGCCGGAGCCGGGCCCGCGTGGCGTCGCTCACCAGGATCTCCGTGCCCAGGTCCTTGTTGAGGCCCTGGATGCGCGAGGCCAGGTTGACGGCGTCCCCGACGAGGGCGTAGCTCGATCGCTCGCGGCTGCCGATGCTCCCGGCCAGCACGGTGCCCGTGTGAATGCCGATGCCGTTCCGGAGGGGCGGCTTGCCCGCCTCCGCCCGGCGGGCGTTGAGGCGCTCGAGACGGGCGCGCATGTCGAGGGCGGCCGCGAGCGCGCGGTCGGCGTGATCGGGCGCGGGCAGGGGCGCGCCGAACACGGCCTCGATCTCGTCGCCGATGTACTGGAGCACGAGCCCCCGCTCGGCGCGGATGGCCGCCTCCATCTCCGTGAAGTACTCGTTGAGATCGCGGACGACCTCGCGCGGCTCCGTGCGCTCGACCCACGGCGTGAAGTCCCGGAGGTCGGCGAAGAGGATGGTCACCTCCTCGAGGCGCCCCTCGAAGCTGGCCCGGCCGGCCAGGATCTCGTCGCGGATCTCGCGCGTCACGTAGCGGCCGAAGGTCTCCCGAATCTGCTCGCGCTCGCGTAGCCCTTCCAGCATGCGGTTGAAGCCTTCGGCCACCGCGCCGATCTCGTCGTTGGCGACGACGGGGCAGCTCGCGTCCAGGTCGCCCCGACCCACCGCGGCCATGGCTTCCTCCACGCGCTTGAGCGGGGCGGCCACGCTCTCGGCCACGAAGAGCGCGAGACCGATGGCGGCCAGGATGCCCACGACCACGATGAAGAGGATGAGCGTGCTGAGCCCCTCGACGATGGCCGCGGCCCGGACGGCATCGGCGCTGAACATGGCCTGAGCCCGGTTGTTGGCCAGCGCCCCCAGGATGGCCAGGGGAATGACGCTGATGAGGATGAAGATACCGAGCAGCCGCAGGCGCACGGGGAGACGGAGGGCACCGGAGACGCGGCCCACGTCCCCCCGCGGAAAGAAGACCGGCATGGCCTGCCGCCAGGCGCGCTCCGACAGGAGGAACGAAAAGGCGGTGGCGACACTCCCCGCGATCACCGTGATACCGAAGAAGAGGCGGAGGGAGAGGCGCGGATTGAACGCCCCGTCCGTCACGGTGGGCCAGGCCACACCCCAGACGAGCCCGGCGAAGACCCATCCCACGAGCGTGAGGCAGGCGAAGCCAAAGGGCACGAGCAGGGCGCGCCGCCGGATGTCGGGATCCGTGCTCGGCTGACCGCTCTGAGCCTGCGCGACGAGCGGCGCGAGCCACCCTCGCCCGATCGTGTAGCCGATGGACACGAGCACGCCGAACAGCACCACGGAGACCGCGATCTCCCGGAGCGTGACGGCCCCAGCCCCCTGCGTCACCTCGGGATCCACGACGCGGAAGTAGAAGAACGTGAGGATGGCGCCCAGGAGATTTCCCGCCATCGTCGTGAGCCGAAGCGAGCGCCAGGGGAGGGTGGCAGCGGTCATCGTTCGATTATCACTCGGAGGCGAGAGGGCGATCGGCGGCTTAACATGGATCGGCCCTGCCGGGATGGGGCCGACAGGGCCGAGCGCCAGAAGAGCGCCTTACTTCTTCTTCTTCTTGGCCGCCTTCTTCTTCTTCGCCATCGTGTCACCTCCCTCCCGCACCCGCGCGTCCCGCGGTTGGCTCGATCTGTCGCGACTCTACGGGGACGTCGAGAGAGGTGTCAAGCAGAAAATACACTCTGCGGGGGTTCTGGCCAGTATCGGACCCCACGGGTGGGGGCCGTGCGGCACGCCGCGGGCTACTCGCGAACGGAGGAAGGCTTGCGATGCTCGCGCCGGCGGACGAACTCCTGGTTGAGCGCCATGCCCTTCTTGCACATCGGGCACTGCTCGGGGACATACGTGGGGAAATCGCGGCTCACGAGGCTGAAGATCTCCTTCCCTGCAATTTCCGCCTTCTTGGTGCGGCGCCACAGCGCGCCGATCCCGACGACCTGTCCGCCCAGCTCCTCCACGAGGTCGCTCAGGAGCTTCACGGTGCTGCCCGAGCTCACGAGGTCTTCGACGATCAGCACCTTGGTTTGCGGGCGGATCAGCCGGTGGAATTCGGCGGGCAGCGTCACCTTGCGCTTGCCGGCGCTCACGCCCTTGGTGCCGTACATGAGAGTGGGGCGCGACGGATGGGCGCGGGCCACGCAGTGGGAGAGGATGAGCGCTCCCGGACCCGTGGAGAGCACCACGTCGATGGGCCAGGGTGCGAAGTGCTTGGCGATGACGGCCCCCAGCCCTTCCGTGAAGGACGCCTCGGTGGTGACGAGGGTCTTCTCGATGTACTCACTGGTGTGCTGGCCGGACGGGAGGAGGATGTGGTCGTTGGCGTGATAGGCGCCGGTGCGCTTCAGGATCTCGAGATGAATCTTCTCGCGCACCTCCGCGTCCATGCGCGCGTTGTCCTTCGCGGTCGGCGGGGCCATGGGAGGCCTAGGATGACGGCGACGGCGCGCGGTGTCAATGCCAAAGATGCCTCGCGGACGCGTGGTAGACTTTGCGGACCATGAGGCTGCTTGCCGTCGAGAGCGCCACGCTGTCGGGCGGAGCCGCACTCCTGGACGGCGACCGGCTCCTCGGCGAGGTCACGCTCAACATCGCCATCACCCACTCGGAGCGCCTGCTGGCCGCGGTGGATCGCCTGCTCGCCGACTGCGGGATGGCCGCCGCCGATCTGGAGGGTCTCGCGGTGTCGGTGGGGCCGGGCTCCTTCACCGGCCTTCGGGTCGGGCTCGCCACGGTGAAGGGGCTCTCGATGGCGCTCGACCTGCCCGTGGCGCCCGTGCCCACGCTCGATGCCCTCGCCGCACGCGTGCCGTTCGCCGACGCGCCGGTCTGCCCCATCCTCGATGCCCGCAAGGGCGAGGTGTACCTCTCGCTCTACCGCTGGCGCGGCGACCGCATGTGCCGCGAGCGCGAGTACGAGGCGCTTCCGCCCCGCATCGCCGCGGCCGGGATCGCTGCGCCCACCATCCTCCTGGGCGACGGTATCGAGGCCTGCCGTCCGTGGCTGCCCGAGCACGTGCGCATCGCGCCCACGGCCCTGCGGCTGCCGTCGGCGGCCACCGTCGGAGAGCTCGGTCATGCCACTCTGGCGGCGGGGGCGGGCGTCGACGCAGAGTCTCTGACGCCGCTCTACCTCCGACCGTCGGAGGCCGAGCTGAAGGCGCGGCGAACCTGATGAGCGTGGAGACGACGCTGACCCCGGCGCCGATGACCGAGGACGACCTCGATCAGGTGCTCGCCATCGAGCGGGTCTCCTTCGTGACGCCCTGGACGCGGGCGGCCTTCTGCTACGAGATCGAGCAGAACAAGGTGGCCCGCTGCACCGCGATGCGCGTGGGCGGCCGCGTGGTCGGGTACCTCTGCCTCTGGGAGATCGGTCACGAGATACACATCACCAATCTGGCCGTGCACCCGGAGTGGCGCCGGCGCGGGGTGGGGCGGCGCCTCCTCGCCTTTGCCATGGCTGAAGGCAAGGCGCGCGGGGTGACCCTGGCCTTTCTCGAGGTGCGCCCGAGCAATGCGCAGGCGGTCAAGCTCTACGAGAGCCTCCAGTTTCAGGTGATCGGCCGCCGCACCGGCTACTACTTCGATACCGGCGAGGACGCGCTCGTCATGGAAGCCCGGCTGGACGGCGACGCGACGCCCACCACGGCCGGGAACCGCCAAGCCGGCTCCTGAGTTTTTCCTCCGACGCGTCAGATGGACCAGGCCAACGCCCTCTCACGAAGGAGACCTGGATGATTCGACCACTCGTACGCGGTGCGCTCGTCCTGGCCATGGTCGCCCTGGCGCCGGGCGGCGTCTTCGCCGATCCCATGAACTTCAAGATGCTGTCCAACTACTCGCGCGCCACGTTCAAGAGCGACGCGCCCCTCGAGACCATCGTCGGCACGACCGCGGGCCCCGCGGTCACCGGCAGCTTGACGGTCGATCCCGCGAGGCCCGCGGGAGGCACCGGCACCATCAAGGTGGATCTGACCACGCTCACCTCCGGCGTGGCCAAGCGCGATCAGGACATGCAGCAGCCGCAGTATCTCGACACGGCCAACGAAGCGAACAGGTTTGCCGTCTTCGAGATCAAGAGCATCGACATCGCAGGCCCCCTCGAGCCCGGCCAGGAGATGCCGGCCAAGGTGAAGGGCATCTTGACGATCAAGCAAAAGCCCGTCGAGGTGACGGCCGACGCGCGCGTCACGCTCGTCAGGCTCACGCCCGAGCAGGTCGAGGCGCAGAAGCGGTTCGGATTCAGCACCGACAACCTGAAAGTGCGGGCGAAGTTTGGCACCATGTTCACGAACCACAACATGACCGTGCCTCAGCTGCTCATGCTCAAGCTGTCGAACGAGATCCAGCTCGAGACCGATCTGACGTTCGCGAAGAACTAAATTAGCAGGCGGCTCGCGGGGCCGGGCGGTCACGAGCGCGCGGGCCGCTTCCTTCCGTAACAAATCTGCTAAAATCCCGCCGTGCCAGCCTTTTCTCCCCGGATCGCCGCGTGATCTCGCTCGTCGACCGCATGCTCGCCGGCGAGCGCCTGGCTCTGGCCCGCCTCATCACGCGCGTCGAGAACCGCCAGGCCGGCGTGGCGGACATCATGCGCGCCATCCAGCCGCACCTGGGGCGCGGGCACGTGCTGGGCATCACCGGCCCGCCGGGGGCGGGCAAGTCCACGCTCGTGGACCGGCTCACCGCGCACCTCCGCGCCGAGGGCGAGCGCGTGGCCGTCGTCGCGGTGGATCCGTCGAGCCCGTTCACGGGCGGCGCGGTGCTGGGCGATCGTATCCGCATGCAGGCGCACACGCTCGACGAGAGCGTCTTCATCCGCAGCATGGCCACGCGCGGCAGCCTGGGCGGGCTCGCCGCGGCCACCGGCGACGTCATCAAGCTCATGGACGCCGCGGGATTTCCCTGGATCCTCATCGAGACGGTCGGGGTCGGCCAGACGGAGCTCGACATCATCAAGCAGGCCGACACGACGGTCGTGTCGCTCGTGCCGGAGTCGGGCGACTCGATCCAGGCCATGAAGGCCGGCCTCATGGAAGTGGCCGACATCTTCGTGGTCAACAAGGCCGACCGCGAGGGCGCGCACTCGCTCATGGCCGAGCTGCGCTTTGCCGTGCACCTCCACTACACGTCGAGCGTCTCTCCCAAGGACATCGACTGGGAGATCCCGATCCTCGCCGCGCAGGCGGCGAACGACGTGGGCGTGAAGGAGCTCCTCGCCGAGGTCAGGCGGCACCGCGGCGTGCTCGAGCAGACGGGCGTGCTGGAGAAGCGCCGCCGCGCGCGGCGGCGCGCGGATCTGAAGAGCCTCCTCGTGGAAGAGTTCGCCGGCCGCGTGGCGCCCTCCATCGAGTCGGATCCGGCGCTCGTCGCCGTCGCCGATCTCGTGGCGGAAGGCAAGCTCGACGCCTACTCGGGCGTGGAACGGATGCTGGCCCGCCTCCTGAGAGAGCCTTGACAACGACACATCCGCGAGCAAAGGTGGACCCCCATCATGACTGACCTGGTCGCGAGCGGCGTGCCCTACCGCGACACCTTCTGGAACATCCCCCTCTGGGCGCGCGTCTTCGTGTACGTCGGCGGCACTGCGGCCATCGCGGCCTTCGCGTGGGGGTGCTGGCTGCGCATCGCGCTGTGGGCCAAGGGCAAGCCCGAGCGGCGGCTGGACCGGATCCCGGAGCGGGTCACGCTCGTGCTGACCCAGGTGCTGGGGCAGGCGCGGGTCCTCTCGCAGGCGTATCCGGGCGTCATGCACGCCATCGTCTTCTGGGGCTTCCTCGCGCTCTTGATGGGCACCATCCTCGCCACGATCGACTACGACATCACGCTGCCGCTCCTGCACGTGAAGCTCCTCAAGGGCAACTTCTACCTCTTCTACGAGCTGATCCTCGACATGTTCGGCCTCTTCTTCGTGCTCGGCCTCGGCATGGCATGCTGGCGCCGCTTCGTCGTGCGCCCGGCGCGGATCGAGCCGGCGGGGAAGTTCGCCTACGCGCTGCTCATCCTCTTCGTCATCAACGTCACGGGCTTCGTCATGGAAGCCTGCCGGCTCGCCGTGGTGCGGCCGGCGTGGGCCGCGTGGTCGCCCGTCGGCTACCTCCTGGGCGAGGCCATGGTGGGCGTCGGGCTCGGCGAGCCGGCCCTGCGCGCCATCCATCTCTCCCTCTGGGTGTTTCACGCGGCCATCGCCTTCGTGTTCATAGGCATGATCCCGTGGTCCTACTTCATGCATCTCGTCACCACGCCCCTCAACGTCTTCTTCTCGAAGCTTGAGCCGCGGGGGGCGCTGGCCAAGATCGAGAACATCGAGGAAGCGGAGAACCTCGGCATCGGGAAGTTCGAGGAGTTCTCCTGGAAGCGGCGGCTCGACTTCGACGCCTGCGTGGAGTGCGGGCGGTGCCAGGATGCCTGCCCGGCCTATCTCTCGGGCAGCGCGCTCAACCCGAAGCGCATCATCGTCAAGCTCAAGCGCTACATGCTGGATGGCGACACGCGCCCGCTCCACGGCGAGGTGATCCAGGCCGACGAGCTGTGGGCCTGCACCACGTGCATGGCCTGCGTCCAGGAGTGCCCCGCCCACATCGACATCGTGGACACGATCGTGGACCTGCGGCGCTTCCTGGCGCTGTCCGAAGGCGCCCTGCCGTCGACGGCGCCCCTGGCGCTCCAGAACATCCAGCGCGCGGGCAATCCCTGGGGGCTGGCCCCCACGGACCGGCTCAAGTGGTCGGAGGGACTGGACGTGCCTGTGCTCGAGGAGGGCAAGCACGTCGAGTATCTCTACTGGGTGGGGTGCTCCGCCTCCTACGATCGGCGCAACCAGAACATCGCGCGCTCCGTGGTGAAGATCCTCAACAAGGCGGGCGTGTCCTTCGCCGTCATGGCCGAGGAGCGATGCCACGGCGAGGTGGCGCGCCGGCTGGGCGAGGAATATCTCTACCAGACCGTCACCGCCGAGAACGTCGAGAACGTCAAGAAGTACAGCTTCGACAAGGTCATCACGCACTGCCCGCACTGCTTCAACACCATCAAGAACGAGTACCCGCAGTTCGACGGCAACTTCGAGGTGGTGCACCACTCGGTCGTGATCGCCGACCTGGTACGGAGCGGGCGCGTCAAGCCGACCAAAACGACGGACCGGACGGTCGCCTTCCACGACTCGTGCTATCTCGGCCGCTACAACGGCGTGTTCGACGCGCCGCGAGAGACGGCGCGCACGGTCCCCGGCTTGCGCCTCATCGAGCTGCCGCGGCAGCGCGAGCGCGGCCTCTGCTGCGGCGGCGGGGGCGGCCAGATGTGGATGGAGACACCGGCCAAGAAGCGCGTGAACGTGATCCGCGTCGAGGAGGTGCTCGAGGCCAAGCCCGATGTCGTCGGCGTGGCCTGCCCCTTCTGCCTGGCCATGGTCGATCTTGGACGCAAGGTGGCGGGGGCCGAGGAGACGCTCCAGGTGAAGGACATCTCCGA
>Ga0335070_10002214_pt1 | contig 22706 bp, 14 predicted proteins | sample Lox_Sample_13_FD_206722 | JGI IMG/M metagenome (GOLD analysis project Ga0335070, IMG submission 206722) | Soil microbial communities from Loxahatchee National Wildlife Refuge, Florida, United States - Lox_Sample_1.3 | ecosystem: Environmental > Terrestrial > Soil > Wetlands | place: USA...
TAGCCGGATTTTCAACGACTTACGCCTGCCGCGGCTTCGTGTAGACCGCGCAGCTTGCGGGGCGTCATATCGAGCTGACTATTATCTGGCGCCGCCTGTCAGTGCTCTGACACCCCGCGAAATGCAAACGTTGTGGATCAGCAACCCGGACATTGGCATTGCCTTTGCGCGGTCATGTACTCGGTCAAGCGCATCTGTAGCCGTGGACCAGCCGACCTCCGCAGCCAACCAACATGGAGCACTCGCGAGCACAGCCACGTGCGGCATCCCGGGAAATCACTCATCGGGGGCTCGGACCCGGCGCAGCAACGGTTCAGTACGGCTTCCGCGCCAGCGCTCGCTTCAATGTCTGGTCAAGTGCAGACTTAGCCTGTTGGTACTCGTCGTCGGAAATGCTGCCCTGCTGCTTCTCGACTTCCAGCTGGAACAACTCGTCCTTCAGGCCCTCGAGCAGCATGGTCGAGTTCTTGGGCGGCTGCGGTGGCGCGACCGCGAAGCCGACCGGCGCACCGAGCTTCTGGCTGACCATTACGTTAGGCGCGACTGGTGCAGGGAGTGTGGCGGTCTCGGCATTCTGTTGACCGGATCGATTCACCATGAAGACGGCACCGCAGAGCAGCGCGACGCCAAGGCCGGCAAGGACGAACCAGCGATAGGAATGCAGGGGATCAGGAGCATCGGTAGGTGGCCCGAGACCGCCGCCGGGACGATTGTCAGTCGCTGCGGGCCGAGATTTGTCGTGGGGCTGCGATTGCTCTCCGCCCGCCTGATCGTCGCTCAACATGCCCGTACCAGAGATTTTGAACGAGAGATCGGTGGAACTATTCACGTCAGTGGCGACCAGAACTTTGGAGGTCTTGTCGTTCATGGGCGCGAATTTGTCTGAATCCGTAGGTGAGAAGGTCATCGACTGCGGCATCATTACGACGAAGTGCTGGATGTTGCCGGTGATCTTGGGACTCAAACTGACTTCGCCCGCGTAGGGAAGGTGATAGGAAACCTGAAAGCGAGTTTCGCCCGGCTTCAACGCGTAGTTGAACGAATACCGACCCTTACCTTCCGGAGTGGCAGAGGTGTTGATCGCCATTCCGCCCGGACCCTGGACGAACACTTGGTCAATTTGCGCCTTCTCCGGCAGGCTCATCTCGTACGTCTTGTCGCCCTTGAGCGTTTTCGGGGGATTGGAGGCGTTCTTGATAATCATCAACTGAATCACCCACAGGTTGCCGCCGCCGCCCTGCATGCGCATAAGTTCTACATTGGTGGTGACGTCGGAAACCCGGTTTCCGGCGTCGTAAACGTCGATGGAGGTGGAAGTTATTCCGGGACGCAACGGGCCGCCGGCGGGGAAATAATTAACGCCATCGTGAGTGACGCGAACCAAGTGCGGGGTGTTGGGATCGTCAACGCTGAAGCTGAACGAGCCGCTGCTGTCGGTCTTGGTGCTTGCCAATACCGACATGCCTTGCTGCAAGGCGAGCAGGTCGACATTGTCGCCGGCAGAGGGCTTACCGGTGGTGGAGTTCATGACCGTGCCAGTGATGTTGACGGCGAACGCGGCGGCGGCGAAGAGCAAATACGCTGCGAGGAAGACGATCGACTTGCGAAGAATGGATGTCATTGGCATTTCAGCGTGCGGGGGCGGCCTCTAGCCGATCAATCTCGGCCAGGATGGATGCGGCCTCGCTCTCGAGCGAGATGCGCAGGGTTTCGTAATCGGTGTCGGAAAGCTTGCCGGCCTTGTATTCGAAGTTCAGGTCGCGGAGGTTTTCGTAAACGGCATCTTTGCGTTCGCGAAGATACATGGCGCGACTCTTCTCCTCAGCGGTCTCGGCGTTGACCGAAGCGAAAATGTACAGAAATAACCCAAGCGTTAAGAGTAAACCGGCAAAGGCGGTCATAGTTCGGTGTTCTCACGAGCGCGGCGGCGAAATTCGTCGAGTTGGGGCGGCGTCAGATCCTGTGCGCCGACTGGTTGCAGGCGGAACTTCCACTTGCGCACGATCACCGTTACCAGGCCAAGGCCGGCAACCAAAGCCACAAACGGCACGATCCAGGCCAACATGTTGAAGCCGGAAGTGGTAGGAGCGGCAAGCACGGTCGCGCCATATTTCTGTACAAACGACTGCAACACCAGATCGTCGCTGTCGGGAGTGCTGCTTCCCGGACCGCTCGCTCCACGCGTGAGGGCGGCCATGAGTTCCTCGCGCATCTGCGTGGAGTAACTGCATCCGACGTGATTGCACTCCAGCAGTATCTGGTTGCAACCGCACTTGCACATCAGCTTGTGGCCAAGATCGTTGAATCGGGTATCGGCCGATCGCGACGGAGTTGCGCCGAGGCAAGCAATGCATACGAAGGCGAGAAGGCAGGCCTGGAGGAGACGTTTGGTAAAAACCCACTCAACCAGAACATGGTTAAATGGGGCACCCGTAGCATTTCTCTTTACGCGGAATCGCATCAGTCGCCTGCTCCTACGGCGTGGCGACTGTCGGCCAGCACCTTGGCTGCGGAACGAACCGGCAACTTCGCCGTCGCCATGCTCGGAATGAGCGCGAGCAGAGTACCCAGGAGAAGCAGCCCCGCGCCGTACCAAATCCAGCTCACCAGCGGATTCAGGTGGGCGCGGATGATGGGGCGTCCATTGTCGGGATTGTTTCCGGTGTAGACCAGATAAAGATCTTCGGCAATCGTCGAGCGAATCGCCGGCATGGTCGCTGGTTGCTGGCTGGCTTTGTAAATGCGGCGTTCGGGGAACATGGTGCCGACGTGCTTACCGTCGCGGGAAATATCCATGATCGCCCACACGCTGCTGTAGTTCGCGTTATCGTCCTGCGTGTACGTCCTGCAGGTGATGGTGTAGTGACCGATGCTCATCGAGTCACCGTTCCCGACTTCGCGCTCGATGTCCTGATTAAAGGCAGCGCCGGCAAAACCAATCATGACGATCACGACGGCGAAGTGAACGAGGTATCCGCCGTATCGGCGAGTGTTGCGGCGGGTGAGCACATAGACGGAAGAGAGAATGTTGCGGCCCGTCTGGTAGGCGATGACGCGCGCGCCGCGGTAGAACTCGGAGATGACCGTGGACGCGACTAAGACCGACAGGATGACAGTCATCAGCGAGTAGAACTTGGACTGCTCTTTCAGCGGGTGAATCCATCCGAGTGCGACCACGGCGATGCCGACGGCGAGCGACACCAGCGACGGAATCAACAGATTGCGGCGGATACTGTCGGTGGACGTCTTACGCCAGGAGAGCAGCGGACCAACGGCGGTCAGCAACAATAGTAGCAGCGCGACGGGTATGTTTACCCTGTTAAAGAATGGCGCTCCGACTGTAACCTTGGAACCGGTCACCCATTCCGAAAGGACCGGGAACAACGTTCCCCAAAGAACCGTGAAACAGGCGACCAGCAGAACAAGGTTGTTGAACAGGAAACTGGATTCGCGCGAGACCAGCGATTCGAGTCGGTTCTCGCTGCGCAGATGAGTGCGGTTGACCATGAAGAACCACAAGCAAACCATCAGCACGATTCCGAGGAAGACGGTGAACCAGCTTCCGATCGACGATTGCGCAAACGCGTGCACCGAACTCACGATGCCGCTGCGCGTAAGTAACGTGCCGAAGATCGATAGCCCGAAGGTGCTGAAGATCAGCCACATATTCCAAACCTTCAGCATGCCGCGCTTTTCCTGCATCATCACCGAATGCAGGAACGCGGTGGCGGTGAGCCATGGCAGCAGCGATGCGTTCTCGACGGGGTCCCATCCCCAGTAGCCGCCCCATCCGAGAACGGCGTACGCCCAGTGCGCACCGAGAAAAATGCCACAGGTGAGAAACGCCCACGTCACCATGGTCCAGCGACGCGTGATGTGGATCCACTTTTCGCCGGGATACTTCATGATTAGCGCGGCCAGTGCAAACGCGAACGGAACAGTCATGCCAACATAGCCGAGGTAGAGCATCGGCGGATGGATGACCATTTCCGCATATTGCAAAAGCGGATTGAGACCGTTGCCGTCAGAAGGGATGGTTCCGGCAATGATGCCGAAGGGGTTCGCCGCGAAATTACTCAGCGAAAGGAAGAAGATCTGCACGCCGGCGATGATGATGGAAGCATACGCAACCAGCTTGGCGTCAACCTTGTAGCACATACGCAGCACCAGTCCGTAGCCGCCCAGCAGCAAAGACCAGAAGAGCAAAGAGCCTTCCTGTCCGGACCAGAGCACGGCGAACTTGTACGGCGCCGAGAGGGCGACGTTGCTGTGGTGGAGGATGTAGGCGATGCTGAAGTCGTTGCGGAACGCGGCGACCACCAACACGGTGGCGGCGACCAGCACGCATCCGAAGATGGCAATACCGGCGCGACGGGCCGTCTCACCGAGAATCTCGGCACTATAACCTTTACGGGCGACACCAATGATGCCGACGACGAACGCGTAAACGCTCAGGGCGAAACCAAGAAGGAGCGAATAACTGCCTAGATCTGACATGAAGAGTGGTTCACCACGACGAGTGTAGTCATTGTTTCAAAGTTAATTCGCCGTAAACCGGCCAAGATTTCTGTGCTTGGTCATCTGCCAGTTTATGTTTGCCCGCGACCATCTGCTTCCTTGAGTTGCCGCAATCCATTTTCTTTGTTGCATCCAAGGTTCCACTCGAGCAACGGCAATTTCGATCTGCTACCGTTCGGCAGGCTCGACCTGCACATCGCCGTTTCGACGAGAAAGTCAGTAGATTGACTCTGGTGCCCTCGGGGAATTGTTAGCCTCGGGGCTGATTTTGAGAGTTGGTCTGCAATCATCCGAGGTGAACAGGTAGGAATAGAAATTGCTATCGACCGGAGTGTCTTCTGGCCGTGTATGCATATGCACCCCGACAATTATCCGCGCCAACAAACCAACATGAAGATGGTAACCATTCTCGTGATCGCCATTTTAGTGCTCGCGGGAGCTCTATTCATTCTGTTTCCAAGCCTGGCCTGGGCTAGCGACAGGCCGGCGGATTTGTGCTGTCGTGTCCCGAATGGCACCCGTGATGCGAGGAACGCACCATGTCAGGTCTCAATGATCGAGTTGTCCCCATCAAGCGTGACACCGCTTCGCCGAAGTGACTCTGTCAATCGTCAAAGCTTCGACAGCTAAGCAAACTGCCCGCCTACTCGCCCGCAGTAGCCCATTGAGTTCGAAGTAGTTGCAGAGTTCCCTGATCGCATTCGAGTTGTCCTCCTCTGGCCCCTCACTTGCGAAGTAGGACCACAGGGACTCGGGAGGACAGTGTGCGAGGGGGACTACCAGATCAGGTTGATATCCCCGTCAAGCGCCCCCGCCTCCCCGAAGATCTGGTGGCAGAAGTTGGATGCGATGAGGCTGTCGAAGAGCGCGTACAACGAGTGTGGCGTAACCCTTGCCATCATCGTACTGGCGTTCGCGATCATCTCCGTGCCCGCCAGGGCAGCGCTGCACCCCGTCCCGCTCGACCCCAAAACTGATACCGCTACGTGCGTTCAGTGTCACGAAGACAAAACCAAAGGTAAGGCGGTCCACTCGGCGATTGCCATGGGTTGCATGAGCTGTCACGAGATACGCATAAACAAAGATGCAACCCGCGTGAAGTTGCTCACCACCACCACGCAAGCGCTGTGTATTACCTGCCACGCCGACAAGAATGCCGCCACCATCAACGGAAAGGTTCATCCTCCGGCGGTTCGTGATTGCGTCAAATGCCACGACCCGCACACTTCGGCTAACGAGAATCACCTGCTGCTGCCTACCGACGGTGCAACCAAGGAGAACAATCTTTGCCTGACCTGCCACACGGAAGGTATGGACATTCCCAAGAGCGGCAGCCGCCACCCCGCGTTGGACATGGGCTGCGGGACCTGCCACGTCACACACAAGACCGGCGAACGTGGCAAAGTTGAATTCGATGACCATCTGACGAAGGCCCCTCCTGCGCTCTGCCTCGACTGCCATGATGCCAAAAACGCGAGCCTGATAAAGGCCCACGGCGGCCAGCCGTTCGGCACCGCGAATTGCATCCAGTGTCACGATCCGCATCAGTCAGCGAAGCCGAAGCTGATGCAGGCGTTCCTGCACTTCCCTTTCGAAAATCAAATGTGCGACAGCTGTCATCAGCCGGCGAAGGACAACAAGGTGGTGTTGACGAATGCCGACACCCGCGCGTTGTGCCTTACCTGCCACGACGACAAGGGGAAACAGATTGACTCCGCCAAGGTGCAGCATCCGGGAGCGCTGGGGGATTGCACTGCGTGCCACAACCCGCACGCTGGAAAAACTCCGGGCTTCCTCCAGCCGGATCCGGTGTCTGCGTGCCTGGCGTGCCACAGCGACCAGTCCGATGAGATGAAGAAGGCGCACTTGCACCAGCCAGCGTTTGGGCAGGGATGCGCAACCTGCCATGAGCCGCATGGGAGTGATAACGAACACCTGCTCCGAGTGGCAGCGGTAAACAGCTTGTGCCTGGAGTGTCATGGGCCAGACCGAAATCCTCAAAAGCTCGACGATACAAATCTGATCGCGATCTTTCAGGGCAGCGTGAGGCTTCAGGAAAACTACTTCCGGACTACCCGGCCGCCGGTGCTGCCTCTTCGGTATGGATTGGGGCACCCTACGGATCAGCACCCCGTTTCCGGTTCCATGGACCCGGCAAATCCAAAGGGTAACCCGATGACCTGCTTGACCTGCCATCAGCCGCACGCGTCTGCGCAAAGTTATCTGTTGGCAAAGGATCAGGCCATGAACATGAATTTCTGCAATAGCTGTCACAAGGAGAAGCTGAATTGACGAATTCAGTGGAGAGAAGCCGAGTGTTTCTTGCATCTTCCAGTCCGGCGTCCTGTTTAAAGACACGATCACGCTCGCGATTCCTGGCTATCACCCTCGTTTTACTCGCAACGATCCCAGCCGCAGCCGGTAAAAACAAACGAGGTTCTACGTCACCTACCGCACAAAAACCGCAGGACCAGAAAATAGCTTTCGATCTCTCCAAGATCGTGTGGCCGAACCCACCAGCGATCACGCGTATTCGTTGGGTCAAGCAATTCACGGGCGAAAAGATCGATGCGGCAACAACGAAGAAGATTGCAGCAAAGCAGAAATGGCTGCAACACATCGGCGGCAAGAAGCCGCAAGCCCAACAGGATCTCGACATACCGTTTCAGCTCCTGCGGCCATTTGGGCTGGCAGTCGATTCAAGGGGAAAAGTCTACGTTGCCGATCAATCCGTAGGGGCGGTCTTCATCTTCGATGAGGAGAACTCTAAGGTTGAGATGATCCGCAATCGCCACGAGGCGAGCTTTGGCCTGATCTATGGGCTGGCAATGGACGACAACGACCGGCTCTTCGTCAGCGATCTTAAGCTGCGCCATGTTGCGGTCTTCGATGCCAAGCACCAGCAGGAGACCAGCTTCGGTGCCGATGTGCTTGCGCGTCCGGGAGGAGTCGCCATCGACCGGGAGAACCGCTTCCTCTATGTCGTCGATACAGACAAGGATGTAGTGGATGTCTTTGATGCGGACAACTTCAAGCTCTTACGCCAGATCGGCACTCCCGGGAAGAAACACACGCTGACCAGTCCGGGAACGTTTTCCCTTCCCTCGCACGTTGCCGTGGACAAAGAGGGTAACGTTTACGTTACCGATACCCTCAATGATCGGGTGGAAATCTTCGACGCCGACGGCAACTTCATCAGCACCTTCGGTAGCAACGGGGATGGACCCGGTCATTTCCAGCGTCCCAAGGGAATCGCCATTGATCCGGATGGCCATGTTTGGGTGGTCGATGGCACCCAGGACCGAGTGCAGGTCTTCAATCGCGAAGGGCAACTGCTGATCTACTTCGGCACCCATGGCGAGTGGCCCGGCATGTTCATGGCCGCCAATGATATTTGCATCGACAAACAGAACCGCGTTTTCGTCTCCGAACAGTTTCTCGGCCGTGTGCAGATGTTTCGCTACGTCAGCGACGCCGAGGCAGAAAAAGAGCGGAACCGACGCGAAGGTAAAGGTGAAACCGCAGCTTCCCAGAAAGAAGTTGCTGCCGGCAAAGCAAAGAATTCCGCGGGTGTTAACCCGCGATGAGTTTGACTACCAACTGGTAGTCAAGCCGGAGCAATAGGTATCGGCTCTGGACGTTTAGTACGAGTAAGTAGTTGTCACAGACCCCTGGGAGGTCTTCGAACCTTATGAAGAAACTGATGTTAGCCCTTTTGGTTGTCTTCGCTGGCTTAACCGTGGCGATGGCACAAAACACCCTCAATCCTAATTATTCAAGTGCGACCGACGTCCTCGGAGCCCACCTGCTGTATGGGCGAGGTTGCATTGGCTGCCACGCTCCGCATAATGGCTCCGGCGGCAACGGCGTGAATCCGCAAACCGATCCCAGCAGCGGCAGCATTGCGCTGTGGGGAGAGGATCTGACCCCTCTTTACAACCAGACCATTGCTTTCGGCGACAACGGAAGTTTCCCTGTCACCTTCCCCGCCAATGGCGGTGGCATAACTAACGCGTCTGATCCAACCACGGTGGTGCTGTTCTGCCTGAGCTGCCATGATGGCAACTTGGCGAAGGTGGGCTGGATGAAAGGCCGCACGGTCGAAACTCTACCAGTGGTTGGTGGAACTGCTCCCACCCTGCTTGGCAATGACGGTACCACCGCGGGCAATTACCACAACGATCACCCCGTCGGGCCGCAAGCCATTATTACTTGCGGAGGCAATGGCTGGGATTGCAACATCATCGCCGGCAAAATCGATGTCGCCAGTTCGGGACCGAACTTCAAGCAGTTCGTGAACGTCAACTACGGCTTCGCTGTAGTTCCGGCTGTGGTGAATGGGAACCCCACTGTTACCTGTACCACCTGCCATAACCAGCACAGCATGACGGTGTGGAAGGGCAATGGTGGTGCGGTGCCAAAAGGAACCTTCTACCAGACGTCGTTTTTTGTTCGTGGTCCCTATCAACCACAAACCGGCGGCAATAATGCGGCGCAGTTCTGCCGCCAATGCCACGGCGGCCAGGCGAACGAAAACAACAATTCGCCGAACGTCCCGACGACTTAGCCTGTGGTCCCCAAGGGGGAAGGTACCTTCCCCCTTTTCTAAAGAACAACGATGAAGGATATTTTTCAAATCGGTGCGTTGATTCTCCTCGCAACACTCCCATCGGCAGCGCAGATGGCAATGTCGCACGAACTCACCAGTTATTTTGCGGCGTCGGTTCCTTCCGTGGCCTCCATGAATAAGCCGGTCGCCCGCGTTAACGGTTCCGTGCTCACCGAAAACGACCTGCAGCGGGAAATGTACGCCATCTTCCCAGACGCCCGTATCCATAACGGCATTCCCAAGGCCATGGAACCGCAAATCCGCAAGGGCGCTCTCCAGATGATCGTATTCGAGGAGCTTGTCTACCAAGAAGCGGAGCGCCGGCAAATGACAATCGCTCCGGCCAAGATGCAAAAGGCCGTCATGGACTTTCGCAAGCAGTTTAAGAGCCCGGACGAGTACCGGGAGTTCATGAGGGAGGAGATGGGAGATTCGCAGCCGCGACTTCGGGCCAGGATTCGTCGCGCACTGCTGATCGACATGCTGCTTACCTCCGAGGTTACTAATAAGGCAATTGTATCGCTTGCCGAGGCCAAGGCTTTCTACGACAAGAACCCCGACACATTTCGCCTTCCCGAATCCTTTTCTCTGCAAACCATCTCGATCATGCCTCCAGCCAAAGCGACGCCCGATCAACTTAAGGAGGCGCGCAAACGGGCGGAGCATGCTTTCCAACAGGCAAAGGCGACGAAGAACTACGAACAGTTCGGCGCGCTTGCGGAGAAGATCTCAGAAGACGATTACCGCGTAATGATGGGCGATCACAAACTGGTGGATCGGGCCAAGCTACCACAGGCAATACTGCAAGCTGCTCTAACAATGCACCCCGGGGAGGTCAGTGATTTGATCCAGGTGGACCAGTGGTACACCGTCTTCCGCCTGAACGCACACCAGGCAGCGGGGATGCAGAAATTTGCCGATGTCAAAGATTCGATCCGCAAACAACTTGAACAACAAAAAACCGAGGCTCTCCGCTCTCAATTAAACAGCCGGTTGAGAGCGAAGGCGAAAGTGGAAGAGCTGTGAGGCGAGGATTAACGGAACAGTGAGCATGAGAAGGTTGACTAGTTTGTGTCTCTGCGTACCTTTAGCCCTTGCGCTCACAGCCTGGGGGCAAATGAAGGTAGGAGACGACATTAGCTTGAACTTGAACGGTCAGGTCTCCGGGGGGTACACGGGGAATTTCGGCAATTACGTCAGCTCTGACCATAGCATTACCTTCGGAGGAAACGCGAACCTGACCGGTTCCTACTTCAATCCGGATTTTCTTTCATTCAGCATCAATCCTTTTTACAACCAGTCTCGCGCCAACTCTAACTCTCGATCGACCTTGGATAGCTCAGGGATAAACGTCGCCGCAAGCGTTTTCAGCGGCACCTATTTTCCTGGGAACGTTACTTATGGCAAGACCTTCAGCAACAGCGGGGTCTTCGGAGTGCCAGGCGTTCCTGACTATACGACGCACGGAACCAGCGACATCTTTTCCATTGGTTGGGGAGTGAATGTCCCCGACTATCCCAGCGTGTCCGTGAACTACCAAAGAGGTCATGACGACTTCTCCCTCTATGGTCAAAGCAACGACAGCAGCAACTCGTTTCACACCTTCAGTGTCCGGTCGCTCTATACCATTGCCGGATTTCATATCAATGGCGGGTTCCAAACTTCAGGCTCGAATTCCAGTTTTCCACTCTTGGGCAGCGATCAACCGGACCAGGGAAACTCGGACACCCACTCTTTCTTCGTTGGGGTAGGTCATGCCCTGCCCTGGCACGGCGGATTCTCGGCCAACTACAACCGGTCTTATTTCAACGCGAACACCGGTGTGGGGATCGTCTCCATCAGTTCCAGCTACAACGGAAATTCGGATAATCTCTCAGCTGGCGTCTACTTTAATCCCGTAACCAAGCTCAATGTCGGCGTTAACAGCACCTATACCGACAATCTGTTTGGAACTCTCTTTCAGCCTGTCCTCGCCAGCGGAGCCTTGATTCAACCGCTTACGCTGGGGCAGTCCACGCATTCGCTGGATGTGACTGGCTTCGCCAATTACCAGGTGAACAAGCACTTCAAATTGACTGCGACAGCTGAGGATCGTTCGCAGAACTACTGGGGCGGGAACATTTCCTCGGAAACTTTCACTGGGCTGGCCGGATATACCAATGAGTTATGGGGTGGAGTCCTATCGACGCTGACTGGCATCACCGCCAGCAAGGTGGACACAGCCAACAACGGAACTTCTGTTGGCGTGGTTAGCTCCGTCTCATTTTCCCGCGACATTGGTGCCTGGGGATTAGCTGGTTCGCTCAACTACAACCAGAACACGCAGACGGCTCTGGCCGGCTACACCACGTCGGATTTCGGATACGGAGCCCACGTCAACCATAAGGTGGGCCGCCTGCGCTGGACGGCTGTCGCCAGCGGTTCCAAAACCTTGGTCAACAAATCCGGCTATTCCAATTTCGTTCAAAGCTACTCGACGTCTTTGGCAGGGAGGTGGTTGGGGGTAAACGCGAGTTATTCGAAATCCGATGGCAACGCACTGATTGTGAACAACAACCTTGTTCAGACGCCAATCCTTCCGGTTCTCCTTTCGAATCAGCTCATTTCCTACGGTGGGACTGGCTGGGGATTGGGCGTGGGCAGCAATCCCATCCGGGGCTTGGCTCTTTCGGCGGGCTACTCGAAGTCGCTTAGCCGGACAGTTGACGTTGACACATTTTCCAACAACCACAACGAGAGCTTTGTCGCCACGGCGCAGTACCAGTGGCGGCAGCTGTACTTCAACGGCGGATACACCAGGATTGTGCAGGGCTTCAGCGCATCACCCACTCCGGCTGCCAACGTGAACTCGTACTACTTCGGAATCCAGAGATTCTTCGACTTTTTTTGAGGCAGGAATTCTTTGTTTAGACGAACCAATCCATGCATCGTCGCCGCGGTTTGGCTTCTGCTGGCCTATCCGTTGGCCGCCGCCGGACCTTCCAAATCCAGAGCGCCGAAGGAGTTCGCCGTGCCCGAGCTTCGCTTGGATGGCGGACGAAAGCTGACGTTTGAGAGCAGCATCAGCGATGAGCGCCAGGTGAAGCTGCAACGCGGATTCTGGAAGAGACTCATCGATATTGTGGCAGGTCCTCCTGAATTCCATCATCTAGTACGGCCCTACAGCGTGGTCATCGATGCGCGCGATCGGGTCATTATTACCGACCCGGGTGCTTTCGGAATTCATGTATTCGATTTCCCCCAGCAGACGTATCACTTCCTCTCGCATAACGGTGGAAAAGACCCTCTTCGATCTCCTCAGTGTGTGGCCGTAGATGCTCAGCGGAACATTTACGTCACCGATTCTGATTCAGGAAAGATTTTCGTCTTTGACGAAAACGGAAAGCATCGCCGAGTCATTGGCAGTCTGAAGGGAGGAGAAGGCTTTTTCAAGCGCCCCACGGGTATCGCGGTTGACTCCCTGGCGCAGCGAATATACATCACGGATACGCTGCGGAACAAAATCTTCGTCCTCGACCTCGAGGGCAACGTTCTCCAGACCATCGGCCATGCGGGGTCGGGCAGCGGTGAATTCAACTACCCAACGGAACTCCGCTTGGTCGGGTCAGATCTTTTCGTCGTGGACGCAATGAACTTCCGGGTTCAAGTGCTGAATCGTTCTGGTGAATTCCAATATGTCATCGGCCAACCCGGAGTCGAACACGGCAGCTTCTTCCGGCCCAAAGGCATCGGGATCGATTCTGAAGGCCACATCTACGTAGTCGAGGGCCTGTCTTCCGTAGTGCAGGTGTTTGACCGTGAAGGGCGACTTCTCTACTACTTCGGTCAGAAAGGAACCGGATTTGGAGAGTTCCAATTACCTGTCGGTCTGTTTATCGATGGCAAGGATCGCGTCTTTGTCGTCGACTCCTTCAATCGCCGGGTTCAGGTATTTCAATACACCGCTCTGGCGAAACATTCTGAGGGGCAAGGCCGGTGAATTTCAGACCTACAGCCGGCGCTCTGCTTATCCTTATTATTAGCCGCATCGCTGTGGCTCAAATCACCGGAGACGTGCTCGGGGCTCACGACCTTTCGCCCAGCGGCAAATCGCCGATCACAGGCGGATTGTCTGGGTCGTGCTTGTACTGCCACGCTCCTCACTCCGGTGTTGGGGGAATGACTCCGCTCTGGAACCAAACGCTCTCGACACAGACCTATACTCCTTACAAAAGTTCCACTTATGTTGAGACAGGCAGCACGCAACCGACCGCCGGCGCCGATAGCAGCTTGTGCTTGAGTTGTCACGACGGAACAGTGGCGCCTGGGCAAACCGTTGCCTACAGAACTATTCCGATGACTGGTTCGATGAAAAAGCAGGATGTTCTCGGAACCGACATGCAATCATCGCATCCCTTCAGCCTTGTTCCTCCGCTCAAGGACGCTCCTGATCTCACGGCCTCGCTGGTGGCGCAAGGAAAGACCGCGGATCCGACCGGCGCGGTAAAGCTGATTGGCGGCAACATCGAATGCACTACTTGCCACAATCCTCACGTGCAGGCCGTCGACCGACAGACGTTGGATTTCCTGGTGCGAGATAGTTCGAACGGACAGCTATGTTTGGCGTGCCATGATCCCAATCGATCGACAACGGGACAACCGAATACGCTGGCGCAATGGCCGGTAAGCATCCACGCGACTGCGGCGAACAAGACAGCGAATCAGACCTCGAACTACGTTGGCGGATACGACACCGTGGCACAAAACTCCTGCAATAGTTGCCACATGCCGCATAATGCGCCGGGAGCGGCACGATTGCTGCGCGGAGGCAGCGAGCAGGATTGTGCAGCGTGCCATAGCGGTGGAACGAATATCGCTCCGGCGGCGCCGAATGTCTTCGCGGAGTTTGCCAAGACCGGTCATCCATTCACGACGGGGACGAACGTCCACGATGCGAACGAACCCGCGGTGCTGAACCAGAACCGGCATTCGACTTGTGTCGATTGCCACAATCCGCACGCGTCGAATCAGGTCGGCAGTTTTCCGCCGGCACCGGCGATTCGAGGCTCGCAAAACCTGGTTGTCGGCATCAGCGGATCTGACGGCGTGAGCGTTCTGAACCCCGCGATCAATCAATTCGAGAACTGTTTGCGCTGCCACGGGACGAGCACGGGAAAGGCGACGAATCCAATTTTTGGCTATTTGCCGGTGCGAATTCTGTCGGCCAGCGATCCGCTCAACGTGATCCCGCAGTTTGGGATGAACTCCATTTCAAGCCATCCGGTGATACACGACCGAAAGAGTCCGTTTCCGCAGCCGAGCTTGCTGGCGAACATGACCAAGCTCGATGGCAGTTCGGATCCATCGCATCCGATGGCGGCACAGAATCGGATACTTTGCACCGATTGCCACAACAGCGATGACAACCGGGAATTCGGTGGAGCTGGGCCGAACGGGCCGCACGGCTCGAAATGGACGCATATTCTCGAAAGACGCTACGAATTCTCGCAGGCGGCCGCGCCGGGACAACCGATAACCAACGTGTTTCCGACGCCGGATTTGACTGTCAACGGACCATACGCGCTTTGCGCTAAGTGCCATGATCTCAACAGCATAGTGGCGAACGTTACGTTTAAGGAACACGCGCGACATATAAAAGATGGGTTTTCGTGTTCGGTTTGTCATGCGGCGCATGGAGTTGCGAGCGGATCGGGGACGATTTCGGGCGAGCGGTTGGTGAATTTTGACCTGAATGTGGTTGCGGCGAGCAATGGCGCGCCGATTTCGTACGATCATTCAAAAAGCAGTTGCACGTTGATGTGCCACAATCACGCGCATTAACCCCCTCCCATAGGCCTATCATTCTAATAATTAAGGAGTTAGTGGCCGTAATTGAAAACAAAGAACTTACGAGCGCTGCCCGGTGATGAAAACAAACGACTTAGTCGCGGAGTAGTGCCAGCCAGCACCCCGAAACGTAAGATTCCTGGAATCAATGGTTTGCAAGTTCAATGTCGTCCTTAACGGGACCCGGTGGTTGCTCCTATCCTTATTATTACCCGACTTTACGAGTCGGTCTATGGAATGTCCCTCCTGCGGCGCTATGAAATGTCCGTCTCTCACAAAGGTATTGGAATCCCCAATAACAAGGTAGCGGGACTGGGGATGGCAGAGCAAGGAAAACCGGCGCGGGAAGTTGGGTTTCGGGGAGATGAGATACCCAGAATGGGCGGGATGTTTTTGAGGGCCAAAGGTAATTGGTAATTGGGTAATTTGTAATTGGTAATTGAAAACCAACAGCAGATCCCATCGCTTCGTTCGTGATGACAAAAACTTAGAACTGGAGTTTGAGAGCCAGTTGGATGGAGCGGGGGCCACCGATTTGATAGAGCGGGCTGAAGGCGCCACCGCCCAGGTTGTTGCTGTTTAGGCTTTGCGACAGGATCTGGTTCGAAAGGCCGAAACCGGCGACGCCGAACATGTTCGACGGGGGACCAAAACTTGGGTGGTTCAGGACATTGAACATTTCCGCGCGGAACTGAAGGGCCATGCTCTCGTGAATCGGGAAGCTGCGATGGATGGCAAAGTCCCACTGGACAGCACCGAAGCCGCGGAAGTAATTTCGGGGCAGGTCACCGTTACGAAGAGGTCGCTGTGTGGTGGGATCGATAGGCGGATGAGCGAAAGCCCCCGGATTGATTGCCTTGCCCCCGGGGTATTGCGATCCGTACAGGTACAGCGCAGCTCCTGGAACCAAGTCGGGGCGGACCGGAGCGTTAAACCCATCTAAGTAGGAGAACTGGTAGACACCGTCGAGAACATCGACGGGCGGCGCCGAACGAGCCTGCACGATGTTCTGGAGGGACCAGCCTCGGAGTACCTGGTCGAGAAGGGCGTTGATATTGGGCCTTGGAATGTCGTATGTAAAAGCGGCAGAAAATGTGTGACGGATGTCGAAGGCGGAGGGCCCGCGGTTTGAACCGGCGGCGGAGGAAGGCGCGAAAACGTTCGATTGGACTGCATAAGAGGCAGCGGAACCGTCATCAATGGAGTGCGCCCACGTGTACGACGCGAGCGCCTCCAACCCTCTCGACAACCGTCGTTGAAACTGCGCTTGGAGCGAATCGTAGTTGGATGTTCCTCCGTTGAAGATCAAATAAACGATGCTCGCGTTTGGATTCCCCTGCACGTTGTTTGAATACTCCCGTGTCAGGAGACGCCGCCCAGCGGCCCCGACGTAGGACAGAGAAAACATTTGCTGCTTTCCCAAGCCCTGCTCAAATGAAGCATTCCATTCCAGCGTGTAAGGCAGCTTGAGATGAGGGTCGAAACCCCAGAGGGGGACACTGTTCGCAGCCGTTGGAGGCACAATGGGCGGTGGGGCAGCGATCGCGGCGCTGAGGGGATAGGTGCCCCCGAAGTTTAGGGAGAATCCTTGTTGCGGATAATACCCGACACTATTTCCCGCCTCCGAACTTACAAGATCGTAGAAGACGCCAAATCCACCACGGAAGACGCTTTGGAACTCCTGACTCTCAGAATATTGATAGGCAACGCCAACACGCGGAGCAAAATTACCGTAGGTAGTCTTGTAGGGCGGTGCGCCGGACGCGAGCGCCACGGTCGAGAGATCGTTGGGATTGAAGCCGGTTATACCGGGGAAGTTAAGCCCGTTGGTCGAGGTGGGAGCGACGTCAACATCCCACCGCAGGCCGAAGGTAATAGTCAGCTGCGGGAGGAGACGCCAAGTGTCTTGCGCATAAAGACCAAGGTTTTTGAACAGATAGTCGGGAATTTTCTTAGAAACAACGTCACTGTACAGCAGGCTTCCATTCTCAGCCGACGAAACATCAGGGAACCCGACGAATTGTAAATATAAGCCCCTGTTGAAGTTTGGAGAGAGCCTCCGGAAGTCACCTCCAAACTTTAGGCTATGTGCATGGGTTTGGAGCGTAACGCTACCCACCAGATTGATCTGTTGCTGATGGCTGTCAGTGGCCTGTCCCACATAGAGGGCGTATTGTTGTAATCCCAAAATAAAGCCCTCAAAGCTAGCGTTATTTGTCGTGAATGGATTAGGAAGACTCGGCGTGAATGGAACCGCGCCTCCAAAATTGTCGAGATGAACTGAGCCAGTGGCAGTCTCGTGGCTGTAGTTAAACCGGAGATCGCTGACGAGATCGGGCTTGGGAGCCCAAGTGCTTCCAACCGTCGCTGTCCGTATGTGCATATCGGAATCTGTGATGGTGCTCAGCGCCGCGGTACCATTAAATGCTGCCGCACGTTGAGAGATGCTCGACGGTGAATCATTGTAGCGCCCGAATAGAGTCAGGTTCTGACTGATTCGGTGATCAACTCGGATGCTGTACGCATCGAGTGAGGCAGGATCGCTGTAGCTGCCGTTGAACTGCGCGATGCCAGTTGCGGCATCATCGGGGCCATTGGGCAAGGAGTATGCATTGAGAAACGGTTGGACACCCGCCACAGCGTTCTCACGAGAGGTCAGATCCGGGACCGTCGACAACTTCGTCTGTGGCAGTCGAAGTCGAAGACCCTCATAAGAGAAAAAGAGGAACGTTCTGTCTTTCAGAATCGGGCCGCCCAAAGTACCGCCAAAATCATTCTGGCGCTCTTCCGCTTTGGGAAGCGGGGGATTGTTGGTATAGCCGTTAAACCAATTGTTGGCGTCGAGACCGTCATTTCGAAGATAGTCGAATGCCGTTCCGTGAAATTCGTTCGTGCCCGAACGAGTGACGATCGAGATCTGCGCGCCTGGCATTCGGCCAAATTCCGGTGCATATGTCGATGTCTGGGTTCGAAACTCCTGCATGGCATCCACCGATAGGAGACTGTTGGTTCCCCCCAGAACGCTGAACGCAGGCAATGCCCCGGCAACTCCGTTGCCGCCATATACGCTGTTCAGCCCGAGTCCGAAGTTGGCACTTACGCCGTCCACCATCCAGTAGTTGGCATCGGCACGCTGTCCGTTAACGCTGAACTGCCCGTTATCGAGGAAATTGCTCGTGGTTGCGACGACTCCGGGAGTGAGTTCGATCAGACTCTGGAAACTGCGCCCATTCAATGGCAGGTTTTCGGCCAAGTGTCGGTCAACCACAGTGCCAACAGTCCCGTCGGTCGTGTTCACATTCACGGCATTGGCTTCGACGGTGATGACGTCAGAAGCAGAGCCGATGGCGAGTTTGAGATTCTCCTCCAGATTATCCAGCACATTTACCGTGACTCCGGTAAGACGGGCGAGCTTGAATCCGCTTTTCTCGACTTCCATGCGGAAGTGGCCGGGACGAACGCTGGCGAAGGCATAAGAGCCGCCGTTGCCGGTCGTCGCTTGGGTTTGAACTCCGCGATCGACGTCAATGAGGCGAACCGTTGCGTTGGGGACGACGGCCCCGGTGGGATCGGTAACGGAACCGCGAATGCTGCCAGTTTCTACCTGGGCGTGTGCGGGCGAGGGCGCGAGGGAGAAGAGAGTAACGAGCAGTGCTGAAAGGGCCGCTGTAGAACGAGTCATTCGCCACCCCACGCTGCATTTGTGGCCGCAAGTTTACACCTGCGGGTTCAGTGTGATGTCAACATTTGGTGTCAACAATTCGTTTGCAGCTGTCGGAATTTTGACACCTCAGCGGCTAAAGCCGCACAAATATCGACCCCAAACGGCACGCTGAAGCCGTGCCCCTTCAAAACATGGCCTTGAAAAACGTTCTTTGCAACTGGCTCGGCATGGCGGAAGCCGTGCTCTTACAAAAACATTCTTGAAGCAAGCTGTACCCAACTGACGCCGTTTATAAGCTGGAATAAGATGTATTGGCTTATGCGAAGAGCGCACACGAGAACATGCATCTCAATCGCCATCCTGCTGGCATGGTGCGCTTGTGCGTTCGCATTGGATCCGTCGCTTGATGTCAGCCAGTACGCGCACACCTCATGGAAGGTCCGCGACGGCTTCGTAAGGGGCGAGATAGAGTCGATTGCCCAGACACCCGACGGTTATCTCTGGCTGGGCACGGAATTTGGGTTGATTCGCTTCGATGGGGTGCGGGCCGTCCCCTGGCAACCACCAGGAAATCAGCATCTACCTCCCGGTAGCGTCTACAGTCTGCTAGTTTCCCGAAATGGGACAGTTTGGATTGGCACTAGCAAAGGCCTTGCGAGTTGGAAGGATGGCAAGGTTACTCGATATCCTGAGCTTGAGGAGCAATTTATCTTCGCTGTTTTGGAAGATCGAGACGGCACGATATGGGTTGCCGCTGGCGGGATGCCGACTGCAGGTAGGATATGCGCGATTCGGAATGGCAGCCTAGAGTGCTTTGGCGGTGATGGACAGCTAGGCCCCGGAGTCTTTGCCTTGCATGAAGACAGGAATGGCAATCTGTGGGCGGGAGTCGTAGACGGGCTGTGGAGATGGAAGCCTGGGCCTCCGAAGTTCTTTTCGCTGCCCGGTGCACCGCAGGGAATACTAGCGCTCGCTGATGACTCTGATGGCGCTCTGCTAGTCGGATGGAGAGGCGGAATCTTCCGATTCGTGGATGGGAAAGCAGAACCGTATTTGCTTCCCGGCTTTTCGGGTCATTTTTTAGCCGAGAAAATGTTTCGCGACGGAAATGATTCTCTTTGGCTTGGAACAACGGGGTTGGGACTCGTTCACGTACATCAAGGAAGAACGGATGTGTTTTCGAAGGCCGACGGTCTCTCTGGTGACCGAGCGTATGCGATTTTCAAGGATCGTGAAGGAAATGTTTGGGTGTCAACGACCGAAGGGCTCGACCGTTTTCGTGAGCAAGCGGTGGTCACGCTGACAGCGAAACAGGGCTTGCAGACAGCGGTTGTCGGATCGATTTTATCCGACAAGAATGGAAGCGTTTGGCTCGCCACTCTTGAAGGATTGGAGCGATGGGATCATGGAAGAATCACAATTCCGTCGACCGGAGGTTCAAAGCGAGACGGAAAACTCAACGGAAGTAACCCAAATTCTCTTTTTCTGGACGGTCGAGGGCGCATTTGGGTTTCTACACTTCGCGAGATTGGTTACCTGGAAAACGGCCGGTTCATTTCAATAAAGGGTGTTCCTGGGGGATGGAAGCTCTCCATCACCCAGGACATTGCTGAAAACGTATGGGTCGTCAGCGAAGAATTTGGTCTCTCTCGCATCTCGCCGAAAAACGATGTCCTACAGATTCCCTGGTCAAGTCTCGGGCATAAGGACAACGCCAGCGTCCTAGCTGCCGATCATGAGCGGGGTGGGTTGTGGATTGGTTTTTTCCGGGGCGGGATCGCCTATTTCTCAGACGGTCAGATCCTCGCAGCGTACACACCCGCGGATGGGCTCGGGACGGGGCGAATCAGCGACTTTCAATTCGACGATGACGGTACGCTCTGGGTCTCGACCGCGGGCGGGCTTAGCCGACTGAAGAATAATCATGTGGCTACGCTCACCAGCAAGAACGGATTACCTTGCGACGCAGTTCACTGGACCATCGAAGACAACGACCATTCGTGGTGGCTGTATATGGCGTGCGGTCTAGTACGAATTGACCGCTCCGCACTGAACGACTGGGCTGCTGCAATAGACAATGGTCAAAATACAACGCCGGCAATACACGTCACAGTTTTCGATAGCTTGGATGGAGTCAAGAGTCTTTCCAGTCCCAGTTTCTGGGACCCACAGGTCGCCAAGACTCCGGATGGGAAATTGTGGTTCCTGCCCATGGATGGCGTCAGCGTCATCGATCCGCATCACCTTCCTATCAACAAATTACCGCCGCCGGTACACGTCGAGGAAATCATCGCCGATGGCAAGACGTACGATGCAGCTTCTCCGGGAACCCAAGGCTTGCGCCTGCCTCCGCGGGTACACAACCTGGAGATCCATTACACGGCGCTCAGCCTGGTGGCGCCGGAGAAGGTGCGCTTCCGCATCAAGCTGGAGGGAGTGGACCCGGACTGGAGAGAACTGAATGATCGCCACGAGAACTACACGAACCTGGGGCCGGGGCACTACCGCTTCCGCGTGCTGGCGTGCAACAACAGCGGGGTGTGGAACGAAGAGGGCGCGGCGCTGCAGTTCGTGATCCCTCCGGCGTGGTACCAGACGAACTGGTTCCGCGCGCTGTGCGTGGCGGCGTTCCTGGCGGTGCTCTATGGGCTTTATCGGGTGCGGGTGGGGCAACTGCGGGCGCAGGAAGAGAAGTTTCGCGAGGCGATTGAATCGATACCGGCGATGGCGTTTGTGGCGCAGCCGGACGGCAATCGCACGTTCGTAAACAAAGGCTGGGTGGACTATACGGGACTGACGGTGGAGCAGGCGGCGGGGTCGGGATGGCAGGAGGCAGTGCATCCGGAAGACCGGAAGCGAGTGGTCGCGAAATGGGAGTCGGCGCTGGCGAGCGGCGAGCCGATGGACTATGAGGCGCGGTTTCGACGCGCGGCGGATGGGCAGTATCGGTGGTTCGTGGTGAGGGTGGTGCCGCTGCGGGACAAGCGCGGGAAGATCGTGAAATGGTCGGGAACCGCGACCGACATCGAAGACCGCAAGCGCGCAGAACAACTGCAGTCGGACATTGCGCACATCAATCGTGTGAGCATGATGGGCGAGTTGGCGGCGTCGATATCGCACGAGCTGAAGCAGCCGATTACGGCGACGATTGCGAATGCCGACACTTCCCTGCGCTGGCTGAAGCACAACCCGCCGGATCTGGATGAGGTCCGCGAGTTGGTGGAGAACATTGCGAAAGACGGGAGCCGGGCGACGGACATCATCGATCGATTGCGGTCGCTGTATAAGAAGTCTCCGCCGAAACGAGAGCCGGTGGAGGTGAATGCGATTGTCCGGGAGATGGTGGTGCTGCTGCGCGGCGAGGCCAGCCGGCAGGGAGTGTCGGTGAGGATGGACCTGGAGGAGAATCTGCCGAAGATCGTCGCCGACCGCGTGCAACTGCAACAAGTCCTGATGAACCTGATGCTGAATGCGATCGAGGCAATGAAAGAAACAGGCGGCGTGCTGACGGTTCGGACGCAAGTGGAAGGGGATGGAAGGGTAAGGATCTCAGTCAGCGATACCGGGGTGGGATTGCCGGAGGAGAAGGCGGACGAAATCTTTAACGCATTCGTCACGACGAAAGAGCAGGGATCGGGGATGGGTCTGGCGATCAGCCGGTCGATCGTGGAGTCGCATGGCGGGAAATTGTGGGCGACGCCGAATGAGGGGCGCGGGGCGACATTCCACTTCAGCCTGCCGAATGCGGCGGAAGGGGCGAGGGAGACGGCTGCTGAAACTACTGGCAAGGGATAGTTCCAGATGAATTTCTATAGCACGACAGTGATGCTAGTCAAAAGCATTCCGGGAATGAAGTTGGTACCGCTTAGAATCTTGGTTTAATTTGGCTAAATTCCATGGACAAGCCAATGCGACCGTCTGAGCCTCGCGGCTCTGCCAAAGTTAAGAGCAACATCCCCGCCCGCAAGCGGTCGCAGGAGGCACTGCGCCAAGCTAATGCCTACAACCGCAGTCTGCTGGAAGCCAGCCTCGACCCGCTGGTGACCATCGGCCCCGATGGCAAGATCACCGACGTGAACGCGGCGACCG
>Ga0335070_10002215_pt1 | contig 22701 bp, 18 predicted proteins | sample Lox_Sample_13_FD_206722 | JGI IMG/M metagenome (GOLD analysis project Ga0335070, IMG submission 206722) | Soil microbial communities from Loxahatchee National Wildlife Refuge, Florida, United States - Lox_Sample_1.3 | ecosystem: Environmental > Terrestrial > Soil > Wetlands | place: USA...
GAGCGAGCCTCCGAAGCAGTAAAGCACGGCTGCGCCGATGAAGACGACGGTCGCGACCTGGATCCCAACGCGTGATAACGGAGTACGAATGCTGACTCCTCGCGCCGCCCAACGGATGGCCGCTCAACTGCGGCCGCGCGTGATGCTACCGCGTTGCGTGCCGACCACGGTCGCTCGCAAGGCCGAAGCCCGCGGCCGGCAGGTGCAGCGGCGTGTTGGGCGGCAGCCTGGCGATCAAGGTCCCAAGGAAGTACAGCAAGACTCTCAGTGACTTTCTAGGAACTTCCCGACTACATTGCCTTCTTCCGAGCCGTCCGGCTTAGCGATCAGCCAATCAACAAGCTCTTGCTCGGGTACCGTACAGATGTCGTTTAGATGGAAGCCATGGACGGTGGCAATCTCGGAAGAGATTCGACCGGTTACCGCTCCGTCTTTGATCTTGTCGACACGAAGAAATGCTTGCTCGAAGTTTCCATCGGCGTCCCTGAGAATCGTCGTTACGAAAAACGTCTCCCCCGGCGGAAGGCCTGCCAAGTAGCGTCGCTTCGCATCCGGGTAGGCGGCCATAGCAACCTCGACTTGAGGGGCTAGGAAACGACGCCACCTTGCATACGCATCCGTAGGTGCGACTCCCGGATCGGCATACACTGCGATTGGGCGATCAGCAGGGGCATTGGAGGCGAGCGGTCCGTGATCGCCCGTGCTGGCGCACGCAGTGAAGACAAGTAGTCCGAGGACGACCGCTTCCCGTCGATGAGTCATGTCCGCCCAACTACTATTGGCCAGCTGCTCCCTCGGTGGGACGCTGCCGACCTTCGCTGCCTAATCTACTACGCCGGGCTGCTGGGCGGCGGGGCGGATTCTCCCTCGAGGGCGCCGGGTTCCGCTTCTGTGCGCGGGGCGCCAGCGGGCGAAACGCTGCGAGGCCCTGCAGCCTATCCCGAGGCGCCCTGGGGGTGGTCTCGAAACGCTGCGAGAGTCGGACCCGCCGGCTCTCCCGCGAGTCTTCCGGTCCGGGCTCCGGCTCGAAGCTCCCCGGCCCGCGGCTCGCCGGTCTCTTCCGGCTTCCCGCAAGGTCGTGCTTCTGGTCAGTGCTGCCTGGGTCTGTACCGCCTCTGGTCGGACCCGCAGCGTCTGGTCAGAGCCGGTCGGCGGGGCTGCGCACGCCGAGGGGGCCCTGCTGGAGGACGTGGGTGTAGATCATGGTGGTGCGGAGCTCGCGGTGGCCGAGCAGCTCCTGGACGGTGCGGATGTCGGAGCCGTCCTCGAGCAGGTGGGTCGCGAAGGAGTGGCGGAAGGTGTGGCTGGTGACGCGCTTCGCCAGGCCGGCTGCGTTGGCGGCCTCCTTCACTGCGCGCTGGACTGCCGTCTCGTGCAGGTGATGCCGGAAGCGGCGCCCGGTCTCGGGGTCGACACCGATTCGGGTCGCCGGGAAGACCCATTGCCAGGCCCACTCGCGCGGCGCGTTGGGATACTTGCGCGCCAGGCCGCCCGGGAGCGGCGGGCCGGCAACACCCGCAGCGAGGTCGCCCAGGTGGAGCGCGCGCACGCGCTCGAGGTGCTTCCTCAGCGGCGCCTCCGCGACGCGGGGGAGCGGCGTGGCTCGGTCGCGGTTGCCCTTGCCCTCGCGCACGACGAGCTGGCGCCGCTCGAAGTCGACGTCCTTCACCCGCAGCCGCAGCGCCTCGAGCAGGCGCAGGCCGCCGCCGTAGAGAAGCGTCCCGACCAGGCGGTGCACGGGCGGCATGCGCGCCAGCACGGCGCGCACCTCCTCACGCGCGAGCACGACGGGGAGCCGCACCGGCCGCGGCGCGCGCACGGTCTCGTCGAGGCCTTCGAGGTTGCGCCCGAGCACGGTGCGATAGAGGAAGAGCAGCGCCGAGAGCGCCTGGTTCTGCGTCGAGGCGGAGACGTGGCCGCGGGTCGCCAGGTCCGAGAGGAAGGCCACGACCTCGAGCGAGCCCATCTCCTGCGGGTGGCGCTTGCCGTGGAAGAGGATGAAGCGGCGGATCCACTCGACGTAGGCATCCTCGGTGCGGCGGGCGAGGTGGCGCAGCCGCGCGGTCTGACGGACGCGGTCGAGGAGTCGCGGGGGACGGGTGGTGGGGGTCGACGTCAGAGGGTGTCGGGCCGCGGGACCGGGTTGGCTCGGACCGTAGCAGCGCGCTCAGCGACCGCGCACCTCGCCCCAGCCCCAGTCGAGCCACGGGAGCAGCGCCTCGACGTCGCTGCGCTCGACGGTGGCGCCGCCCCAGATGCGCAGGCCGGGGGGCGCGTCGCGGTAGCTCGCGATGTCGAAGGCCACGCGCTCCTTCTCGAGGAGGCCCGTGAGCGACTTCACGACCTTGCCCTGCGCGCTCTCGTCGAGCGCGCGGAACCAGGGATCTGCGATCGCGAGGCAGATCGAGGTGCACGAGCGGGTGCGCGGGTCGCGCGCCAGGAACTCGATCCACGGCGTGCGCTCCACCCACGCGGCGATGGCGGCGAGGTTGGCCTCCGAGCGGCGGACGAGCGCGGGAAGGCCGCCCTCGCGCTCGGCCCAGGCGAGGCCGTCGAGAGCGTCCTCGACGCACAGCATCGACGGCGTGTTGATGGTGGAGCCCTCGAACAGGCTGTCGATCAGCTTCCCGCCCTTGGTGAGCTGGAAGATCTTTGGGAGCGGCCACTTCGGCGTGTAGCTCTCGAGGCGCTCGACCGCGCGCGGCGAGAGCGCGAGCATGCCGTGCGCGGCCTCGCCGCCGAGCACCTTCTGCCACGACCAGGTGACGACGTCGAGCTTCGGCCACGGGATCTCCATCGCGAAGACCGCCGAGGTGGCGTCGCAGAGCGTGAGGCCGGCGCGGTCGGCGGCGATCCAGGCGCCGTCGGGCACGCGCACGCCCGAGGTCGTGCCGTTCCAGGCGAAGACCACGTCGCGCGCGAAGTCGACGGCGCCGAGGTCGGGGAGCTCGCCGTAGCCGGCCTCGAGCACGCGCGCGTCGAGCTTCATCTGCTTCTTGGCATCGTTGGCCCAGCCCTGGCCGAAGCTCTCCCACGAGAGCACGTCGACCGGCCGCGCGCCGAGCAGCGACCACATCGCCATCTCGATGGCGCCGGTGTCCGAGGCCGGCACGATCCCGAGCCGGTAGTCGGCCGGCATACCGAGCAGCGCGCGGCTGCGATCGATCACGGCGCGAAGCTTCTCGAGCCCGACCTTCGCGCGGTGCGAGCGGCCGAGCGCGGCGCCCGCGAGCGCGTCGAGCCGCCAGCCCGGGCGCTTGGCGCACGGGCCCGACGAGAACTCGGGGCGCTCGGGGCGTCGGGTCGGCTTCATCGGTTCCTCGACGGGCCGCGCAGGGTACCCGTCGGCGGGCGGCTCGGCCAGCGCGCGTGCGGTAGCGTGGACGACGAGATGACCGGATCTGCCGAGAAGCCGACCGCGAAGCCCGCTGGGAAGATCGCGAAGCCCGCTGGGAGGATCGGCTGGGATCCGTCGCAGTACGGGCGGTTCGAGCGCGAGCGCGCGCAGCCGTTCTTCGATCTCGTGGCGCGCATGCCCGACGGCGACGTGCGGCGCGTGGCCGATCTTGGCTGCGGACCGGGCACGCTCACGCGCACGCTCGTCGCGCGCTGGCCCGACGCGCTCGTCTGGGGCGTCGACAGCTCGGCCGAGATGCTGCGCACAGCCCTGGCCGAGCGTCCGCTCCCCAATCTCCGCTTCGTCGAGGCCGACCTCGCGACCTGGGAGCCCGATGCGCCGCTCGACCGCATCGTGTCGAACGCGGCGTTGCAGTGGCTGCCGGACCACGCGCACCTGCTCGAGCGCCTGATCGGGCGGCTCGCGTCCCGCGGCGCGCTCGCCGTGCAGATGCCGAACACCGACGACGCGCCGACGCACGCCGCCCTCGCCGCGCTCTGCGACGAGTCGCCCTGGCGCGAGAAGCTCCGCGGCGCCGCGCTGCGCCCGCGCATCGAGTCGCCTGCCTGGTACGCGGACCGGCTCGCCGGGCTCGGCCTCGACGTCGAGCTCTGGGAGACGACCTACTACCACCGCCTCGAGCGGCCGAGCGACGTCGTCGAGTGGATCAAGGGCTCTGCGCTGCGGCCCGTGCTCTCGAAGCTCGACGCGCGCGACGCCGAGGCCTTCCTCGCCGCCTACGACGCGCGCATCGAACGCCTCTTCCCGGCCGGGCCGCACGGCGTGCTGCTCCCGTACCCGCGCCTCTTCTTCGTGGCCACCCGGCACGGGTAGCGCGCAGAGATCGTGTCGACGTCCTCCGTCCGAGCCGACTTCGACCGCATCGCGCTCCTGCCCGAGAGCTGGGACCACAACAGCGAGCTGCACGAGTTCCTCCTCGCGCAGCTTCCCGCGCGGTGCGAGGCGGCGCTCGAGGTCGGCTGCGGCACGGGAGCCTTCTCGCGGCGGCTCGCCGCGCGCGCTCCATCATCTGCCGATCGCCGCGATGCTCGCGAAGCTGCGCACCGCGCTGCGCCCCGGCGGCACGCTCGCGTGCGCCGGCATCTGCTGTGGCGCTACTCGATCGTGTGGCACAAGCCCTGCTAGGGTTCCTCCCGTGGCTCATCTGGCGAGGGTGAAGCGTCCTTGAGCGCAACGCGCCGGCCGCTGGTGCGCGGGCTCCTGCTCGCCGCGGCGAGCGGCCTCGCCGTGTTCGTCCTGTTCGCGGGCAGCATGTACGTGGCTGGCGAGCAGACGGAGGTCGCGGTGCTGCGAACCTTCGACGCCGGGGGCGTGCCCCACGACACCAAGCTGTGGGTGGTCGACGACGGCGGGACGGCGTGGGTGCGCGTCGCGCGGCCCGAGCGGCGCTGGCTCGCCCGGCTCGAGGCGCAGCCCCGCGTCGAGCTGACCCGCCACGGCGTCACCCAGAGCTATCGCGCGATGCCGGTGCGCGACGCGGAGACACGCGCTCGCGTCGACCGGCTGATGGCGGAGAAGTACGGGCGCACCGACTGGTGGTACGGAATCGTGGTTCGCACCGACCCGATCCCCGTGCGCCTCGATCCCGCGCCCGCGAGCTGAGATTCCGCTCCGTCCCCGTCCTCCTTGGTTGTAGAATGGCCACGGGAGGGGACCCCGATGCACCGATCCGGACGCGCCCTGTCCTGCGCCGCGCTCGCCGCTGCGAGCCTCGCCCTCGCGACGTGTCGGAGCGCCGAGGCGCCGAGCGCGGCGCCCGCCGCCCACACCCCGAAGCTCTTCAGCGGCCTCGGCAAGATCCATCACCCGATCTCGACGAAGAACGCGATGGCGCAGCGCTACTTCGACCAGGGCCTCGCGCTCGCCTACGGGTTCAACCACGAGGGCGCCATCGACTCGTTCCGCGAGGCCGCGCGCCTCGACCCGGACTGCGCGATCTGCTGGTGGGGGATCGCGTGGGCCTCCGGCCCCAACATCAACGCGCCGATGGGCCCGGACGGCGCGCGGCAGGCCTGGGAGGCCGCGCAGCAGGCGAAGCGGCTCGCCGCGCACGCGAGCCCCGAGGAGCGCGAGCTCATCGAGGCGATCCAGCTCCGCTACACGGCAGGCTTCGAGAAGTCGGCGGGCGCGGGCGGCTCGCCCGGCCGGCTCGCGCAGGACCGCGCCTTCGCCGACGCGATGCGCCAGGTCGCCTCGAAGCACCCGCAGGACGTGGACGCCGTCACGATCTTCGCCGAGTCGCTGATGGATCTCTCGCCCTGGAACTACTGGCACGACGACGGCTCGCCGCGCGAGCTCACCCCCGAGGCGCAGGCCGCGCTCGAGCGCGCGCTCGCGCTCGATCCCGATCACATCGGCGCGCTCCACTACACGATCCACATCTACGAGCGCTTCGAGCCGGAGAAGGCCGAGGCCGCCGCCGACCGCCTCGAGGTCCTGGCGCCCGACGCCGGCCATCTGGTGCACATGCCGGCGCACATCTACTACCGGGTCGGGCGCTACAAGGACTCCGCCGACGTGAACGAGGCCGCCGCCGCGTCCGACGTCGCCTACTTCTCCTGGTGTCGCGCGCCGGCCGCCTACGCGGCGCTCTACTACACGCACAACCTCCACTTCCTGTGGGCGTCCGCGATGATCGAGGGCCGCAGCGACGCGGCGCTTACGGCGGCCCGCCGCATCGTGGCGCAGGTGCCGACCGATCAGCTCTCGACCTTCCCGTTCCTCGAGGACTTCCTGGTGACGCCCTACTACACGCTGGTCCGCTTCGGGAGGTGGGACGCGATGCTGGGCGAGCCGCAGCCGCCCGCCGACCAGAGGTTCCGGACGGCGATCTGGCACTACGGGCGCGGCCTTGCCTACATGCGGAAGGGACGGTCGGCCGAGGCGAAGGTCGAGTACGAGGCGCTCGCCCGCATCGCGGCCGATCCCGCGGTGGCCGGCCTCGGCTATGACACCTCGGGCGGCACCGCGGGCCAGCGCCTCCTCGTGGCGCAGCACCACCTGGCCGGCGAGATGGCCGCCGCGCGCGACGACCCGAGGACCGCCGTGGTGGAGCTCGAGGAGGCCGTGCGCATCCAGGACTCGATGCCCTACAGCGAGCCGCCCGCATTCTATTTTCCGGTGCGACAGGCCCTCGGTGCCGTGCTCGTCGACACCGGCCAGGCGGCGAAGGCCGAGGTCGTCTACCGCGAGGACCTGCGGCGCTACCCCAAGAACGGCTGGTCGCTGTACGGGCTCTCGAAGAGCCTCTCCGCACAGGGCAAGGGCGCCGAGGCGCACTATGCCGCCACCGGCTACCAGAACGCCTTCGCCCGCGCCGACGTGACGCTCGCCGAGTCGAGGTTCTAGCGTCCTCCAACTCGAGGGGACGTAACCTTCGAGGTCTCTCGTCCGTCATGGATGACGAAGAGGAGGGCCTTGGGCATGGGCGGCGAGCTCGAGATCCCGGACGCGCTCCGCGACGAGCTGCGTGGCGCCTGGCATCGCTACATCGATCTCCTGGTGCCGCTGCGACCGGCGCTGCACGGGTACTGCCGCCGGCTAACCGGCACCCTGTGGGACGCGGAGGACCTCGTGCAGGATACGCTTCTGCGCGCCTTCGCAACGCTCGGCAGCATCCACCACCAGGTCCGCAACCCGCGCGCGTACCTGCTGCGCACCGCGACCCACCTCTGGATCGACACGCTGCGGCGTAGGAACACCGAGGCCGCGGCGCTGGCGCGCGAGGCCATCGTGCCTCTCGGCGACCCGGCGCCCGCCGGCGCCGTGCGCGATGCCGGCGCCACCCTGCTCCAGATGCTTGCTCCGCAAGAGCGCGCGGCGGTCGTGCTCAAGGACGCCTTCGAGATGAGCCTCGAGGAGATCGCCGACGTGCTCGCCACGACCCCCGGGGCCGTGAAGTCGGCGCTCCACCGCGGCCGCTCGCGGCTCGGCGCGCTCGAGCAGGACGCGACGGCACGCCGGCCGGTGCCGTCGACGGCGCTGGTGGACCGCTTCGTGGCCGCCTTCAATGCCTCGGACCTGCCGGGGCTCCTCGCGCTGATGCTCGACACCGGCTCGGTCGAGAACGTCGGCTGCGGCGTCGAGCTCGGTCCCGGCTTCGACCGCGCGGACGGCTGGTTCCAGAAGGCCGTGTACGGCCACTCGGAGTGGCCGGCCGAGTTCCGATACGAGTCGAGCCGGCTCGAGCGCGCGCTCTACCGGGACGAGCCGCTGATGCTGGGCCTGGTGACGCGCCGAGGGCGCATGGCGCTCGAGCAGGTGCTGCGGATCGACGAGCGCGACGGCAGGATCGCGCGGCTGCGCGGGTACGCCTTCTGCCCCGAGACGATGCGCGAGATCGCGGCGGCGCTCGGTCTGCGCGTCCGAACCGGCCTCTACCGCTCTATCCGACCCCCGAGCCCGGCAAGGTCTGGGCTGTCGATCCGGGCGCGCCTCGTTCGACTAAGGACTGAACCACCGGAGGAGGAAAGGCCGTGGAGTTCATGTTCCTGATCGTGGACCGAAAGGGCGTCCGGACCGGCGAGCCGGTCACGATGGCCGAGATGGGACGTTACGCGGAGTCGCTGGCTCAGGAAGGCAAGATCCGCGGCGGTGCGCCGCTCCATCCCGAGGCGGCCGGCGTCCGCGTCGAGGTGCGCGATGGCCGGACGATCGTCACGGATGGTCCGTTCGCCGAGAGCAAGGAGGCCGTCGCCGGCTCCTTCATCATCGAGGCGGTCGACCGTGCCGAGGCCATCGAGATCGCCAAGCGCTGCCCGCACGCGCGCGCCGGCATCGTGGAGGTGCGCGCGCTCCCGGATCGCGACGTCGTGAAGGCAGGCCACACCACCGCCGCCCGCTTCGAGCGGCAGCCGACCCAGTTCATGCTCCTGCTTCGCTCCGAGCCGGGCGAGAGCGACCCCGACGGCTCGAAGTACCGCGAGATGATCGCTTACGACGTGGTGCTGAAGCGCGAGGGCAGCTACGTCGAGAGCTCGCAGCTCGCCCGTGACGGTGCGGCGCGGGTCGAGGCGCCCGACGGCAAGCCGGTCGTCACCGACGGCCCGTTCGCGGAGACCAAGGAGGTCGCCGGCGGGTACTACGTGGTCGAGGCCGCGGACCGCGCGCGGGCGGTCGGCATCGCCGAGCGCTGCCCGGCCGCGCGCTGGGGCAGCGTCGAGGTGCGCGAGGTGATGAAGATCGGCCCGGCCTGAAGCGGAGTGCTCCGATGCGCTACATGCTCCCCGGTAGCCACGAGGAGCCGACGCGCGGAGATCGAGCGCTTCTATCGCGACGAGTTCGGGCGGGTGCTCGCCACCGTGATCCGGCTGGTCGGCGACTTCCAGGTCGCCGAGGAGGCGGTCCAGGACGCGTTCGCCATCGCGCTCGAGCGCTGGCCGCGCGACGGCACGCCGAGCAACCCGCGCGCCTGGATCGTCTCGACCGCCCGCCACAAGGCCATCGACGCGCTGCGGCGCAGCGGGCGCCTCGAGGCGATCCGGGGCGAGCTCGGCCGCACGTCGGAGCCGGCCATGACGCCCGATCCCTCCGATCCCAGCGACTCGGCGATCCCCGACGAGCGCCTGCGCCTCATCTTCACTTGCTGCCATCCGGCGATCGCGCTCGAGGCGCAGGTGGCGCTGGCGCTGCGAACACTGTGCGGGCTCTCGACCGAGGAGATCGCGCGCGCCTTCCTGCTGGCGACGCCGACGCTCGCGCAGCGGCTGGTGCGCGCCAAACGCAGGATCGCCGAGGCGCGCATCCCCTACGAGGTCCCGCCGCCGGAGCTCCTGCCCGAGCGCCTCGAAGCGGCGATGGCGGTCATCTACCTCGTCTTCAACGAGGGCTACGCGGCGAGCGCGGGCGACGCACTGGTCCGCACCGATCTGTGTCGAGAGGCGATCCGGCTCGGGCGCCTCCTCGCCGAGCAGATGCCCGGCGCGAGCGAGCCGCGCGGGCTCCTCGCGCTGATGCTGCTCCATGACGCGCGCCGCACGGCGCGCACGACCGCCGCCGGCGACCTCGTGCTGCTCGAGGACCAGGACCGCGGGCTCTGGGATGCGGCGCAGATCGCGGAGGGGCTCGCGCTCGCCGCCGATGCGCTGGCCGCGCCCGCGCCCGGTCCGTACGCGCTCCAGGCCGGGATCGCGGCGGAGCACGCGCGCGCGCGGCGCGCCGCCGACACCGACTGGCGCGCCATCGCGCGCTACTACGCGGCGCTCGCCCGGGCGCGCCCCTCGCCGGTCGTCGAGCTCAACCGCGCGGTGGCCGTCGCGATGGCCGACGGGCCCGCCGCGGGCCTCGCGCTGGTGGCCGAGCTCGAGCGCGGCGGTGAGCTCGCGGGCTACCACCTCTTCTGGGCGACGCAGGCGGACCTGCTGCGCCGCCTCGGACGCTTCGACGAAGCCGCGCGCGCGTATCGCCGCGCGCTCGAGCGCGTCGGCACGGGGCCCGAGCGCCGCTTCCTCGAGCAGCGGCTCGCGGAGGCGGAGGCGCGCTCGGAGCGCTGATCGCTTCGCCTTCCGCCGGCGGGTCGCCTAGCTTGTCGGCGTGCGCGTTCGGACGCTCCAGCACGTTCCGTTCGAGGGCCTCGCGGCGCTCGAGCCGGCTCTGCGCGCGGCCGGACACGAGATCGCGACGACGCGCCTCTTCGCCGGTGAGCCGCTGCCTCGCGTCGAGTCGTTCGACTGGCTCGTCGTGCTCGGCGGACCGATGAGCGTGCACGACGAGTCGGTCCACGGCTGGCTCGCGCCCGAGAAGGATCTCCTGCGTTGCGCGATCGAGAAGGAGCGCCGCGTGCTCGGGATCTGCCTCGGCGCGCAGCTTCTCGCCGAGGTGCTCGGTGGCTCGGTGCGCCCGAACCGCGAGCGCGAGATCGGCTGGTTCCCGGTCGAGCGGGTGCCGGGCGCCGAGGCCTCGCCCTGCGGGCGCGCGCTGCCGTCGAGCGCGCTCGCCTTCCACTGGCACGGCGAGACCTTCGATCTGCCGCGCGGCGCGCTGCAGATCGCGCGCAGCGAGGCGTGCGAGAACCAGGCGTTTGCCTGGGGCGACCGCGTGCTCGCCCTCCAGTTCCATCTCGAGACCACGCGCGCTGCGGCCGAGTCGCTGATCGAGCACTGTCGCGACGAGCTCGTGCCCGGCGGCCGCTTCGTCGCCTCTCCCGAGTCGATGCTGGCCGACGACGCGCGCTTCGAGCGCATGCGCCCGGTCCTCGCGCGGCTCCTGTCCGTGTTCGAGGGGAGCGCGCCGCGCCTCGCGACGGCGCGGCTCTCGCTGCGTCCCGCCGAGGCCGCCGACGTGGACGCGCTGCACGCGCTCTGGACCGACGCCGAGGTGCGTCGCTACCTTTGGGACGACCGCGTGATCGATCGCTCGCTCGCGGCGGAGGTGGTCGAGGCGAGCCGCGCGAGCTTCGCCGAGCAGGGGATCGGGCAGTGGGTGGTCGAGTCGGCCGGCGGCGGCGGGCTCCTCGGCTGCGCGGGCCTGCGCGCGGTCGAGGGCGCGGACGAGGTCGAGCTCCTCTACGCGCTCCATCCCTCGCACTGGGGCCGGGGCTACGCCGTCGAGGCGTCGCGGGCGGTGCTCGCGCACGGCTTCGAGGCGGCCGGGCTCCCGCGCATCGAGGGCCGCACCGACACACCCAACCGCGCGTCGGCGCGCGTGCTCGAGCGTCTCGGCATGCGCTTCGAGGGCGAGCGGCCGCTGGCCGGGCGCCCGACGCTCCACTACGCGATCACGCGCGCCGAGTTCGGGGCGCATCGCGCTCCGCGCTAGCTTCGTTGCCCCATGACCCGCTATGCCGCCGATCTCGCGGCCGTGCGCGAGGCCGCCGCCCGCATCGCGCCCCACGCGCACCGCACGCCGATCGCAACGTGCGCGGCGCTCGACGCGCTCGCTGGTCGCGCGCTCTTCTTCAAGTGTGAGCAGCTCCAGAAGGTCGGCGCCTTCAAGTTCCGCGGCGCCTGCAACGCGGTGATGAAGCTCGCGGACGCCGACGCCGCGCGCGGCGTGGCGACGCACAGCTCGGGCAACCACGCGCAGGCGCTCGCGCTCGCGGCGCGGCTGCGGGGCATCGCCGCGCACGTCGTGATGCCGGACGACGCGGCCGCCGTGAAGCGCCGCGCGGTCCTGGGCTACGGAGCGCGGATCGTCGGCTGCGGGCCGACGATCGCGGATCGCGAAACGACGCTCGCGCGCGTGGTCGCCGAGACCGGAGCCGTCGTGGTCCACCCTTACGACCACGCGGACGTGATCGCGGGGCAGGGGACCGTCGCGCTCGAGCTGCTCGAGCAGGCCGGGCCGCTCGACGCGATCGTGGCGCCGGTCGGCGGCGGCGGCCTGGTCGCGGGCGTCGCGATCGCGGCCACCGAGATCGATCCGCGCGTGCGGGTCTTCGCGGCCGAGCCGCTCGCCCTCGACGACGCCGCGCGCTCGAAGCGCGCGGGCGAGCGCCTGCCGCCGACGGGAGCACCGAGCCTCGCCGACGGGCTCCTGACCGGCCTCGGCGAGCGCACCTGGCCCGTCCTGCGCGACCGCGTGGAGGCGGTGATCACCGTCCCCGAGGACGCCATCGCGGCGGCGATGCGGCTCGCGTGGGAGCGCGCCAAGCTGCTGATCGAGCCGAGCGCGGCGGTGGCGCTGGCCGCCGTGCTCTCGGACGAGTTTCGCGCGCGGCCCGGGCTCGCGCGCGTCGGCGTCGTGCTCACCGGCGGGAACGTCGACCTGGATCGCCTGCCGTGGTGATACCCTGTGCGCAGCGAAGGAGGCCCCGATGACCGACGAGCTCACCCGACTCGACGCCGTGGCGCAGGCCGAGCTGGCCCGACGCAAGGAGGTGACGCCGGTCGAGCTGGTCGAGGCCGCCATCGCGCGCGTCGAGAAGCTGAACCCGTCCGTGAACGCGGTCGTGCTGCCCGCGCTCGAGCGCGCGCGCGACGAGGCGGCGCGTGCCTCGCGCGATGGCTCGTTCCTCGAGCGCCCCTTCGCCGGCGTGCCGATGCTGATGAAGGACCTCGGCGGGCAGGAGGCCAACGCGCCCGCCTACCTCGGCATGAAGTGCCTGAAGCGCGCGGGGTGGACCGAGCCGGAGTCGAGCCACTTCGCCGCGCGCCTGCAGCAGGCGGGCTTCGTCTCGCTCGGGCGCACCAACACGCCGGAGCTCGGCCTGCTCCCGACGACGGAGCCCGAGATCTTCGGCCCGACGCGCAATCCGTGGAGCCTCGAGCACAGCCCCGGCGGCTCGAGCGGCGGTGCGGCCGCCGCGGTCGCGTGCGGCATGGTGCCCGCCGCGCACGCGAGCGACGGCGGCGGCTCGATCCGCATCCCCGCCTCGCACTGCGGCCTCGTCGGGCTCAAGCCGACGCGCGGGCGCAGCTCCTTCGGCCCCGGCGCGGGCGAGCGGTGGAGCGGCTTCTCGTGCGAGCTCGTCGTCTCGCGGACGGTGCGCGACACCGCGGCGGTGCTCGACGTCGTCTCGGGCGCGATGCCGGGCGACCCCTACTTCGCGCCGCCCCCGAAGCGCCTCTTCACGAGCGAGGTCGGCGCCGATCCCGGGCGCCTGCGCATCGGGCTGGTCGATGGACCGCCGCGCGAGGGCGTGCGCGTGGATCCCGAGTGCGCCGAGGCGGCGCGCGCGACCGCGCGCGCGCTCGAGGGCCTCGGTCACCGCGTCGAGCCCGCCGCGCCCGAGGCCTACCGCGACACCGGGTGCGGCAAGGCCTACGTCACCGTGGTGTCGTGCAACGTGGCCCGCGCGCTCGACGCGGTCGGCGAGAAGCTCGGCCGCGTGCTCACGCAGGACGACGTCGAGGCGATGACGTGGTCGATCGCCGAGATGGGGCGCGCCACGCCGGTCGCGCAGTTCCTCGCGATGGTCGACTGGGTGCACCGCTTCGGCCGGCGCATGGCGGCGTGGTGGGACTCCGGCTTCGACCTGCTGCTCTCGCCGACCGCGGCCGAGCCGCCCCCGCGCATCGGCGAGTTCCACGCGCCGCCCGACGTGCCGCTGCGCCCGTTCCTGCGCGCGGCGCCGTTCGGCGCCTTCACCTTCCCGATCAACCTGACCGGCCAGCCGTCGATCTCGCTGCCGATGCACTGGACGGCGTCGGGCCTTCCGGTGGGCGCGATGCTGACGGCGCCCTACGCGCGCGAGGACCTGCTGATCCGCGTGGCGGCGCAGCTCGAGGAGGCGCAGCCGTGGCGCGATCGATGGGCGCCCCACCACGCGTGACGCTCGAGGCGCTCCCTTTGCGGAGCCACGAGGGCGTGCGCGATCTGGTCGCCCGGCTCGCGGCGATTCCCGGCGTCGCGGCGGTGGCGCTCGGCGGCTCGCACGCGCGCGGCCGCGCTCGCCCCGACTCCGACGTCGACCTCGGCGTCTACTACGCGGAGGCGCAGCCCTTCGCGATCGCCGAGATCCGCGCGCTCGCCGAGGCCGCGAACGACCGGCCCGGCCCCGTCGTCAGTGACCTCCAGGAGTGGGGCCCGTGGGTCGACGGCGGAGCCTGGCTGACCGTCGGCGGTGGACGCGTCGACCTGCTGTATCGGAGCTTCGAGCGCCTCGAGCGCACGTGCGCCGACGCTGAGGCCGGTCGCTACGAAGTGCACTGGGCGCAGCAGCCGCCCTTCGGCTACTGGAGCGGCACCCAGCTCGGCGAGCTCGCGATCTGCGAACCGCTCTTCGAGCGCGATGGGCGCCTCGCCGCGCTGAAGCGACGCGTCGAGGTGTATCCCGAGGCGCTCCGGCGCGCGGTCGTCGCCGACCAGCTCTGGCAGGTCGACTTCGGGATCGCCGCCTTCGCCCGCAAGCTGGCCGAGCGCGGTGAGGTCTACCCGACGGCCGGGTGCCTGACCCGCTTCGCCTTCCAGCTCGTGCTCGCGCTCTTCGCGTGCAACCGCGCCTGGCTCGTCAACGACAAGACCGCGATCGCCGAGGTCGCCGGCTTCGAGCAGGCGCCGCGCGACTTCGGACCGCGGGTCGAGGCGGTGCTGGCGCGGCCGGGCGCGACCGCCGCCGAGCTCAGCGCATCGGTAGAGGCGATCGCGCGGCTCTGGCGGGAGACGACAGCGCTCTGCGGCGGCTACGAGCCGAGGTATCTGCTGCCGTGATCCGAGCCGAGGCGGCGGCGGCGCGGCGCGCGTGCAGCGGTCCGTCCGCGCCGAGCGCTTCGCGCAGGAGCGCCGGCACCGCGGGCTCGACGCAGAACGAGACGTGGCTGCCGTGGTACCAGGCCACGCGCGGGCGGTCCCAGTGCTCCCACAGGTCGAACGCCTGCGAGGGCGGCGCGAGCCGGTCCGCCGTTCCCGCGTAGATGAAGCATCGCTCGCGCGAGAGGAGCGGCCGCAGCGCGAGCGGCGAGACCACGCGCAGCAGCGCCTCGATGCGCTCGAACGGGAAGCCGCCGCGCTCGGCGAGCGCGAGCAGGCCGCGCGGCACGTTGTTGCGGGCGAGTCCGACGAAGCACGACGCCGGGATGCCCGCCACCGCGCAGTCGAGCGCCGGCTCGAGCGCGGCCAACAGCGATACGGTGTAGGAGCCGAGCGAGAGACCGTAGGCGCCGATCGCCGGCGCGCCCTCGCGCCGCAGCCAGCCGACCAGGCGCCGCAGGTCCCAGATCGACTGCGTCTGCGCATGCAACGTGTCGAGGAAGTCGCCCGACAGGTAGCCGTCGCCGCTTCGGCGCCCGACCCGGCGCGGCCCGTGGAACGGGAGCACCGCGATCGCGACGTTGAGCCCGAGTTCCCGGTGCAGCCAGCTCGCGCGGAAGCCCGCGAAGTCCAGGAGCGGCTGGCCCATGCGGTAGCCGGGCACGCACACCACCCACGGGCGCGGCGCGCCCTCGTGCCTCAGGAGCCACGCGTGGGCGGTGCGGTTCGGCGCGTAGCGCAGCCAGCGCGCGCGGCCGGGGACGCCCGCGTGCGGCTCGAAGCCGCTCGGGAACGAGACGTGCAGATAGCGGCCGTGTCCGCCGCGCGCCGGGCGCACGTCGACACGGGCCAGCGGCGGCGGCTTGCGGTGGAACGTCGCGGGACGCGCCAGCCAGCCTCGATCGTCGAAGAGCGCGTGCGCCGCCTCGACCTCGCGCGCGACGCGCCGGCGATCGCGCGCGCGCACTGCGAGCGCGCCGCTCACCACCTCGGCGGCGAAGAAGAGCTCGTCGGCGGCAACCTTGAGCGCCAGCCCGAGTGAGCGGGCAGGCGCGGGCATGCCCTGACGCGCCGGGCTCTCGAGCCCTCCCGCCCAGCGCAGACCCAGCATCCACGGCAGCGCAGCCGCCCGCAGCGAGAGCTCGAGGCTCCCGGCCAGCCCCCGGGCCAAGCGGTTTCCCCCCGTGCCGAGCATACGCCCGACGCCCCTCCCGCGTAAACAGGGGAAGTGGTTCCACGGGGAGATATCGGCGGGATCTGCGCGCGGATTTAGGCGATCGGCTCGCCGGCGGCATGTGCTCGGTCGCGAAGCGATTTCTCGTCCGCGGCGAGGGTGCGCGCGGCGAGCACGAGGCAGAGCAGGGCGCCGGCGTTGGCGAGGAGCGCGAGCAGCAGCGCGGTGCGGAGCCCGAGGGTGTCCGAGAGATGCCCGATGGTGTAGGGCCCCATCGCCAGTCCGATGAATGCGTTCACCAGGAGGTAGGCGGCGGAGGCCGTGGCCCGCATGCGCGGTAGCACCAGGTCCTGCACGGTCGCGGCGCCGACGCCGATCCACATCGAGCCCGCCGCCGCGAGCGGGAAGTTGAGCGCGATCGCGAGCCCCGTGTCGGTCGTGGTGAGCATCCACGGCAGGATCGGCAGCGGGAGCGCCGCGGCCGCGATCGCGACGAGGAGGCGCCCGCGCGGGTCGCGGCGCCGCCACGCGTCGCCGAGGATCCCGCCGAGCGCGATGCCGAGCCAGCCCGCGGCCGCGGCCGTCCCGCCGAGCGCCAGGCCGGCGCGCTCGATCGGGAGATGGTGGACGCGCAGGAAGAACGGCGTCGTCCAGTAGCCGACGCCGTAGCCGGTGAAGGCCAGGAGCGCGAGCCCGACGCCGGTCCAGCGCAGCGACGGGGTGCCGAGGATCAGCGCCGCCGCGGGGCGGTCGCGCAGCGCGAGCGACTGCGCCCACGTGACCGCTGCGTAGAGGCCGATCGCGAGCGCGGTCCACTGCGCGGTGTCGCCCGTGGCGCGGACCAGCGCTGCGCCGGCGGCAGCGAGCGCGAGCGCGGCGCCGACGTTCGCCGCGATGCGGCGGCGGCCCGCGCCGGCGCTCGCCAGGCGCGCGATCCCGAAGGGCGGGATCACGGCGGCGAGCTCGCGCGCGAGCTCGGCGACTGGCGCGGGCGGAGGGCCTGGAGCGGTGGCGATCCCGTCGGCCGCGCCGCGGCGCGGCTCGCGCAGGCTCCGCACCCAGAGGGCGAGCGCGAGGCCCGGCAGTCCCACCGCGAAGAATGCCACCTGCCAGCCGCGCAGGCCGAACGGGGCGGTGCCCGCCGCGAAGGCGCCGTCCCAGCGGTGCACGACCTGGCCGCCGATCATCAGCCCGAGGCCCGCTCCGAGGTAGATGCCGCTCGAGTAGAGGGCGAGCGCGGTCGCGCGCCGTGCGCTCGGGTAGTAGTCGGAGAGCAGCGAGAAGGCGGCGGGGGAGGCGCCCGCCTCGCCCACGCCGACGCCGAAGCGCGCGGCCGCGAGCTCCGGGAAGCTGCGCGCCAGGCCGGACAGCGCGGTCATCGTGCTCCACACCGTGAGCGAGAGCGCGATCAGCGAGCGGCGCACCCAGACGTCGGCCAGCCGTCCGAGCGGGATGCCGAAGAGCGCGTAGAAGACGGCGAACGCGGTGCCGTAGAGGAAGCCCATCTGCGCGTCGCCGAGCCGGAGGTCGCGCTTGATCTCCTCGTTCAGGATCGAGAGGATCTGGCGGTCGACGAAGTTGAGCACGTAGACCAGGACCAGGACGCCGAGCACGTAGTGCGGGTAGCGCCCCGGCTCCGTCTCGCGCTCCACGCTACGCGAACCTGCGTCGCAGCCAGTCCAGCAGGATGCCGTTCAGCTCGTCCGGCCGCTCCTGCTGTGTCCAGTGCCCGCAGCGGCGGATCAGCACGGTCTCGAGGTCGCGGCACAGCGCCGGCATGCCGCCCGCCATCTCGGGCCGCAGCACCGGGTCCCACTCCGCCGTCACCATCAGGCAGGGCACGTCGATCGGTCCGGCGCCGATCGACGGCGCCGTCTCCCAGTTGCGGTCGAAGTTCCGATACCAGTTGATGCCGCCGCGGAAGCCCGTGCGCGCGAACACCGACGTGTAGTGCGCGAAGTCCTCCGGCGTCCCGATCGGGTCGCCCATCGGCTCGAGCTCGGCGAGCCGCCGGAACGGGTTCATGTCGAAGTCCGAGCCCATGCGCTTGGCGACCTCTTCGAAGGGGACGCCGCCGCGCAGCAGCCGCTCGAAGACGAGCCCGGGGTTCGTGTCGAGCACGGCCTCCGCCACGCCGGGCTTCTGGAACCAGAGGATGTACATCTTCTCGTCGACGCCGCCGACCATGGCGCGGAAGAGCTGCGTCGGCGGCATCGGCGAGCGCGGGAGCAGCGGCGTGTTGACGCCGACCACGCCGGCCACGCGCGCAGGGTGCAGGTACGGCATCGCCCACACCACGAAGCCGCCCCAGTCGTGCCCGACGAAGACGGCCCGCTCGACGCCGAGTGCGTCGAGCATGCCGACGAGGTCGCCGCACAGGTGGTGGATGTCGTAGTCGGGGATCGCGGCCGGCGCGTCGCTTGCTCCGTAACCGCGCTGATCGGGCGCGATGGCGCGGAAGCCGGCGGCGGCGAGCGGGCCGATCTGGTGCCGCCACGAGAAGGCGAGCTCCGGGAATCCGTGGCACAGCACCACGGCAGGGCCGCTTCCCTGCTCGTGGACCGAGAGCGCGATGCCGGGCTCGGTGCTGCCGTCGGGAAGCCGGAGCGGCGGGAGCTGGATGCGCCGCGGTGTGGGCAGGGTCATGGGGGGTCTCCCGTGGACGCGGCAGTATACACGCGACCCCGGCGCCGCCGTCGAAGCGCGCGCGGGGGCTACTCTCGGGGCGATGTGCCCGCCTCCGGCCCACGTCGCCGTCCGCGAAATCCCGGCTCCGCCGGCGTGGCCGGCGCTCGTCGAGCGGCTCCGCGAGACGAGCGGCTTCTGGCTCCTCGAGAGCGCGCTTCCGGGCGAGCCGCTCGGACGCTTCTCGTTCGCGGGCGCGGCGCCGTGGCAGGTCCTCCGGGCGCGAGGAACGCGCATCCGCATCGACGGCGCGGCGGGCCGGCGCGCGCTCCGCGGCGATCCGCTCGCCGTGCTGCGCTCGGTTCTCCACCCGCCGCTCGCACCCGACCTCGGCGCCGAGCTGCCCTTCGTCGGCGGCGCGGTCGGCTGGCTCGGCTACGAGGTCGGCGCGCGCGCGGGCGGCGCGCCGCCGCGCGTCGCCGACGATCTCGGCCTCCCCGAGGTCGCGCTCCTCTTCGTCGACCGCGTGCTCGCCTTCGAGCACGCGACCGGGCGCCTTCGCGCCACGGCCGTCGCCCCCGGTGATGGTGCGCACGAGCACGCGGAGCGCGCGGCGGAGCGGCTCGCCGCGCGCGTCGCGCGCGGCGAGCCGGATCCCTTCGACGCAGGCCCGCGCCAGCGCGCGCCGCGGCCGCGCGCCGCGGCGTCGTGGCCCGAGCCGCTTCGGCTGCGCGACGCAGCGACCAGCCTCGAGCTCGGCGCCTTCTTCGACGAGGCGGGCTACCAGAAGGCCGTCCTTCGGATCCAGGACCAGATCCTCGCCGGCGAGGTCTACCAGGCGAACCTGACGCACCGGCTGCACGCCGCCACCTCGGCCGAGCCGTGGGCGATCTACACGGAGCTGCGACGGAGGAACCCGGCGCCCTTCGCGGCCTACCTCGAGCTGGCCGAGGGCGCGCTGATCGGGAGCTCGCCCGAGCGGTTCCTGCGCGTCGACTCGGACGGCGGCGTCGAGAGCCGGCCGATCAAGGGCACGCGGCCGCGCGGCGCGAAACCCGCCGAGGACGAGGCGCTGCGACAGTCGCTCGCCGCCTCGGAGAAGGACCGCGCCGAGAACGTGATGATCGTCGATCTCGTGCGCAACGACCTCGGGCGCGTGTGCGCCAGCGGCAGCGTCGCCGTGCCGGAGCTCTTCGCAATCGAGCCCTACGCCACGGTCTTCCAGATGGTGTCCGCCGTGCGCGGCCGGCTTCGCCCCGGCTGCGACGGCCTCGACGCCGTCCACGCGGCCTTCCCGCCGGGCTCGATGACGGGCGCTCCGAAGCGCGCGGCGATGCGGCTCCTCGCCGCACTCGAGCCGGTGCGCCGCGGCGTCTACTCGGGTGCGCTCGGCTGGTTCGACGTGCGCGGCGGGCTCGATCTCGCGGTGGTGATCCGCACGATCCTGCACCGGCCCGGCCACGCTTGGCTGCACGTGGGCGGCGGCATCGTGCTCGACTCCGACCCGGCGGACGAGTGGGCCGAGACGCTGGCGAAGGCACGGGCTCTGCTCGACGCGGTCGCGCACGCGTCCGCCGCGGTGGGCTAGCATGCCCCGCGCTCTCGGGAGGTAGCGATGGCAGGACCGCTCTCCGGCATTCGCATCGTCGAGATCGCGGGCATCGGGCCCGGGCCGTTCTGCGCCATGATGCTGGCCGATCTCGGCGCCGACGTGATCCGCGTCGACCGGGCCGAGCGCGCCCGCGCGCCGCGCCTACCCGGCCCCAACCTGGATCTCCTGAACCGCGGGCGGCGCAGCGTCGCGGTGGATCTGAAGAGCGCGGCGGGCGTCGAGGTCGTGCTGCGGCTCGTCGACCGCGCCGACGCGCTGATCGAGGGCTTCCGGCCGGGCGTGATGGAGCGCCTCGGGCTCGGCCCCGAGGTCTGCATGAAGCGCAACCCGGGCCTCGTGTACGGGCGCATGACCGGGTGGGGCCAGGACGGGCCGCTCGCCAAGGCGGCCGGGCACGACATCAACTACATCGCGCTCTCGGGCGCGCTGCACGCGATCGGGCGGGCCGAGGGTCCTCCCCCGCCGCCGCTCAACCTCGTCGGCGACTTCGGCGGCGGCGGCCTCCTGCTCGCCTACGGCATTGCCTGCGCGCTCGTCGAGCGCGCGCGCTCGGGCCGCGGCCAGGTCGTCGACGCCGCCATGGTCGACGGGGCCGCTGCGCTGATGGCGATCATCTACGGCGCGCACGCGGCAGGCTGGTGGCGCGACGAGCGGCAGGCCAACATGCTCGACGGCGGCGCCCACTTCTACGACAGCTACGAGACGAAGGACGGCAAGTACGTCTCGATCGGCTCGATCGAGCCGCAGTTCTACGAGCAGCTCCTCGCGCTCTCCGGTCTCGCGGGCGAGGAGCTTCCCAAGCAGATGGACCGCAGCGGCTGGAAGCCGATGAAGAAGCGGCTCGCCGAGATCTTCAAGACCCGCACGCGCGACGAGTGGTGCAAGATCATGGAGGGCACCGACGTGTGCTTCGCGCCGGTGCTCTCGCTCTCCGAGGCGCCCGAGCACCCGCACATGAAGGCGCGCGGCACCTTCGTCGAGGTGGAGGGTGTGCGCCAGCCCGGGCCTGCCCCGCGCTTCAGCCGCACACCGGGCGCCATCGAGCGGCCGCCCGCGCATGCGGGCGAGCACACCGACGAGGCGCTCGCCGACTGGGGCTTCGGCCGCGACGAGCTGGCGCGGCTGCGCGAGAGCGGAGCGATCGCCTGAAGCAGACCGCCTGGATCGCCGCTGGGCTCGCGATCGCGCTGGGCGGCTGCAAGCCGCACGCGCCCATCGACCGCTCGGGGCCGGTCGCGGACTGGCCGAGCTGGGGCGGCGATCCGGGCGGCATGAAATGGTCGCCGCTCACGCAGATCACCGCGGCCAACGTGGGGGAGCTCGAGCCGGCCTGGATCTACCGCCACGGCGACGTGTCGGACGGCACGCACGAGACGACGCGCACGTCGTTCAACGCAACGCCCATCGAGGTCGACGACACGCTCTACTTCTGCACCGGCCTCAACCGGGTGATCGCCCTGGATCCGGAGACCGGCGCCGAGAGGTGGAGCTTCGATCCCAAGCTGAGGCTGCGCCGGCTGCACGGGCCGTACCCGATGGTGTGTCGCGGCGTCGCGCACTGGGCCGGCTCGCCCGCCGACTCCGGCGCCTGCCGGCGCCGCATCTTCACCGGCACGATCGACTCGGAGCTGATCGCGCTCGACGCCGAGACGGGCAAGCCGTGCGAGGACTTCGGCGATCACGGGCGGGTGTCGCTGCGCGAGGGCGTCGGCGAGGCGCCGCCCTGGGAGTATTACGTCACCTCGCCGCCGCTGGTGGTGCGCGACGTCGTCGTGGTGGGTGCGCTGATCTCGGACAACCTGCGCACCGATGCGCCCGCGGGCGTGGTGCGCGCCTTCGACGTCCGCACCGGCCGCCTGCGCTGGGCCTGGGATCCCATTCCGCCGGACCGCCCGCGGCCGCCGCCCGGGCAGTACACGCTCGCGACGCCGAACGTGTGGTCGATCATGTCGGCCGATCCGGAGCGCGGCCTGGTCTTCCTGCCGACCGGCAACGCCGGGCCCGACTACTACGCCGGCGAGCGCCACGGGCTCGACTACTTCTCGAGCTCGGTCGTCGCGCTCGACGCCGACACCGGCACGCTGCGCTGGTCCTTCCAGACCGTGCACCACGACCACTGGGACTACGACGTGCCCGCGCAGCCGGCGCTGTTCCAGGTCGAGGGCGTGGGGGGCGGCGTTCCCGCCGTCGCGCAGATCACCAAGATGGGCCACCTCTTCCTGCTCGACCGCACCACCGGGCAGCCGCTGTATTCCGTCGAGGAGCGGCCGGTGCCGCAGCGCGGCGCCGCGCCCGGCGACGTGCTCGCGCCGACGCAGCCCTTCCCGACCCACCCCGGCCCGCTCGCGCCCGAGACGTTCACCCCCGACGATGCATGGGGCTTCACGCCGTGGGACAAGGGAAAGTGTCGCGAGATCATCGCCGGCATGCGGTCGGACGGCATCTTCACGCCGCCCGGCCTCGAGCCCTCGATCCAGTATCCGGGCAACGCGGGCGGCCCCAACTGGGGCGGCGTCTCGATCGACCCGCGGAGCGGCGTGCTCTTCGTGAACTCGATGCGCGTGCCGAGCGTGGTCCAGCTCCTGCCGCGCGCGGACTTCGACCGCCTCGACCCGAGCTCCGTGCACTACCCCGAGATGCTGGATCCGATGAAGGGAACTCCGTACGGCCTGCGCATCTCGCCGCTGCTCGGTCCGCTCGGCGCCCCCTGCAACCCGCCACCCTGGGGCGTGATGACGGCCGTCG
>Ga0335070_10002216_pt1 | contig 22697 bp, 21 predicted proteins | sample Lox_Sample_13_FD_206722 | JGI IMG/M metagenome (GOLD analysis project Ga0335070, IMG submission 206722) | Soil microbial communities from Loxahatchee National Wildlife Refuge, Florida, United States - Lox_Sample_1.3 | ecosystem: Environmental > Terrestrial > Soil > Wetlands | place: USA...
GAGCGCGAGCAGGATGGGAATCGAGTAGAGGAACGAGTGCAGCGGGATGAACAACAGCTCGAGGCGCCACGGCTCGCGGTGATGCGCGCGATGCTCGCGCGGCACGCGGAAGTCGATGCTGCGCCCCAACAGCCGCAGCGGCTTCGCGTGCAGGATGAAGACGTGGATCAGCCACTCCTGGATCGGCCAGAAGGCCAGGATCGCCGCGACTGGCAGGGCGTCCCACGCGGACCAGTCGCCGAGCGCGAGGCGCGCGCCGAGCGCGAGGGCGAGCGCGGCGATCAGGATGCGGGGGCTACCGTGGCGCAGGAAGACGGGGAGCGCTTCGCGGAGCGTCCGCGGCGCACGCGACACGGCGGCGCCGGCGAGCTCCGGCCCGAGGGCGGAAGCGTCGAAGCGCTCTGCGCGGGCCATGCGCGGGATGGTGGCCGGCCCTGGGCGGGCCCGTCAACGGCTGCGCTCCGGGGCGCCGCCTCAGGGCCGGCGCTCGGCCTCGAATCGCGTCGCCGCCTGCCAGCCGCTGGTCGCGTGCATGCTCCCGTCCGCCTCCACCCGCAGGCCCTCGCGGCCCGGCTCGGATCCGAGCAGGGCGAGCCCTTCGTCGGCACCGAGGATCAAGAGCGCCTTGCTCAGCGCCTCGGCCTCGGCCGCCGTCGGCGCCAGCACCACGGCGAGCGCCGCGCGCTCGAGCGGCCGGCCGCTGCGCGGGTCGATCACGTGGCCGTAGCGACGCCCTGCGATCTCGGTCCACTGACCGAGGCTCCCCGACACCGAAACCGCGCGGTCGCGCAGCGTCGCGACGCCCGCGTAGCCCCCCTCGGGCCGGCGCACCAGGATCCGCCAGCCGTCGTGGCCTGGCGGCGCGCCGAGCGCCCACAAGCTGCTCTGGCCGAAGGAGAGCAGCGCATCCGCCGCGCCCGCCGCGCGCAACTGCTCCGCCATGCGGTCGAGCGCGTACCCCTTGGCGACGCCGCCGAGGTCGACGGCTGCGCCCGCACGCACGAGCTCGGCGCTGGTCGGCGACGCCACGCGCACGCCGTCGACGCCGACCAGCGACCGCGCCTGCGCGAGCTCCTCGGGCGTCGGCACCGCTCCGCGCTCGCCCGCGGCCCGCCACAGCGCGACCAGCGGACCGACCGTCACGTCGAAGCTCCCGCGCGTACGCTGCGCGAACGCGACCGACTCCGAGAGCACGCGCGCGAGATCGGGATCGACCGCCTGGGGTCCCTTCCCGGCCTGCGCGTTGAGCCGCACCAGCTGGCTGGTCGGCTCGTAGAGCGTGAGCAGCCGGTCGAGGCGCTCGGCGGTCGCGTACAGGCGCGCGAGCAACGCCCGACCCCCGTCGCCGTCCCGCGTCTCGAGGGTGATCTCGAGCACCGTGCCCATCGCGTAGCGGCCGTCGCTCAGCTCGATCGCCGCGCTCGGGGCCGATGCAGCGCAGAGCTGCAGCGCCGCGAGCGCGCAAGCGCGCCGCATCACGGGTCCTCGACGCGATCGGCGTCCTCGCCGCGGTAGCTCTCCGCATCGCCGCGGAAGACGGCCCAGAGCGAGACGCCGACGAGAACGGCGAGGCTCCCCTGCAGCGACAGGAAGCCCGCGACCTTGATCCACGCGAGGCCCGGGCTGACGAAGCGCACCAGCCAGCCCGCGCCCTCGTCGAGCAGCGCGGCGGCGAACGGCACCAGGATCAGCAGCGCCTTGGTCACGACGCGCGCAGGAATGAAGAGCATCAGATGCGTCAGCACGAGCAGCAGCATGCCCATCGCGAACAGATGGAAGTGCGAGATCTCGAGCATCCCCTGGAAGGAGCGCGGCTGCAGGAACTCCGACTCCGACCCCAGGTAGTAGTGCACCACGGACGCGGTCGTGAGGCTCATCTTCTGGAAGTACAGCAGCGCGTTCGTGATCCACAGCAGCGCGACGTAGACGCAGTACACCACGACGATGACCTGCAGCAGTCGGTTGCGACTCCACTCTCCGGTGACGATGAATCGCACGCTCAGCCGCCCTGCCGCACCAGAACCTGGTGGAGCGCCAGCGCGCGGCGCACCGCACCCGCCACCGCCTGCGAGGAGAGCGTGGCCCCCGCGATGCCGTGCACCTCGCGCTCCACCCGAAGCGGATCCGTCACCTGCTTCCCCTCGAACTGCTCGAGCCAGCGCTGTGGCGGCAGGTACTCCTGCGGCTCGTGGAAGGCGATCACGCGAAGTCGCTCCACCCTGCCGTCGGGCGCGATCACGATCAGGAACGCCCCCTGCTGCGTCCGCACGGTGTGCAGATCGATGTACGCGTAGCCGATCACCGCGCCGCCGCGCACGCCGGTATAGAGCGTCACGAGCTTCGAGTCGAGCTTCGACTGCGCGAGCGCCTCGATCCTCTGGAGTTGATCGTCGGTGAGCGCGAAGCTCTTGCTGTCGACGCGGTCCGCGTCCGGGAACGCCCACGCCAGCGCCTCGGAGCGCGTCATGAAGACGTTCGCGCTCGCCGCCGCGGCGGCGAGCGCGAGCAGGCAGCCGCCCGCGAGCGCTCTAGAACGCGACCCCGAAGCCAATCTCCACCTGGTTCGTCACGTTGCCCTGCGCGGGATGGAAGCTTCGAAAGTCGAGCTTGTAGACCACGTTCGGCGTCGGCTTGAAGCTGATGCCGGGCGTGAGGAGCCAGATCTGCTGCGCCTTGTCGCGCTCGAATCCGGACGGGACCTGCTGCTGCGTGTCGTAGTACTCGACGCGGAAGAACGGGGCCAGCGACCAGTCGCGCGCGGGTGCGATCCAGGGCATCACGTCGTAGGCGGCTTCGACGTAGCCGCCGAGGGTGCCGCTGCCCACGGTCGCGTCCGGAGCGATGTCGCCGCGAGCGCGCAGCGCCTGTGTGATCTGGCTGGCGCCGTCGAGGAACGACTGCGCATACAGCGCGCGCAGCTCGAGGCCGTGGCTGCGGTACTGCGCATGCAGCTCCCACAGCAGCAGGTTGCCGTCGCCGAAGCCACTGCGGCCCTGGGAGACCCCGCCTCCGTAGATCGAGCCGCCGAGCAGCGCGCCCTCGATGGGCGGCCGCCAGTCGAGTCGCAGCACGCCCGCCACGTCCTGCGCGCGCGATTCGTTGCCGAGAGTGCGGCCGCCGCTGATGCCGTCGGGCCCGAAGCCGAGCGCGTCGAGCCCGGTAAGGAGATAGGCGCTGTACGAGATGCTCTCGCCGAGATTCCCGTACAGGCCGACGCCGTTCTCGCGCCAGGTGGTCGGGATGATCACCTGCTCGACCTCGGGGCGACTCACGCCGTAGAAGAAGGGCGGCTCGTGGACCTGGTTGATGAAGCCCATCGGGACCAGCACCAGCCCGGTGCGCAGGCTGGCCCAGTCGCGCAGCCGCCAGTCGAGGGCGGCGAACTCGGCGATCGCCTCGCCGCCGACGCCGAACTTCTCGGAGTCGTCGCTCACGCCGGCGTGCTCGAACTCGAACTCCGAGTTGAACACCAGGTTCTCGTTGAACTTGTATCCCACGTAGAGGACCGTGCGCAGCGCGTCGGTCATGGCCGCGCTGCCGGCGGGATCGCCGTTGGGATTCTGGTTCTTGTTGCTGAACAGCCGGGCGTAGTAGCCCTCCGCATAGCCGCCGATCGAGATTCCCCGGGCGACGCCGTAGATCTTCGATGCCGCCGGGCCGAGACCCGAGTAGCTCTGCATGCTGCCGCTCTCGGGCACGGCCTGCTCGGTTCGCATGCGCGACATCTCGTCGGTGAGCACCTCGACCTTGCGCTCGAGCTCCTCGATGCGGTCCTGCTGCGCGACCTCGCGGTCGCTCGGCTCGCTCGCCAGCGCGGGAGCAGCGGCGAGTCCGCCGCTCGTCAGCGTCACCACGAAGATCCAGGTCGCGCACTCCGATCGGCGCATGGGCCCCCTCCGCCTCGAGCGTGTCGAGGCATGCGGGGCTCGGGGTTCACGACCTCTGGCCTCAGGTGGACGGGATGCTCGGAGTGCGCGCAGCCGGGCTGGCCTTCGATCGCGATCAGCTGCGTGCGCTTGCAGCGCCGGCACTTGATCTCGACCCCGCCGGGCACCCAGCGCGCCAGCAGATTCCCGCAGGCGCAGCGGCACGACGCAGGGCCGCGAGCGGCTCCGTTCGCGCCCTCTCGGGCCGCGGGTGAAGAACTCGCCTTCAAGCTTGCATGCCCCGAGCTGAAATTGAAAACGCTTTTCAATTTCAGGCTCACTCTACCGGGGCCAGGGGCGCCTTGTCAACGCCGCGGGGTCCAGAAACGACTGCGGCCACCCGTCGAGGGTGGCCGCAGCAGGATGCCAAATCCTGGCAGGCTAATGACGGCGGCGGCGCCAGCCCATCAGCACCAGCGTGCCGATCGCCGCCCCGAACACGGCGGCGACGCCCGGCTCGGGCACCGCGGGCACCACGAACGAGAAGAAGGTGGCGCCCGGCACGACCGCGTTGGGGGGCCCGAGGCTCGTCGAGATGAAGATCGGCGTGACGAGCTGGATGTGCGTCCCGTCGGCGCCCATCGACGTCTTCACGCGGGTCGACATCGTGCCCGTAGCGCCCATCGCGGTCCGCGTCTTGGTCTTCGTGTTGATGCCTCCCGTCACGAAGGCCGTGGCCATCGAAGTGCCGCCCATCGTCGTCATCCCCATGCCGGTGGCATTCCCGGGCGGATTGACGGCCTTGCCCATCGCCGTCATCGCGGTCCTCGGGAAGAACACCACCATGCCGGTGGTCCAGGGCGCGCCCTGCACGGTCAAGCTGACGCTCCCGCTGACGGCGGTGCTGCCGCCGGTTCCGACGTTCGCGATGGGAACGCTGAGGTTGGCCGCCGGACCCAGGCTGCAGGCCTTGAACAGACACACTTTGTTGACGCCGAGGACGGGCATCTTCCCGCCGAAGCCCCCGGCGAGGCCGTTCATCGCGGTGAAGCCGCCCGCGCCGTTCTCCTCGGTGAACAAGAGGCCCGAGATCGGAGCCGCCGCGGGATCCGTGATCGGGACCGAGAGCCCGCCTCCGCAGCCGTCATGGGCGGGCCCGCCGATGTTCTTGCAGCCCATCCCGGTGATCACGGTGACCGTCGCGCCCATGGTGGTCATGCTCGTCCCGAACATGGTGGTCTTGCTTCCGAACTGACCCCTTACGACGACGCCGAGCGGGATGCCGTTGACGTGCACGATCTGGGCGCCGGAGCGCAGGATGTCGGCCGTCCCACTCGAGCCCGCGACGAGGATCGGCGGCAGTGCCGCGATCTGCGTCACCAGCGAGGTCTTCGAGATCTGCGTCGGCGTCGCGGCGCTCGGGTTGGCAAGACCCACGATCGAAAGGGCGCCGATGAACCCCGCCAGCAGGACCGATTGCAACCTTCGCATGAGACGTGCTCCGTGTGGCTCGGGGTGTGAACCGGGGCAGGCACCCACCCACCCCGGAGAACCCAATGCCTTGTACCATACCACCTTCTTCTCGCCAGTCTCATTCTCGTTGGCCCGACCGGGAATCTTGCCGGGAAGCTGCCGGCTCCGGCCGGAGCCGATCGGGCGGCGCTTCCGGCGAACGCGGCGGGCACGCTGCGGCCGGATGACACGCAGCCCGATGCCACCCCACCTTCCTGCTTGGAGAGCGGAAGGAGGCACCGATGGGCATTCGACCCGGGCGCAAGGCGGCCCGCCTGCGGCCTGGCGGGTGCTTTGCGCTCCGCGGCGCACGCAGCTCCGCGCTCGGACTGCTCGCGGCGGTGGCTGGGCTGCTCGCGGCCGGCCCCGCGCGAGCGACGACGATCGATTTCGAGGCCTTGGCCTCCGGCACCGATGCCGCGGCCGCGCCGCTCCCGGGGGTGAGCGTCGCCGGCGCGCTGGTGCTGGACGAAGCGACCGTCGGGCTCCTGCTCGGCGTGCCCGCAACAGGCACCTGGAACACGACGCCAGGCGGGTCCCACGGCGCGCTGAACACGCTGGCCCCGCAGATCGAGCTCAACTTCCCGGTCGCGGTCGACTCGATCTCCGTGAACGTCCTGGCGCTCCCGGACGCCGCCGGTCTCCCGGGCGGCGTGCGCCTGCTCGCGTTCGCGGGCGACGCGCTGGTGGCCTCGGACGCTTCGGATCCAGCGCAGCTCGGAGACAGCGGATTCCCGGAGCAGACGCTCTCGCTCGGCGGCGACGGCATCACGCGTGCGATCCTGTGCAGCAGCGACGGAGCGAGCTGCCTCGATCCGGGCGAGCCGAGCCGCTTCTGGATCGACGATCTCTCGTTCCAGGCGATCCCCGAGCCGAGCGCGGGCGCGCTCGCGGCGTTGGGTCTGGCCGGCCTCGCGAGCGCCCGCCCGCGGCGTCTCGCCGCTTCGCCGGGCGAGGCGGAGCCGGCCGCGCGCCGATAAGCTCGCCCGCGCATGGCGATCGCGTCGACCGGCCCGCGAATGCGCGAGGAGCTGCTCGGGCTCGCGTCGCGACTGCGGGCCCACGCCCTCACCCTGGTCGTGGCCCCAGCCGGAAGTGGCAAGACCACGCTGCTCGCTGGCTGGCGCCGGCGCCTCGCGGAGCGTGGCGAGGCCTCCGCGTACCTGGATCTGACCCTGCTGCACCAGGACGCGGCGATCCTGACCGCCGACCTCGCCGCTGCGCTGCGCGAGTCTTGCCCGAGCTTCGGCGCGGAGACGCACCGGGCGTTGGCAGATCTCTCCGGCGCGCCCGAGGAGTGGCGGCTGCTGGCGCGCGCCTTCCTGCGCGACCGCGCCGCGGACGGGATGCCCCTGTGCTGCTTCCTCGACAACTACCACGAGCTGGCGCACGACGCGCCCGCGGCGCGCCTGCTCGACGAGTGGCTGCGCGCGGCGCCGGCGAACCTGCACTGGGTGATCTCGACACGCGGAAGTGTTCCCGGCGCGGCGGGACGCTTGCGCGCCGCCGATGCCGTCCTCGAGCTCGGCGCCGACGACCTGAACCTGCGCTCCGACGAGATCCAGCGCCTGCTCGCGGAACGGGGCATCGAGCTGAGGCCGGCGCTCGCCGCCCGCCTGCTCGCCCGCACCGAGGGCTGGGCCACCGGCGTGCAGCTCGCGGCGCGCCGTCTGGCGCGGCTTCCCGCATCGGAGCGCGACGCCTATGTGACGCGACTCGGCCGCGAGCCGGACCTGTTCGGCTTCATCGCGGTCGAGGTGCTGCGCGACGAGCCCGAGGCGCTGCTCGCCGTCGTCGAGATCGTCGCGCTGCTCGGGCGCTGCTCGCGGGCGGACGTCGCGGCCGTGTCCGGCGATCCGCGCGCGGCGGAGTGGATCGCGCGCGCCGTGGACCGCGGCATCCTGCTCTCGGACGGCCAGGAGATCTGGATCCACCAGCTCTGGCGCGACTTCGTGCAGGAGCGCGCGCAGGCCCGCCTGCCGGAGCCCGAGCGCAGGGCGCTGCTGCAGCGGTCGGCCACTGCGCTCCGGCGGCGAGGCAACCACGAAGCTGCGCTCGAAGCGCTGGTCGCGGCCGAAGACTGGCCGGGCGCGCGCGACGCGATCCTCGAAGCGAGCCAGCATTGGCTGCGGGAAGGCCGCGCCGAGCGCCTCCGGCACTGGCTCACGCGGCTTCCCGCCGAGCTGGTCGACGAGACGCCCGCGCTGCTCACCGTGCACGGCCTCGCCTGGATGCAGCTCGGTCCGCAGCACGCGCTGCCGCTGCTCGAGAAGGCGGCCCAGATGTACCGGCGGCGCGGAGACCGCGCGCAAGAGCGCTTCGTGACCGGCGCGCTCGGCATGATCTATCTCTCACAGCTCCGGCGCGACGATGCGGTGCGCGCGCTGCGGCGGCAGATCTCCCTGCGCGGTCTGCTCACGGAGCCTGCCGAGCGCGGCGCGGTATGGGCCGTCGTCGGGGAGTGGCGGCTCCTCACGGGTCGCTTCCGCGGCGCCCTCGCCATGGCGGAGCGCGCCGCGGCGCTCCCGCTCGAACCCGTCGCCGACTGGTTCAACTCCTTGGCGCTGGCCTTCATGCGCGGGGTCCGGGGCGAATGGGAGGGCGGGCTCGAGGTGATCAAACGCATCCTCGAGCGGCCCGAGATCGATCGGCATCCGCTGTTCCACTACGGCACGCGGCTGCTGCGCGCCCGCCTTCTCGTCTTCACCGGCGCGTTCGACGCCGCGCGCGAGGACGCCGAGCGCGTCGAGCAGGCGTTCCGCGAGCACCGCCTCGGGATGTTGCGCGAGCTCTCCGCGCTCGAGCTCGGCTTCGTGTCGAGCCGCCGGGGCGAGCGCAGCGAAGCGCGCCGCTGGCTGGAAGAAGCGGCGGCGCGCGCCGGAGAAGGCGCCGCGGGCATGGTGCGCGCCACCTTCGCGATCGAGCTCGCCCATTGGGGCGAGTGCGACGAGGCAGCGCGCGAGGCGCGCCGCGCGCTCGAGTCGTTCGGGCGGCGCGGCGACCCCACCTCGCGCCTCTTTCCCTGGCTGCACTGCTACGCGCTCTGGGTGCTCGGGCGTTGCGGCGAGCCCGAGGAGGCCTGGCGGCTCGCGCAACGCGAGCGGGCGCGCTTCCGCGACTCCAGCCTCCGCCTCACGCACGACGCCATGCAGCTGGCACTCGCCGATCTGGCGCAGCGCGCCGGCGCGCTGGAGGAGGCGAGGCGTCTGGCGCGGGCGGGCTTCGAGGCCGCGCAGCGGGCCGGGACGCGACGCGTCGATCCGCTCGTCGGCAGCCAGGTGGTCCCCGCCTGCGCAGGGCTGGCGCTGCGCGATGGCTTCTGCGCCGATTGGGTGCTCGATCGCATGGCGGAGCTGTACCCGGAGCGAGCGCCCGGACTGCTGGCGGAGCTGGCCGCGGACGCGTCGGCTCAGGTGCGCGAGCGCGCCGTCGCGGGGCTGGCTCGCTGCGGCGGACGCAGCGCCTTCGAGCCGCTGCGCGCCGCCAGCCAGGACCCCGAGCGGCGGGTGCGCGACGCCGCCCTGACGGCGCTCGCCGAACTCGACCTGCGCCCGTCGTTTGCGCTGCGCGTGCGCACGCTCGGGGGCTTCGAGGTGTGGCGCGGTGAGCACGAGATCGGCGCGGACGAGTGGCGCGGCCAGACTGCGCGCCGGCTCTTCGTGCGGCTGCTCGTCGCCGAGGGCCGCTCGGTGCCGCGCGAGCGGCTGCTCGGCGACCTGTGGCCCGACGTGGACGACGAGGCCGGACGCAACAATCTGCGCGTCGCCACCGCGCGCCTCAACGCCGCGCTCGACCCGGCGCGGCCGAGCGGCGCCCCGCCCTACTTCGTGCTCGCCGACGGCGAGGGCCTGCGCCTGCACGGCGACGTGATCCAACACTGGGACGTGTCGATGTTCCGCGCCCGCCAGCGCGAGGCGGAGGACGCCGAGCGGCGCGGCGACGAGCGCGCCGCGCTCGCGCTCCAACGCGAAGCGCTCGAGCTCTACCGCGGGCCCTTCGTTCCCGAGATGGCCGACGAGGAGTGGGCGGCGGCGCCGAGCCGCGAGCTGGCGCAGCGCTTCGAGGCGGCGGCGCATCGCGCCGGCCCGCGCTGGGTGCGGCGGGGTCGCCTCGACGAGGCGCTGCGGCTCGCCGACCGCCTGCTGCGCGAGGATGCCGCCGACGAGCGCGCCTTCGCGCTGCGCATGCGCGCGCAGCTCGCCGGCCACGACCACGCGGGCGCGCTGCGCACCTACGACGCGGCGGTCGCCGCCCTGCGCCGCGAGCTCGACCTCGAGCCCGGCGCGGAGCTGGCCGACCTGGCGGCGCAGGCGAGATCGAGCTAGCCGGGGTCCTCGCCAGCCCGTTCGCGACGGCGATGCTCTTCGAGGAAGCGCACCAGCTCCTCGGTGTTGCGAAACGGCGCCCGGGCAGAGCTCTGCACGTGCTCGACACGGCCGCGCAGCCCAGCCGGGCGCGTCGGCTCGGGCGCAGGTCCGTCGAGCCAGACGACGAAGGCGTCGGGATCCCGCTCCATGGCGCGGGATCTTGAGACGGCGACGTTTCTGGACCATTAACGCGCCGCTCCCCGCCCCGGCGCGAGAGGACGGCCCCGAAAGAGGAAAGGCCCGGCCGCCTTGCGACGCCCGGGCCTCCCTGGGAAGGGGATGTATTCGTGCTGTCTGAAGAGGGAGTGGCCTGCGCTTCGAGAAGGTGTCACGCGAAGCTGCAAAAAACCTTCCGCTCGGCCGAAAAAGAGATCCCCGCGGGGTTCAATAGTCGGGCTCGAGCGTCACGATCAGCTTCCCGTCGTCGTAGCTGTCGACGCCGATCACGACCGGACTGCGGTTCGGAATGCGGACATCGGTCTCCAGAGTGCCCTCGATGTCGACCGAGATCAGGAGCCCGCCGTCCCCGACGTGGAGGGGCCGGATGCTGACCCGCTTGCCGGTCGGCAGCACTACGCCGCCGATCTCCTGGAGCCGCAGGTCGAGATGGCGCTGCTCGAGCACGTGCAGGCTCTGATAGCGGAAGTCGCCGCGCAGGCTGCGATCGAGCCAGGCGGCCGCGGGGTCGACGGGACCCGGGCGCTGCGATGCGTGGCTCACCATGAGCATCAGGCCGACGCGCCGAACCGCCTGCGCCGCCGCGGGGCTGCTGGCCACGATGAACACGAGCGCCGCGACAACCGCGGGCACCGCGAGAAGGGCAAGCAGGCCGGGCGCGCGTTCAGATCGTGACATCGGCGACCTCTTCGGGATTCGGGTCGTGCTGCTCGTCCATCATCCAGATGATCGTGGGCGAGCTGTCCGGCTTGCCACCGGATTGCTTCGCTTCGAGCTTCTTGCCCTCGAGCACCATCACCGGACGCCCGTGCGAGTTCAGCGAGCGGACGACGCCGGCCGGTTGCGAGTCGGGCGCGGGGGCCGGGCGCACGAACAGCACGCTCAACACCGCGGCCGCGGCCAATCCCGCCGGAGCCGCGAGCCAGGGGCTCCAGCGCGGCCCGCGGCGACGCGCGGGGACAGGCTCGAGGCGCGGCTCCGGCAACGGGAGCCGCGCGGCGACGCCGGCCCAGAGATCGGGAGCCGGGGCTTGGGAGGCTGCGTCGCGCATCCAGTCGCCGAGCCGCGCGACGGCGGCCAGCTCGGAGCGACAGCCCTCGCAGCCCTCCAGGTGGCGCGTCACCCACCAGCTGCGCAGCGCGCCGAGCTCGCCATCGTGGTAGCCGTCGAGCCAGGAACCGATCCGCTCGCAGCTCGTCATCGCGCACCTCCGCGGCTGGGCAGCGCAGCGCTTTCCGCCCCAGCGATCATCCCGGCTTCGCGCAGCAGCTCCTGCACGCGCCGGCGTGCATAGTGCAGGCGGCTCATGACCGTCCCCTTCGGGATCTGGAGGCTCTCGGCGATTTCTGCATAGCTCAGGCCCTCCAGTTCGCGAAGGATCAGCGTCTCGCGCGCCGCTTCGGGCAGCTCGTCGATGGCACGGGCGAGCGCGCTGCGCAGCTCGCGGCGGTCGACGGCCGCCTCGGGCCCCTCTTCGTGCGCGCGCCAGGGACCCTCGTCGGCGCCGCGCACGTCGGGCGTGGCGATGCGCTCCAGGTCGGGCGGCTCGGCGCTCTCGACCGTGCGGACCGAGCGATCGCGGCGCTTGGCGTCGAGACAGAGGTTCATCACGAGGCGGTACAGCCAAGTGTAGAAGCTCGAGCGACCTTCGAAGCGCCCGAGGTTCACGTAGGCTTTCAGAAAGGCATCCTGCACGGCGTCCCGAGCCTGCTCCTCGTCCCGCAGTACGCGGAGGGCAAGTCGGTAGGCGCGGCCCTGATAGCGCTCGACCAGCACTCGGAACGCGTCGTGATCGCCCTCACGGGCCCGAGCGACGGCTTCGACGTCACTGGGACCTTGCGCGATTTCATCCTGGGACCTGGCCCCGATCGCCCTGCTCCCCCCGACCGGCGATGAAACTGGCATCGATGCAGGCCCCGGCTACGCCTGCTTCGACGCCAGTGCCCCGCCGGGTATTCGCGGCCCTAGTGGGCCTCGCGCCAGTTGCGCCCGGCTCCGACCTCCACGACCAGCGGCACGTCGAGGCTCCAGACCGATTCCATGCAGCGCCGCACCCGCTCGCCGAGCTCCGCCACCTCGGCCTCGGGAGCCTCGAAGACGAGCTCGTCGTGCACTTGCAGGATCATCTGCGCGCGCAGCTTCGCCGCGCGCAGCGCCGCATCCACGTCCACCATCGCCTTCTTGATCAGGTCGGCCGCGGTGCCCTGGACCACGCTGTTGACCGCCATCCGCTCCGCCGCGTTGCGCAGCACGCGGTTGCGCGAGCCGAGGTCGGGCAGGTAGCGGCGGCGCCCGAGCAGCGTGCGCGCGTAGCCCATGCGGCGCGCGGCCTCGACCGTCTCGTCGAGGAAACGGCGCACACCCCGGTAGCGCTCGAAGTACGCGTCGATGGTCTTCTGCGCATCCGCCGCGGCGATGCCGAGCTGGTTGGCGATGCCGAACGCCGTCGACCCGTAGATGATCCCGAAGTTGATCGCCTTGGCGCGCGCCCGCTGCTCGGCGCTGACGCGCGCCGGATCGACGCCGAGCACGCCCGCCGCGGTGCGCCGGTGCACGTCCTCCCCCGAGCGGAACGCCTCGATCAGGCTCTCGTCGCCCGAGAAGTGCGCCAGGATGCGCAGCTCGACCTGCGAGTAGTCGGCCGATACGAGCAGCGCGCCCTCGCGGGCGACGAACGCCTCGCGGATCCGCACGCCTTCCTCGCTGCGGATCGGAATGTTCTGGACGTTCGGGTTCGAGGCGGACAGGCGTCCGGTCGCCGCGCCGGTCTGGTGGAAGGTCGGATGGATGCGGCCGGTCTTCGGATCGACCAGCGGCGGCAGCGCGTCGACGTAGGTGCTCTTGAGCTTCGCCAGCCGGCGGTAGGCGAGGATGCGCGCCGGCAGCGGGTGCTGCGCGGCGAGCTGCTCGAGGACGGCCTCGTCGGTGGAGTAGCCGGTCTTGGTCTTGCGCGCGGCCGGCAGCTTGAGCTTCTCGAAGAGCACGTGCTGGAGCTGCTTCGGCGAGGCGATCTGGAACGGGCCGCCGGCGAGCTCGTGGATCTCCGCCTCGATGCGCGCGAGCTCGCGCTCGTACTCGCGGGACAGCGTGGCGAGCACCGCCTCGTCGACGCGCACGCCGGCGCGCTCCATGCGCGCGAGCACGGCCGCCAGCGGAAGCTCGATCTCGCCGTAGAGGGGCCCGAGCTCGTCCCGCGCCACGCGCTCGGCGAGCAGCGGCGCGAGCTCGGCGACCGCGCACGCCTCCTCGCCCGCCCAGCGCGCGACGGCTTCGATGGGGAGCTGCGACGCCGGGCTCGCCTTGGCGCCGCGCCCGGCCAGCTCCTGCCAGCTGCGCAGCTGCCGGCCGAGGTATTGGGACGCCAGCGCCGGCATGCCGCGCGCGGCGGCCGGGTCGAGCAGGAAGGCGGCGATCTCGACGTCGCAGGCGGGCGGCCGCGCCTCGACGCCGCACTCGCCGAGGAAGGCGAGCAGCGCCTTCACCGAACGGCCGCCCCAGCGCCGCTCCGAGAACAGCGCCCGCACGCCCTCGATCACGGCCTCGCGCGTCAGCGTGCGGCCCCCGGTGAGGCTGCGGTGCCCGAACGGCAGGTACGCGGCGCGACCGTCGCCGAGCGCGAAGGCGAGCCCGACGGGCGGCTCCCGCGATCCCTCGGCCGCACCCACCGGCACCGAGATGACGCATTCTTGCGTCGCTAGGCGCGAGACCAGCTGCGCGAGCTGCGCCGCGTCGAGCACAACCTCCGTCGCGACGTCCTCGCTGGGTCGCGCGGGACCCGGGGATGCCGCATCGAGCTCGGCCAGCAGGCGTCCGAACTCGAGGCGGTGGAACAGCGCGCGCAGGCGTTCGCGGTCGGCGTCGCGCCGGGCGAGGTCGTCCCAGCCGAGCGGCAGCGGCACGTCGTCGCGCAGCGCGGCGAGCTGCTTCGAGAGTCGCGCGCGATCCGCCTGCTCGCGCAGCGCGTTGCGGACGCGCGCTGCGGGAACCTGGTCGGCGTGGGCGAGCAGGTTCTCGAGGCTCCCCCATTCCGCGATCAGCTGCGCGGCGCCCTTCTCGCCGACGCCGCGAACGCCCGGGATGTTGTCGCTCGGATCGCCGACCAACGCGCGCACGTCGAGCACGCGCTCCGGCGGCACGCCGAAGCGCGCCTCGACCTCAGCGGGGCCGTAGCGGCGATCCTTCATGGTGTCGAGCAGCTCGACGCGCTCGGAGACGAGCTGCATCAGGTCCTTGTCGGTGGAGAGGATCGTCGCGGCGCACCCTTCCGGCAGGCGCGCCACCAGCGTCGCGATCACGTCGTCCGCCTCGAAGCCGGGGACCGCGAGCACCGGGAGCCGATAGGCGTCGACGAGCTCGCGCACGACCGGGAGCTGCGCGGACAGATCCTCGGGCTGCGCGTCGCGATGCGCCTTGTACTCGGGATACAGCTCCTGGCGGAAGTCCTTGCCCCCCGGCGCGTCGAAGACCACCACGACGTGGTCGGCCTGCTCCTCGCGCAGCGCCTTCATCAGCATGTTGACGAAGCCGTAGGCGGCGTTGGTCGGGAAGCCATCGGCGGTGCGCAGCGGCGGGATCGCGAAGAAGGCGCGGTACAGGCAGTTGGCCGCGTCGACGATCACGAGCCGGTGGCGCGGCGGACGAGGAGCCTGCACGGCGCAATGATGCGCCGTGACCGCGGCGCGGGCCAGAGCCGCGCCGCGGCGCTCCGATTTGACCGCCGCCGGTCCCCCTCCTAGCGTTGCCGCGACATGACCGCGCCGCTCCGACCCCGCCCGTCATCGGTCGAGTTCCGCCCTCGCTTCACGCTGCTGGTGCTCTACTTCCTGGCGTTCTTCTTCTTCTTCTGCTTCCTGCTCGCGCTGCCCGACCTGATCGCGGCGGCGCGTGCGCTCCCGCCGGGCGAGGGGCCGCTCACCGACGCCGAGCGCGAGGCGGGTGCGCGCGTCGCGGCCGAGGCGCTGCGCGGCAAGCTCCCGCTCGCGTTCGTCGCCACGGCCGCCGCGCTGGGGCTGGGCATCTGGACGCGCGCGCTGCCCGGGTTGCGGCGCCCCTACTGACCCGCTTTCCGCGACACGATCGTCTGGAGTATCGGCCAGCGCCCGCAACGCGGCTGCGCGCAGCGAGCGAAGTCACCAGCTAGGGTCGCGCGTTCTCCGGGACGGTGAGGCCGCGCAGCACGAGCTCGACGGCGTCCTCGAAGACCTGCTGGAGCTCGGCTCGGCGCAGCGCGCGGGCGGCCGAAGCGTGCTCGCTCTGGATCAGCCCGTTGGCGAGCGTCCACAGGATGTTCGCCACCTCCCAGGCGTCGTGCGGTGCGAACACGCGTTCGGCGACGCCGCGCTCGAGCACGTCGGCGAGCAGGCGCAGGCACTTCTCCCACAGCTCCGTCACCTGCCCGACGACGGGCGCCGGCAGCTCGCCGATCACCGGCTCGTTCGCGAGCGCCCAGAAGATCTGGAAGTATTCGCGATTGGTCGTCCAGTGCCGGAAGTAGAAGCGGCTGATGCGGCGCACCTGCTCGGCGGGCGACAGCCCCGGCTCCAGCGTGTCGCGCATCTTGCGCTCGAAGCGCGCGCCGTTCTCCGTGAGTACCGCGACGTAGAGCTCGGCCTTGTTCTCGAAGTAGCGATACAAGGTGCCCTTGGCGACCCCGGCGCGCTGTGCCACCTCGTCGAGGTTGGCGGCCATGAAACCGTCGCGGAAGAAGACGCGGCGGGCGGACTCGAGGATCCGCTGGCGCTGCACCGCCTTCTGCTGCGCGCGCGGCCGGCGCGGCGTCGCCGGCGCACTCACGGCGCGGCGCGGCGCGCGTAGATGCGCGCAGTCTCGACGTAGTCGCGCGCACGTTCCCGCTGCAGCGCTACCTCGTCGTCGCGCAGCGGCCGTACGACGCGCGCCGGGACGCCGAGCGCGAGGTGGCGCGCGGGAATCACCGCGCCCGGCGCGACCAGCGCCCCCGCGGCCACCCAGGCTTCCTCGCCGACCTCGGCCCCGTCGAGCACCACGGCGCCGATTCCGACCAGGGCTCCGTCGCCCAGCACGCAGCCGTGCACGATCGCGCGGTGGCCGACCGTCACCTCGTCACCGATCCGCGTCGGGAAGCGATCGCGCGTCACGTGAACCACGCATTGATCCTGCAGGTTGGTGCGCGCGCCGATGCGGATCCAGTGCACGTCGCCTCGCACGACGCTCCCGAACCAAACGCTCGAGCCGGCGCCGATCTCGACGTCGCCGATCACGACGGCGCCCGGCGCCAGCCACGCCTCGGGATCGATGCGCGGCGTACACGCCCCGAACGGCAGCACCAGGCCCGCGCCCGCTCGAGCTCGCTCAGACGTCGTCGCTGCCCTCGTAGCGGAACGGGGCGAACAGGTCCGTGTTCAGGTAGCGCTCGCCGAAGCTCGGGACGATCACGACGACGAGTTTGCCTTCGTTCTCCGGCCGCTTCGCATATTGGATCGCGGCCGTGACGTTCGCGCCCGACGAGATCCCGCACAGGATGCCCTCTTCGACGGCGAGCCGGCGCGCCATCTCGAACGCGGCGTCGTTGTCGATCTGGATGATGCCGTCGAGCAGCTTGGTGTCGAGCACGTCGGGCACGAAGCCGGCGCCGATGCCCTGGATCTTGTGCGGCCCTGGCTTGCCGCCGGAGAGCACGGCGCTCGCCGTCGGCTCCACGGCGATCGCCTGGAACGAGGGTCTGCGCGGCTTGATCACCTGCGCGACGCCCGTGATCGTGCCACCCGTGCCGACTCCGGCCACCAGCGCGTCGACCTTGCCGTCCGTGTCGCGCCAGATCTCCTCGGCGGTGGTGCGGCGGTGCACCTCGGGGTTCGCCGGGTTCTGGAACTGCTGGGGCATGTACGCGTTCGGGATCTCGGCGAGCAGCTCGTTGGCCTTCTCGATCGCGCCGCGCATGCCCTTGGCGCCCTCGGTCAGCACCAGCTTCGCGCCGAAGGCGCGCAGCACGACGCGGCGCTCGGGGCTGAAGGTCTCGGGCATCACGATCACGCAGCGGTAGCCCTTCACGGCGGCGACGAACGCCAGCGCGATCCCGGTGTTGCCGCTGGTCGGTTCGACGATCACGGTCTTGCCCGGTGCGATCTTGCCCTCACGCTCGGCGGCCTCGATCATCGCGAGGCCGATGCGGTCCTTCACGCTCGCCGCCGGGTTCTGGCTCTCGAGCTTGGCGACGACCTGCGCGGGTACGCCGCGCGCGACGCGCTTGAGGCGCACCATCGGCGTGTTGCCGATCAACTCGGTGACGTTCTCGACGATCTTCACGGGGGTCCTCCTCGGCACCGCGAGCTAGGGTAACCCGCCGCCGGCCCCGGCGTCATCGGGCCCGCCGCCCTCCTCGACGGCGCCGACCAGCTCCTCGACCAGGACCGTGGCGTAGCTGCCGGGCGGGAGCTCGAAGCGCAAGCGCAGCGCGTCACCCGCGTACTCCGCCACCGCCCCGCGCACCGGAACGCGCAGCGGGCGGCGCGTTCCGCGCACCTGCAGCCCCCGCGGCGACCTCCACGCGGCGACGCCGCAGGCCTCGAGCGCAGCGCGCTCGCGAGCGGCTGGCGCGCCCGCGGGTTCGCGCTGGCGCCCGCTGCCGAAGATCGGACCGGTCGCGCTGATCTCGAACGCCGCGGCGCGCGGCGCTTCGCGCGCCTCGTCCTCGACCACGAAGAGCCCGCCCGAGGCGACGACCTGGGCCACGTCGCCGGCCTCGACGCGGTCGAGTGCGAGCGGGCGTCGCGCCAGCACCTCGTTGAACACCGCGGCCTGCAGCGCGGAGACCAGGAAGCGCGCCGCCCGCCGGTCGCGCACCCGCAGTCGGCCTTCGAGCAGCGCGCGCCCGCGCTCGGCGTTGTCGCCCTCGCGCCCGAAGCGCTGTACACCGAAACGGTTCGGCAGCCCGAGGCGCTCGAGCTCGGCGAGTCGCTCGCGCGCGCGCGCCGCCGCCGCCGCATCGACGCCGCGCACTGCGATCGCGAAGGCGTTGGCGCGCAGCTGCCCGGTGCGAAGCTTGTGGGGGTGCCGCGCGGCCTCGAGCACGCGCGCATCCGGCAGCTCGAGCGCGAGCGCGCGCTCGGGATCGAGGCCCGGCACCGAGAGCCACTGGCGCGCCACGGCGCGCCGGTCCTTGCGCCCCGCGTAGCCGACCTCGCCCGCCGTGACCCCGGCGGCGCGCGCGAGCGCAGCCGCCACCTGCTCGGTCGTGGCATCCCGCTTCTCGACGCGCACGAAGGTGTGACCCCCTGTACCGCTCGGTGCGTAGAGCGGGACCTCGTCGACCGCGAATTCCTCGGGGGTGACGCGGATGCGCGGCACTAGAACAGCGGGAGCTGGGAGCAGGGGGTGAACGAGCGCCGGTGCATCGGGCTCGGACCGAGGCGCCGCAGCGCCGCGAGGTGCTCGCGCGTCGAGTAGCCCATGTGCCGCGCGAAGCCGTAGCCGGGATGCTCCGCCTCGAGTCGCCGCATGATCGCGTCGCGGTGCACCTTGGCCACGATCGAGGCCGCCGCGATCGAGCCGTCGAGCGCGTCGCCGCGCACGATCGCGGTCTGCGGCATCGCGACGCCGGGGACGGTGCGCGCGTCGACCAGCAGCTGGTCCGGCGGCGGGGCGAGCCCGCTGACCGCGCGCCGCATCGCTTCGAGCGCAGCGTGGTAGACGTTGAGGCGGTCCACGTCGGCCGGCCACACCTCGCCGACCGACACGGCGAGCGCCTGCGCGCGAATCGCCCGGTCGAGCCGCTCGCGCGCGGCGCGCGGCAGCTGCTTCGAGTCGCCGAGGCCGGGCAGGTCGACGCGGCCGGGCAGGATCACCGCCGCCGCTACGACGGGGCCGGCGAGCGGCCCGACGCCGACCTCGTCGACGCCCGCCACGCGCGCCGCGCCGGCGCGGAGCAGACGCCGCTGCAGCGCGAACAGGCGCGCCACGCGCGCGCGCTCGCGGCGCGCGTGCTCGAGGCGTCGCAATAGCGTGTCGGCGAGGCGGGCCGCACCGTTGCGGCGGTCGGCGCGCAGGGCGCGCAGCAGGCGCGCCAGCGCGCGGGCGTCCGGCGCCGCGCGCGCGCGCGCCGCGAGCTCGGCGAGCGACGGCTCGCCGCGCCCGCTCATTCCTCGGGCTCCGGCTCGCCCGACGACCTTCGCTCGGCTTCGGCTCGCTGCGCGCGGACCGCGCCCGCTTGCCGCAGTCCGACCCGGCGCTCGATCGCGCGCAAACGGCGCAGCGCCTCGGGCAAGCGGTTGAGCGCGGCCACGGTGCGGCGCCAGAGGCGCTCGTCGACGGCCGGCGCGCCCCACACCCGCGAGCCCGCCGGCAGGTCGCGGGCGACCGCGGCGCGCCCGCCCAGGAACGAGCCCGCCCCGATCGCGAGGTGCCCGGTCGTCGCCGCCTGCCCCATGATGATGGTGCCGCGACCGACCGTGGTGGAGCCGGCGAGCGCCGACTGGCCGACCATCACGACGTCCTCCCCCATGTCGCAGTTGTGGGCCACGATGCACAGGTTGTCGATCTTGGCGTTGCGCCGGACCCGCGTCTCGCCGAGCGTCGCGCGATCGACCGTCGCGTTCGCGCCGATCTCGACGTCGTCTTCGATCACGACCCGGCCGATCTGCGGGATCTTCACCGGCCGGCCGGCCTCGTCGAAGGTGTAGCCGAAGCCGTCGGCGCCGAGCGCCACGCCCGGGTGCAGCAGCACGCGGTCGCCGATCGCCACCTCCTCGCGGATCACGCAGCCCGAGTGGATCACGCAGTCGGCGCCGACCCGCACGTCCGCGTAGAGCACGGCGCCGGCATGGATCGCGCTGCGCGCGCCCACCACCGAGCGCGCTCCGACGACCGCGTGCGGCCCGATCGCCGCGCTCGCGTCGACGCGCGCGTCCGCTGCCACCACGGCGGTCGGGTGGATGCCGGGCGCCGGCGGCGCGGCGCCGAGCAAGCGCGCCACCGCGCGCGCGAAGTCGAGGTCGGGGCGCTCGGTGCGGATCGTGGGACGCCCGCCGGTGTCGACGCCGGGCGGGGCGATCACGGCGCCGGCGCCGCTGCGGGCCAGCCCCGCCGCATAGCGCTGCGAGCGCACGAACACGAGGTCGCCGGGCGCCGCCGACTCGAGCGGCGCGACGCCGCGCACGGCGAACCCCGCGTCGCCCTCGCAGGCGCGACCGAGCGCGGCGGCGAGCTCGCCGAGCGCCATCGGGCGCAGCCGGCGCACGAGCTGCTAGCGGGCCAGCAGCACGGCGATCGGCGAGCTGCGCACCACCGCGGCCGAGTTGCTGCCGAGGAAGTACTCGTGGATGCGGCTGCGGCCGAAGGCACCCATCACGATCACGCCGGCGCTCGCCTCGCGCGCGGCGTCGACGATCTTCGCGTCGGGCCGCCCGAGCGTCGAGGCGGCCTCGCGCACCGGCACGCTCGGCGCGCCGAGCAGACGCCGGACCTCGTCGAAACGCGCCGCCGAGCGGCCCTTGTCCTTCGAGTCGACGAAGACGTGGATCGTCTCACCGAGGCGGCCCGCGAGCTCGACGGCCAGCCGCGCGGCGATGCGCGAGCCGGGCGAACCGTCGAAGGCAAGCAGCACCGGACCCGCGAGCTCCGCCGCGGCGGGCACCACCACCGCCGGCTTCGAGGTCTTGCGCAGCACGCCGTCGACGGTCGAGCCGATCAGCGCGGTGCGGAAGCCCGCGTGCTCGCCGTCGCGGCCGAGCACGATCAGGTCGGCCTGCTTGCCGCGCTCGACGATCGCGTCGTCGGCGACACCACGAGGTGTCTCCACCGAACACTCGACGCCCTTCTCCCGCGCCGCCGCCGCGAGCCGCCGGCAGGCGGCTTCGGCGCGCGCGGCGAGGAAGCCCTCGAGCGCATCGAGCGGCGGCGGCGCCACCCCGAGACCCTCGCTGCGGAAGCCGCGCGTCACGCGCTCCTCCACCACCGAGAGGCACGCGACGCGCGCGTGCAGGCGCGCGGCGAGTGCCATGCCGTAGCGCTCGGCGGCCGCCGCCGCTTCCGAGCCATCCGTCGCGACCAGGATCGTCTCGATCATTCCGACACCCTCGCCATTGCTCGCAACGCCGCGGCCCCGCGCCCGCCGCTCACGACAGCCACCGGCCCAGCGGAGTACCCCAGACGAAGTGCATCATCCGGCGCAGCCAGCGCGCCTTGCGCGCGTCGTAGGGGAACCAGAGCGGCTCCGACTTCCCGCCGAAGCGGTCGACCACGATCGACTGTACCTGGCAATAGCTCTTGAGCCCGATCTCGCCGTTGACCCGCCCGACGCCGCTCTGCTTGGCGCCGCCGAACGGCGACTCGGGGATCCCGTAGGTGATCATGCAGTCGTTCACGACCGCGCAGCCCGACTGGATCGACTTCGCCAGCTCGACGCCGCGGCGCTTGTCGCGGGTCCACACGTTGGCGTTGAGGCCGTAGCTCGAGTCGTTGGCCAGCCGCAGCGCCTCGTCCTCGTCGCGCACGCGCATCACCGGCATCAGCGGACCGAAGCTCTCCTCGCGCATCACCAGCATCTCGTGGTCGACGTCGGTCAGCACGGTCGGCTCGTAGAAGAGGCCGGGATACGCCGGGTTGCGCCGCCCGCCGGCGAGCACCCGGGCGCCGCGCCGGCGCGCGTCCTCGACGTGGCGCTCCACCACCTCGAGCTGATGCGGCCAGATCATGGGCCCCACGTCGGCCTCGCCGCCGGTGCCCTGGCGCAGGCGCGCCGTCTTCTCGACCACGCGGCGCAGGAACTCGTCGGCCACGGACTCCACCACGTAGACGCGCTCGGTCGAGACGCACACCTGCCCGGCGTTGGCGAAGGCGCCGTACACGGCGCCGTTCGCGGCGCGCTCGAGGTCGGCGTCGGCGCACACCAGCATCGGGTCCTTGCCGCCGAGCTCGAGCGTGCACGGCACGAGCTGACGACCGCAGGCCTCCGCTACGCGGCGTCCGGTGCGCACGCTGCCCGTGAAGCAGATCTTGTCGACGCCGGCCTCGACCAGCGCGGCGCCGGTCTCGCCATCGCCGGTCAGACAGGTGACGAGACCCTCGGGAAGATCCGCCGCGCGGAACAGCTCCTCGACGAGGCGGCCCGCGTGTGGCGTCACCTCCGAAGGCTTGAGGATCACCGCGTTGCCTGCGACGAGCGCCTGCGCCGTCGGGTTGAGCGCCAGCATGAACGGGAAGTTCCACGGCGTGATGACGCCGACCACGCCGAGCGGCTTGTACACCAGGCGCAGCTTCTTGGTCTTCATCAGGTGCAGCGGCAGCGTGCGCTCGGCGAGGATGCGCTTGGCGCGCTTCGCCCAGAACTCGAGCGCGTCGCACGCCGCGACGAGCTCGGCCGAGATCGCCTCGAACTCCGGCTTGCCGGTCTCGCGCGCGATGGTTTCGGCGAACTCCGCTTCGCGCGCGAGCAGCACCCGGACCGCGCGGCGCAGATGGCGCGCGCGCTCCTCGCAGCGCAGCGCCGCCCACGTCGGCTGCACCTTGCGCGCGCGCTCGACGGCCGCGCGCACATCGTCCACCGTGTGCACCTCGATCTCGCCGATCGGCTCAAGCGTGGCGGGGCTGCGTAGCCGGAGACGACGGCGGGCACCGGGCAGCTCGGGCAGCGGCTCGACGACGGCCATGCTTCCTCCCGCGGGGTGAGAGTCTGCGAGGGTACGAGACCCCCGGGGAAAAAGTCAATCGACTCTGTAGGTCCGAGCATCTGCTTGCGCCGAGCCTGCCGGCGTGCGAAAGGGACGGCATGGGCTCGACCTCCTCCGCTGCGACCAGCCAG